>ENA-OUOG01000102-OUOG01000102.1-marine-metagenome-genome-assembly--contig:-NODE-102-length-100197-cov-5.713094_pt1 | contig 100197 bp, 73 predicted proteins | sample MGYA00248635_ERZ508505 | MGnify/ENA primary metagenome ERZ508505 (study PRJEB26176, sample SAMN06267871) | marine metagenome | isolation source: Saanich Inlet, British Columbia, Canada | place: Pacific... | reverse complement strand
GCTTCCGGAGCCGGGTCGTGCGGAACGCCGCTGTAGGCGCGAAGGGAGCCCACCGCTGCTTTCCGAGAGGCCTTGAACACTTCGTCTTGTCCCGTGCCGGTGATGGGGTCGAACGGAGCGTATTCATTCACGCCGTAGGCCAGCACCATGAAGTAGTAGGTCTTGTGGTTCACCAGCGCGTTGTCCCCTTGGGCGAAAGCATCCGTCGTCACGCGGAAACTGTGGCGGAGCCCCTCGTTCGCGCCCTGCGCCATCAGGGTGGGCACGGGCTGGGCGAGCTCCTCGTCGAACACGTAGTTGATGACCAGGTCCACGCCATTCTGGATGTCGCATTGCGCGATGAGCCGCGCTTGGTCCACATCCCCGAGTTCCGTAGCGCTCACGGAAGCGTCGGCGAGTTGGTAGACCAAATACCCTTCAAACGCATAACTCCGCTCCGCATCCGTCAACGCCGTCCCGTCCTGCAACGTCTTCGGAATGGACGGGTCGAGGGCGGTGTACGTCTCTTCGAAGTTGTTCGAAAGCGGGTTGTTGTTCGTCAAGTAGAGGATGAGCTCGTTCTCGAGTTCCTGCACAAGCACGTCCGGCGCATCCGGACCGCTGACGATTTCGAAGCAGTTGTCGAACAGGGCTTGGGCCTTGTCGTCGGCAATGCGCAGCAGTTCAACGCTTTGGAACGGATCGCCGCTCGAAGCGCGCGCCCACACCATCCCCACCGTGATGTTGTTGTAATCCCCGGGCGCCAACGTGAACGGCCCTGCACTTTGCAAGAAGAGCCGGTCACCCGGCGGGTTGCCCGAACTGACTTCGGTCCACGGCTCGACGTTGGCGCCTTGCGTGCCCCAGGCAAACGGGTCGGTGTCCCCCGGGAACATGTAATCCGCTGGAATGTCGAGGTTTGCCCCCGTGGCAGGCGTCAACCCGTCCCCGCCGTACGCCATGCGCTGCCCGTTCTTCCAGTAGCCCCGCATGTAATTGTAGTACTGAGCGGCAAGCGTGGGCTGCCCGTTGATGCCGGCGTTCCAGTTGTAGTAAAGGAACTTCCGCATGCCGTACCGCTCGTTGTCCACCACCCCATCGCCGTACCCGATGCCGATGCCCTCGTACGGAATGCCCAGCGAGTCCACCGCATCGGAAAAGACCTCGGTCAGCGGGTTGTCCACCGAATCCGCATCTTGGTACGGCCCTTCGAAAAAGTCCACCCCCATCGCCGGCGGGTTCTCCCCGTAACCCAGCGAGTAGGACGTCGGCTCATCGAACGCATCGCCGTTGTACGCGTAGCCCAAGCCACGCCGCACGTCGACGCCCACGTAATCGTCCACGTGGCCGCCGAGGTCGCAGTCGACCCACTGGGCGAAATAGGTTTGGGTCAGGGTTTGGGTCCCCTGGTTGATCAACACGTAGTTGTAAAACTGCATGTTGTTCACCTCATCGTTCGTCGAAAACGCAAACGCCTGAGCGCGCACTTCCATCCCGATGGGCTCGCCTTGCGACTCGGAGTGGACGTTGCCTTTGTCGTTGAAAATCCAGTAGAACGTTTGGTCGCCGTAGAGCGGAACCGGGTCCTCGCGGCGGCGCTGTCCGCAGTCGATTTCCTGCAAGAAGTCGTACCACGGGTAGTCGCCCGCCGCGGGGTCGTAAAAGCCGTCGCCGTTGTAATCGTAGAAGGGCGAGAGGAAGTAATCTTGGTCTAGGGCGACGTTGCCGTGTGCGGGGTAGTCGAAGAAATAGCTCGGGATGCTGTAGCCGTTCGGGAATTCCTCGGCCAAATCGCATTCCGGATCCCCCACGCAGTCGAAGTACTGCCGGTGGCGCATCGCGTCCGCCCGCTGCAAGATGACGAACCGATCGTACTCGCTGCAGGTGCTCGGATCCACTTCCGCCGACCCGTCGTTCGTCAAAGGCCCAGGCCAAAAATCATTCCCCGTCGTCCGATACCTCACCGCCGCCAGCTTCAACTGCTGGTCCGGGCTGATGCCACCGAGCCACAAGGCCCCGCCGTACACCACGCTCACTCCGTCTTCCTTCGGCACCATGAACGCCCCCTTGTCGATGGCGCGGTCGTACCACAGCGACCCCCCGTTTTCGATGAGCGCCCGCACGTTGTTCCATTCGAGGTCGCGAAGGGCCGTTGCCGGTGCACAAGCCGCGGCGCGCTGCGGGGGCTGGGCGGAAGGCGCCGGAACGGGCAGGCCCTTTTGGGCCGACAAGGGGCCACTGAGGACGAGGAACAAGGCGAGGAAACGGATCATGGCGCTCGGTTTGTGCAGCCAAATTAACAACTCCGAGCGAGTTTGCGTTCACCGCTTCACTTCCACGAGTTCGTCCGTTTCCGTGTAGTACAGCAGGCCCCGAACGGGCTCGCCGCCATCGCCCGCTACCGCTTCCATGTAGGCGCGGACCTGTGCATGGTGCTTCTTCGCGGGCGCACCCGTTTTGTAATCGAGCACTGCCCAGCCCTCGTCGGTGCGCACCACGCGGTCGGGCCGACCAATCTCGCCGCTGGGAAGCCAAAACGAACGCTCAAGTTCCACCGCAACCCCGTCGGCGAAGAACGGCCGGAGGGCCTCCGATTCGATGAGGCGATTCAAGGTCGACTCCAGCCAGTCCCGGTCATCGGCCGACCAAGCCAGGGACTGCCGAATGCGGTGGATGAGGGGCGGCAGGTCGGCGGTGGTGCGGATTTCGCCCAACACGCTGTGCAAGGCATCTCCTCGCTGCCGCGCGCTCAAACCGCCGCCCGACCACCAATCCCGCGCAGGCTCCACCACGAGCGCCTTCACCGGCACACCCAGCACAAGCCCTCCCACCTGCACGGCCACGGGCTGCTCCGTGGCCTGGCGCGCCTTCCGCACCGCGGGCTTGAACTCCGGATCGAGTTCCACCGCCCCCGGCGCGGGCTCATGCGCCCACGCTTCCTCGTCCCGCAACGAACGGCCAAACGCCCGCTCCACCGCGCGCTCCATGACTTCCGTGATGGTGAACGGCGCCTGCTCCGCCCGCGGTTTGGGATCCTTCGGCAACGGCTTCAAACTGAACAGGATTTCCATCGCGTGCTTCGGCCGCGTCATCCCCACATACAACACGTTCAATTCATCCAGCAGCTCCTTGTGGTACTCGTCGTACATGACGTCGTCGCGCACCGTGTCTTTGAGTTCACTCGGCTGGAACAACGCCACCGGCAACCCGAAGAGCGACTCGTCCAACTCCACGGGTTGGTGCCGTTCGAAGCGGTTGCTGCCCTCCTTCGCGCGGATGGGTAGCAGCACCACGGGGAAGGCTTGGCCCTTTGCTTTGTGGATGGTCTTGATGCGCACGGCTTCGGGCTGTTCGGCGGAACGGATGCTCAATTTGTAGCCGTCGCGGTCCCACTTTTCCAAGAACCCGGGAATGCCCGATTCTTCCGCTCGGTTCACCGCTTGCGCCAGTTCGAGCAAGCCCTCGACGTAAGCTTGGTGGCCCCGGTCCCAGCCCAATTCCGCGATGATGTGGCCGATGAGGCCCACGAGCGGCTCGGTCGTCCAGTCGCGGAGGTTCAACGTCGGACACACCGCGTCGATGAGTCCTTCCAAGTCGAACACGATGCGGGTTCGCTCCTCCCCTTCGGCGGTCAGGTACGCCTCCTCTTTCCGATGCCGTTCCAGCAATTCCGCTTCGCTGGCCGTGGCGTCGAGCGCGCAGTGGCACTGCAGGAATTGCACGCCGTGGCCGAAGTGATTCGGTTCGAGGATGGAACGCAGGAGGGCGATCACGCCGAGGGGCACCGGGTGGCGGCCGAGCTGCAGGCTGTCGTCCGTGAACGTCTTGATGTTCGCGGCGAGGAGGGCGCGCGCGATGTCCGCGCCTTCGCCATTCGTCCGCACGAGGATCGCGCAATCAGAGGGTTGGTAGCGACGTTCGAGGCCGCCGTCGCGGTGGTAGGTGTGGTGGCGGGTGCCGTCTTCGTCTTCGCGGGTTTCGATTTGGCCTCCGATGTAGTGGACCAAACGCCGCAGCACCCACTCCACGCTCGCCGCATCGTACTCCGCGCGGTTCGCCACCACCACCGACTCGACGTTCACCTCGCCGGGCTGCTCCGTGTGCGCGAACTGCCGGCCGCCGCGATAGACCGCGGCCAAATCCGAGCGTAAATCCGACTGCACCGCCTCGTAGAGCGAGTTGTTCCACGCGATGATGTGCTGGCGCGACCGGTGGTTCGTGTTCAACGCATCGTACCGGTGCTCCTCGTCGAGCTTGAGTTCGTGCTCCCGGAGCGTCGGGCTGAGGTTGCGCCCGACGAGCTTCGGCAACTGCTCGAGCTGCCGGTAATCCCCGTTGCGCCACCGGTAAATCGCCTGCTTCGCATCGCCCACGACGAGGCATTGGTTCCGGTCGGCGATCAAATCCGCCACGAGCGGGACGAGGTTGTGCCACTGGGTGATGGACGTGTCCTGGAACTCGTCGATGAACAGGTGGTTGTACTTGACGCCGAGGCGCTCAAAAATGAACGGCGTGGGGTTGTTTTGGACAATGTGCGCGATGTGCGCGTTCAGGCTCTGCAGCAGCCGCGCGTTTTCCTCCACCTCGTACGCCTTGAGCTCCGCGCGCAATGCAACCAGGGAGCCGATGTAGAACACCTTGTTTTCCAGCTTCATGAGCAGCCGATTCACCGGGGCCAAACCCCCGACAAACTCCCGCTCATGAAAGTCCCTCGCTTCCATGATCGCGGGCAGAGCGGCATCCACGGACGCCAGCACCCCCGCCGACTCGCCCTTCTTTGTGAACACCGCCGACTCGAACTGCCCCTCGAGCCGCTTGCCCGGCACGTTTTTGAACCCGTCCCCCTTCGCCGCCAGCCGCTTCAACCAATTCGGCACGTCGTTGTAGGAAAACTTCTTATCGATCAGGTCGTTCGCTTCGATGGCCACAAGAGCGGCCTCCGCGAGCTCCTTCATCTTGCGGCGGCGGGCCTTGTTCCGCTGGGCCAAGAGGTCGTGCAGGTCAATGAAGTACTTAGGCGTGAAAACCGGGTTGCCGTGTTCGTCCTCGCGCTCCAGCGCGTCCAAATCCGCGAGCGACCGCTCGTCCCCGAGCAACTTCCCGAACTCGACGAGCTGCTTGCGCAACCGGATGTCCTGCTCTTCGACCAACAACCGCCGGGTGAACTGGAGCATCATTTCGGAGAGCTCCGGGTGGTCGGGGTGGCCCACTTTTTCGAGGAGTCGGTCGACGGCGCCTTCGACCATTTGGTCCAGCGAAAGCTCCACCCGGAAATCCTCCTCCAGCGCGAGCTCCCGGGCAAAACTCCGGACCAACCGGCTCACGAAGCTGTCGATGGTCATCACGGAAAAATCCTCGTAACGGTGCAGCATCGTCCGCCGCACGGCCACCGCCCGCTGCTGCAAAATCCGTGGCTCCAGGCCCATCGCCGCCTCGATCGTGGCGTACAAATCCCCGTCCGCGCGCGCCACTTCATCGATGCCCGCGAGGATCCGCTCGCGCATCTCCATGGCCGCATTCCGCGTGAACGTGATGGCGAGGATGCGGCGGAAGTAGTCCGGCTCGGCCGAGCGCAAGCAACACATCAAGTATTCCTGCACCAATCGGAAGGTCTTGCCGGAGCCAGCCGAAGCGCTGATGATGAGAAAAGAACCAGGATTTTTCATTTGTTGTGAGGGGTGACGCCGGTTCTTGACCGGGAAGCAACATTTCGCCAATTTAGGGGTCTTACCTTTGGAATCGGCGCGATTTCACCTTCAACATGATCGGAAAATGAAAAAAATGAACAACATCTCGGCCGGCCTTGCTGCAGTCACTGTCTTCCTCGTTGCGGGATGTTCGTTCCCGTATTTCACCCACCAAATCAACACGGGAACGTTGCGGTTGGACGTGGAAGCAACCTGGGAAGGCGAACCGTATGCGCTCGGTGACGTGGCGGTGGATTACGCGGACCACCCCATTCAACTCCACAACCTCCAGGCCTACATCAGCCGCGTGGAGTTGCGCGATGCATCAGGCGAATGGATCGGGAACGACCGGGAATACGAGGTGAATTTGGTCGACTTTTCGGTGGAATCTCCGCGCATCGTGGAGCCGTTTCCGACCGGCCAATACAACGCCATTCGCTTCGGCCTCGGCCTTCCCCCCGACATCAATGGCCAGGTCAGCCCCTCCGATTTCCCGAACGACAACCCGCTCAGCGTCGAAGGGTCTGCGGGCATGTTTTGGACGTGGCTCACGGGGTACATCTTTTTTAAGTATGAAGGCCGAACGGGCGCGGTCGGCAGCGAACTGCTGAGCGAGCCGATTGCCTACCACTGCGGCACGGACAGCAGTTACCGGGTGGTGACGTTCGAGTTGGAGAACGACCTGTGGATTTGGGAACAACAACCCACAGCGATGCAGTTGCAGTTCGATGCCGCGCAAGCACTTTACGCAACAGAGCCCATCAACGTCATCGACTACCCCATCACGCACAACGGACCCGGTGACACGCTTGCGTTCGCGCTCATGGACAACATCGCCGCCTCGTGGCACCTGGTGAAATGAACCGGTTGATGTGGGTGACCGCGGTGGTGGTGTGCGCGGTGGGCTGCAGCCGCTGCACAGACCCGGTGGAGTGCGCGGACTGCTATCCGGAGCCGACGCCCTACGAGTTGGACATTCCTGCGTTCTTTCCGCCGATGGACATTCCCGCAGACAACCCGATGACGGTGGAGGGCGTGGAGTTGGGACGGTACTTGTTTTGGGATCCGAACTTGTCGGCGGACGGGACCGTTTCGTGCGGCTCGTGCCACTTGCCGAGCGCTTCGTTTTCCGATCCGGCGCCCGTGAGCACTGGGGTGGGCGGCGCGCAGGGTGTGCGGAATTCCATGGTGCTCGTGAACGTGGGATGGTCGCCGAGTTTCTTTTGGGACGGGCGCTCGGTGACGTTGGAGGATCAAGTCCAAATCCCCATCCCCCATCCCGACGAGATGGCCCTGCCTTGGCACGAAGCCTTGGCCCGCCTTGAAGCGGACCCCGACTACCCTGGCCGATTTGGCGCGGCGTTTGGCGACCCCGAAATCACACAAGAACGGACGGCCAAAGCCCTCGCCCAATTCGTGCGCACGCTGATTTCCAAGGACTCCAAATACGACCGCTGGCGCCGGGGCGAAACGAGCCTGACGGACAGTGAATTCAACGGATACGAGATGTTCCTGCGCGAAGGCGGCGACCCGGAAACCACGCCCGGCGGGCAATTTGGGGGCGACTGCTTCCATTGCCACAACGAAGCGGGAACACTGTTCACCGACCACCTGTTCCGGAACAACGGCCTCGACGCGTCGTTCGAAGCCGATGCGGGACTCGCGGGCGTGACGGGCATGCCGCTGGATTCGGGCCGGTTCAAGACGCCAACCCTGCGGAACGTGGCGCTTTCGGCGCCGTACATGCACGACGGGCGGTTTACCACGCTGGAGGAGGTCATCGAGCACTACAATTCGGGCGGCGTGCCTTCGAGCACCATCGACCCGTTCATGAAGTACACGACCGGTGGTTTGGCCTTGAGCCCGGTCCAAAAAGCGGACCTCATCGCCTTCCTCCACACCCTCACCGACACGGTGTTCATCCACAACCCGGCCTTCCGCGATCCGCGATGACGGACGAACAACGGAACGCCCTGCAGGCCGCGGCCACGGCGCAACGCAGCATCAATGCGCAGTTCCAAAAATGGAAGCGCAAGCCGCTGAAGGACCTCGACGAGCGGTTCCACGCGGCGCACGAGGCGGCCTTCGAACGGATGGACTGCTTGACCTGCGGCAACTGCTGCCGGACGACGAGCCCCATCATCCGCGAGCGCGACCTCGACCGGCTCGCGAAGCACCTCCGGGTGAAGCCCGGCGCCCTCATCGACGCGCACCTTCGGATGGACGAAGATGGGGACTGGGTGTTTCGGGGGGCGCCGTGCCCGTTTTTGGACCTGGAAGACAACCGCTGCTCCGTCTACGAACACCGGCCGCAGGCGTGCCGGGAATACCCGCACACCGACCGGAAACACATCGCGGGAATCCTGCCGTTGACGGCGCGCAATGCCGCGATTTGCCCAGCCGTTGCAGAGGTCGTTGTGCAGGTCGTTGATGCCTTCGAACGCCCCAAATAACCCGACGAATCCTCCTCGTCAACCACCGGATGTAACCAACCCGTGCGCTTTTCCGTAAAGGAGCGCATGAACCGTTTGCTCCATTTTGTGATTGTGCTCTCCGCGTTGGGAGCCGTTGCGCCGTTTCAGGCATTCGCTCAATGTCCCGAAGTCCTCGATGCCAATGGCTTGGCTACGAGCTCGCCGGCATGGGCCGAATGCCTTGCCGAGGCTCCCGAACTCGAGGTGACGCCCGCGGCCGATTGGTCGGGGGTCTTTGTCGATTGGGGGGACGGCAGTCCTGTCGAGTTGGTGGATTGGGTTGCGGGCGATGCGCCGTTGACGCACACCTACCCCGATGGAGCGGGCGCTTACGGCATCACGCTGAGCCACGGCGGTTGCGACGTGGTGGGCAACTTCGAGGTCATTCCTCCGGTGGCGAACTTGACCTCCGGCGGATCCCAAGTGTGCGAAGGGTCCAGCATGCAATTTCAGCAAATGGGAACGGGCGGAGGCCAAAACCTCTGGAACTTCGGTTTGGGCTCCACTTTCATCCCGACGAGCAACGGGGTGGTGAGCTACCTGTTCAACAACGTGGGCCTACAAACGGTGACGAACATTTACGTGAGTGACATCGACCCGGTCGGTTGCCGCGATACGAGTACGGTGAACATCCTCGTCAAGCCCAAGCCTGAAATGGAATTGACGTTGTCGGAGTTGCAAGCATGCGGCCCGACGGAGATCACGGGTACGGCGACGGGAACGGATTTGTCGAACGTGATTTGGTCCTTTGCGGCGCCTCCCTACTTCGGTTCAGGGGAACAAATGCCCGCCACCACGTTCAGCAACATCGGCTCGAACCCCATCTCCGCGACGGGCATCGGAAACAACGGTTGCAACGTGTCCATCACGCAAAACGTGACCATCTATCCCGAAGCTACGGTCGCCATCACCGCCGCCCCGGGCAGCGCATGCGAAGGCGAAGTCGCGGAATTCATCGGAACGGCATCGGTCCCCACGGGCCAATCCATCACGAACATCACGTGGGACTTTGGCGACGGCAACACGCAGAACGGACTCAACGCAAGCCACACCTTTTCGGGGGCGGGCGCGTACCCCGTTTCGCTGGCAATTGAAACGAACCTGTGCTCGAGCACCGTGGAAGAAAGCATCGAAATCCAAACCGCGCCGACGGTGGCCCTGACGGCATCCGCGCTCTCGGGGTGCGCTCCCTTCGAAGTCGCTTTCACGGGCGAAGTCGATGGCGCCGCCACGTACGCGTTGGACCTCGGAACCGGCGGCTTGACCGCAGATCTGAACGCGGTGCACACGTACGCCCCATCGAACAACACGGTCATCTTGAGCGCGCAGTCCTCCAACGGATGCGCGAGCGAGACCAGCCTGAACATCGAAGCCCTCACCCCCGCCACCATCGACGTGGTGAACGTGCCGGGGCCGACATGTGGCCTGATCAACTTCCCGCTCGAGACCATCACGAGCGGCGCGAGCAGCTTGGAATGGAGCGCCACGAACGGCTGGAACTCGACGGAAACCATGCCGCAGTTCACGCTGGAAAACACCGGCAACTTCCCGATTCACGAAACCTTGACGGTCACTGCCCTCGCCCCCAACGGCTGCGACGCGACGGCCGAAGTGGACGTGGAGGTCTTGCCCGTACCGACCTACGACTTCGCTTTGACCACCGACTCAATCTGTGCGCCTTACGAGGCCACGTTGCCGAGCATGCCGGATGCCGCATCCTTCACCTGGGACTTCGGCGATGGGGAGGCCACCACGGAGAATGAGCCGTTCCACATTTGGGATAACGCAACGGACGATTTGGCCTCGTACACCGTGACATTCAACGGCGAAAACAGCTACGGTTGTGGCGCCACGGCTGAGCAGCAGGTGCACGTCAAGCCGCAGCCCATGGCGAATTTCGCGATGAGCAGCTTCGAAGGGTGCACTCCCCTGCAGCTGACGTTCTACAACCAGGGATCGCAGGCGTCCACCTACACGTTGACCACGACTTCAGGCCAAACCTTGGCCCTCGCCCCCGGTGAACAAGTCGACCTGACGTTCTCCACGGGCACGGCGATCAGCGCATTCGATCTCGAACTCGCCGCCAACCACGTGCTCGGTTGCTCCGATGTGCGCACGGAAACCGTGCAGGTCTTTCCGAACCCGACCTTCAGCCTCGGCGCCGCCATCGAAGCGGAATGCACCCCGTACACGGTGGATTTCTCGGAAGTGGACGGCATCCTGAGCCCCATGTGGACGTTTGGCGACGGCACCACGTCCTCGGAAGCCGCTCCGAGCCATACGTTTGAGAACGCGGGCAACGATTTGGTGAGCTACCAAGTGAGCATGAGCGGAAGCAACAGCTACGGCTGCTCGGGATCCGCGAGCGTGAACGTGCCCGTGAAGCCGGTTCCAGTGGCGGACTTCGACCTCGACCTCGACGCGGGATGCGCGCCCTTCGGCGTGTCCGTGACGAACACGAGCTCCCCCGGAGCGACTTACGCCTTCACCGCGGACAATGGCGCGGCATGGAACGCCGGTCCTTCGGAAAGCCACGATGTAATGTTTGTAGGCGGTGCGACCGTCGAACAGCAAACGATTGCCCTTATGGTGACGCACCCGCTTGGTTGCACGGACACCCGAACGGAACACGTCACGGTGTACCCACAAGCCCAATTCGATTTCGCTTTGGAAGCGGACTCGGCGTGCTCGCCCATGACGGTGGCCCTGCCCGCGATCGACGGCGCGGTCGACTGGACGTGGACGTTCAGCGACGGCACGACGGCACCCGCTTCGGCCACGGAGCACACCTTCACGAACGAAGGCGGCACCCTCGCTTCCTTTACGGTCGCGGTAAACGGCGCCTCGGTCCACGGCTGCGCGGATGCCCACGCGGAAACCGTGCACGTCAAGCCCCAACCCGTGGCGGACTTGACGCTGAGCGCGGCTTCCGGCTGCTCGCCGTTTCAGGTGACGGCCACGAATGCGGGCACGTTGGGCACCACGTACACGTTTTCGACGGATGCTGGTTTGACCTATGAAGTGGGCGAGGCGCAAGGCCAAACCTTCACGTTCGCAGGCGGCGATCAACCCGAAAACCGCAGCATCACCCTCACCGCGGTGCACGCCCTCGGCTGCACGGACGAAGCAACGGCGACCGTGGAAGTCCTGCCCGCTGCGGCCTTCACGTTTGCGGTGCCCTTCGATTCGGCCTGCTCCCCCTACGAGCTGACCACGCCCAACATCCCGGGTGCAGCCCAGGTGAACTGGCGCTTTGACAACGGCAGCCCCATCACGGAACCCACGACGATCAGCTTCGCCAACTCGACCATGGGCCTCGAATCGCACACCATCGAAATGGAAGCGTTCAACCCTTACGGCTGCAGCAACCTCGAATCGAAAACGGTGCACGTGAAACCGCAACCGGTGGCCGACTTCACCTTGGACGATGACGCGGGTTGCGCCCCGTTCCCGGTGATCTTCACGAACACGAGCACGCAAGGCGAGGCCTTCCATTGGGATTACGACGATGACCACAACCTGAGCACGACCCTGCTCGGCGCGCACACCTACCTCTTTGAAGGCGAAGCGGCGGCCGTGGTTCGCGAAATCAAGCTCACGGCGACCCATTCACTCGGATGCTCCGATGAAAAGGTGGAGTACGTCGAAGTCTACCCCGAAGCCATTGCCACCGCAACCGGTGTCACCACGGGCTGCACGCCCTTCGATGCAGCGCTGGCCTACGAAGGACCGGAAATGGCGCAAGTGCTGTGGAGCCTCGACGGCGTCCAGGCGGGTGCCGGTGAAGGCTTCACGACCACCCTCGCGAACGGCGGCACCTCCACGCTCAGCATGACCATCGTGAGCGAACACGGATGCGAAGACAGCATCGACTTGCCCCTGGTGGCGAACGCGACGCCCGAAGTGAACCTCGGAATCGAACTCGACGCAGCCTGCGCCGGCACGCCCTTGCTGCTGACGCACACCGCAACGGGAGCTGATGAAGTGAGCTTCACCCTGTCGAATGGAGCGAGCCTCAGTGCACCCGGAGCGGATTCCGAGGAGATTGCGTTCGAGAACCCGTTTGCGAACCCGACCACGGTCACCATCACCCAAACCGCTGTCACGGCAGCGGGCTGCGAGGCCACGGCTGAAATCGAGCACACCGTTTACCCCGACGTCGAAGCGGCGTTCGAAGTGCCGGCTGCAGCGTGCGCGCCCTTCGAGGGCCAACTCGTCAACGCAACCACGGACGCGGATGCGTTCGCTTGGACCGTGGACGGAACGGCGCTGGAAGGAGCATCGCCCTTGCACACCTTCACGAACGACAGCCCGGAGGATGTGGAAGTGCCAGTGGTGCTGGTGGCCACCAACGGCTTTGGATGCGCGGACACGTTGACCCAAGCCGTGACCGTGTTGGGCACACCGGAGCCCACCCTCTCGGTGGTGGAGCTCACCGGCTGTTACCCCATTGTGGCCACGTTCGAAGCGACGGGCGGGGTGAGCGCGGTGTGGATGCACGGGGACGAGGATCCGATTGCGGATGCGGGTTTGGTCCAAACCCACACCTTCTACAACCCGTACGACCAACCCATTGAGGTCGAAACGGTCGTCGAAGTGGCGAACGAACACGGCTGCACGGCCACCGCCAGCCTGCCCATCGAAGTGAACCCGGAGCTGACCGCGCAATTCGACGTGGTGGAAGCCGGTTGCACCCCGCTCGACCTCGTGCTGGTGAACCAATCGAACGGTGGCACGACCTACGAATGGGACTTCGGCGACGGCACAACGAGCACAGCAGCCAACCCGCAGCACACGCTCGTGAACAACACCCCCACGGACCAAACCTTCGTGGTGAAGCTCATCGCCCATTCCGGCTACGGCTGCACGGACACCCTCGCGGTGGGCGTGGAAGTTCATCCGGAACCGGAAGCGAACTTCTTTGTGACGCCCATCGAACAGACCTACCCGAACACCTCGGTGACGTTCACGAACCTGAGCCAAAGCGGCAACGGAGCCGTGCACACCTGGACCTTCGGGGACGGCGGCAGCACGAACAACTTCGCGCCGGGCGTGCACCACTACGACACGTGGGGCACCTTCGACGTGACGCTGGACGTCGACAACGGCTACTGCGACGATGCGGTGACCCAAACCGTCACCATCCATCCGCCCGCTCCGGAAGTGGCCTTCTCGGGCGAAGCCGAGGGCTGCGCGCCGGTGGACGTCGCCTTCACGAACGAATCGCAGTACGCGGCAAGCGTGATGTGGGACTTTGGCGACGGCGCGACGAGCACGGAATTTGACCCGGTTCACCAGTACACCCAGCCCGGCGTGTACGATGTGACCCTGCGGATCACGGGGTACCAGGGACTCGTCCAAGAGGTCGTGCACACCGCCGTGGTGACGGTGCTGCCCTCTCCGACGGCGAACTTCGAGTTCGCTCCGTACGAGGTGGTCGCCCCGGCCGAGGAGGTGACCTTCGTGAACCTGTCGTCCGATGATGCCTTGGAATACCAATGGAACTTCGGTGATGGCAACACGAGCAACGAGCAGCACCCGCGGCACAGCTACGAATTCGACGGGCTGTTCACGGTATCGCTCTCGGTGCGCAACGAGTTCGGATGCACGGACACGCACACGCACCTCGATGCCATCACGGCCAAGCCCGGCGGGTTCATGATCTTCCCGACGGCCTTCACCCCGGATTTGACCGGACCAAATGGCGGGGGCTACAACCTGAGTGACCTCGACAACAACGTCTTCCACCCCCACCACGCGGGAATTACAGAATACGAACTGTCCATCTTCAACATTTGGGGCGAATTGATCTTCAATTCGCAAGACCCGATGATCGGATGGGACGGCTACATCAACGGGCTCCTCGCCCCGCAGAACACCTACGTCTGGAAAGCCACTGCGCGCTTCAGCGACGGCCGCCGCCTCATCCAATCCGGGGACTTCACCCTCATCATCAATTGACCATGAAGAACTTTCAATCGCGCCTTTTTACGCTCGGAGCGGCCTTGGGTTTGGCCCTCGTCAGCGGCCCGAAACAGGCTTCGGCGCAGGACATGCGCTTCACCCAGTACAACGCCATTCCGACGGCGATCAATCCGGCGTATGCGGGCATCACGGACCGGGCTCGGTTGACGAGCATCTACCGGAACCAGTGGAGCGGCATGCCCAACGGGTTCATCGGGTACCATGTCGGGTATGACTTCTACAACCGGGATGCGCACAGCGGGTTTGGGGTGCTGTTCTCGAAGGAAGCGGCGGGCGCTGGGGCCTTAAGCACGACCCGGATCGCCTTGCAATACGCGTTCGATGCGAACTTCGGCAACGGGTGGAGCTTCCGCCCGGCGATGCAAATCGGCGGGGCGAACCGCAGCGTGGACATGGGCCGGCTCATCTTCGGCGACCAGCTCATCCGCGAGGACGAGTCGGGTTCGCTCGAAGGGCCCCTCGGCGCCTCGAACAGCTACCTCGACTTCGCGGCGGGCGGGTTGTTGATCGGACCGCACATGTGGCTCGGCTACAGCGTCGACCACCTGAACACGCCCAACGCCAGCCTGTACGAGGGCTACACGGAACTGCTCGCGCAGAAGCACTCGGTGCACGGCGGATTCCGGATGGACATTGGAGCGAACAACCCGAAGGTGCACACGGATGCGGATTTTGTCATGGCCTTCAACTACATGAAGCACGGCATGTTCGACCAAATGGACGTGGGCGCCTACTACGACCTCAAGCCCTTCAGTGTGGGCCTGTGGTGGCGCGGGCTCCCCATCGGCCACACGATCGAGGGTGGACACGACGTCGATGCACTCTCCTTCATCATCGGCTACGGAACCAGCGATTGGCAACTGGGCTACAGCTACGACATCACGGTCTCGACGCTGGGGCTGAGCACCACGGGCGGCAGCCACGAAATCGTGCTCCGCTGCGGATGGGACCACGATCGCCGCAACCGGCCGGTGGTGCCGCGGGCGGTGCCGTGCGTGACGTTCTAGGCACCGATTTGGTTGACCTCGGGCTCCAGCTCGACGTGGAATTGGCTCAGGACATCTTCGCGGATGTGCTGGGCCAATTGCCAGATTTGGGCACCGGTGGCGCCGCCTTTGTTGACCAAAACCAACGCCTGGCGATCGTGCACTCCGTGCGTTCCCCGGTCGTGGCCTTTCCACCCCGCGCGATCGATGAGCCAGCCGGCTGCGAGCTTGACGCTGCCATCGGCCTGCGGGTAGTGGGGCGCGTCGGGATGCTGGGCCGCGAACGCGGCATACGCTTCGGCGGACAGCACGGGGTTCTTGAAGAAGCTGCCGGCGTTGCCGAGGACGGCGGGGTCGGGCAACTTCGATCGGCGGATGCGGATCACGGCCTCGGCCACGTCCCGGGCGGTCCACTCGGCTTCGGGGCGACCCGCGAGTTCCTCCCGGATGGCACCGTAATCGGTGCGCAGCGGGGCCTCGCGGTCCAGACGAAACGCCACGCGGGTGATGACCCACCGATGGCGCTCCGGCCCCTTGAACACGCTCTCGCGGTACCCGAAGGCGCACTCCTCCGCGCTGAACCGCCGCAGCCCGCCATCCGCCCTCGACACCGCCTCAACCCACGCGCACCGGTCCTTGATCTCCACACCGTACGCCCCGATGTTTTGCATCGGCGCCGCGCCCACCCGTCCAGGAATCAGGGCCAGGTTTTCCAACCCTCCCCATCCGGCATCCACGGTATGCATCACCCAATCGTGCCAGGGCTCCCCCGCTCCGACCACGACCTCCACAAACCGCCCATCGTCGGCCACCACCTCCACCCCGGGCACGTCCACATGCAAGACCAATCCCGGCCAATCCGCATGGATCAGCATGTTCGACCCGCCCCCGAGCACGAGCAACGGCATGCCCTCCGGTCGCCAATTCAATGCCTGCCGCACAGCGGCCTCCGAGCGCACCCGAATGAAATGTGCCGCCTTACCGGGGACCCGAAACGTGGTCAACGCCCCCAAATCCGCATCCCGCTCCACTTCCAACCGCTCCTCCCCTTCCTCGATCGGCCAATCCACCACCGGCTCGTACCGTTCCACATCGTTCAAGATGTCGTGCAACGTCATCCGCTCGGGATGCTGATGGGCCACCACCACGTGCTTCATCCAGCGCGACCCGATGCGCTGCCATTCAACCCATTGCCGCGGGCCCTCCACCCGATACCACGTATCAGCGCCCTTGAGCCGGCGCAACACCGGGTACTTCATCGCTCCTTCCATGCCGTCAAGTTCTCGCCATTCGCTGTGCATTCCGCTGCGTACGCGCCGTATTTTTGAACAAACTCCCTTGAGCATGTCCCCTGAATTGACCCGAGCTGAAGCGCTGTTGAAGGCGCAATCGTGGCAGGCCGCCCACGATGCGTTCCGCGATTTGGTGGACGGTGGGCCGGAAGCCGAGAACCCGGATGCAGTGCACGATTGGGCGATTTGTTGTTTCTATTTGGACCAAATCCACAAGGCCCTCGACCTCCTCGATCGCGCAGTTGCCCTGCAACCCGATTACGGATACCGGTACGCCTCACGAGCCTGGATGCGCGCGGCGGCAAAGCAATTCGACGGAGCGCGATCCGACTACCAGCGCGCCATCGAACTCGACCCCGAGGACGCCGTCTCCCAGAACAACCTCGGCCTCCTCGAAGAGCAAGCCGGCTACCGCAAACAAGCCCAAGAACGCTTCCGCATCGCGGACGAATTGCAAGGCATCTTCCAGGAAAACGGCCTCGAACCGGAACGACCCCAACCGGCCGCACGCGAACCCGAGCCCGAGAAATCCTACTGGCAATGGGTGCGCTGGGCGGTGGCCACATCCGAAGGCCGCGCGGCGTTCATTCAATTCATAAAAAACGGCTTGAAAACAAAGCGGTAAACCGGTAGCTTCACGGCATGACCGAATCCTCCACTTTCCTCGAAACCGTCGCCGCCCACGTCCTTGAACACCACGACCCACGCCACGTTACCGTGGTGTTGCCGAGTCAACGCGCTGCCCAGCGGTTCCAAGCGCACTTCGCGAGGCTTCGCGGGGGACAGCCCGGTTGGCTGCCCGTGACGGACACCCTCAATGGGTTGCTGCGGAAGGCGGTGGGGTTGACGCCGCTGACGTCGATGGAGGCATTGGCGCGGCTTTATTTGGCGCACAAAACCGTTCCGCGAAAGCAGGGGGACGAGCAGGAACGGGGAGGATTCGCAGCGTTTTTGCAGTGGGGGCGTTTGGCCTTGCAAGACTTCAACGAGCTCGACCAATACCGCTGCAACGTCAACGAGGTGCTGACGAACCTGTGCGACATCAAGGAACTCGACCACTGGAATGTGGACGATGCGGGGCAGCTTTCCGAGGCGCAACAGCGCTACCTCGAGCAGTACATGCGGCTGCATCCGATTTACATGGAATTCCACCGTGCGATGCGGGAAGACAGCGTGGGCACGGGCGGAGCGATTGCCCGGGCGGCCGCGGATCGCGGTGATGCGAAGGGAATGGGGCACGTGGTGTTGGCGGGGATGGCGGCGTTGACGCCGGCGGAAATGGGCTACCTCGAGCGGCTTCAAAAGGAGGGCCTGTTGACGGTCTTCGCTGACGCGGATGAAGCCTACGTTCAGCCGGGGTGGGAGGCCGGCGAGTTCATCGCCGAACAGCAAGCGCGGTTGCCGTTGCGCCCGTTGAGCAGTCGATTGGCGAAGGCGGCCCCGCGCTTGAAATTCGTGGGGTGCAGCACGCGCGTGTTCGAATGCCAGTACGTGCGGCACGCGCTGAATGAGCGCATCGGATCGGGGGAGAGCTTGGAGGACACCGTCGTCGTGTTGCCCGATGGGCGGACGTTGTCGATGCTCATGCAGAGCTTGGATTTGGGCGATCAGCGGGTGAACATCACGATGGGGTTGTCATGGACCGAGAGCCCGGTGGTGGATTACCTCGAACTGGTGTTCCAAATGGTGTTGCGGGAAGGCAAGGCGTGGCGGCACGACGAGGTGCGGGGACTGTTGTCGCATCCGATTTCCAAGGCGCTGGGTGGGGAGCAGTTGCAGCGGGAGGCGGGGCGGTTTCTGGGGCAGCTGGCTCGTCGGCATTGGGTGTGGATCGGGGAGCGGGAATTGGCGGAGTTGAAGGAAGGGGCCGTGAAGGGGCTGTTGGAGCGGCTGCGGCCGTTGCGGGTGGAGGAGCCGGGGGCGTTTCTCGTAGCGTTGGAAGCGTGGAGCGGTGAGGTGATGGCGGAATTGGATGCGCTGGGGGATGCGCACGACCCGTGGTTGCGAGCGGCGTGGAGGCCCGTGGTGGAAGCGTTGGGGGTGTGTGCGCGGTTTCAGGCGCAGCATGCGGTGTTTGAGGGGCGACGGGAGGTGCGGGATTTGGCCTTCCAGGTGCTGAATCAGGAGCGCATCGACCTGCGCGGCGAGCCGGACCAAGGGCTGCAGATCATGGGCATCATCGAGACGCGGGCCATCGACTTCAAGCGCGTGGTGGTGCTCGATTGCAACGAAGGGACGCTGCCGAAAACCAGTCGGGCGGACAGCTTCATTCCCTTCGACTTGCGGGCGGCGCTGAACCTGCCGAACCGCCACCGGAAGGAAGCGATTTATGCGCATTACTTGTACCGGTTGCTGAATCGGGCGGAAGAGGTGGTGCTCGTGTACTTGAAGGACGACGGCGAGCACGAGCCAAGCCGGTACTTGAAGCAGCTGGAGCACGCCTTTGCTCCCGGTGGGAAGCCGATGGAGGTGGTGCACGAGACCGTGGAAGCGGAATTGCCGGCAGCCCGGCCCGAAATCCGGGACATCGAATGGACGGCGTTCGCCGAGGCCCAAACCCGCAAATGGGCCGCCTCCGGCATGAGCCCCTCGGCCCTGAACACCCTCATGGAGTGCCCACGAAACTTCTACTACACGTACATCATGAAGATGCGGGAGCAGGATCAAGTGGAAGAAACCTTGAGTGCTTCGCAATTTGGAAGCGTGGTGCACCAGGTGTTCGAGTGGGGCCTTGCCGCCGCGAAAGACCGCCCCATCGTGGTGGAAGACTTGCAGCGCATCCTCGACGAGCTCGAACCGCTGCTCGACCGCGCCGTGGCGCAGTGGTACAACCCGGCGTTGATGGCGATCGGGGAAAACCGCATTGCCCGCAAGCTCGCGGAAGAAACGGCGCGCGCCTTGGTCGAGCAGGAAATCCAGGAACTGAAATCCGGAGTGCAGCGGACGTTGCGGGGGCTTGAAATGGACTTGCACGCTCAGGTGGGCGATTTGGCCTTCCGCGGCAAAGCCGACCGCGTGGACATCGAAGGCGGCATCCCGGTGGTCATCGATTACAAATCGGGGAAGGTGGAGCCCAGTGACGTGAAGCTTTCCGCGAAATGGGAGGAGCAATTGAGCGCGGGAAAGCGGCCCAAAGCCTTGCAGCTCTTGGTCTATGCGGCCATCGCCTTGCGGGGGATGAACACGAACGGCACCTTGCCGAGCCAGGGTGAACCGCCACGCGAGGCGCCGCGGGCCGTGCGGGCGGGCATTCGTTCTGGCCGGAGGGCGCGCGCGGGCCTGCTCGAACTGGAATGGGAGGGCGTCGGGGAGGTCACGCTTGAACAATCCGAGGCCTTCATTCATTGGGTCGCCGCCCAGTTGGAATCCCTCTACCTCGGGGAACGAGCCATCGTCCACAACGAGGAGCAGCGATTCTGCCCCTACTGCGTGGTACTCGACCCCCAAGCGAATTACTTTTGAGCCCTGAATGGGCATCGTTGCAAAAGAAGCCGGGCGTTCGAGTGTTGCGCTCGTTTTGGGGTTGGCCGCTGGGACGGTCAACACAGTGCTCGTGCTGCCGCGGGCGTTCGAAGGGGCGGAGGAGTATTGGGGGCTCTTGCGGGTGTTGACTGCATGGAGCTACATCGTGGCGCCAGCGGTGATGTTCGGAGGCTCGGGCATTGTCATCCGCACGACGCATCAAGTGCAGCGAACGTTGCGCGGGGCCTTGCACGCGTCGGTGTGGCTTCTTGCTTTCCTCGGTCTCAGTGCATGGGGACTGGTGTTGTGCTTTCGCGGGGACTGGTTGATGATGCAGTTGGATGCTGAAAAGGGCAGTTTGCTCCTGGATCACCTGCCGCTCTTCTTTTTCATGAACGCCCTGATTGTGTCCATGAACCTTTCCTCGTCGCTGTTGGTGGTGGGGTTGCGCGCTTCTTGGACTGCGTGGGTGCAGGAAGTTTGGCTCAAAACGAGTTACCTGATTCTAGCCGGGCTGCTGCTCTTCGATGTGATTTCGCTGACGACCATGTTGTATGCCTATGTGTGCACCTGGGTTGTCGCGCTCATCGCTTTGCTGGGCGGACTGATGAAGGCCAAACTACCGTTCGCACTCCGCGGAATCCGAAACCTGGATTGGAAGCAAAACCTGAAGTTTGGTGCGTACAGTTCCTTGAGCACGGGAGTCAGCGTCATCGCGACCAACTTGGATTTTGTCATGGTCGGTGCCATCCTCGGGCTTTCAGCCGTTCCCGTATACACCATGGGGTATTTTGTGGGCTCGGTGGTCCAAATCCCCCAACGCGCCATGTCCCAAATCTTCTCGGGTTTGATATCAAAGCGGATGGCCAACGAAACCGCAACCGATTTGGAGCCGTTTGTGCAACAAGCCACGCGGGTTACGTTGATCCTCGCCTTGACCGTCTTCATCGGCGTGGCCGCGGGGCTGCATCCGCTCATCAGCGCTTTGCCCGCCGCATACGTTGGCATCGCGGGCATCGCCATGGCCATCGGAATGCAAAAGATCCTATTGGCCGTGTCGATGATTTCTGGCCAAGTCCTTGCCCACACTCCGCACTACCGGCTTGGCCTGCCGCTCAACGTGGGACTGCTCGTCACCACCGTCATCACGAACTGGTTCTTGATGTCCTTTCTGGAGCTGGGGGTGCTGGGAGCAGCCTTGGCGACTTTGTTCACCGCTGTTTGGAACGGAATTTGGCGACTCGTCATCACCTACCGAAAAATCGGCATCAAGCCTCTGACCCGTTCCATGGGACTGATGACCTTGGTCGCCGCGGTCTTCTTCGGAGCGATCCAATTCATGCCCCAGGGTTGGACTGGCGGGCACGGCTACATCGAAGCCACGATCAACGGGGGCATCGCAGCAAGCGCCATGATGGGGACCGCCTATGCCTTCGGCTGGTTTCCCGAGTTCAAAACGGCGTTGAACAAATACGTGTTCAGTCGGTTCAGCTGACCCGATGCCATTCTTGGGTCCTGAAGAGAAACAGGATGTAACCGCGGACGTACAGGGTGTTGGGGTCGTCCTCTTCGATCCACATTTCGCAATCGTACACCTTCCCGTTCTTCGGGTCGCAAATCGTGCCGTCCTCCCATTCGAGCTTTTCGCCGTCCATCAGCATGTCGCGGACGATTTCCATGCCGAGCGCGGGCTGGTCCTTGCGGTCGTCGTCGCACTCGGTGCATTTTGGATTCTGATCTTCGTCCGGAAGGCGGAACAGTTCCACGATTTGGCCAAAATAAGCCCCATCGCGCTCCGCGATTTCCACCACGCTTTTCACACGGCCCGTTTCATCATCAACGGTCTTCCATCGCCCCGAAATCGAGGGCTGCTGCGCATTCGCCCAAGCAGCCAGGAGCAAGAACGCACACGTCGTCAGTCGTTTCATCATCGATGCAGGTCTTTGATTCGTCGGCAAAATAAGCCGCACAACCGACAACTCAACGCCCCAACTTCCGAGCCCGATGAATGGCGGCGTCCAATTCGAATCCAAGCAACAACACCGAGCTGTTCGAATTGAGCCAAACCAACGTCACCAGCAGCGTCCCCAACGAACCGTACAGCCGGTTGTACGAATTGAATTGCTCAATGAAATAGGAGAACCCCAACGAAAAAAAGACGATGAGCACCGTCGCCATCGACGCCCCCACAGAAAACGCAAACCGCCGATCCCGCTCCCGATTCCCCGCGTGATACAGGATGTTCACGCTCGTGTACACCAGGGCCAGCGAAACCATCCACCGGGCCACCGTCAGCCACGGCAACGCCTCCGCATCCAACCAATTCCGCGACTCCGCCCACACCAGCACATCGCCAGCGAACCCCGCCAGCAAGACCGCCACCCCCAACAGCAACGACAGCACCAGCAACAGCAACACGGAAAGCAAACGGAACACCACCCAATCGGGCCGCCGCTCCATGTGAAACGACTCCCCGAAACCCGTTAAAATCGCATTCACACTGCTCGACGCGTAAAACAACAACAACACAAAACCCACACTCAACAGCGCGCCCTGCCGCTGATCCAGCAAATCCGTGACGGTTTGTTCAAACAGTTCAACGGTTTCGCCTGGGAACAGAAGCTCAAGGCTCCCCAGCACATCCTCCGTGGAAAGCGGCGTGTACGGCACGATGCTCAAGAGCACGATCATGGCCGGGAAAAACGCAAGAAACAATCGAAAACTGATGGCGGCCGACCGCGTGGCCACCGATCCGTTCAGGATGCCCACCGCGAAGTACCGGACGACGTCGTACAGGTTCATCTCCTTGGGTCCCCACGGATGAATCCGCCGCAACATCCGACGCGCGCGCAGGAACGCCTTCCGCTTGCTGATCCACTTGAACAGCGGCCGGTTGTCGAGGTCGAAGGTGTACGGATTCTCTGGCATCCCCTTTCAGGCCAAATCCACGCTCTTCAAACTCAAATCCAAGCTCGGCACGCTGTGCGTCAACCACCCCATGCTCACGAAGTCCACGCCCGCCTCGGCATACGCTCGCGCGTTGTCGGGCGTGATTCCCCCGGACGCCTCCAACGCGATGCGCCCGCCAAGCCGCCGCACCTGCTCGGCGGCCTCCCTGGGGCTGTGGTTGTCCAGGAGCAACCGATCGACCAACGCCTCCCCCGACGCCCTGAGCAACCGCTCGGATGCCGCAAGGGCCTCGTCCGCCTCCCCGGCGTCCCGCACCTCCACGACCACCGGAACCTCCAACTGCTGCTCCGCGAGGTAGCGGTGCACGCCCTCCAACGCGGCAGTCATCGATCCGGCGTAATCCACGTGGTTGTCCTTGATGAGGATCATGTCATCCAAGGCCATGCGGTGGTTCACCCCCCCGCCGATGCGCACCGCCCACTTCTCAAAAGCCCGCAAACCCGGCGTGGTCTTGCGCGTATCCAGCACCCGGCAACCCGTCCCCTCTAGTTGCTGCACCACAGCGGCCGTGCGCGTCGCAATCCCACTCATCCGCTGCATGAAATTCAACGCCAACCGCTCCCCCATCAAAATGCTCCGTGCGGCTCCACGAATCCGCATCACCTCATCGCCCGGCTCCACCGACTCCCCATCGGCCTTCAAGACCGTGCATTCCAAGGCCGCATCGACCACCTCAAACACCTTCGCCGCGACCTCCACCCCGGCCACCCGACCCGCCTCCTTCGCGCGGATCACGCCTTCGCGCTGCAAGCCCTTTGGCACGCTCGAAGCCGTGGTGTGATCGCCACGACCGAGGTCTTCATCCAAGGCCAAGTCGATCAAGGCCAACATTCGGTTTGTCCACATGAAGCGAAGATACGCCATGCCCAGAAGCCGCGGCCTTACCTTTATCACGTGCAACTTTCCCTCATCGCCGTAGGCAAAACCCAAGCCGCCTGGATCCGCTCCGGCACGGACGAATACGTCAAGCGGCTGAATCGTTACACCCGTTTCCAATTCGTGGAAGTGCCCGACATCAAGGCGCGTTCAGGAAAACCCGATCCCGCTTGGGTCCGGGCTGAGGAAGGCAAAGCCCTCGCTCGCCACCTGGACAGTGCAGGCGTAGACCACCTGATCCTTTTGGACGAACGCGGCAAGTCCTTCACCTCCATCGCCTTTGCGAAACACCTCGAAAACCTGCAGGTCCGCGGTCTGAAGCACCTCGCCTTCGTCATCGGCGGTCCGTACGGATTCGATGCCCTCATCCGCGATCGCGCCCACGGGCAGTGGAGCCTCGGCCCCATGACCTTTTCGCACCAAATGATCCGGCCGTTCGCCGCCGAGCAACTCTACCGAGCCCACACCATCTTGCGCAACGAGCCCTACCACCACGAATGAGCACGAAAAAAGCCACCCGTTGGAGGTGGCTTTTTTCATGGCAGTGCCTCGCGGATTATTCCGCCAACACGGTCACCACGTTGTTCAACACCTCAATCGTTCCGCCTCCCACGGTGAACCGCTCTTCGCTTGAACCGTTCTTCACGACCACATCGCCCGCCTGCAAGGTCGTAATAAGGGGGGCGTGGCTGTTCATGATGCCCAAGCTGCCGTCTGCCCCGGGCAACCCCACGTAAGTGGCTTCGCCGGAGAACAGGGTGGTGTCTGGGGTGAGGATGTCTACTTTCATCGGAGTCGAATTCCAGGTTAGGCCTTGGCCTCAGCCAACATCTTCTCGCCGTCTGCGATGACTTCCTCGATGGTCCCCTTCAAGTTGAAGGCCGCCTCCGGCAAGTGATCGAGCTGACCGCTGAGGATCATCTTGAAGCCCTTGATCGTGTCTTCGATGCTCACGAGGACCCCGGGGATGCCTGTGAACTGCTCAGCCACGTGGAACGGCTGGGACAAGAAGCGGGAAATCCGACGGGCGCGGGATACGGTTTGCTTGTCCTCCTCGCTCAATTCGTCCATCCCGAGGATGGCGATGATGTCTTGCAATTCCTTGTAGCGCTGGAGGGTTTCCTTCACGTCCTCGGCACACTTGTAGTGCTCCTCACCCACGATTTCCGGGGTCAAAATCCGCGACGTTGAGTCGAGCGGGTCCACAGCGGGGTAAATGCCGAGGGAAGCAATCTTCCGGCTCAATACCGTCGTCGCATCCAAGTGGGCGAAGGTCGTGGCCGGAGCCGGGTCCGTCAAGTCATCGGCAGGGACGTAGACCGCCTGGACCGAGGTGATGGAACCGCGCTTCGTTGACGTGATGCGCTCCTGCATCGCACCCATTTCGGTTGCGAGCGTCGGCTGGTAACCCACCGCAGAAGGCATCCGACCCAAGAGGGCCGACACTTCTGAACCCGCTTGGGTAAAGCGGAAGATGTTGTCGATGAAGAACAGGATGTCGCGGCCTCCCGACTGCTCATCGCCGTCGCGGAAGTACTCGGCGACCGTCAATCCAGACAAGGCCACGCGGGCACGGGCTCCGGGAGGCTCGTTCATTTGGCCGAACACGAGGGTCGCCTGACTCTTCGCCAATTCCTTCTTGTCCACCTTCGAGAGGTCCCATCCGCCGGCTTCCATGCTCTCCTCGAACGCCTTTCCATACTTGATGACGCCCGACTCGATCATCTCACGCAACAAGTCGTTTCCTTCACGGGTGCGCTCACCGACACCGGCAAACACCGAGATGCCCTCGTATCCCTTGGCGATGTTGTTGATGAGCTCCATGATCAAGACCGTCTTGCCCACACCGGCACCGCCGAACAATCCGATCTTTCCACCCTTCGCGTAAGGCTCGATCAAGTCGATGACCTTGATGCCCGTGAACAGGACATCGGTGGAGGTGGAGAGGTCCTCGAAGCGTGGAGCTTCTTGGTGGATGGCGCGGCCTCCTTCCTTGTTGGCCTCGCCGATCCCGTCAATGGCCGTGCCGACCACGTTGAACAGGCGGCCCTTGATTTGGTCGCCCACGGGCATCGTGATGCCTTGGCCCATGGCCGTGACTTTCATGCCCCGGCTCAAGCCTTCAGTGGCATCCATTGAAATGGCACGCACGGTATCGTCTCCGACGTGTTTTTGGGTTTCCAACACCACTTTCGTGCCGTTGTTGTCAATTTCCATAGCGTCCAGGATCTCTGGAAGCGCAACACCTGCGGGAAAAGTCACGTCCACAACTGGACCGATGACCTGGGAAATGATGCCTTGAGAAGCCATGAGGGAAGGATGTTCCGTGAAAAATTCGCTGCAAAAGTACATGGTATTGTGGTTTGTTCGCAACCTAACTTTGTCGATGTGAACATTCACCAAAACGCGCTCACGTTTCAAGCAGAAAAACCGGTGGTTTTGACCATCGGCACCTTCGACGGCGTGCACGCGGGACACCGGTCTGTTTTGCGGCGCTTGCAGGAGCGAGCGGCGGAACGCGGAGCGGAATCGGTTTTGCTCACTTTCGACCCCCATCCGCGAACGGTGCTGCATCCGGAGCACCACGGATTGCGGCTCTTGAATACGCTTGGGGAAAAGGCGGCGTTGTTGGAAGGTGCGGGGTTGGACCATTTGGTTGTCCACCCCTTCAACCTGGAACTCGCGAGGATGAGCCCGAAAGATTACGTGCGCGACCTGTTTGCAGATGGCATCCGGCCGGATACGGTCATCGTGGGCTACGACCACCGCTTCGGTCGGAACCGCGAGGGGTCGTTCGAATCGCTGACGAACCTCGGACTGGTGCACGGATTTGAGGTGGAGGAATTGCCGGCGCATTACGAGGAGGAGACGCGGGTCAGTTCGACCAAGGTGCGGGAGGCGTTGCAAGTGGGCGATGTGGAATCGGCGGCGAAGTGGTTGTGCGCGCCGTTTCCGCTCACGGGGCGGGTGGTGCGCGGGGAAGGGAAGGGCCGGACGTGGGGGTTTCCGACGGCGAACCTCGTGCCGAGCTTGGCGCTGAAGGCGGTGCCCGCAGAGGGGGTGTATGCGTGTTGGGCGTATGTGGACGGGGAGGCGATGCGGGCCATGGTGAACATCGGGCAGCGCCCGACCGTGTCGTTGGCGGGGACGCGGAGCATCGAGGCGCACCTGTTGGATGTTGATCGCGACCTGTACGGGTCGGTCTTGCAATTGCATTTCATGGCGCGGCTGAGGGAGGAGCGCAGGTTTGAGGGCCCCGAAGCGCTCGTGGCTCAACTTCGGGACGACCGGGAGGCGGCGGCGGCGGTTTTGGCCCAAGCGCCCGCGGCCTTGTTCAACTCCACCTTTCCCGCATGAGCCGGCTCCTCCTTGCCCTCGTGTGGCTCGCGCCCCTCCTGCTTTCGGCCCAAACCGACCTCATCGTTCCCGCCTTCACCCCGCTCGCTCCGGGCGACAGCACGTGGATCGGCGCCCCGGTCTATACGTCCATGAAGGAAGCCCTTGCGGTGGAGGATCCCACCACGATTTACCGGCTCGACCTCAGCCGACAGCGCCTCCGTTCTGTGCCGGGCGAACTCGCGCGGTTCACCCAACTGCGGGAACTGCGCCTCGACCGCAACAAACTCGACTCGCTCCCCGCGTTCCTCGGCGATTTCTCCCTCCTCGAACTGTTCTCCGCCGAAGAAAATGAGCTCACGGCGTTCCCCGCCGCCATGTGGAACTGGCCGCAATTGCGGGAACTCCGCCTTGGAAACAATTGGATTGCGTCCATCCCCATCGACATCGATGCGCTCGACCGACTGGAAGTGCTGAGCTTGTGGTCGAACGTCATCGGAACCTTTCCCGTTTCGCTCAGTGAATTGCCGAAACTGCGGCAGTTGGACTTGTTGAACAACGACATGACGGCCGAGGAGCAGGAGCTCTTGCGGATTTGGCTCCCGGATGTGGAGTTGATCATGTCGGAACCTTGCCGATGTGAATTCGAGGATTAGGTGGTGGGAAGAGCCGGTGGCGGCGGGATTGAATTTGGGGTACACCGTGTTGTACCTGCAGGAGTCGGCTTGGGCGTTTCCTGTGGCTGCCGTCGGAGCGGTGCTCTTTTTCTTCGTGTGTGCGCGCCGGGGGATGTTGGCTGAAGCGGGCCTGTGGATCTTTTATTTCGGGTACGCGGTGTATGGGGGCTTCGCGACGGCGGGCGATTGGCCGGAACCGAGGTTCGCGGGGTGGGGGCCGCACGCGCTGTCGTTGGTGGGGGTGGCGGTCGGAACGTGGGCCTTTACGCGCGGATTGAAGCGGTGGGGCGAACGAACCGCGGTGGGGTTGGACGCGTTCACCACAGTGGGCAGCTTGGTGGCCACGGGGTGGATGCTGGCGTTTGACCCGGTGAATTGGTGGTATTGGATGGTCATTGATGCGGCCGCGGTCGTGCTCTACTGGCGGAATGGCTTGCGCTGGGGCGCGGCGCTGTTCGCGGTGTACACGCTCCTCGCGGTGGAGGGATGGTTCAACTGGCTTGCTTGGCCATGAATTCAGGCCAAATCGTCATCACCGGCGTCGAGTCGTCCGGAAAAACCACCCTCAGCCACCTCTTGGCCGACGCCACGGGCTGGCCCCACCTTCCCGAACGCGCCCGCACCGATCCCGCCGTCCTGGCAGGCACCCACGGCCCGGCCGACCTCCAGCGCCTCCTGACCGAACAATCCATCGCCGCGCATGCGGCCGGACCCGGCCCCATCCTGTGCGACACGGGCGCGATCGTCCTGTCGATTTGGTCCGAAGTCCGCTTCCAACACCCCTTGCCCGCCGCCCAATCCGTCGCCCGCGAAGCCGCCCTCTACCTCCTCTGCACCCCGGACCTCCCCTGGGAACCCGACCCCTTGCGGGAATCCCCTGACCTTGCGGAACGCCTTGCCCTGCACGAGCGGTACCTCGCCCGCCTCGCCGCGTGGCAACTCCCCCATGCCCAAATACGCGGAAACGCCCTCGAGGGGCGTTTCCAACAAGCCGTTTCGGCCTTGCGTCAATTCGGTTTCGCCATCAACGGATGATGAACTTCACCGGAATGGTGTACTGAACGCTCACCGCCTTTCCGCGCTGCTCGCCCGGCTCAAAGTCCGGCAAGCTTTCCACCACGCGCACCGCCTCCTTGTCCAAGCGCGGATCCACCTCGCGCAACACTTTCACATCCCGAACCTTCCCGTCCTTGCCGACGACGAAGTAGACGAACACAGTACCTTGGATGCCCGCGTCCTTCGCGATGGGCGGGTATTTCGTATTCGAGGAGACGTACCGAATGATTTCCATCTGGGTGCACGTGTGGCGCTCATCACCGCGCATGGACTTGCAGTCGCCCAAAGCTGGCATGTTCTCGACCACCATGAAGGGAATGTCCTCTTCCAATTCCTCTTCCACCTCCTCGATGATTTCGATTTCGGTGTCCTCGTCGAGTTCAATGTCCTCGATTTCGAGTTCTTCCTCGATTTCCTCCTCATCGTCCACGATCTCAATCACCGTCGTTTGCTGCGGCGGGGGAGGCGGGGGAGGCGGCTGAACAATGTTCACGGGAATCTCCTCGTCTTCGAGCAAATCCGCTTCGAAATCGATGGCTTGGATGATGGCCACATCGTACGATGTCCACGCCAAAGCCGACAAGAGGAGCGACAACGAAGCCACGAATCCCAAGGCCCGCCACGCGGTGCGCTTGTTCTCCAAATCGGCTTCTGGGGTTTTACGACTCAACATGCGTTTGCGTTTGTGCGCCCGAAATTAGGGATTCTTCCCGGATTGGCAGGCGCGATGAAGTGAAAATGCGCGGGCACGGACGGGGATTTAACGTTCGCGGCGCCCAAACGATTGTTCAAAAAGCAGGCCAAAATCAAACGAACCCCGGCCAAAACCGATACACCACGCGGAAACTCAGCCAAGCCAGCCCCACGCCCACCGCATCGGCCACCGCATCCCACGCGTCGGGAAAGCGACCCGGGCACCAAGCCCCTTGCATGCCTTCCAAGGCGATGCCCAACAAAACGCATCCGACCGTCGCCCAAACCCGTCCAACGCGCAGCATCCCCGACTTGCCCAGTCCCACGAACACGCTGTGGGCGAACGTCAGGAACAACCCCATGTGGACGAGCTTGTCCACGTGCAGCGCATCGAGCCAACTCGCGTGGGCAATGTCCTCCCCCGGCAGAGCGTGCAGGGCCACAATCAGCAGCAGCAACAAGCCCGGCACCACAGCGTGGCGCATCCGAGGACGTTTGGCGGTGGTCTTTGTGAGCATCATGGCCACCCGAACGCTGGAATCAGCCGATGTGCGCGCCGTAGGCCGCAGCGTCCAGCAGGGCTTCCACCGCCGCAGGGTCGCTCACCTTCACCTTGATCAACCAGCCCGCCCCGTAGGGATCGGAATTGACCAAAGCCGGATCGTCTTCCACGGCGCTGTTGAACTCCAGCACCTCACCGGCGCACGGCATGAACAGGTCACTGACCGTCTTCACCGCCTCCACGGAGCCGAAAACTTCTTCCGCGTCCAGCGACTCCCCTTCGGTGTCCACTTCCACGAATACAATGTCCCCCAACTCACCCTGAGCGAAGTCCGTGATGCCGATGGTGGCCACGTCGCCCTCGAGACGCACCCATTCGTGCTCCTTCGTGTAACGCAATTCTGCTGGAATGTTCATGCGGCTAAATTACACGTTACTGATTCAAGTTGAACCGCAGCGAAACCCCGGAATTGATGTTCGAAGTTGCGAACGACGTCGAGATGTAGGGGTTGGTGATTTGGTGGTCATAGAACGCCCGCAGCGTGAGCTTCGACGACACCTCCAAGTCGGCGGAGAACTTGATGGAAACGAGTTTCTGGCCGGCCGTCACCTGGTTTTGCCGCTCTTGCATCTTCCGGATGATGGTCGAATTGTCGCGGATGTTCACGTCGCAGCGCAGGACGAGGTCCGTCTCGTCGAGCATTTGGACCGGCAGCTTGCCGTGCGTCCGCAGGAACGGATTCGGAATGTTCCGCAGCGTGTAACCCGTGCCGATGACGAGGGTGTGGCTCTTCGTCTCCGTGATTTGGTAATTCGTCAAGCCAAACACCACATTCCGATCCCGCTTGATCTCCACTTTCACCTGCGGCTCGCTCTCGTTCGCGGCATTCAACGTCATGTCGAAACCGATGAGCGGTGCCAACTGCTCGGAAATCGAGACGGTGTTGTACTGGCGCGGCGTGATGAAGTTCCCGAAATCGCTCTGATCAAACGACGTGGGCAAGCCCGTCAACGGGTCCTCTTCGTAGCTCAAATTCGTCAAGTAGCTCGTGGTCAAGGTGGACCGGTAGCTGTGGTTGATGTTGAACCGCTTGAAGTACTGCTTGAAGAACGGCGACTTCGTCAAACCGTCGAACGTGACCCGCCAGTTCGGGGCGATCGGCGTATTGAAAACGTCCAGCTCTACGTTGTCCGGATCGAGTCCCATATAGGCCGCCATGAACGCGGGGATGGTCACTTCCTGCGACGTCGGGCCCCAACCGATGTAATAGCCGTTTGCTTCCGGCTCATCGAGTTGGTAGCTCTGGTCATTCAACCGGCTTGAAATGGTCCGGCGGTAGTTCAGGAAGTTGCCCCAGATGTCCGAATCGAAGCTCTCGTCGTCGTTCACAAACGCTGTCGGCCACGTGAAGATGGTGGCGCTGTATTGGCCCGTTTCGTTGGGTGTGTCGTTGAGCCAATCCTGCAAGTCCTCGTTGTAGCGGTAGAAACTCTGGTAGTTTCGGGTGATGTTCCGATTCGCCGTCAGTTCGACCTTCATGTGCTTGAAGGGCTGCAGGTTCGCCCGGGCATTGAACGTCTCCGTGTACGTCTCCGTGAACTGCTGGTTCAAATTGGGTTGTTGGACGAGCCAACCTTGATCCGCCGCAAACTGGGCGAAGTCGCCCGTGCGATCTCCCAGAACGTTCGTGTTTTGGTGGCCCACCAGGAACTCCCAACCGGGCGCCCCGAAGTCCTCATCAAAGCCCGCATAACGCGCCCGCTGCGCATAGCCCGGCAACAGCATGCCCTCGTTGCGGCTGTAGGTCGCGCTCACGTTTTCAATCATCATGATCAAACGCAGCAGGTGTTCGACCGGATTGATTTCGAGCTTGATTTTCTCGTCGTCGGAGTTGCCAAACCCATCGCGGTCCTCGTTGTTGATGTCCCGAGTCGGGCGGCGCGGCGCACGCGGCGGCGACAACACGTCCTTCAAAAACGGCACCTTGTTGTACAGGTTGAGGAAATTCGCTTGGTAGTTCAAGCTCAACTTCCGCGAGTTTTGGATGGTGTTGCCAAGGGTGTCCTGCGAGAACGGCGCGCGATCCCACCGGTACGTGCCTTCGTATTGCGCGTCTCCCGTCATGAAGTTCACGAGCGGCAACTTGTCGAACGGCAAGCGATACCGCGCATTCAGCGTGTGGTTGTACGTCGTGACCTCACCGGCATCCCGCAGGTTGTTCAGGACCGTATCGCGGTAGGCATTGAACAAATCGATGTCCGTGCGGTCGATGACGCCCACCGGCTCGCCGACGAGCGCCTGCGCCCCCGCATTGAAATCAAAGGTCAGCGCTTGCGTCAAGTCGTATTTCACCGTGTAGTTCCGCGTCCAGTTCCACGTCTTCAGGACCTGCGTGTTGATCAGCAGGCCCGTGTTGACGCCCAAGAGCGCTTCGGTGTTGTTGCGGACGCGCTGGGTTTCGTACCGGCGATCCATTTGGGATGACGCCGTGAACTGCTTGATTCCCAGGTAGAAATTGAAATCCGTCAGCCACTTGAAGAACGCCACGTCCTGAAGGAAGCCGATCTTGCCAAACGGCTTGAACTGGTGCGGTGAATTCGAGAAGTTGTAGGTCAATCCGCCATGGTGCTCCCGGTTGATCTGGAACTCCGTATTGACGTCGCGCCGGTACGTTTCGTTGAAGGTGTAGTTCCCGGTGAAATTGCCGGGCTTCAAGAAGTTGAACATGCGCAGGATGCCCGATGACGTGCCGCCACCGCCGCCGCCGCGTCCACCCCGAGCGCTGCCACCAGCTGACGGGCCACCGCGCATGGAGGCGGAGACCGTCTCGCTGCCACCGCCCCGCTCCGCATTCCGGTCGGAACTGCCCCCACCGCCACGCAACTGCGGATTGATCTTGATGCTGGAGAAGTTGACCGATCGCAGGCGTTGCACGGATTTGGCCTGTTCCCGACGCTCCGTCGAAAGGCCCTCCTGCTGAGCCATCTCCAAATCCGGACTCAGTGGGTCGTACTGCGGCGTTGAGATCTGCTCGCTGAAGCCCACGTACATCGGCAACGTCACGCCCAAACGCTTCGGCAGCACCTTGCCCAATTGAATGGTGCCCGATGCGTCAATCCCTTGAAGCGTTTCCTGCTGCCGATCCTGCACTCGGTCCTCGAGGCCGCCAAAACCGGGCACGCTCATGTTCGCTGCCACGCTGACGTTCGCCAAGTCCGCAAGCTTCGCGTTCATCTGTGCCACGACAGCCCAGCCGCCCTCCTCGTTGAAGTCGGACAAGCGCAACTCGTTGACCCACACGACCGCACACTTATCGAGGCCATCGTCCTCGCCCCAAGGGTTCGTATCCTGGTCCGGGTTCCGGATGCCCACCATCAACATGGTCACGTTCGCGAGGTTCGGGTTTCCGCGCACTGCAAGGCGCACGTTCCCATCCATGACCGCGTATTCCTGCGACATGGGGAACCCGGTGGGCCGCTCGATCTTGAGGTTCTGCCACTTTTGGAACTCGATGTCCATGTTGTTCGCCTCGGGCCAAATCGCGTTGTCATCTCCTGTATACCAGGAAGTTACATCCAACGGGATCTCATACTCGTAGTAATTCGACTCGAAGTCGCTCCCCAACCGAATGAAGGCCGTGAGGTCTCCGTTGTCGAGCGAAGTGCCGTTAGGCCCCGCCTCGGCGTGAACGAACATCTTCAACCGGCGATACCGCCGCATGTCGTAATTGATGTTCCGGTAAGCACCGCGCGCGTCGCCGTCCTCGAGTTCGCACACCGCAAGCTCGAGCGACTGCTCGTTCAGTCGGCGCTGGTTCGCCGTACCCACATCGATCTCGCGGATGATGCCCGGTGGGGTCACGTACGGCACCGGGTCGCGGTTGCCGTTCTCCTCGATGTTCACAGCGGAGAGTGCAAACGAGGTTGAAGCGGGATCGTCGGGCTCCAGTTCTTGCATGCCCGCCAGGGACTCCATGTACCGGCGCCATTCCCCGCGGATGAGTTCCAACCGCGCAAACCGCAGCGTGACCTCCTCGCTCCACCCCTTCATGAACATCCGAATGAACCGAATGGACCGGAAGTCAGTAATGCCCCCAACGCGGTTTTCAAATTCACGCACTGGAATCTTGAACTGGTACCACCGCACCGTCCGCTGCTCGTCGTTCGCTGTGGTGACCGTTTGCTCAAACGAATCGGTGACGTAGTTCTTTCCGATGCTGTTGGGTCCCAAATCTTGCGGACGCAACGAAACCCGGTACTGGTAATAGCTCTCGATGGTCGAAAGGGTGATGTCCTGGTTGATGTCCTCCGTGTTTGGAATGGTGGTGGACGTAATCGGGTAGCCGTCCGGTGCACCCGTGTTCGAGTTGTTCTCGTAGCCGTTGAATTGGGCGTAACGCTCGAGGATGGTTTCTTCGTTGGCTTGCGCCTCGGGATTTCGGAAGTAGCGAAAGTTGTCGGCGGAGGGGTCGCTTTGGTATTCGGAAAGGGCAGCCGGATCCAACCAATCGGTCAGCGACTCCAACCAATCGCCGAAGTGCTCCTGCTCCCCCGCATCCGGCAAACCATCGATGCCCACATCTTGCAGCACGTAGGAGCCAGACGAGTTGTCGAACGCGTTCACCACATTGAAGGTAGAAGGATCCGGGTACAGCCCCCAAATGGACTCCAAGACCGGCAATTCCGTATTGCTTTCAGAAGGCAAGCCGTTTTCGTAGCTCAATTGGCTGTCGTTCAAGACGTCCTCTGATACGTTGCCCAAGTTGAAATACAAATCGCCACCGGTGATGTTCTCCGAATCCTCGTTAAAGGGATCCATCAACCAAAACTGCACGTACTCAATGTTCGCGAGTTCAAAGTCCGTGGTGGTCAATGCGCGCTGGATGCCGCCCCAGCGGGACTCCGGCTCCAAGAGGGTTCCGTCCGTTGCGAGGCCCGAAGACAAACCGTCCGCTCCGAGCGGCTCCTCGTAATTGTAGGGTCCGCGCAAACTGGGGCGGAACGTCAAGTCGAGGGTCGGTGTGTTGGGCGGCGTTCCCGTGGGCAGTTCCCGGTTCGGGAAGACCTCGCCCTCGAGGACTTCGCGGGAACGGTGGTCGCTCTTCACGTCGGCCGAAACCTGCCCATCCTGCAACCCCGAACCGCGGAAGAACTGAGGGTCGATGGTGTACCAACTCAGCTGCGCCCGATTGTAGTTGCTGACCAAGCTGTCCTCGAGCTGCGCTTCCGGAAACAGGTTGTTCTGCAGGCGTGGCGTCGAAGCCAAAAACCACCGCGACACCGACCGAATGTCAATGGCGCTTTGGCTTCCCTCAAAGTCATCCACGTAGGCGTTGCCTTGATCCCCCACTGCACGGCTGTGTCCGGGAATGAGGTAGGCGCCTTCCGCCGAGATGTCGATGGATGAAGTGGCGGTCGTTTCGTAGAACGGAAGTTTGTCCACAATTTCGGTCAACAGCTGGCTCTCGGTTTGCCAAGCGAAGTCGAGTCCGAGGATGGAGTTGTTCACCGGCTCGTTGCCGATGTTGACCTTCTGGGTCAGTGGCCGTTCCCGCAAATTCAACGCCGTCGCGCCGAAAACGAGGTCGTCGCTGACCACGTAGTCGAAGCGCGTGCCCAGCATCGTCTTCGTTTGGATGTTGAACAGGGAGTTGCTCTCGAGGCTGACCTTGATGGTTTGGCCCGACGAAAGGAGGCCGTCGTTGATGATGCGCACCCGGCCGAGGTTGTAATCGACCGTGTAATCCTGGTTCTCAATGAGGCGAACGCCACCGGCAGTGACCGTCACCGAGCCTTCGGGCACGTTCAGCGCATTGAGCGCGATTTCCGAGCTCGTTTGGCTTTGGAACTGGCCTTTGATGCGGAAGCGGTTGAGCGCCGGAATCTGCTGAGCGGCCGTCTTCGTGCTGTCATAGAGCGCCTGGAAAACAATGGTTTCGATGAGGGATTGGGCCAAATCCGGATCGTCCACCCGCTCCTCGATTTCCCTCCGCAAATTCGATCCAAATGGCTCGGTCGACGGGAAGAAAATGCGCCCACTTTGGCTTTCAATCGTCCCCCCCATCGTGGCCGCGTTGTCCACAAAATCGAACACCCCATCCTGCACCGACTGCCCATTGATGTCCAGCCGATCCATGCCCAACAGCTGCAACAGCAAGGTGCCATCCAACGGCTCACGCGGGATGTAATTCAGGTCCACGCCGGTCGAAGGGTCGTTGTACCACAAATTCAACCGGAATTCCTCGCGCGAAACCCCAAACGCCTGCATCGAATAGACGTTCTTCATCATCACCCGCCACAGCGGCGCTGGGTCACCGTTGCTCAGCTGAACTTGGGTCACCGACGACTTCAGCATCTTCAGCACCAACGCGTCCGGTGCCACAAACCCGTCCTGAGAAAGCGTTCCCACCTTGAAGGTTTCCCCGCCCAGCGTGTATTCGTAAGAAACGGCGAGCACCTCCGCGTTATTCAGCGCTTGGCGGAGCGAAATGAAGCCGAGTCGGCTGTTGAACGTGTATTCAGTCGGTGCCAACTTCCGCGCATTGCCCACGCGCTCGAAGTGAACGCCCTGGTTCAAGCCCAAACCGGTGTTGCCGATCGCTGCAATCGACCCCGTGAACCCCATCACTTCGGGATCTTGCACCATCAAATCGAACAGCTCGTTGTTCGCGTTCGACGGGTTGCGCAACGCCGTGGGCTGCACTTCCGGCCCGTCCACGAGTTGCTGCACCGGGATGTTCGTCGAAATGTACTCCTCGTGTTCACCCAAATCCGTGAAAGCGAGGACGTTCCGAACGTCCTGCGTGTTCGCCTGCATGTTGACGACCCACACCTCCAACCGCGTGATGTTCACTCCGGAATTCGGGACCGGCAAGCTCTTCATCGCGTTGTCGTACGCGTCAACGAAGTACTGCGAAAGGAAAAAGTGCCGGTTCGCCTCGTAGTCGTCTGCGCGGATGTCGAACGGCTGGGTTTGCGCGCCGCCCTCCACCGCAATTTCCTTGCGCTCCCCCTTCTGCTGGGAGAGCACGGTCGTGTTGTACAATCGGCCCCACTGCGTTTCGAGCTTGACCCCGAAAAGGCTTTGGCTTCCCGTAATGAGGGTTCCCGGAAGCGGCATGGAGATGTGACCCGCCTCCACGTTCTTCATGATGTCGTCCTCTTCGCCTTGAAAGCCGATGTTCATTTGGTTTTCAAAATCGAACAGCGCCTCGGTGTTGTACTGGGTGCCCAGCTCGATTTTGTCGCCGATTTTGCCCCCGATGTTCAGCTGGATGCGCTGGTCAAAATTGAAGGTCGTGATGCGGCGCTGCTGTTCCGGAATCCGCGGATTCTCGGTGTTGGACATGTTGAAGCCAAACGTCAATTCCGCCGAACCCTGCGGCTTGATCTCGATTTCGTTGGACCCGAAAATCGACTCGAACAAATCGTTGTCAACGGTCAGCTTCGGCGCGAAAGCGCGTTCCGCTTCGTCCTCTTCGACCTGGAGTTGATCCCAGTATTCCGTCAGGTTGCCCTGCATGTCGAAATCGAGGTATTCGTCGAGCGTGAAGTAGGTGGATGGGCGGAATTCGAGGGTGTCGCCGATGGTCTGTTGCACCACGTACTGGCCGGTGGCCTCATCGTAAACGATGTTGTACTGAAGGTTCGACGGCCAATCGAAGTCGAAGCCCGCAGGGGACTCCGATGGGTTGTAGGGGTTTTCGCCCCCAAAAGGGAAGGGCAGGTTGATGGAAGCGGTGTCGGTTTGGCCCCACACCCCCGCGCTTGTGCACAACACGCAAAGCGCCAACAGCGTGCGATTCCAACGGCTGCTCAAGCCCATTTTCATGCGATTCCTACCCATCTTACAGCCGCTTCAAGGCCAATTTGATCAAGCCCTCCACCGGCAAGGCCGACGGAGACTCTGAGATGATTGTGTCCAACGTTCGTTCGCACCGGGCCCGGTCAAAGCCCAGCGTGGTCAGGGCAGTTAACGCATCCGTTCGCGCGTTATTGTGTCCTTCCCCGGCCACTTTACGCACAGATCCGCCCGGGGTTTCATTTCCAAGCCGATCCTGCAAATCCACGATGATGCGTTGGGCCGTTTTCGCACCAATGCCTTTCACCGCTTTCATGGCATTGACATCGCCGGATTGAATGGCTGCCCGCGCGGTGTGGGCGTCCATTGCGCTCAAAATCATGCGGGCGGTGCTCGCCCCCACTCCACTGACGCCCAAGAGAGCGAGGAACAGTTCCCGCTCCTCCGCATCGGCAAACCCGTACAAAATTTGGGCGTCCTCGCGCACGACCAGGTGGGTCAAGAGCAGGAGGTCTTCCCCGCTCCCGAGCCGCTCGAACGTTGTCAGGCTGATGTGCACCAAATACCCCACGCCCGCGCACTCCAACACCGCGTGGGTGGGCTGCTTCTCAATGAGTCTTCCCCGCAGGTGGTGAATCATGTTGAGGGGGTGTTTTGCGCATCGACGACCGCCAACCGGATCATGTCCAGGATTTCACGCACCGATGAGCCCATCTGAAGGATGTGAAAGGGCTTGTCCATGCCCAACAGCACCGGGCCCTGCGCCTCCAATCCCGCCATTTCCTGCAGCAACTTGTAGGCGATGTTGCCGGCGCTGAGGTTCGGGAAAATCAACGTGTTCACCTGCCGACCGTGCAACGTCGAGAACGGGAAGGTTTCCGAGAGGAGTTCTTCGTTGAGGGCAAAATTCGCTTGGATCTCACCGTCCACAATCAAATCCGGGTGCCGCTCCCGGAGGAGGGCCGCCGCCTCGGCCATTTTGCTGGCACCTGCGCCGCCCGACGAGCCGAAATTGCTGTAGCTCAGCAGCGCGATGCGCGGGACGATGCGCAGCTTCCGCACGGCCTCTGCGGTGAGCAGCGTGATGGCCACGATGTCTTCGGCAGACGGATCCACGTTCACCGTCGTGTCCGCGAAGAACATGGGGCCGCGTTTCGTGATGACGATGTACATGCCCGCCACCTTCGTCACACCGGGAGCCTTGCCGAGGACCTGCAAAGCAGGGCGAATGACCTTCGGGTAGGTGCGGGTCAACCCGCTGATGAGGGCGTCCGCTCGTCCGGTCTTCACCAACATGGCCCCGAAGTAGTTCCGCTGGCGCATGAGGCGCTCGCCTTCGCGAACGGTCAGCCCCTTGCGCTTCCGCACCGCGTGCAGCCCGGCACCGAATTCGACCCGATCTTCCGCAACCGCGTCGGAACGCGGATCGATGATTTCTGCATGAGGAAGTTCCAGTTTGAACTCCTCGATGAGGGCTTCAATTTTCGACCGGCGACCGAGCAAAATCGGCACCGCAATGCCTTCGTCCACCGCTTGTTCGGCGGCTTTGAGGACCTTGTAATTGTCGGCCTCGGCAAACACGACGCGCTTCGGCGCTTTCTTCGCGCGTTCGGCGATGGTGCGCGAGAACGTGTTGTCGTGGCCGATCCGTGAACGAAGTTGGGCGTCGTATTGCTCCCAATCCGCAATGGGCTCTTGGGCAATTCCCGACTCCATGGCCGCCTGAGCTACGGCAGGAGCAACCGTCGTGATGAGGCGCGGGTCAAGCGGTTTCGGAATGATCAAGTCCCGACCGAAGTTCAAGGATTGGTTTCCGTAGGCTGAGGACACCTCATCGGGCACGTTTTCTTTCGCCAATTCGGCAATGGCGCGGACCGCAGCGAGCTTCATGGCGTCGTTGATGCCCGTGGCGCGCACGTCCAATGCTCCCCGGAAGATGTAGGGGAAACCCAGCACGTTGTTGACTTGGTTGGGGTGGTCGGAGCGACCCGTGGCCATGATGACGTCCTCGCGGGAAGCGATGGCTTCGTCGTATCCGATTTCCGGATCGGGGTTCGCCAGCGCAAACACGATGGGGTTGTCGGCCATCCGCTTCAAGTCCTCTCCCGTCAATAAGCCTCCCTTGCTCAGTCCCAAAAACACATCCGCGCCATCAAGTGCCGCCTTCAAGTCGGGGTACGTCTCCTTCGTGGCGTAATGGGCTTTGCGTTCGTCAAGGCCGGTTCGTCCCGCGTGGATGTGGCCCTTCGAATCGAATACGGCAATCCGCTCTTTCGCCACCCCCAACTGTTCATACAAGTCCAAACAAGACATCGCCGCCGCCCCCGCACCGCTCACCACAATGCGCACGTCCTCGATGCGCTTGCCCGCCAATTCCAGCGCATTGAGCAAGGCCGCCGCAGAAATGATCGCCGTCCCATGCTGGTCGTCGTGCATCACGGGAATGTTGAGCTCCGCCTTCAAGCGCCGCTCGATTTCAAACGCCTCGGGCGCCTTCAAATCCTCCAGGTTGATGCCGCCGAACGTCGGCGCGATGGCCTTGACCGTGTTGACGAACAAATCCACATCCGAAGCGTCCACCTCGATGTCGAACACGTCGATGTCGGCGAACACCTTAAAGAGCACCCCCTTTCCTTCCATCACGGGCTTGCTCGCCTCCGGACCGATGTCCCCGAGCCCCAACACCGCGGTGCCGTTCGAGATGACCGCCACCAGGTTGCCCTTCGCGGTGTACTTATATACGTCCTCCTTCCGTGCAGCAATGGCGAGGCACGGCTCGGCAACGCCCGGGCTGTAGGCCAAACTCAAGTCCCGCTGTGAGCTGTACGGCTTCGTCGGTATGACTTCAATTTTCCCGCGTCGGCCGCGCGCGTGGTAGTCGAGCGCCTCTTGTTTGTTCGATGGGTTCATGAGCGCGCAAAAATCTACAAAACTCGTTGAGTGTGCAACACGGGAGAGACCCCTGCATGAGCAGGAGGCCCAAAAGCCGAGGGGGTTCGGTCAGAAACCGCGGAAGAAAACCGATTCCGTAGCGCGTGCCCGGGGGGTTTCGAGGACCACGATGTACGTGGCGGCGGGCCAGCCGAGCGTGGGCAATTGGATTTGGCCTGAAGGCGCGTTCAAGGCCTGCTCGAACACCACCCGACCCTGCACATCCAACACGCGGAAGGCGCCGACCGCAGCCCCCGCCAAATCGAACGCCCAGCGCTGTTCATCCAAGCGATTCAACGCGAGCTCAGCGGTGAACTCCGGCACTTCGAGCGCCTGCTCAACCCGGAACGTGATGTCGTGGCACGAGCCCGCCTCGGGATCTTGCTCCACTTCATGGATGCAGTAGCGCAAGGTGGACGTGCCGACCACACCCGCATGGTAATAATCCGTGACGAGCGTGGTGTTCACCTCGCCCGGTTCCATCGTCACCAACAGGGAGGCATTGGTTGAGGACTGATCCGTGCCAAAGTTGTAGCACAACGGTCCCCAGCAGAACCGATCGTAGGCCCCTTCGGCCCCGAACATCCACGGGTAATTGTACGGGCTCACCGTGTCCACGTACAGCCGCGTAGCCATGAGGATGAGCGTGTCTTCGCTCGTGTTTTGAATGTCCAAATGAATCGACAGTTCATCATCCTCGGGGACATCGAGGTACGCGACCACCGTGTCAACGGGTTCGATGAACGTCACGGGGGCTTGAGCCAGCGCGCTGCCCATGGCGAAAAGCGTCGCAGCGGAGAGGATTGCGGATTTGGTACGGTTCATGCCACGCAAGATACAACGCGCGGCATCAACCGCATCCGAGGAATTCCGTACATTCGCCCGACCTGTAATACACCATGAGCTACATCGACCACCCTGCATGGCGCGGCATAGCTGCCTTTGCCTTCTTTACCGCCGTTCTTTCCCTTGCCCAAGCCCAGCAGACCGTTCCTTCGGTTGAGTTGGTGGATTTGGATGGAAAAACTGTAGACACCGAAGTCCTTGCGGACGAACACGATGGGCCGACGTTGTTCTGTTTTTGGGCAACGTGGTGCAGCCCGTGCAAGCGCGAACTGAACAACTACTTGGAGCTGTACCCGGACTGGCAAGATGAGACCGGGGTGGAGTTGGTCGCCGTGAGCATCGATGACCAGCGGAGCAAGAACCGGGTGGCACCTTATGTGAACAGCGCCATGTGGGATTACACGGTGTTGCTGGACCCGAACCAGGACTTCGCACGGGCAATGGGCGTGGTGAACGTGCCGCACACCTTCCTCGTGAATGCGGAAGGCCAAATCGTTTGGCAGCACAACAACTACGCTGACGGCGATGAGGAAGAACTGTACGAGGAACTCCTGAAGCTCGCGGAATGAAGCTTCGGGTTGCACTCTTGATCGGAGCGTGTTGGGCGAGCGCGACGGGGATTTGGGCCCAAGACGATGAAGACACCGGGCGCATCTCCGGAAATGTCCAAATCCTATGGCAATCCTACGCGGAAGACAGCCTCATCGGCGCAGTGGTTCCGCCTGAAAAAACGGGGTACAACGCCTACGCAAACCTCCTCTACCAACGCGGAAACTTCAGCGCAGGCATGCGCTACGAGTCCTACCTGAACGCAGTCATCGGGTTTCCCGGTCGGTTCAAGGGCACGGGGCTCGGTTACCGCTACGCCCGCTACACCGACCGCGATGCCGGTGTCGATGTGACCATCGGCAACTTCTTCGAACAATTCGGCAGCGGCATCGTCTTGCGCAGCTACGAGGCCCGGGCCTTGGGCATCGACAACGCGCTCGATGGATTCCGACTCATTTTAACTCCGGTGCGCGGTTTGCAAGTGAAAGCCCTGTACGGCCGCATGCGCCTCGACTTCGATTCGCGGCTCATCAACTCGCCCAACCTCATCCGGGCCATCGACGGGGAACTCGACCTGAATGAGCTCGTGCCCCGTTGGTCCGATAAGGACCTCCGCGTGAAACTCGGCGCCTCCTTCGTCAGCCGCTACCAACCCGGCGGTACCCTGGTCAAAGACACCCTCGTCCTTCAGCTCCCCCAAAACGTTGGCGCTTGGTCCTACCGATTGGGCCTGCAGCGCGGCGGCTGGATGGGCGACCTGGAGTACTGCGGCAAAATCAACGATCCGAGCGCGGACAACGGCTACACCTACCGGGGAGGCGAAGCGCTCCTCGCGTCCCTCGGCTACTCCACGCGCGGCCTCGGCATTTCCCTCAACGCGAAGACGGTGGACAACATGAGCTTCCGGGCGGACCGCGACCTCCTCCTGTTCGACGTGCCGGTGAGTTTCATTCCGGCGATCACGCAGCAGCACACGTACAACCTCGCCGCGACGCTTTACCCGTATGCCACGGTGATCAGCGGGGAATCGAGCGCGAGTGCGGAGGTGTTTTACCAAATCCCGAAAGACACCCGGCTCGGCGGCCACTACGGCACGAAAATCGCCATCGGCTACGCGGCGGCCAACGCGCTCGACACGACCCGACTGAGCGGGCGGGAAGGGCTCATCGACGGCTACACGCGGAACAGCTGGGGCTTCGGTCGGACGAAGTTTGTCCGGGACCTCAACGTGAGCATCGAGCGCAAGCTGAACAAAAACTGGAAGCTCAAGTACACCTACTTCAACTTCCAATTCAACACGCTGGCCACGCCCGTGACGACCACCTACAAGGGCATCGTCTACGCGGACATCCACGTGCTGGAGACGCAAGTGAAAACCGCGCGTCGGCAGAGCCTGCGCACGGAACTTCAAGCGCTCTTCACCGATGAGGACAAGGGCGATTGGGCCACGGTGCTCGCAGAATATACGTGGAGTCCGCACTGGTTTGCGAGCGTCATCGACCAGTACAACTTCGGGAACCCCGATCCGGACTTGCGGGTGCATTACCTGTTCGGAACCGTGGGCTACATCAACGGAGCTCATCGGATGTCGCTCGGTTACGGCAAGCGGCGGGAAGGCATCTTTTGCATCGGCGGCGTCTGCCGGGCGGTGCCCGCATCGAACGGCTTTGAAGTGAGTTTTTCGACGCGCTTCTGAAGCTCCGTGTTATGAGCACGTTCGCGTGGGTAACTCATGTTACGAGGAAATAAAATTTCGACTATTTTAGTCGTGCAAAATTGCAAACCAACCAATCCTTTTTTAATGAAGCATTTTTACGCTCTCTTGGCGGCGCTCCTCGTGGGAACGTCTGCTTTCGCCCAGTTGCCTGATGGCAGCGTGGCTCCTGACTGGACGGTCACCGACTTGGACGGAACCGAATGGAACCTGCAAAGCTTGCTCGACGATGGAAAGACGGTGATCATCGACTTTTCTGCAACGTGGTGCGGCCCCTGCTGGAACTACCACAACACGCACATCTTGCGTGACTTGCACGACACGTTCGGACCCAACGGAACGGACGATTTGGTGGTCTTCTTCTTCGAAGGCGACGATGCAACCACCAACGCGGATTTGAACGGAACGGGCCCCAACACTGCCGGTGACTGGGTGACCGGAACAACCTACCCCATCGTAGACAACACGGGAGGCATCTTCGACGACTACCAAGGGGCTTACTTCCCGACCATTTACACGATTTGTCCCGACGGCATCCTCGTGGAATCGGGTCAAGCTTCGTTCGACGACCACGTGGCCATCGCGTTCGCCGACTGCGAAAACGACATCACGGGTCCGGCTCCTCTCGTGGATTACACGGGCGATTTCGTGGCGTGCTCCAACGGATGGAACGCTTCAGTCGACATGACGAACTTCGGTTCAGCCGATGTGACCGCTGCAACGTTCTCCGTGACGGTGGGTGGTGTGGCTCAGCCGGACGTTGAATGGACCGGCACCCTCGCTGCGGGCGCAACGACTTCCGTCGACTGCGGTGCTTACACAGCAACCGGTGACGTGAGCATTGAGCTCTACTCGGTGAACGGAAACGCCTGGTCTTCTGGGGCTGATTTGTCCGTTGCTTCGGCGACCGAAGGCACTTCGCTCATCAAGATCACCATCGTCACGGACAACTGGGGTGAAGAAACCGCTTGGGAAGTCATCGACGACATGGGCAACGTTTACGGCAGCTCGAACTTCAACACGTACGGCGCGGTCACGGAATACGTAGAGTGGGTCAGCGTTCCGAGCACGGGCTGCTACTCATTCAAGATGTACGATGCATACGGCGACGGCATGTTCGGTTCACAGTGGGGCGGTGGAGCCGTGAATGGCTCGGCTACTGTTGAAACGTACGACGACAACTTGGAGGTCGCCTCCACGATTTGGACGTACAACGGATCTTACAACTTTGCAGAAGCTGCTGCCGGCATGGAAATCACGTCGGTCAACGTCAGCGTTGAAGAAACTGCGGTTGCAACGACCATGGACGTGTTCCCGAACCCGGTGATCAACAACGCGACGATTGCTTTCAACATGCCAGCGGCAGGTGAAGCTTCGATCACGGTGTACAACCTCATCGGCTCACAAGTCATGAACCTCGGTTTGGGCACGGTGCCTGCTGGTGAGCAGCGTCACGTCCTCGACATGAGCAACTTGGAAGCGGGTGTGTACTTGGTGGCAGTGGAATCTGCTGGCGAAATCAACACCTTGCGCGTTACGAAGAAGTAATCGCGACGAAACGCATTGGAACCGCGCTCCTTCGGGGGCGCGGTTTTTTTGTGCCCGGTCAGAACGTTCGGGTCGACGTATATTGGGGGCTCAGAATTGGTCGACATGAAATTCCTTCCCTTGTTGCGCTCCGCTGCGGTCGTTTTGGTGGCGGTGTCCTTGAATCGGTGTGACGTCATTGAGGACCCTGTGCTCCCGCAACCGGCGGGATACCGGGTCGATTTGTACGGCGAGCCGCCCGTGTTCGATGCGGTCAGCAGCACCGTGCAGCGGGTGCTCGTCGAGGACTTCACGGCGCACCAATGCGGGAACTGCCCCGATGCCGCCATCATTGCGGAAGGGCTGGCGACGGATGATCGGGTTGCGGTGATGGCCATTCATGCCGGGAATTTGGCCTTGACGGATGATGACCACTTCGATACGGATTGGACGACGGAAGAAGGGGATGTGTTCTGGAATCAGCTGGAGTTCCAAGCAAATCCCATCGGCCGAGTGAACCGACTGCCCAACCCCGGAAACTTCTTCGCGCCCGCCCAGTGGAGCGATGAGACGGCCGCTGCCCTGGCCATGGAGCCGGTGCTGCACCTGGAGGGCGAGACGGAGTTTGTTCCGGCCAATGGGCACCTCAACGTGCACGTATTCGGCCAAGCCTTTGCCCAAACAAGCAGCCCGGTCAACCTCGCGGTGCTCGTGTTGGAATCGCACATCATCGACTACCAATTGAACTACAGCGCGTCGGGCGACCCGATCGTGCCCGATTACGAATTCAACCACGTCTTACGCGGTTCCTTGAACGGAGCCATGGGACTGGCCTTCGGGGACCTCGGGAACGGCATGGAGGTGGGCGAAACCGCCACGGCGTCGTTCACCTATTCGTGGCCGAGTGAGTGGAACATTGAAAACGCCACCCTGCTCGCGGTGGCCACCGACGCAAACGGCGTGGTCTTGAACGTCTTCGAAATGCACCCGGTGGAATGAGGGCGGCGATTGCGGTGGTGGGAATGGCCTTCGCTTGGGCGGTGAGCGCCCAGGAGCCCCTTCGGTTTTCTGGAGCCTTGTACACGGGAATCAGCGCCAGCCAAATCCACGGGGATGGGGTTTCGGGCTTCGATAAGTTCGGGCTGACCGCAGGCCCACTGTTGGAAATCTCCCGCGGAGATGTGGCGTGGGAATGGGGGCTGTTGTACACCCAAAAGGGAAGCCGCAAGGTTCCCAATCCCAAGGCGGGCGACTACTCGACGTGGCGGTATCGGTTCACCTACCTCGATGTCCCGGTGGTCCGCATGTGGCAGCCCGAATCGTGGTGGTGGTTTGGCATCGGAATCCAACCGAGCCTGTTGCTCAATGCCGAGGAGGACTTTTTCAGCACCGGCTATTCGCCGTTGACCACGCCGGAACTGAAGGGCTTGGACCTCGGCGTATTGGGACTAATCGGGGTGGAGTACACCGACCTCCTGACATTCGAATTGCGCATGAGCCAAAGCGCCTTGCCCATTTCTGCACGGCCCGAATCGCCGGTAATGCGCTGGGACAACTTCCTGATGAACATGGCCCTCCAGTTGGGCCTGAAACTTCAGTTCAGTTCGAACTGAATCACTCGACTTGTCCAGCGGCGTTGAAGATCCGTTCGGGCGACCGGTCCAATTCGCTCACTGCCTTCAACCACGTGGCCCAAATGTTCTCCATCACGTCGCTCACGGCCTCCTCGAGTTCAGTTGTTTCTGAATCGAGGATTTCCGCTGCACGGAGGGCGTTGGTGCCCAAAGTCTGACCGGGGTCGATGCGGCCCAATGCCGTCCACAATTCGTCGCTGAGGCGTCGGGTGACGTGGTCGTAGCCTTTGAATCCGCGCGGGGTGGTCCAGCGCTCTTCAACGCAGTGGAGTTCGGTGCGCAAGGAATCGGAGAGTTCGTCGAGCGTTTCGCGCTCGGTCTTCGGAAGGTGCGACCAAGACGGAGCCACTGCGTCGATGGTGGTGAGGGCACGGGCGACTTCCTGGAGGGCCTCGTCGGCACGGGCGGCGATGGCGTGCACGGTGCGGATTTGGGCTTGAGCTGCCCGAGCGGATTCCTCATCGTATGGAACGCGCGGGTCGGGGCGAACGATCAGGGCCTGTCGGCTTGCGTTGGGGCCGAGTTCCATCACCACTTCGTACGTCCCGGGCAAGGCATCTGGACCGCTGCCGGGCACCTCATCGCTGGGCTCCCGCAATCCACGACGCGGCCAATGGATTCCGTCCGTGGAAAGGTCCCAACGCCCTTGCTGGAGGCCGGGCTCCACATCCCATTGCATGCGCCGGATGGTGTCGCCCTCGGCATCGAGGATGAACACGCGCAAATCACCGTCGCTGTAGGCTGCGGCCGTGTCGGGGGCGATGTAGTAGGGCCAGAGGGCTCCGCTGCTTCGGTTTTGGCCTTCCCAAATCGGATCACCCGGGAAACGCGCCCCCGCAGGACGCGCACGGTTCACCGCGAAGGCAGCCCGTGGCTCAAAGGCCCGCAACCCCGCCGCGAACACCCCGTTTCCCTCCGTGGCCAACGCGCGCAACGGCTGCAGGTCATCGATGACGTACGCCGCCCGGCCGAAGGTGCCGAGGACCAAATCGCCCCACGCTGGGTGAATGACCAAATCCCGCACCGGCACACTCGGCAAATCGTGCGTCCACCGTTGCCAATTCACGCCCCGGTCAAAGCTGACGTACAGCCCTCCTTCCGTGCCGAGGAAAAGCAACGACTCCGCGACCGGATCTTGGGCGACGCACAGCGCGTGACCCTGAACACCGCTTCCGTCGAGCACCAACCGATCCCACGATTCCCCCGAATCCGTGGTGCGGTAGAGGTACGGCTGGTCGTCGCCGCGCCGGTAGTCGTTGACGACCACGTAGACCTCGCTCGGGCGGTGCGGGCTGACGTGAATTTGGGGAATCCACGCGCCTTGCGGAAACCGCTTGATTTCAACGGCGTGGTCGCGCCACGTGGCCCCTCCGTCCGTCGTATGCTGCAGCCGCCCATCGTCGGTCCCGACCCAAATCTCCTCCGAGCTCGCAGGCGCGATGCACAAGATGGTGCAGTGGTTTTCCGCCTGAGTCGCGTCGATGGTCAATCCGCCCGAAGTCGCTTGGTGCAGCTTCTCCGGATCGTTCGTCGTCAAATCCGGGCTCAGCACCCGCCAGCTCGCCCCCCGATCGCTCGAATGGTGCAGGAACTGCGAGCCGAAGTACAGCCCATCGGCGTTGCTCGGATCCAAGCTCAGCGCCGCATTCCAAGCGAAGCGCAAGGGCACCGAATCCGGGCGCACCGGCTGAATCGACTGCGACCGCCCCGTCCGCCGGTCGATGCGGGAAATCGAACCGCCTTGGTACATCGCGTACACGGTGTGCTCGTCCACGGGCTGCACATCGAACCCGTCACCGAACAGCACCTCCTGCCAATCCTCGTTCCGGATGCCGCCCTGGTGCCACACCTCGTTCGGCCCGACCCAAGACCCGTTGTCCTGCATGCCCCCGTAGATGTTGTACGGCGTGGCGTTGTCCACCGCGATGTGGTAAAATTGGCCGAGCGGCAAGTTCTCCACGAAATCCCAAGTATTGCCCCCGTCGCGGCTGATGTTCAAGCCCCCGTCGTTCCCGTCGAGCATGAAATCGGGGTCGTCGGGGTGGATGAAAAACGCGTGGTGATCGGGGTGCACGCCGCTGTACGGGAGGATGGTTTCGAAGGTCCGCCCACCGTCCGTGCTCTCATCGACCATGCTGTACAGGTTGAACAGGTGGTCGGGATCGGTCGGATCGGCATGAATTTCAGCGTAGTAGAACGGGCGGTTGCCCACCGCATTGTTTTGGACCAAATCCCATTTCCGCCCCCCATCCTCCGACCGGTACAACCCCGTGCCCGACTCCGCCTCGATCAACGCGTACACGATGTCGGGATCCGCAGCGCTCATCGCCAGTCCCATTCGGCCCAACTTCCCGCCCGGCAACCCGGCCTCCTCGTCCAACCGCGTCCACGCGTCTCCCCCATCGTGCGTCACGTACAGCCCGCTGCCCGCCCCACCGCTCGTGAACGTCCACGGCTTTCGGTGAAAGCTCCACATCGCCACGAACAGCTTGTCCGGGTTCGACGGGTCGATCACCATCTCGGCCACCCCCGTCGAGTCGTCCACGAACAGCACGTGATCCCAGGTCTTCCCTCCATCCGTGGTCTTGTACACCCCGCGGTTCGGGTTCGTCGCCCAGGCCGAACCCGTCGCCCCCACCCAAACCGTCTTCGGGTCGTCCGGGTGCACGATGACCCGGTGGATGTTGCGCGTCGCCTCCAGCCCCATGCAGTCCCAGCTCGCCCCGCCGTCGAGGCTCCGGTACACCCCAAGCCCGCTCGAATGCGAGTTCCGCGGGTTCCCCTCGCCCGTCCCGACCCAAATCGCATCCGGATTCGAAGGCGCGATCGCCACGGCCCCGATGCTCTGCGTCGGCTGCTCATCGAAGAGCGCTTCCCAAGTCAGTCCCGCACTCTCGCTCCGCCACAACCCCCCGCTCGCCGTGCCGGCGTATATCACTTCCGGCCGATCGCGCTCGACCGCGATCGCCGTCACCCGGCCGCTCATCGTGCCCGGCCCCACGTGCCGAACCGTCATGCCCTCCAAGAAGGACTCCACGTCTTGCGCCGACGACAGCAGGGGTGCTGCCAGGAGGGCGAGGAAAATGCGCTGCTTCATTTGGTCAGTCCAATTTGCTCAACGGCGCGCACGGGCACGGTCACGGGAATGCCCCACGCCTTGCCCGTGACGGTGCCTTCCGCGCGAAGCTCCACTTCGCCGCCCGTCAAAAAGTTCATCAACTCGTTCTTCAAAATCGCGGCAATGGCCCCCGGTTCGCTCGCCACCTCCAGCGAAATCGTCGACTCCGCCTGAGCCGGCAACTCCACGGGCTCCGTCAAGTCCACCTTGCCCACCCGCTGATCGCGCACGAACAAGTAGACCTCGCTGTCGAGCGCCTTCACGGGATAGCGGTTGGGATTGAACAACCGCACGTCCATCGTGCCGTTGAATCCTTGGAGCGTGAGTTGCCCATCGGTCAGCCCGCTCACCTCGCGCACCTCCAATTCCTGGTAGCAGCCCGTCAGGCCGACCACCACGAGCATCGCCCAGAGCCACCGCATCATTTGGCCGCGTGCAGCGCTGCAAAGTGCTTGTGAAACAGCGGAATGGTCTCGATGCCCTTGAAGTAGTTGAAGACGCCGTAATGCTCGTTGGGCGAGTGAATCGCATCGCTGTCCAGGCCAAATCCCATCAGCACCGTCTTCAAGCCCAAGATCTGCTCGAAACTCGCCACGATCGGAATCGACCCGCCCCCTCGGAACGGCACCGGCTTCCGCCCAAACGTCTCCTCCATCGCCATCGAAGCAGCTTGGTACGCGGCCGAATCGGTCGGCGTCACGGCCGGCTGCCCGCCGTGCATCGGCGTCACCTTGATCTTCACGGACGGGGGCGCGATGCGGTGGAAGTGGTCCACGAACTTCTTCGTGATGTCCTCGGGATCTTGGTTCGGCACGAGGCGCATCGAAATCTTCGCGTACGCCTTGCTCGCGATGACGGTCTTCGCCCCATCGCCCGTATATCCGCCCCAAATCCCGTTCACGTCCAGCGTCGGCCGAATGCTCATCCGCTCCGCCGGCGAGTACCCCTTCTCCCCTTCAACCGCACCGATGTCGATGCTCCGCTTGTACTCCTCCTCGCTGAACGGCGCCTCCGCCATGGCCGCCCGCTCCTCACGGCTCAGCTCAACCACGTCGTCGTAAAAACCCTCCACCGTGATGCGCTGGTCCTCATCTTTCAACGACGCAATGAGCTCGGCGAGGATGTTGATGGGGTTCGGAGCCGCGCCGCCATAGAGGCCCGAGTGCAGGTCCCGATTGGGTCCGGTCACCTCGACCTCCACGTAGCTCAGGCCGCGCAACCCGACCGTGATCGAAGGGATGTCGTTGGCGATGATGCCGGTGTCGCTCACGAGCACGATATCGGCCGCCAGCCGCTCCTTGTGCGCCTCGAGGAACGGCTCCAAGTGCGCACTCCCAACTTCCTCTTCGCCCTCGATCATGAACTTGATGTTGCAGGCCAAACCTCCCGTCTGCGCCATCACCTCCAGCGCCTTCACGTGCATGAAAAACTGCCCCTTGTCATCGCACGCACCGCGCGCAAAAATCGCCCCCTCGGGATGCAGTTCCGTCTTCTTGATGACCGGCTCGAACGCGGGGCTGTCCCACAATTCGAGCGGATCCGCCGGCTGCACGTCGTAGTGTCCGTACACGAGCACCGTCGGCGCCGCCGGATCCACCAAGCGCTCGCCATACACCACGGGGTATCCCTCGGTCGGAATGATTTCCACCCCGGTCGCGCCCGCCTTCGTCAAGTGATCCGCCACCGACTGCGCGCAGCGCTGAACATCGCCGGCGTACGCCGGATCCGCCGAAACCGACGGAATGCGGAGCAGGTCAAACAATTCTTCCAAGAACCGGTCGCGGTTCGCTTGCAGGTATTCGGATGCGTTCATGGGATGCAAGTTAATCACAGACTCCCGCGGTTGCGGCAAGGACGTGAGTCGTCGGTGCAGCGGGATGTTTTGGTTCAATGAGCAGCGCGGGCGACCCGCCACCACCTGATGCTGGAAGGTTAAGGAAGGGGCTGGAGTATATTTGTGCCACTTCACATGGCACCTGATTTCAACAACACCGAGCAGGCCTTTCGCCACCTGAGCGATGCCGAACTGCGCAAGGCCCTTTTGCTGTTTCGCACCGTCGGCAGCCCGACGCTCGTGCGCCTCGGCAAGGTGCTGATGAACGTGGCGCTCGCGCTGCGCATTCCGGTGGGGTGGGCAATCCGGCCGACGGTGTACGCGCATTTTTGCGGCGGGGAAACCATAGCGGAGTCGGAGGGCACCGTGGCGCAGCTCGCGCGGGGGCGGGTGCACACCATCCTCGATTACAGCGCCGAGGGGAAGGAGAGCGAGAAGGAACTCGATGCCACGCGGGACGAAGTCCTCGCGGCCATCGATGCGGGACAGGGCGATGAGCGGCACGCGTTCAGCGTGTTCAAAGTCAGTGGGGTGGCGCCGACGCCGGTGTTGCGCGACCCGGGGAGTGACCCCGCGGCGTGGGAGCGCGTGAAGGCGCGGGTGGCCGCGTTGTGTGGGCGGGCCGCAGAAACCGGCGGTCGGATTTTCATCGACGCGGAAGAAACGTGGTTTCAAGAGGCGATCGACGCGCTTGCGGAGGAACAGATGAGCCGGTTGAACCGGGAGCGAGCCGTGGTGTTCAACACCGTGCAGTTGTACCGCCACGATCGGTTGGCCTACCTCAAGGCGCTGACGGAACGGGCGCAGCATGAAGGCTGGCACCTCGGCGTGAAGCTCGTGCGCGGGGCGTACATGGAAAAGGAACGCGAAAAGGCCGCCGAAGCGGGCAAGCCGTCGCCCATCCAGCCCGACAAGGCCGCCAGCGACCGCGATTACGACGCCGCACTCGCGTGGTGCATCGACCACGGCGTCAGCGTGTGCAGCGGGAGCCACAATGCCGCCAGCAATGCGCTGTTGTGTGAGCTGATGGAGCGGGCGGGCTTGGAGCCGGGGGATGATCGGGTTTGGTTCGCGCAGTTGCTCGGGATGAGCGACCCCATCAGCTTCAACCTCGCGGCGAGCGGTTACAACGTGGCGAAGTACGTGCCGTATGGGCCCATCCGGGAGGCGATTCCGTACTTGATTCGGCGGGCGGAGGAGAACACGTCGGTGGCCGGCCAAACCTCGCGGGAGCTGTCGCTCCTCCGGGCCGAAGTGCAGCGACGAAAAGCGACATGAACCGCGCCGAGTTTTTCAAGGCGCTGGGATTGGGGGTCGTTTCGTGGGATGGGGCGTTGCAGCGGTTGGGGGCGTTGTTGCCGCCATCGGACCCGTTGCCGGCGCTGTTCTTCGGCCACGGGAGTCCGATGAATGCGATTGAGGAGAACGCCTTTGTGGCCGGTTGGCGGGAACTGGCCGGGCGGCTGGAGGTCACGCCGCGGGCCGTGTTGTGCATTTCGGCGCATTGGGAGACGGTGGGGACGCGGGTGACGGCGGTGGCGCAGCCGAGGACGATCCACGATTTCGGGGGCTTTCCGAAGGCGCTGTACGAGGTGGAGTATCCGGCGCCGGGGCATCCGGGCTTGGCGGAGCATATAGCGGCGGGGCTGCCTGGGCAGGTGACGGTGGACCGCGAATGGGGGCTGGATCATGGGACGTGGAGCGTGTTGCGCCACGTGTTCCCGAAGGCGGATGTGCCGGTGTTGCAGCTGAGTTTGGACCGCCGCATGGACGCTGCGGCTCACTTTGCTTTAGGCCAAACCCTAGCCGACCTCCGCACCCGGGGCGTCCTCCTTGTGGGCTCCGGGAATTTGGTCCACAACCTCGGCCAAGTCGCCTGGAACCACCTCAACGACCTCGGCTACGCCCACCACTGGGCCGCCACGGCGCGCGAACTGCTCAACGGGTGGATCCTCGACGGCAACCACGCGGACCTCATCGCCGCGCCCACCCGAAGCGACCACGCCCTCCGGCTCGCCATCCCCACGGCCGAGCACTACCTGCCCCTGCTGTACGTCCTCGGCACCCAACGCCCGGGCGAGTCCCTCGAGCTCTTCAACGACCACGCGGTGGCCGGCGCCATCACCATGACGTCCGTCGCCCTCGGCCTCAGGGCCTGAGGACCACACCGCGCACCACCTCCGGCCCACCGGCCGTTTCGATGCGAACGAGGAAGGCGCCCACCGACACCCACCGGCCGGCGTCAAATCCGCCGAGCAGGTCCTGAGGAGTGAGCTCGGCGCACCGCCGGCCCGACGCGTCGAAGAGCGCGCCGCCCTGCACCTCCCGGGCATCGCCCGGCTGCACCCGCACCCGCGATCCCGGCGCTACGGGGTTCGGGACGAGCGTCCACGCTCCCCCTTCCGCCACGAAGTCCGTCCAGCCCGACGCCGCCGCCTCCGCGACGACCACGGGCGTCCGGTCCGCCCCCTCGTACATGTCCCGGAACGTCGCGATGTCCGGGTGCTCCTCCGCGGCGGCGAACAACGCACTGACCCACCGCTTCGGCACCGACTGGTAATGCAAACGCACCGCCACCTCCACGGTACCCCGGTAGTCCCCCACCGCCACGCGGTACGTCACCCGGTCCGCCCCTGTCCCTTCGGCCCCGTCAGCCGATCGATTGAAGTCCGCGTCGAGCGCCGCCGCCGGCCCGATCGCCACCGTGTCGTACGCCGCGTGCGAAGTCCGGAACCCCCGCGGGGGCAGCCGATTGTCCTTCAGCACCGTCGCCGCCCGCTCGAGGATCGTCGTCTCCTCCCCCGCCACATCGGCGAAGGCGAACTCGTAGATCTGAACATCCGAAGGCGACGTGATGACCTCGTGGTGCGGCTCATACGGCAGGTCACGCCCCGCGATTCCCTCCGCTTCCGTCCAGCGCCCGCTGTGGAACAACGTGTCCCCTGACGCCGTGCGCAGCGCGAACTCCAGGAACGCCAACCGCGCCGGGTAGCCGCTTGGGAACTTGTGGCCGATTTGGTTCACGACCTCCACCTCGAACGCCACTTCACCCGTCGGAGCCGGGAGTTGCTCGACGTTCAGCGTGGCCGTCGCCTGCTGCAAACCCCGAAGCGTCCGGGCGATGGTCGAATCGTATTGGGTCGGCGTGGCGCTCAGTCCGAGGGCCGCCGCGTTGTCCTTCATCAGCTTGAGCATGAAGGTGTTGCCGCCGACGAAATGGTGGCGGCCGAAGCGCTGCTCGAACAGCCAGTTCGGCTGCGTGGCGGCGATGGCACCGCCTTCGACGAGGGGCATGTGGCAGGTTTGGCATTGAACGCCTTCCGCGTTGAAATCGGAGTTGACCCATTCCAAATACGTGGCCTGCTCAAAGAACACGTTGCCCGTCGACTCGCCCGCCAAATCCTGCGTGTGGCTGTACAGCGAATGGCAACTCGTGCACACCTCGCTCGCGCGGAAATGCTCGCCGTACGCGGGAATGAACCCGGTCTGCCCACTCATCAAGCCGTCCCACGGGTTCTCGAATCCGCCCCACGCGACCTGCTCGGGATTGATCGGTAAGTCGCCGTTGAAGCGGCCCGCGAGGCCGATGTTGTCGATGGTGTGGCAGCCCGTGCAACCCACCCCGTCGAGGCCGAGGTCGTCCGCAAGCAGGTCCTCCATCGTGTAGTGCGCATCGCCGCCGGTGAGCCGCGCTTCATGAAAGCCCTGCGGCGCGTGGCACGCGGTGCACGTGTTCTCGATTTCGTCGCGGTGGCCCGGGTTGATCAAGCCCTCCCGGGCGACCTGGGCGCGCCAAAACGGATCCCGCGCGCTGTTCGCCATCATGCTCGCCTGCCAGTCGAACACCGGGCTGACCGTCACCCCGTTCTCATCCACGAGCGCGTGCCCACTGGGATCCGGCGCGTGGCAGTTCACGCACTTCCCAGAGCCGCTGAAAAACTCGCCCTCGACGGTGCACAGCTCGCCCATGCGCCACAATGCGCCTTCGTTCGTTTCCTGATCATAGCGGCGCTCGGGAACCACCGCGGCCAAAAGGCCCGCAGCCGCCCCCAACACCAACACCACGCGAAGCGTACGACTCAATTGCATCCTTGCCAGTTGAATCCTGCAAGTTACAACTCAGCCTTTCACGCCGCGCAGCACGTGTTCGCGGCCATCTCGGGTTTCGATGCGAACGAAGAACACGCCCGCTGCGAGGTCCGTCAAGTCGATGCCGAGCGCGGCTTGGGTGCCCGCGAACTCCCGGACGGTTCGGCCCGTGGAGTCGAGTAACCAAGCGCGCGCCACATCCACCCCATCCACCCGCACCCGGTCGGATGCGGGATTGGGGACGAGGCGACCACGGCCCGGCGCAAGCACTTCTGAAACGCCCACTGCACTCGCGGGCCACCACACCTTCACGACCTCCACTGGAGTGCGGTCCGCAGCATTGAACATCGCTTGGAAGTCGGCAATGGCCTCGGCGTCGGCGGCAAATCCGAACATTTCCTCCACCCACCGAGCGGGCAGGGCGAGGTAATGCATGGTCACCTCCGCCGTCACCGCTCCGGTGTACCCGTCCGGTGTGATGCGGTAGGTCAAGCGGTCGCTGCCGCTGCCCTCCGTTCCGTCGACGAACCGGTTGAAGTCGGCATCGAGCGCGGCAGCGGGCCCGAAGGCGGCCGTGTCGTAGCTCATGTGCTCCGTGGAGAAGCCCGCGGGCGCAATCCGGTTGTCCTTCAAGACCGAAGCGGCTCGATCAAGCACCGTGGAAGGCGTGCCACTGACGTCGGCGAAGACCATTTCGTAGACTTGGACTTGGTCATCGGTCAGGATTTCGTTCCAATGCGGCTCGAACGGCTCGTCGCGGCCGGCGATGCCTTCCGCTTCCGTCCAGTCCCCACTGTGGAACAGCTCCGTGCCCGTGGAGTCGCGCAGGATGAACTCGAGGAACGTCAGACGCGACGGGTAGCCGGTCGGGAACTTGTGTCCCGCCAGGTTTTCCACTTCGACTTCGAAGGCGTACTCGCCCGTGGGGGCATCGAGGGGAGTCAAAAGGAGGTTCGCCGAATGGTGTTGCAGCATCCGCTCCGTCCGGGCGATGGTCGAATCGAATTGCACCGTGGAGGCGGAGAGGTCGAGTGCCACGGCGTTGTCGCGAAGGACCTTCAGCATGAAGGCGTTGCCGCCCACGAGGTGGTGTTGACCGAGGGGATTGGGGCCCAGCCAAGGCGGCCGATCAGACAAAATGGTGCCCCCGGGGAGGCGGGGCATGTGGCAGGTTTGGCATTCCACGTCGTCTTCGGGATACGAGGAATTCAGCCACTCCAAGTAGGTCGACTGCTCGAAGAACACGCCGTCCGTCGGTTGGCCTTCCAAATCGAACGTGTGCGTGTACAGCGAATGGCACGGCGCGCACACCTCACTCTGCAGCATGTGCCCGCTGGCCGTCGGCGTGTAATCCACGTTCATCTGCATCGGCATGGTCACCTGCGGCGTGAAGGGGCCCCAAATCACGCGGTCCTCATTCGTCGGCAAATCGCCGTTGAACCGCCAGCGGAGCGAGTCGTCGTTGATGGTGTGGCAACTCGTGCAGTTCACGCCATCGAGCCCCATTTCATCCGCTTCGAGGTCGGCGATGTTGTACAAATCGTCGCCCGCCCAGTGCGCTTCGTGGTGTCCAGCGGGCGCATGGCAACCGGTGCACACGTTCGCGATTTCGTCCACGTAGTCCGGGTTGACGAGGCCTTCGTGGGCCACTTTTGCACGCCAAAACGGATCCTTCGCGCTGTTCGCCATCATGGTCGATTGCCAATGCGTCACGACGCTCACGTCATTGCCTGCTGCGTCCTGCATCGCCACCGGGTCGGGCCCGTGGCACAACACGCAGTTGCCCGAGCCCATGTGGTGCTCGCCTGCTGCGAACGTCAAATCCGCCATCCGGAGCAGGAGCGAGTCCTGTTCCGTCTTGACGGTATCTTCGGGATCGACAGCTCCAGCCAGCACCAACGCACCGGCCACCAAGCCCATCGTTCCCAACCCAGCGAGTTTGCCTTTCATGCCGCGCAAGGTAACCCTGACACGTCCGTGACAAAGCGACCGCCGTCACGTTCCGAAGGGCGGGCGGTATCTTTGCCACAGAAATTGACTCCCCATGCGCCTGCTTCCCCTCCTGTTTCTGCCCACCCTCGCGTTTGCCCAAGCTCCCAGCACCATCGTGGCGGAGCGACTGATGTATGCGGATTGGCCGGTGGCCGTGCGCAGCGTTTCGCACGATCCGGATGAGACGGCGGTGCTCATCGTTGGGCACGACGGGGTCGTCCATTGGTTCGACAACGCCACCGGTGAGGAGCGGCCCGAGCCCTTCCTCGACCTCGGAGAAAACGGCTTGGACATCGTGGATTACGGCGTGATGAGCGAACAAGGCGTGAACGACCTCGTGCTGGATCCGGATTTCGACAACAACGGGCTGTTCTATGTGGTCTACAACGGCTACCGGCCGGATGGCACCGGGAACCTCATTGATGAGCGGGTCGTGTGCTTTGGAACCAACCCGGAGCGGACGTTTGCCGACGTGACGGTTTGGTCTGAAGTCTTGGAACTCGTTCAGCCCGCTCGCGGCCACAACGGCGGCCAAGCGCACTTCGGACCCGACGGCCACTTCTACCTCTCCACCGGCGACGGCGGCGGAACCGGCACCGGCGTGCCCGGCGGCAACAGCGGCGGCGACGACCACGGCCCCATCGGCAACGGCCAGAACCTCCAAACCCTGCTCGGCAAGCTCCTCCGCATCGACGTCCACGGGCTCGACCCGTACACGATTCCGTCGGACAACCCGTTCGTGGGCAACCCGGATGCGCTCGATGAGATTTGGGCCTATGGGTTCCGGAATCCGTGGCGGTGGAGCTTCGACCGGTTGACCGGGGACAAATTCATTGCCGACGTGGGCGAGGTCGATTGGGAGGAAGTGAGCATCGAACGGGCGGACAGCCCGGGCGGGTTGAATTTCGGGTGGCGCATCATGGAGGGGCCGATGTGTTATGATCCCGTCGTGGACTGCGATCCGGACGGCGCGTTGGAACTGCCGATTCACGCGTACCCGCACGATAACGGGTGGTGCTCGGTCATCGGCGGGTACCGGTACCGGGGCGAGGCAATTCCCACGCTGTACGGAGCGTACATCCACTCGGATGCGTGCGGGTTCAACGACCACAAGTTTTGGTCTTTGACGGAAGAAGCGGACGGCAGCTGGACGAGCGCGAAGCTCACCATCGACGTGCCCGGCGGCTTCGTACCCTGGGAAGAAGTGCGTTACGCCTTCGGCGAAGACAACGCGGGGGAATTGTACCTGTGCACGCGCTTGGCGGTGTACAAATTGAGCTACGACCCGGACGATGGGGTGGCCGGCGAGGTGGCCGAAACGGTGCGGTTCACGCCCAATCCCGCTGCGGCCGGTGGGGGCGCGGTTGCGTTGGATGCGGGCGACGGCATCTTGTTGGAGCGGATTCGGTTCACCGATGCGACGGGCCGCGTGGTGCACGATGCAGCGCTCAACAGCCCTTCGTCGCCGTACACGTTCTACACGAACGACCTGTCGGCGGGCACCTACATTGTGGAGGTTTGGCCGGTGGGGCAAGCGGCACCGATTTGGGGGCGGCTTGCGGTCGTCGATCCGTAATCAGGGACAATCGCAGCCCGGTACGGCTTCGTCCACCGTCAGCAACCAGCGCGCATCGTTGCGGGTGATGGTGAACGAGCTGACCGGACCTTCCGCCAAGCGGAACACATAGCGCTTGGGGGTTTCGCGCGGGCCGCTGGCCTGCCAGTCCACCTCGGCAGCGTAGAGCCAAGCGATGGGATCGGCGTCGTCGAGGCAGGCGAGCAGGCAGGCCGTGTGGGCGTTCTGGTCCAGGCCTTCCATTTCGATGTCCGCGCGGAGGCGGCGTTCTGGCAGCCAATCGCTGCAACCGCGCCAGCCGAGCAGGAGGTACGAGAGGACCGTTCCGATGAGGAGTCCGGTGCCAAAAATCAATAACCTGCGCTTGATGGTCATGCCGCGAATCTACGACCTGCGTACCTTCGGGGGGATGATTGCGACGGAAAACCTGACTTTTCAATACGCACCGGAGACGCCGATGTTGCGGTTCCCGGACGTGGTGTGCGCGGCCGGCGAGCGGCTGTTGCTGCTGGGCGACTCGGGGTGTGGAAAAACGACGCTGCTGCACTTGATGAGCGGGCTGTTGCGGCCGGCGACGGGGACCGTCACGGTGGCCGGGACTGCGCTCGATGGGCTGACCGGGCGGGAGCTCGATCGGTTCCGGGGGGCGGAGGTGGGCATCGTGTTCCAGCGGGCGCATTTCGTGCAGAGTTTGACCGTGTTGCAAAACCTGGCCTTGCCGGGCTTCCTTTCGGGGAAGGGAACGGAAGGCGGGGAGGAACGGGCGCGGGCGATGTTGGAGCGGTTGGGGATCGGGGAGAAGGCCGACAAGCGGCCGCGGGACTTGAGCATCGGCGAGCAGCAGCGGGCGGGGATTGCGCGGGCGCTCATCCATTCGCCGTCGGTGCTGCTCGCGGATGAACCGACAAGTGCGCTGGACGATCGGTCGACGGAGCGGGTGATTGCGCTGTTGGAATCGGAGGCCGATCGCGTGGGGGCGGCGTTGGTGGTGGTGACGCACGATACGCGCCTCAAGGACCGGTATGCAAACCGGGTGACGTTGAACCCTGTATCCGAGTGGGCATGAAACTGAGCTGGATCAAGATTGCGTGGCGGAATTTGGCCTCGAAGCCGTTGAGCACCGCCCTCAGCATCGCACTGCTCGCCTTCGGTGTGGGCATGGTGAGCCTCATGATGCTCGCGGAACACCAACTTCGCGACGCGTTCGACCGCAACATCAAGGACATCGACATGGTGCTGGGGGCGAAAGGCAGTCCGCTGCAGCTCATCCTCGCGAACGTGTACCACGTGGACGCGCCGACCGGCAACATCCGGCTGGCCGACGCCGAAAAAGTGATGCGGCACCCGTATGTGGCGGAGGCGATTCCGCTCGCGTACGGCGACAACTTTCAGCGCTACCGCATCGTGGGGACGGAGCCTTCCTACGTGGAGCACTACGGGGCCGAACTCGCGGAAGGACGGTTGTGGGAAACGCCCTTCGAGGTGGTCGTCGGGGCGCGGGTGGCGCGGGAAGCCGGGCTGAAGCTGGGCGACACGTTTTTCAGCTCGCACGGGTTGCTCGACGAAACCGACGTCCACACCGACAAGACGTTTACGGTAGTGGGGGTGTTGGAGGAATCGCGGAGTGTGCTTGACCAGTTGTTGTTGTGCAACGTGCAGACGGTTTGGGGAGTGCACGAGCACAAGGGGGAAGAGGTGGAGCAGGAGGTGACGGCGGTGTTGCTGAAGAAGCGGAACCCGTTGGCGGTTTTGACCTTGCCCAACCTCATTTCCGACACGAACATGCAGATCGCCTTGCCCGCCATCGAGGTGAATCGCCTGACCCAAAACTTCGGGCTCGGGCTCGGCACCTTACGGACCATCGCCCTGCTCATCATGGCGCTCAGTTTCGCGAGCATCTTCATTTCCGTCTACGACAGCCTGCTTGCGCGGCGCTACGAACTCGCGCTGATGCGGACGATGGGCGCCACGGCGCGCGGCCTCTACGGCTCATTGCTCCTGGAAGGCGGGCTGTTGAGCCTCGGGGGCGTGGTGCTGGGTGCGGTGGTGAGCCGCGTGGGCATTGCCTTGCTCGCCACCCTCGTCGAGGACAAATTCCGATACGACCTCAACGCCCTTGCCATCCTCCCGTCCGAATGGCTCCTCGCCGCTTCTGCAATCGCCGTGGGCTTGTTGGCCGCCGCGATTCCCGGACTGCGTGCCCTGCGCCTCGACATTTCTCGGACCCTCTCTGATGCGTAACTTGCGAACCATGAAAACCCTTCGTTCTTCTTCGTTGATTGGGGGCTTGCTGCTCCTCGGGGTCAGCACCTTGGACTTGAGCTCGATGTGCCATCCGTCGGAAGCTGCGGTGGCGGCCCGCGAATCGGTGTTGCGGGCGGCGGAGGACCACGCGCCGGTGGCCGCCGCTGTGGTAGAAGGCCAGCCGAAGGAATTGACGTGGCGCACCCTTGAAGACGTGGTCTTCACGGACGTGTACATGGAATCGCTCGAGTCGTTCTACTGGAAGCCGACCTTCGGTCCGGAGGTGGAGGCCGTCAGCGGCAGCCACGTGCACATCACGGGGTACATCATTCCGGTGGATTTGGACGAAGATTTCTACGTGCTGAGCCGGTATCCGTATGCGAACTGCTTCTTCTGCGGAGGCGCCGGGCCGGAATCGGTTGTGGATCTGCGGTTTGAAGGCGGCTCGAAGCGGGTGTACCAAACCGATGAGCGCCTGACCTTCTCCGGCACCCTCCGCCTCAACGCGGACGACATCTACCAAATGAACTACATCCTCGACGGCGCCGTCGAGTACACGCCATGACGCCGGCGGTGGTGGCCATGCACCTCGCCACCGTGCTTCCCGCAGCCCTCATCGGGACCGCTTTGATGGCGATGCGCAAAGGATCGAACAGGCACCGGCTCCTGGGGAAAACCTACCTCATCCTCATGGCCTTCACAGGGATGTGGACGCTGTTCATGCCATCGTTCTTTCCGTTGGTTGGGGAGCATTTCGGACCCTTGCATGCCTTGAGTTTGTTGACGATTTGGACGGTCCCCACCGCCTGGCGGGCGGCACGCAGGGGCAACATCCGCGGACACCGGAGCGCGATGGTCCAATTGTACATCGGTGGCGTCCTGTTGGCGGGTGGTTGGGCGGTCTTCGGGTCCGGGCGGTACTTGAATCAGCTGCTCTTCGGCTGACACGCGTCAACGGGGCCGAACGGCGCTCAAGGTTTCGGGCGACAAAGCGGGACGCTTCGGACGCAACCGGCCTTTGCTGTAGCGCTCGCGGGCTTGGTGGCCCTTGCGCAGCGCGGCTTGTTCTTCTTCGGGCAGGTGAATGGTCTGCTGGCATTCCACCCCGCACGTCCCTTCGAACTGCTCGGCGCAGGAGGGGCATTGAATGAACAACAGGTTGCATGCGAGGTTCTTGCAGTTCGTGTGATCGTCGCTCGGGGCGCCGCATTGGTGGCAGCTGGCCACCACGTCGTCCGAAATGCGCTCCGCCATCCGTTCGTCAAAAACGAAGTTCTTCCCGATGTACAAGTTGTCCAGACCTTGTTCGCGGACTTGGCGGGTGTACTCGATGATGCCGCCATTGAGCTGGTGAACGTTGGGGAAGCCGCGGTGCTTCAACCACGCGGAGGCTTTTTCGCACCGAATTCCACCGGTGCAGTACATGACGATGTTGCGGTCGTTTTGGCCTTCCAACATGTGTTCCACCTGCTCAATTTCCTCGCGAAACGTGTCCACATCGGGCAAAATCGCGCCCTTGAAGTGGCCCACCTCGCTCTCGTAGTGGTTGCGCATGTCGATCAAAATCGTGTCCTCCTGCTGGATCAACTCGTTGAACTCCGGGGCATTGAGGTGCACGCCGCAATCGCGCACATCGAACGTCTCGTCGTTGAGGCCGTCCGCCACGATCTTCGGGCGCACCTTGACGATGAGCTTGAAGAACGACTTGCCCTCGTCGACGGCCAAGTTGAGGCGAATGCCTTCGAGGAATTCGATGCTGTAGAGGTGTGTGCAAAACGCATCGAACTGCTCCGTCGGAACGGAAATTTGAGCGTTGATGCCTTCGTGGGCGACGTAGGTCCGGCCGAGGATGTCCATGGACTCCCAGTGGAGGAACAAGTAGTCGCGGAAGAATTGCGGATTCTCGATGCGGGCGTACTGGTAGAACGAAACCGTCGTCCGTTCACGCCGCTCGTCGCGCATGCGTTGAATCAACACCTTCCGATCGACCAAGTTGCGCAATTCGTGCTTCATGCGATTTCAGGTCACAGGCCTCCAGCGCGGAGGGTCGTTCGGGAAAATTGAGTTTCGAAGATACGCCAAACCCCGCCGCGCCTAGCTGATCCAGGTCCCCTCCCCGCTCCGATGTGAATAACCGATGCGGTTTTGGCGATTTTTCGCTTGGCAGTCGGTACCAAAGGCGCGATTTTTGAGTTGATGCAATGTCCATCTTTAAAACTGATTTGCCATGCTGGAATTTTGTAAGCGGGTGTTGTCGAAAGTGAGTTTCGACCGACAACTTTTTGCAAAGGAGTTGAAGAAGAGCACGCGGTGGCTGAAAGGCGATGAATTGCGCGCGCTTCGAGACTGGTGCCTTGGGCAATATGGAGGGCGTTACGGCGACCTCATTCACGAAACGTTTCAACCTTTGGCCCTCGTTTGAGGGCCTTTTTTTTATCCTTTCGGTTCGGTCGCAATCCACTTGAGGTTGCGCATCATTCCTTCCCATCCCGTCCGCCAAAGCGGACTGTCGCGGAAGTGCTCCCGAAACGATTCGCGCGTCAATGCTTCCCAGTCCTTCCTCCCCCACGTGAGCAAGTCGGGGGAGGGTTCGAATCGGGGCTCGTTGTGTGGCTTGGCGTGTCGGTTCCAAGGACAAACTTCCTGGCAGATGTCGCATCCAAACACCCAATTCCCATGTTCTGCAGGTGCCGGCTCGGGGATTTCGCCCTTCAGCTCGATGGTGAAGTAGCTGATGCACCGCGAACCATCTACGACCTGGGGCTGGATGATGGCGCCGGTCGGGCACGCATCGATGCACCTGCGGCATGTGCCGCAATGGTCCAGCGCAGGGGCGTCGGGTTCGAGCTCGATGTCGAGCATCAGCTCGCCGATGAAAAAGTAACTCCCCATCCGCTTGTTCAAGAGCAGGCTGTTCTTACCCGTCCATCCCAGTCCCGCTCGCTCAGCCCATTGCCGCTCCATGACTGGCGCGGAATCGAGGTAAACGCGACCTTGGACCTCGCCCCATTGGGCTTGGAACCGCTTGAGCAATTCCTTCAGCTTCCATTTGACGCTGTAGTGGTAGTCCTCCCCGAGCGCATAGGAAGCCACGCGGGGAGCGTCCGGATCCGTCGGAGTGGCGGGGTTGTGGTAGTTGAAGAGCAGGCTCACTACGGTGCGCGTCCCGGGAAGCAGCAGCGTGGGGTCGACCCGCTTGTCGAAGTTGCGCTCGAGGTAGCCCATCTCGCCCGCATGGCCCGCTTTGAGCCACGCCTCGAGGCGATCGGCCTCTTCATCGAGTCGTTGGGCCTTGGCGAAGCCGATGGCTGCAAATCCGAGCGTTTTGGCCTCGTCGCGCAACCACCTGCGTTGCTCCGCCTGTTGCCAAGCAGTTCGGCCCATTTCAGGAATCGAAGAGCGTGCCCGTTGAAGCCTGAGGCGTGCGTCCCAAATGGCGCCACGCCTCCTCCGTCGCCTGCCGTCCCCGTGCGGTGCGCATGATGAGGCCCTCCTGAATGAGGTAGGGCTCGTACACCTCCTCCACCGTTCCTGCGTTCTCGCCAATGGCCGTCGCGATGGTGCTGATGCCCACGGGACCTCCTTTGAACTTGTCGATGAGCGCGCTCAGGATCCGGTTGTCCATTTCATCCAATCCGCGCTTGTCCACATTCAAGGCATCCAAGGCCAAAGCCGTAATGGCCGGCGTGATGGTGCCGTCGCCTTTGACCTCGGCGAAGTCCCGCACCCGACGCAGTAGCGCATTGGCAATCCGAGGGGTTCCCCGACTGCGCGACGCAATCTCCCGAGCGGCAGACGCCTGGCACGGAATGCCCAACAAGCGAGCGCTTCGCTCGATGATGGCCTGTAACGTCTGGGCATCGTAATACTGCAACCGCAAGTTGATGCCAAAACGCGCCCGCAACGGAGCCGTCAGCAGACCCGACCGCGTGGTCGCGCCGACCAAGGTGAACGGCTCCAAATCAATTTGCACTGTCCGGGCATTGGGGCCCGAGTCGATGACCAAGTCGATTCGAAAATCCTCCATTGCGCTGTACAGGTATTCTTCCACCACAGGGCTCAAGCGGTGAATTTCATCAATGAACAGCACGTCATGCGCCTCCAAATTCGTGAGCAGCCCTGCCAAATCGCCCGGCTTATCCAACACCGGCCCAGAAGTTGTCCGGATGTTGACCGCCATCTCATTCGCGACGATGTTGGCCAACGTCGTTTTCCCCAAACCAGGCGGGCCGTGAAACAGCACGTGATCCAACGCCTCGCCGCGATTCCTTGCTGCGCGAACAAACACCTCCAGGTTGTCCATCGCCGCAGGCTGTCCCGTAAAGTCTCCAAATCGCGCCGGACGCAGCACGCGCTCCAGCTCCCCATCCGAGGCCCGCTCCGCCTCGCCCCTCAAATCAAAATCCTCGTGGCTCATGGCACCAAGATACGCCGTGCAAACCAGTGTTGAATGAAAAAGCAAGACCCGGACACGAGGCCCAGGTCTTGCTCAATGTGTTGTCGACCGAACTCAGTGGATCTCCTCACCCGGAATCGCCGGAGTGATCTGAGAAACGAAGTCCTCCTCGTGTGCAGGGTTCGAGTAATCGTAAGCCCAACGGTGCACTTCGGGCAAGGCACCCGGCCAGTTGCCGTGAACGTGCTCGACGGGCGTCGTCCACTCGAGTGTGTTGGAGCGCCATGGGTTTTGGACCGCGACTTGGCCTCGGAACATGCTGTAGAAGAAGTTGAACAGGAAGAACAACTGCCCCAAAGCACCCACGATCGCGAAGACCGAAATGACCGGCTGCAAGTCCATCACGAAATCAAGGAACTCAAACGCCGAGTAATCGTAGTAACGGCGCGGTGCACCTGCGATGCCCACGAAGTGCATCGGGAAGAAAACGCCGTAGCCCGAAATGATCGTAATCCAGAAGTGCACAAAGCCCAACTTCGTGTTCATCATGCGCCCGAACATCTTCGGGAACCAGTGGTACACCCCAGCCAACATCCCGAAGATGGCGGACATGCCCATCACGATGTGGAAGTGTGCCACCACGAAATAGGTGTCGTGCACGCTCACGTCCAGAGCGGAGTCTGCAAGGATGATGCCCGTCAAACCGCCCGTAACGAACGTGCTGACCAGGCCAACACTGAACAACATCGCCGGGGTGAAGCGGAGGTTGCCTTGCCACAACGTCGTGATGTAGTTGAACGCCTTAACCGCAGATGGAATGGCAATCAGCAAGGTCGTGAAGACGAATACGCTTCCGAGGAACGGGTTCATTCCCGTGACGAACATGTGGTGACCCCAAACGATGAAGCTCAAGAAACCAATGCCCAAGATGGAACCGACCATCGCCTTGTATCCGAAAATGGGCTTCCGCGCGTTCGTCGCGATGACCTCCGAGCTGATTCCCAACGCAGGAAGCAACACGATGTACACCTCCGGGTGGCCGAGGAACCAGAACAAGTGCTGGTACAAAATCGGGCTCCCCCCGGTCACGTCCAACGCCTCCCCGCCGATGAAGATGTCGCTCAAGTAGAAGGCCGTTCCCATCGTCCGGTCCATCAACAACAACACCACGGCCGAAACCAAAACCGGGAAGCTAAGCACCCCAAGCACCGCGGTGATCAGGAAGGCCCAAATGGTCAACGGCAACCGGGTCATTTTCATGCCCTTCGTCCGCAAGTTGATGATGGTCACGATGTAGTTCAGACCGCCCAAAAGCGAGGAGACCACGAACAAGACCATGGAAATCAACCACAACGTCATCCCCATGCCAGAACCCGGCATTGCCTGCGGCAACGCGCTCAGCGGTGGGTAAACCGTCCATCCGCCCGATGCAGCACCCCCTTCCACGAACAGCGAGAAGATCATGATGACGCTCGATACGAAGAAGAACCAATAGCTCAGCATGTTGAGGAAGCCGCTCGCCATGTCGCGCGCTCCAATCTGAAGCGGAATCAACAAGTTGGAGAACGTGCCCGACAAACCGCCCGTCAGAACGAAGAAGACCATGATGGTACCGTGGATGGTCACCAAGGCCAAATAAGCGTTACGGTCCAAGACCCCGCCAGGAGCCCACTTGCCCAAGAACGTTTCCAAGATGGCAAAGCTCTCACCCGGCCAACCCAATTGCAAGCGGAAGAAAATGGACAGCATGACCGCCACAATTCCCATGAACACCGCAGTGATCAGGAATTGCTTCGAAATCATTTTGTGGTCCTGCGAGAAGATGAACTTCGAAACGAAGGACTCTTCGTGGTGATGTGCGTGATCAGCCATGATTACAACGATGCAGTGGTTTTTTCAGTAGTTCCCTCGAGGTCCGCCGTTTCAGCAGGGGCCTCCTCCGATTCCTCTTTCACGAGGTATTCTTTTTGCTCCTTAATCCAAGCGTCGTACTCCTCTTGAGTCTCCACGACGATTTTCATTTCCATGTTGAAGTGCGCAGCACCACAAACCTTGTTGCACAACAGCACGTAGTCGAAATTCTCATCACCTGTGATGTAACGCATGCTGTCGGTTGTGATGGTGGGCGTCATTTTGAACCGGGTCGGAACGCCGGGCACCGTGTTCATTTGGGCACGGAATTGCGGCATGTAAGCCGAGTGAATGACGTCACGCGAACGGAAGACCATTTCAACTTCTCGCCCCACAGGCAAGTGGAATTCGCCTTTGACGATTTGGTCGTCGTTGCCTGCAGCCCAAGCACTCAGTCCTCCGTCGTAGTTGAACTCGGAAATTTCCGTGAGGCGCTGGCGGTGGCGCTTCAGGCGATTCAACTTGTCCTCCTTGGCCTCGTACGCAGCTTCAGTGATGATGGTCAAGGACGACTCATCTTCCAGCAGCAGCTCGATTTCATGCAAACGCGCTTCAACGGCCGCATGGTCCACACCGTGACCGTGGTCCGCGTGGTCACCGTGGTGATCGCCACCGTGCAACATCGCCTCCAATTCCAGCTGCTCCTTCAACAGGTGGCCGCGCTCGTGCATCAACTCCTTTTCGAGCTTCGCAATCGACTTTTCAACCTCGGACATCGAAACTTCCAATCCCTCAGCCGTCACAATGCCCAAAGGATTCGTCGGGGTAATCAGGTTGTAATTCGACAAGCCAAATTCACCATCGTTGCCCGGATAACGCGCCGTCCAGTCGAATTGCTTCGAATAGATCTCCACGCGCAACGCGTCTTCAGCGGGAGCACCGGTCATTTGGTTCCACGTCGCCAAGCCATAAGCGATGATGACCGCCAAAACAATGGACGGAATCACTGTCCAGACCAACTCCAACCGGTTGTCATGCGCAAAGAAGCGGGCCTTGCGCTCAGGTCGGTAGTAGTATTTGGCCGAGAACCAAAACAGCAGCGTGTTGACCAAGAAGAACACCGCGAAGATGATGGCCAAGTTGAAGCCCATCAAGGTGTCCACAGCTTCTCCATGCAACGACGCAGAAGGCAACGCATAATCACCATAACGCACGACCAGCCAAATCACTGATGCGTAGAACAACACCATAAAGGCCAAGAACAACCCGCCGTTCAACCGGTTGTCCGCCTCCGAAATGTCTTCCTCACGCCGAGCGCGCAACGAAGACGTCAATTGGTACACCTTGGCAAGCTGCACAATGGCAACCAACCCGATGACAACGACAAGTAAGATGAGGAGTTTCATGAGAATGAGGTTCTTTCCTGATCAGTGGTGCAAATCTTTCGACTCTTGGAGCATCGGGTGATTCACCGGAATCAACGGAGCCTGTGACAACGCCGTCAATACGCGGTTCATGAACAATCCCAGGAAGCCCAAAAACAGACCGACTTCGAATAAGCCAAACACATTGTGGTCGAACATAGTTCCCGGAATCACCATCAAATACACATCGGCGAAATGACCGATGAAGATGAGGAACGCCACGGGCAACACGAATTTCACATTCCGCTTGGCATCTCGCGCAACCAACATGTAGAAAGGTACAGCGAAGTTCACAAAGAACGTGATGACGAAGGGCCACTTGTAATCCGTAAAGAAGCGTTGCGTGTAGTAAGTCACCTCCTCCGGAATATTCGAGTACCAGATGAGCAAGAATTGGCTCACCCACAGGTAGCTCCACAACATGGAGATGGCGAACATCCACTTGCTGATGTCGTGCATGTGGCTCTCATTGACCTCCGCGAAGTAGCCCTTCGAACGAAGCCAAATCAACATCACATTCGCAAAAATCAGCAAGCTGACCCACATGCCCGAGAACACGTACCATCCGTAAAGGGTCGAGAACCAGTGGGTATCAATCGACATCAACCAGTCCCAAGACAACGTCGAGCTGAACACTGCAAAGAACACGAGGAACAAGGCACTCCGACGAAATTGCTTGTAGTGCAAATCCAAGCTCGGTTGGGCATCTTCCTGCCGCGACCAGCGGCGGAACAACGTCGCGAAAACCAAGAAGGTCACGATGTACGCAATCGTCCGAAACCAGTAAAAAGCAGGCGCGAAGTACGCGCTCTTGTGGGCAATCAAATGATCGTAGTTCGGGTTGGCTACCGCTCCAGCCTCCATGGTGTCCACGTAATTCACGTGTTCCCCTTCGACCACCATGTATTCGTGGTACAAACTGGAATCCATCCAGTGGTACAAATGGTGTGCATGAAACTGACCGGCAAGCAGGATGAACAACATGACTCCTGCACCGATGGGCAAGAACTTGAAGATCGCTTCCCAAATGCGCTTCAAGATGGCCGACCACGCCGCTTCAACCGCGTAATTCAGCGCATAGAAAAACAACGCCGCCAACGAAATGGAGAACCAGAAGAAACCGTTGACCAACAGGTTCGCCCACCACCGCTGGTGATGTTCCGTGCCGTCTGTAAGGTAGCCGCCGATGAGCGCTACCACCCCGATTCCCATCAATGCGAGGGAAATCGTCTTTGCTCGTCCTTCAAATTTGAATTCCATATCAGTCGTTCATTGCCGTGGCCTCCGCTTCCGCCGATGCCGATTCAACTGCATTGCCTGCTTCGTCGAACTCAGGCAGCTCCCCGCCGTTCTGAAGCACTTTGATGTACTCGATGACCAACCAACGATCGCGTTGATCGAGTTGAGAGGCATGCGAACCCATCAAGCCCTTACCGTAGGTCAAGGTGTGGTACATGTTGCCCACCGGGAGGTCCTTCAATTTTCCACTGTACGAGGGGATGCCCTGAATGTGGCCATTGCGCGACAACGCGCCATCGCCCTCACCCTTCTCACCGTGGCACTGGGTGCACATCTGCGTGTAGATCGCCTTGCCCTCCTCGATGTGAGCCTTGGTCGTGGCCAATGGCGAGGACAACTCCTGCCCTGCGGCTTCGTAGCCTGAAGGCGTATTGGGGTAAGGATAAGGCATCGCGAATTCCTTCGCATCGGGCTGGTAGGCGATGGTTCCCTTCACCGGCTTCCGTGCCGATTGGATCAACCGCTGCTCGGCTTGCTCAGCCCAACCAAACGCGTATTCGTCCATCCCGTAGTCGACATACGCTTCAATCGCCGCAGAGCGATACATGTCCGGCATGTACTCCAACCCCGGGCTGTTCGGGTCCGTCACGCAGCCCGAAAGGACCACCAACCCCGTCAACGCTGCAATCGGCAGCAACTGCTTCGAATGCGTCTTCATCACTTGTATTCTTTGATGCTGAGCTCAACGAGAGGCGTCTCCTTGATGAAGGATTCCAATTCGTCAGCAGCCAGGTGATTGTCCTCCGTGGTGATCTCCATGACAAACATGTTGTCCGTCGTGCGAGGATCCGGGTTCGTCGCCGGCATGCCCGGCAGGGTTCCGTTGCGCAGCAAGTACGTAATGGCCATGCCATGCGCCGCGCACAACACGCTGAACTCGAACGTAACGGGAATGAATGCGGGCAAGTTCTCAATCAGCGAGAAGCTTGGCTTGCCACCAATGTTCATCGGCCAGTCGCTGATCATGAAATACCACATGCCCAGCAGCGCGAGGGTCGTACCCGTCGTCGCGTACATGAACGACGCAATGGCCAAACGCGTCCGCTTCACCCCAATGATGGGGTCGATGCCGTGAATCGGAAACGGAGAAAACACATCCTTCACGCGGATGCCCTTAGCGACGAGCTGAGAGGCAGCGCCTTTCAGGGTATCGTCGTCGTCGTACATGACATGGAAAACCTTGTTCATGGCGTCTGCAATCAGTGGTTGTCGTGTTGTTTCTTGTAAGCCTCACCGCTCGACTTGAGGATGGTCTTCAACTCATTCAAGGCCAAAACCGGGAAGAACCGCGCAAAGCCCAAGAACAAGGTGAAGAAAATGCCCAACGTGCCGATGAAGATGCCCACGTCCATGCTGGACGGGTGGAATTCTCCCCAGCTCGACGGGTTGTAGTCCCGGTGAATCGACGTCACGATGATCACGTAACGCTCGAACCACATGCCGATGTTCACCACGATGGACAGGATGAACGTCGCGATGAGGCTCCGGCGAATCTTCTTGAACCAAAACAGCTGCGGGCTGATCACGTTGCACGTCATCATGATCCAGTAGCTCCAGCTGTACGGACCCGAGAAGCGGTTGATGAACGCGTAGCTCTCGTACTCCACGCCGCTGTACCAGCTGATGAACAGCTCGGTCAGGTAAGCCACGCCCACGATGGAACCCGTCACGATGATGACGATGTTCATGTACTCGACGTGCTTGACGTGAATGTAATTCTCGAGCTTCATGCCCTTCCGCATGATGAGGAGCAACGTCTGCACCATGGCGAAACCGGAGAAGACGGCCCCGGACACGAAGTACGGAGGGAAGATCGTGGTGTGCCATCCCGGGATGACCGAGGTCGCGAAGTCCATCGAGACGATGGAGTGCACTGAGAACACGAGGGGAGTTGCGATGCCTGCGAGGACGAGGCTGACCTCTTCGAAGCGGGTCCAGTGTTTGGCCCGACCACTCCAGCCGAATGCGAGGATGCCGTAAATCTTCTTCGGCAGCGGCTTCACCATCCGATCGCGGATCGTCGCGAAATCCGGAATGAGGCCGATGTACCAAAAGACGAGCGATACCGAGAAATACGTCGAAATGGCGAACACGTCCCACAAGAGCGGCGAGTTGAAGTTCACCCACAACGAACCGAATTGGTTCGGCAACGGCAACACCCAGTAGCTGACCCAAATCCGGCCCATGTGAATGCCCGGGAAGGTCGCCGCCATGATGACCGCGAAAATCGTCATCGCCTCCGCAGAACGGTTGATGGCCATCCGCCACTTCTGACGGAAGAGCAACAACACCGCGGAAATCAACGTTCCCGCGTGGCCGATGCCGACCCACCAAACGAAGTTGGTGATGTCCCACGACCAACCCACGGTCTTGTTCAACCCCCAAACCCCGATGCCCGTACCCAAGAGGTACAAGATGGAGCCGACCCCATACACGGCGATGATGGCCGAGATGGTGATCATGATTTTCCAACCGATCGGCGCGGGACCCTGGATCGGGCCCACCACGTCATCGGTGATGTCCTTGTAGGACTTGTTCCCCAGAATCAGGGGTTCCCGAATGGCTGCTTCTCTTTGCATGTCGATCGGTTATGCTTCGGTGGATTCGGTGTTCCGCACTTTCGTCATGTAGAAGATGTTCGGCTGGACACCGATTTCTTCCAACGCGTGGTACGCGCGGTTGTTCTCAGACACGGCTGCGACGTGCGACTGCTTGTCGTTGAGGTCGCCAAACTGAATGGCGTTCGTGGGACACGCTTCCGCGCAAGCCGTAACGACCGCTCCGTCCGGAACCTTCGTGCCCGCCTTCTTCGCGTTGAGCTTGCCCTCCTGGATGCGTTGAACGCACATGCTGCACTTCTCCATGACCCCACGCGAACGAACGGTCACATCCGGGTTCAAGACCATGCGGGTCAGGTTGTCCTGCGACGGGTTGAAGTTCATGAACTTCTTGTAGCCCGGGTAGTTGAACCAGTTGAAGCGACGCACTTTGTACGGGCAGTTGTTCGCGCAGTAACGCGTACCGATGCACCGGTTGTAGGTCATTTGGTTCAAGCCCTCGTTGCTGTGCGTCGTAGCGGCAACCGGACAAACCGTTTCACACGGTGCGTGGTTGCAGTGCTGGCACATCATCGGCATGTGGACCGTTTGCGGGTTTTCTGCCGGATCCTCCATGCGGCGGTACGAACCGATGGCTCCAACGCCTTCCTCCTCGCCGCGCTCCAAGCTGTAATCGGAAGCGAAGAAGCGGTCGATGCGCATCCAGTGCATGTCGCGGTGACGGCGGACCTCGTCCTTACCGACCACCGGCACGTTGTTCTCGATGTGGCACGCGGTGACGCAGGCGCTGCATCCTGTGCAGGTCGTCAAATCGATGGTCATGCCCCACCGGTGACCCACCTCCTCTACGGGGTGCTCGTGCCACAAGTCAAAGGCCGCAGTGGGCTTCGAGTCCTGTGCGTTGATGACGCCGTCGCCATTCACGTCCTCGTGAACGCCGATGCGAATGAGCTTATTCCACGAGGCCGAACCCTTCGCCGCTTTGCGCTCAGCGAAGTAGGCACCGAAGGTGGTCTCCTTCACGATGGAGTCGCGGCCCATGTCCGTGCTGTGAATCTGCGTGCTCGCCAAGGCATACGTGGCGCCCGTCGCCTCCACCGCCACGTTCAACTGCTCGTATTGTGGGAGGCCGGAAGCCGAACCCAGGAGCGGGAAGGCATTCGTTCCGACCGGCACGAGCGCGCTGTTGGCATCGCGGAGGAAATCCCCGTTTTCTGCCATTTGGAATGCAGCCTTGCCGACCTCCTCACCGTTCGCGCCGCGGCCATAGCCCAAGGCGATGCCGATGGTGCCCGGCTTTTGGCCTGGCAGCAACATTGCAGGCATCTCGACGCTCTGACCTCCGACGGTCACGCGCACCACGGACGCTGGCTTCTCCTGACCGATGTACGTGTTGAGGCCCATGGCGTCCATGTCGGACTTCGCCATGGTCACGTAGTTGTCCCACGTGATTTTTGTCAGCGGGTCCGGGGTCTCTTGCAACATCGGGTTGGCGGTTTGATCGCCTTGACCGATGGTGTTCTTTTGATAGAAGGCCAACTCAAAGGCGCCGCCCTTGGTTGCCATCACCGCCTGTTTCGCGGCGGCCAAGCCCGAGCCGGCCCCTTCGAAACTGACCGGTAAGCCCTCCGATTCGAGGGCCATGAATCCGTCGTGCAAGGAGCTGTTCCAAGCCGCGTCGGTGTAGAGTTGGTCTGCCGTGTAGTTCGGATTCCACGTTTGGCGCAAGAAGGTGTACCAATCCGTCTCCGGGTTGTTCGCCCACGTCAAGAAGCTGCTGCCAGCCGCACGCGAGTCGAACAAAGGCGAAATCGTCGGCTGCACCCAATCCACGCGCTTGGTAGTGCGTTGGGCATCGCCCCACGACTCCAACCAGTGGTGGTCCGGTGCGATGTGCGTGCAACGGGAGGCCGTCTCGTCCGCGAACAGCGAGGTGCTGATGGACGCCTTGACCTTGCCCAAAGCCGTTGCGAATGCCGTTGAGGTGTAAGCTGGGTTGACGCCGTGGATGAGCAACGTGCCCACTTTGCCCGCGGCCATGTCAGCGACCAATGCCGCGAAGGCCTCGTCGTTCCCACGACCCAACACCCAAGCGTTCTCCAAGTCCACGGTGGTGCCGTATGCACCGAGCGCGCGGTTGCAAGCGTTCACAATCAATTGCACGTTGGGGTCGTTCGAACCCGCAACGACCAAGCCTTTGGATCCCGCAGCCTTCAGCGCAGCAACCGCTGGAGCGATGCCCGCTGCGGCAGATTCCGACAAGTCGCCGTTGTTTCCTCCGCCCGTCAAGCCGTTCAGCAGCGCCAACGCCACGCGTCCCGCTTCCGATGGCTTGATCATGTTCCGACGGTCCGCGTTGGAGCCGGTGAGGGTCATCACGCTCTCAAAGGCATGGAGGGACGACATCTTGCCGTTCTCAGGCTGGCGTCCTTTCGACCAAGCGGTGGTTTGGACCGCCACATCGCCCCACGTTCCGAGGAAATCGGCACCGATGGTAACGATGGCTTCCGCCCGATCCAGCGCGAAAGTAGGAACCATGTCGCGGCCGTAATCCGCAACGTTCGCCTTGCGCATGCCGCTGTAGCTGATGGCGTCGTATTGAACGTGCTCGGCGCCGGTTGCAGCGCAGAACAGGGAAATGGCGCGATTCAACGAAGGGCTCGCCACGCTATGGGTCAACACCACCTTCCGACCACCGGCCGCAAGCGCCGCTTGCACATCCGCATCGATGGTGGCCCAATCCGTCGGCTGGCCGCCCTTCCGGGGACCGTTGAGGCGAGCGCTGTCGTACAAGCCCATGACCGAAGCGTTCACCCGAACGCCCACCTTGCCTTCGCCGGTGAGGGCGTTCGACTTAATGAAGATCGGACGGCCTTCGCGCGTCTTCACCAACACCTGGCCATAGTCTTGGCCGTTGTAGAAGGTGGAAGCGTAGTAGTTCGCAACCCCTGGGGTGACCTCCTCAGGTTTGTTCGTGTAGGGAATGGACTTGATGACCGGGGTCTCGCAAGCGGCCAACGTAGCGGCCGTCAAGCTGAATCCCATGAACTTCAAAAAGTCACGGCGACCCGTGTGGGTGGATTCCAAGCGGTCGTCCGAAAGGAATTCGTCCACCGACTGAACACCGGGGAACTCCTGTCCTTGGATGGCTTTGAACTCTTCCGTCCCGTGCAATTCGTCGAGACCGGACCAGTAGCGTTTATTCTGCGACATGGTAGCGTGTTCTTAGTAGTGGCACTTGGCGCATTCCCAGCCACCAAGCTCTTTAACGGTGATCTTGTCGTCCTCCAAGTAGCGGCGCAACTCCTCGTTTCCGCGCTCGTCGTCCCGCAGGCGCTCGTGCATCTCCTCGTAGTAACCGCTGGAAGCCAACGACACTTCTGCCTTGTTGTGGCACTCGATGCACCAACCCATGGTCAAGGTCGGCTTCGACAATTGAATCAAACCGGGGTAGTCATCCACCAACTTGTTGATGTCCTCGGTGCGCGCTTGGCGGCCGACCGTGTAGGTTTGGACATCGCCGTGGCAATTTTGGCAATGCAAACCACCCACCACGACGTGCTGTTGGTGGCTGAAGAACACGTGATCCGGCAAGTTGTGAACCTTGTTCCAACGGATGGGCTCTCCGCCGAAATCGTCTTGGGGATTCGTGAAGCCTTTCTCACCTGCGCCGTTCATGTACGTTCCCGACTCGGGGTCGAAACCGATGGCCGCGTAAATCTTGCCGATTTCCGTTTCGCCGTAGCGACGACCTTTCTTCACCGCTTTGTGGCAGTTCATGCACACGTTCGTCGAGGGAATGCCCGCGTGCTTCGACTCGTACGCGCTGTGGTGGCAGTACTTGCAATCCACTTCGTTCTCGCAGACGTGCACCGAGTGGATGAACTTGATCGGCTGGTCGGGCTTGTAGCCTTCCATCACGCCGATTCCCATGAGGCCTTGGTAGCCGATGACCACTGCGTAGGCCACAACAAAGAGCCCCACCAGTGAAACGAAGACCAAGTTGTTCCACATCCAACCCTTGGCGCGTTGGAAGTAGGTGGCGTCCGGGAGGGGAGCGTCGCCTTTCGAGACGTTCACGGCGCTGCGCAACGTACGGTTGACACCTGCCGCGCTCAGCGCGATGACGAGGAACAGCACGAGGAGGACCAGGAACCAAATCGACGGGTTGTCCGCGTTCTGAACCGGCAACTCATCGACCGTGATGCAATCCGTGCCAGCGGAGGCTGCAGGGGCAGCGACGTCAGGCGGGTTTTGGACATACGCCATGATGTCCTTCACGTCATCCGCGGAAACGGCTTGCGCGCTCATCCAGCCGTACGTACCGACGTAGCGGTCGACGAGCGACTTGATGTACGGATCGCCGGATTCCGCAGCGGCCTGCGGGTTTTGAATCCACTGGACCAACAGCTCGTCCCCAGACGTCCACCGGTCGCGGATGCCCGCAAGACCCGGAGCCGCGAGGACTTCGTTGGTCACTTTGTGACAGGAAGCGCAGTTCGCATTGAACAACGCTTGTCCGTTTTCCACATTGCCACCTTCCCATATTTGGCCAAATGCCGCAGCATTCGATAGGAGGAGGCAAGCGGCGAGGAAACTCTGAACTGCCCATCGAGCCGTCCGAGTGCCGTTAAAAATCGCTTGTTGCATGACGATGGTTTACCCTCACATATTCGGGCGCAAAAGTAATGCAGTGTGCCTCAGTTCTGCGGAAAGCTGTCATAGCAATGTCTGATGACTTTCTAATTTAGAATGACTCTAATTAAGTTCGAGCGGTTGATTTTTTGCAGGAATTGTGGGGGGCAATGCACTTCGAGCCACACCCCGATCTTCGTTTCGAACGTTACCTTCGCAGCATGCAACGCGTTCGTTCAATCGCTTGGCTAGGAGCCTCATTCCTGCTCGCATCCCCGTGTGCCCTTGCTCAATCCGATTCCCTGGAAACGGGTGAAGCGAGCTGGTGGAAGTCGCTTTTCAGGCCAAAAACCGTCGAAATCGCAGAAGCCGACTCGCCCGTTTTGGACGCCGAATCCGTCCCCAAAGACCGCTCCGCGAACGCGCCACTGGACACCTTAGCTGCGGTACAACCGCCCTTGTTCGAAGCGGATTCAGCAGCGCCTCAAGCGGCCACGTGGCGAATGGAGTCCGATGGGCGCTTGCTGGCGCTCGACAGCGCTTGGAAGGCGAGCCCGCCCGCCATGAAAGGCTACCGCATTCAATTGATGACGGGAACCCTGCAGGAGTGCCGGCGAGAGCGATCCGCCTTGCGCAGTGCGACCGACTGGAGCATTTATTTGGTCCCGCTCTCGATGAACTACCAACTCATGCTGGGCGATTTTCGCGACCCGTGGAGTGCCGAACGCGAACGGGAGTACTGGCTGGAAACCCATCCGCAATCGCTCGTTGTTCCGGGTCCCATCGCCCTTCCGCCCCTGAATTGGGCCGAAAACAACATCGCCGAGCCCCGTGAAGGACTCGGCGATGAATGAGTTCAACGCAGGGGACCGAATCAGTCCTCGAGCGTTTGCTTGACTTCAATTTCTTCGTACGCTTCGATCACGTCGCCGACCTTGATGTCGTTGAAGCGATCCACGTTCAGGCCGCATTCGAAGCCATTCTTGACCTCCTTGACGTCGTCCTTGAAGCGCTTCAATGACCCGAGCGTTCCGGTGTAGACCACCACGCCATCGCGGATGACGCGGATCTTCGAGGAACGTTTGATGAGGCCGTCGGTGACGAAGCAACCCGCAATGGTTCCCACTTTCGAAATCTTGAAGGTCTCGCGAATTTCCGCAGAGCCCACGATGGTCTCTTCGATCTTCGCGGAAAGCAAGCCCTCCATGGCCTCCTTCATCTCTTCGATGGCCTTGTAGATGACCGAGTAGAGCTTGATTTGGACTTCTTCGCGCTCGGCCAACTTCCGGGCAGCCCCCGAAGGACGCACCTGGAAACCAATGATGATGGCGCTTGACGCAGAGGCGAGCAACACGTCCGACTCGGAAATCTGACCGACCGCCTTGTGAATGATGTTCACCTGGACCTTCTCGGTGCTTTGCTTCTGCAACGAGTCGCTCAACGCTTCGATGGAGCCGTCCACGTCACCCTTCACGATCAAGTTCAACTCCTTGAATTCGCCCACGGCAATCCGACGACCCAATTCTTCCAACGTAACGGTTTGTTGGGCACGGACGCCCTGCTCACGCTGCAATTGCTGGCGCTTCGTAGCGATGGCCCGGGCTTCCTTCTCGTCTTCGAACACGTGGAACTTGTCACCGGCATTTGGAGCGCCATCAAAGCCGAGGACCGAAACGGGAACCGAAGGACCCGCCTCCTCGATGCGCTGGCCGCGCTCGTTGAACATGGCCTTGATTTTGCCCGAGAATTGCCCGGCCAAAATCGCATCGCCTACGCGCATCGTTCCGCCCTCCACCAAGAGGTTCGTGACGTAACCGCGCCCTTTATCGAGCGAACTTTCAATGACTGTTCCCAGGGCGGCTTTCTTCGGATTCGCTTTCAAATCCAGCAACTCCGCTTCGAGCAGCACCTTTTCGAGGAGCTCGTCGATGTTGAGGCCCTGCTTGGCCGAAATTTCCTGGCACTGGTATTTGCCGCCCCAATCTTCCACCAAGATGTTCATCTCGGCCAATTCGCCTTTGATTTTCTCGGGGTTTGCTTCCTCCCGGTCCACCTTGTTGATGGCGAAAATCATCGGAATGCCCGCTGCTTGAGCGTGGTTGATGGCTTCCTTCGTTTGCGGCATTACGGCATCATCGGCTGCCACCACGATGATGGCGAGGTCCGTGACCTGCGCACCACGGGCACGCATGGCCGTGAACGCCTCGTGACCCGGGGTGTCGAGGAACGTCATTTTCCCTCCACTCGGCAATTCGACGCTGTACGCACCGATGTGCTGCGTGATGCCACCGGCCTCGCCGCTGATGACGTTCGCCTTGCGGATGAAGTCCAACAGCGACGTCTTTCCGTGGTCAACGTGACCCATGACCGTCACGATGGGCGCACGCGGTTCGAGATCCTCCGGTGCATCCTCTTCTTCCTCAATGGCCTCTTGGACGTCCGTCGAGACGAATTCCGCCGTGTAGCCGAATTCTTCCACGATGATGGAAATGGTCTCTTGGTCCAAACGTTGGTTGATGGAAACCATCATCCCCAGCGCCAAACACGCACTGATGACTTCGTTGACGCTGGCGTTCATCATGGACGCCAATTCGGCTGCCGTTACGAACTCGGTCAACTGCAGGACCGTGGCCTGCTGCTGTTGCCGAGCGGCCTCTTGCTCTTGGCGCTCCTGAACGGCGCTCCGCTTCGCACGGCGCAACTTCGAAGACTTGGACTTCGAACCGCCGCTGAGGCGTGCCAGTGTTTCCTTGATTTCCTTCTGGATGTCCGCTTGCGTGACTTCCTTCTTGGGTTCGTTCCGGCGGCCACCGCGCTTGTTTGCGGCCGCTGCAGCGCCTGCACCCGGTGTCGTTTTGGCCGTTTTCGCCACGTCGACCTTGGTGATGCGCTTGCGCTTGCGCTTGTTTTCTTCGGCGGCCGTTCCCCGCTTCCGCTCGACGGGCAACTCGATCTTGCCTACCACCGTCGGACCGGTGAGTTTCTCTGCGCGTGCACGCATCACTTCCGGCTTCTTCGGCTCCTCGGGCTTGACCTCAGGCGTTTCCGGCTTTGCTGCGGCCGGCTTTGTCGCGGCCGGATTTGTCGCGGCCGGCGGGGGCGTCGGAGCCGCCTTCGTCTTGGGTGCAGGCTTCGGTTCTTCCTTCTTCTTCTCGGGCTTCGCCGCGGGCTTCTTCTTCCGATCAGCGGGCAATTCAATCTTGCCCACCACCTTCACGCCCGTCTCCGCAGGAGCCGCAACGGGTTCTTCCTTCTTTGCGGGAACTTCCGGTTCCGGCGCAGGCGCGGGAACTTCCTCGGTCTTCACTTCGGGAGCTGTGGGCACAACGGGCTCCGCTGGTGGTTCAGGGGCCTTCGGCTCTTCTGCCTTCACCTCCGGGGTCGGGACAGGTGCCGGAGGTTCCGGTTCAACCGGAGCCACCACTTCGGGTTCAGGCTGCGCCTCGATGCGCTCCACAACAGGCTGCTGCTCGCTCTTTTTAAAAATGGAGAGGTCGATCTCTGGTTCCTCCTCCTTGACCTTGGTGGCCTTGCGCTTCGCGGACTCGAGCGTGATGCTCTCCCGCTCTTGGACGGAACGCGAAGACGCGGTGGCCTTTTGCTTGGCTTCCTTTTGGTCTTGGAAATTGGCCCGCACCAGCGCATAAGCCTCCGGGTCGATTTTTCCGTTGGGCGAGGAATCGATGGCGATGCCTTTTCCGGTTAGGAATTCGACAAGGGTCGGAATGCCGAGGTTGAATTCTCGGGCTACTTTGCTGAGTCGTACGGGTTTGCTTGCGTCTGCCATTGGCGTTTAGAGCGGGCTCTGGTGTGGGTTAAACGAACACGAAAGGTAACGGGAGGCACGGCATCAAGCCAATTCCTCCTTCAATATTTTAAGGACTTCCACGATGGTCTCGACCTCGAGGTCCGTCCTGCGGGCCAAATCTTCCTGTCCAATTTCGAGGACAGCACGGGCAGTTTCCAATCCGATTTTCCGGAACTCATCGAGGATCCAGGCATCGATTTCGTCCGCAAATTCGCGCAAATCCACATCTTCGAGGACGTCCTCGTCGTCGCGGTAGACGTCGATCTCGTAGTTGGTTAATTGCCCCGCGAGCTTGATGTTGTTGCCGCCCCGACCGATGGCCAAACTGACCTGATCGGCCTTGAGGAACACCTTCGCGTGGCGGGTATTATCATCGAGCTCCATCGATGTGATTTTCGCAGGGCTGAGGGCCCGTGAAACCAACAACTGCTCGTTGTCGGTCCAGTTGATGACGTCGATGTTCTCGTTCTTCAACTCGCGCACGATGCTGTGGATGCGGGAGCCTTTCATGCCCACGCATGCGCCCACCGGATCGATGCGGTCGTCGTAGGACTCCACGGCCACTTTCGCACGTTCGCCCGGTGCACGGACCACGCGTTTGATGGTGATGAGGCCGTCGAAAATCTCAGGGACTTCCTGTTCGAACAGGCGCTCAAGGAACTCCGGAGCGGTGCGCGACAGGATGATGCGCGGGCTGTTGTTCCGCATCTCCACCTCCGCCACCACGGCACGCACGGTGTCGCCCTTCTTGAAGAAGTCGCCCGGGATTTGGTGTTCGCGGGGCATCACGACCTCGTTGTCTTCGTCGTCGACGAGGAGGATTTCGCGTTTCCAAATTTGGTAGACCTCCGCCGTGACCACCTCGCCCACACGCTCGCGGTACTTCTCGTACAACGCGTCCTTCTCCAAATCCATCACACGGCCCGCCAAGTTCTGGCGCAGCGCCAACACGTTCCGGCGGCCAAACTGTTCCAGCTTGATCTCCTCCGAAACCTCCTCGCCCACCTCGAAGTCGTCCTCAATCTTCAAGGCTTCGGACAACGCAATCTGCGAATTCTCATCCTCCACCTCACCGTCGGGAACGATTTCGCGGTTGCGCCAAATCTCCAAGTCCCCCTTATCCGGGTTGATGATGATGTCGAAGTTCTCGTCGTCACCGTAATTCTTGACGATCATCGCGCGGAAGACGTCTTCCAGAATGCCCATCATGACCTCGCGGTCGATGTTCTTGAACTCTTTGAATTCCTTGAAGGAATCGATCAAATTGAGTTGCGCCATGTCAGCTTGATTTATTGCTACTGTGGGAGTTACTTGAATGAAATGACCACTTTCGTGGAGGCGATTTGTGTGAAAGGCCAAACCACTTCCTCCTCCACCCACTCCTTCGCCTTCCTTCCTTCAATGCGCCGTTTCTCTCGAATTTTCAGCGTGAGTGCGTCGTCGTCCACTCGGGCGAGTTCGCCTTCGACCTTCGGGCCCTCCACCGGCTTCACTTGCACCGATCGCCCGATGTTCTTCACGTACTGGCGGTGCATTTTCAGCGGCTGGTCCAACCCCGGCGAGCTCACATCCAAGCTGAAATCCTCCGCATCACGGTCAAGTGACGACTCGAGGTGGCGGTGCAACGCCATGCAGTCCTCGATGGACGTGGACACGTCGTGGTCGAGGAGCACCTTGATGTGGTTGCCCTCGCTGACGTGCACGTCGACGATGAACCCGGGGGTTCCTTCGAGGTGCGATTCGGCGATTTCGCGGATGGTGGATGCGGTGATCATGTTATTTCGCGCCGGATTACGAAGCGGCTGTTTCCCTCGGTAGGGGCCAAAAAAAGAGGGGTTGCGGCCCCTCTGTGCTTCTCCGTTTCTCTGACGTTCGGGGCAAAATTACGCAAAACCTCTTCACAACCGGCGGTTTGGCGCGAAAAATTGACCAACTTCACCGGCAGATGTCGTACGTAATGAACATGATCGCCGAAGGGGAGCACCAACGGCAGGACTTCAAGACCCGTGTGGACGATGCCCGCAAAATTGCGCGCACGTTTTCTGCGTTCGCCAATACGGACGGGGGGCGCTTGCTCATTGGAGTGAAGGACGACGGCAGCATCGCGGGGGTGAATGCGGAGGAAGAATACCACATGCTGAACGAGGCGGCGCAGGCCCACTGCCGGCCCGCGGTGCCGTTTGAGGTGCAGGTTTGGAAGGCGGAATTCCGGACCGTCCTCGAGGTGCAGGTGCCGCGCAGCGCAGGCCGGCCGCATTTCGCAGAGACGGCGCCGGCTTCGGAAGCGGGGCCCGACCGGTGGCAGGCGTTCTTGCGACGGGGCGACGAGAACTTGAAGGCGAATCCGGTTTTGGTCAAGGTGTGGCAATACGAAATGCGGGCCGAACGCCCGGAATTCCACTACGACCAGTACATCGGCAAGGTGTTCCGTGCGTGGCGAGAGGGCAAAACCCTGCACTTTAAGCACGTCATGCGCAAGGGCCGACTGCACCCTGAAGATGCGGAAGACCTGCTGAGCTTGTTGGTGGTTTGGGGCATCGTGGAATGGGTGCCCACGCGGCGGGGATTCGTCTACCGGCTCGCGAGCGAGGCGGCCCTGGATCGGCTGGAATCGCAGGGCGCGGATGCCTTCCGATGGAACCAAGCGGGGTGAACCGCCGATTTGGGCACAATAACCCGAACTTTGCAGCGTATGGAGTTGCGTAAACTGAAGGCCATGCCCCTGATCCGTCCGTTTTTCTTGTGGATTGCGCTGATTCAAGCCGCCGCCCTTTCTGGCCAAATCCCCGTGGGCAGCTGGGAAGATCACCTTCCCTACGGCGAGGCCGAGGAGACCGTCTATTGCGGCCCGGGGGGCGAAGCGGGATTCTGGGCCACCCGGACCGCAAACGCCGTCTTCATCTACCGGCTCGACGACCGAACGCTGACCACGTGGTCGACGGTCACGGGCCTTTCCGGTTCCAGCCCCACGGCGCTGGGCTGGGATCCGGAGTCGGAGCTCGTGCTCATCGGTTACGCAGATGGCCTCATCGACTGGGTGGCACCCGACGGTTCGGTGGCGTTCACGCTGACGGACATCCGGGACAGCAACCTGACGGGGAACAAGGCCATCAACGCCTTCAGCGGCCCGTTTGCCGACCGGCGGGTGGTGGCGGCCTGCGGCTTCGGGCTCGTGGCCCTGGAAGCGGACGCTCGCTACGTGGTCGACACGTGGTACCCACAAGGAAGCGGCAATCCGCGCGATGTGCACGCGTTGGTTCGGCAAGGGGATCGCTGGGTGGCCGCCACCGATGCGGGGATGTTTGAGGCGCTTGTGAGCCATCCGTTCCTGTCTTCGCAGGATGCGTGGACGCGGTGGGCGGATGTGCCGGTGGAGGATGGGGAGTACTTGGATTTGGCCTTTACACCCGATGGCGAACCCATTGTGCATTGGTACGATGCGGAGAACGAACCCGCGCATCAGGTGTGGGTGCGGATCGGGGGACTTTGGCAACCCTTGCCGGATTACGAAGGCATCACGGTGGCCGGAATCGCGACGGGAACCGACGACTCCGGGTGGCGGCTGGCGGTGGCCGATTGGAACGCCATTCGGCAGTACGATGCGGATTTCAATGCCCTCAAGTTGGACTTTTCGGCGGGCGGTGAACCGCTGCGGGTGCGCGACATGGTCTTCCACCCCGCCATCGATGCGCAAGGGGTGCGCTCCTTTCGGGACCTGTACATCGCCAACGCCAACGGCGGGTTGCTGCGCATGGATTTGTTCGATGAACCGCGGGATGCCAGCTGGGCTCCCGATGGACCGCCAGTGGCCACGGTGCGCCACATCGACTGCTGGAACGACGCGTGTTGGGTCGCTTCCGGGGGGGTGGACGCTTCGTGGACCAACTTGTATTACGAGCACGGCATGTTCGGCCAAGTGAATGGGTCGTGGTTGCACCTTGAACCCGGCGAAGGGTCCAACGACGTGTTGGGCGTCCGCGATTTCATGGCCGTTTCAATCGACCCGCTCGACCCCACCCACGTCTGTTTCGGATCGTGGGAGGACGGCGTTTTCGAGCTGCGCGACGGCGCCATCGCCGACCACCACACCCCCGCCAACAGCACCCTCCAAGCCGCCAACTTCGGGGGATCGTTGCGCACGGGAGTGGGCGGGTTGGACTTCGATGCCGAGGGGAACTTATGGGTCACCAACGCCTTCGCGGATGACCCGTTGCACGTGTTGACGGCCGAGGGCGAATGGACGGCCCTCGATGTCGGGAACGCGCTGGGGACCGACGGGTTTCTGGAACAGGTGCTTGCTGCGCGGAACGGCTACATTTGGGCGGTGATTCCGCGCGGTGGGGGCGTCTTGGTGTACGACCCAGCGGGTACGCCGAACGACGTATCGGACGACGACTGGCGTGTGTTGACCAAGGAAAATTCCGCGCTGCCGTCGGACAACGTGCTGTGCTTGGAGGAAGACCTCGATGGGGAGATTTGGTTGGGAACCGAAGCGGGGCCGGCGGTGATTTACTTGCCTTCCGCGGTGTTCGAGTCGGGGTTTGATGGGGATTTGGCCAGCCAAATCTTGATTCAACAAGATGGAAACTTCCAATACCTCCTTGAAACCGAATCCGTTACAAGCATCTGCATCGACGGCGGCAACCGCAAATGGATCGCCACGCAAACGAGCGGCGCCTACCTCATCGAAGCCGATGGCCTGTCGCAGGTGGCGCATTTCACGACCGAAAACAGCCCGCTGCTGAGCGATAACGTCTTCGACGTTGCCATCAACCACGGCAACGGCACCGTGTTCTTCGGCACAGAAAAAGGGCTGGTGAGCCGCATGGGGGATGCGACCAATTTCGTTCCCATCATCGACGAACTCACCGTCTTCCCCAACCCGGTGCGCGCCGATTTCGACGGTCCCATCACGGTGGACGGCTGCGCTTACGGCTCAACCGTTCACATCACGGACGCGGGCGGACGGTGGATCGCCACATTGGAATCGCAAGGTGGCCGGGCGGTTTGGGATGGGCTCGATGCCCACGGCCATCCGGTTCCTTTCGGGGTTTACCTCATCTTTGTGACCGATGCCAAAGGGAAATCCGGAGGCGTCACAAAACTCGCCATCACCCGCTGACATGGATTTTCCCGGTAGCGCTCCTGCGTCGAAATTGCCCCAAGTTGGCACCACCATCTTCACCGAAATGTCTGCGTTGGCCAGCGAGCACGGAGCCCTGAACGTGGCCCAGGGTTTCCCGGATCTCGCCCCCCCAGCCGCCTTGCGACAAGCGGTTGCGCGCGCCATGGAAAGCGGGGCGAACCAGTACGCTCCCATGGCCGGGAACATCCGCTTGCGCGAATGGATTGCGGCCGATTGCGAGCAGCGGACCGGAACGACCTATCACCCCGCGGATGAAATCACCATCGGGGCGGGGGCGTCGTCGGTGCTCTTTGCGGCCATCATGGCCCTGGTGAGCGAAGGCGACGAAGTCATCATCATGGAGCCCGCGTATGACCTCTACGCGCCGGTGGTGCGTCTTGCTGGCGGAACGGTTCGTCGGCTGGAGCGGAATTTGCCGGATTACGATTTGGATTACCAAGGCCTTCGGACCATGCTCAGCCGCCACACGCGGATGGTCGTGGTCAACTCGCCGCACAACCCCACCGGGGCGACGTGGGGACGCGAAGACCTCGAGGAACTGCACCGCTGCCTCGACGGCAGCGACGCCATCGTCCTGAGCGACGAGGTCTATGGCCCCATCGTCCACGACGGGCGGGAGGCGCTGAGCGCGGCTCACCATCCCGCGCTGGCGGCGCGCACGCTCATCGCGGGCTCGTTCGGTAAAGTCCTGCACGCCACCGGTTGGAAAATCGGATGGCTCGCGGGGCCGGCCGCGTTGATGGCCGAGGTCCGAAAGGTGCACCAGTACGACGTCTTCTCGACGGGCGCGCCGTTCCAAGCGGGCATCGCCGAGTTCCTTTCGCAGGAGGCAGGCCAAACCCACCTCGCCGAACTCGCCAGCACCTACTCCGCGCTGCGCAACCGCCTGTGCGCTGGATTGCGGGACACGGCTTGGTCATTTGCGCCGGCGGAAGGCGGCTACTTCCAAGTCCTCGACTACGCCGCGTTTCACTCCGGTTCCGATCAGGACGTCGTGCGCGACTGGACCCGCGCACCCCAAGGAATCGCCACCATTCCGCTCTCGTCCTTTTACGACCCCAGCCACCCGTTGCGCACCGAATCCACACGCATCCGCGTTTGCTTTGCCAAGCAGCCCGACACCCTCGACCTGGCCATCGAACGCCTGCGCCGCCTCGCTGAATCATGAAGGCCGCGCTCCACGTTCACGGCCTCCAAACCCCGCTGGTTTGGGAATCCCCTGACGCGAACTTGGCCGCGTTCGAAGCCCAATTCGCCCTTGCCCCGGCCGACGCCGATGTGTTCGTGCTCCCGGAAATGTGGTCAACAGGGTTCACCATGCAGCCGGAACACCACGCGGAACCGGCGGAAGCGGGACCGGCGTTCGCGGCCATGCAGCGTTGGGCCGCCGAGACGGGAGCTTTGGTTTGCGGCAGCCTGAGCGTCCGGGAGGGTGCGCACTTCCGCAACCGCCATTACGCAGTAGAACCCAGCGGTCGATTCCGGTTCTATGATAAACGGCACGCCTTCACCTTCGCAGGCGAGCACGCGCATTACACGCCCGGCACTGAACGCGTCGTCGTGGAATGGCAAGGCTGGCGTTTGCTGCTGCTCACGTGTTACGACCTGCGGTTCCCGGTATTCGCCCGCAACCGTCGGGCTGCGCCGTACGATGGCGTGGTCGTGGTGGCCAATTGGCCTGCAGTGCGCTCGGAGGCCTGGGCCACCCTGCTGCGGGCGCGCGCCATCGAGAACCAAGCGCATTGCATCGGAGTGAACCGGTTAGGCGCGGATGGAAACGGCGTGCACCACGATGGCCGAAGCGCGTGCATCGACCCGTACGGCCGCGGTCAGGAGGTGCTGGAAATCGGCTGGTTCGGGAGCCGATGGGAAGCCGCAGCGCTCACGGAATTCCGGGCAAAATTCCCAGTGCTCCTCGACGCCGACGACTTCACTTGGTCGTAAACAAAGCGGTCCGAGTTCGGACCGCTTCCCGGGCGTTCAACGGAAAAACCCGCGGCGTCGGAACTGCCCGACCCACGAACCGGGGCGGGAACGCAACGAGGCATCCGGACGCGACAGGGTGAATTGAATCGTGCCAAACCCATCCCGCGAATCGGGGTTTCCTCTCCGCACCCCTCCGACCTGGTACTGGTGGTTCTGGACCGTCCCACCCGCTGGACCCGCAATGGCTGTGCTGTAGGCATTCGCCTGCGAACTCAGGAGGGCACCCAGCTCGGACAGTTGGCTCGGATCTGCGTATATCCCAGAAACATCGTCCAAGTAATCCGTCGTCGTGTACCGCCAATTGATCTCGCAACCGACTTGCCATCCGCCCGTCAAATTCCAATCGAACCCAATGCCCATGGGCATCGAAAACGCGATGAGGCTGTACGGTTCCTCTTGGCCTTCCGTCGTCAATTCGCGAAGGGAATACCAAATCGGGTTGCTGATGTCGTTCGAATCCGAACGCACCCGCGATTTCGGGTTGTACGTGAAAGCCCCGATGCCTAAGAACACGTAGCCGCGCGAACCCGCGCTGCGGTTCCAATGGCGCGGACGGTCCCAAAACTTGAATTGGCCCCGAGCCGAAGCTTCCCAAACCGAACTCTTGAAGTGCAAATTGCGCGCGACGCGCGTCGGGCTGTCTGCAAACCGGTCATCGCCGTACAACTGTACGAAGCTCAAGCCCGTGTGCACTTGCCAGCGGCCTTCCGTCGGGAATTCCACAAATCCAGAAATGGCCAGCCGTGAAGCCCGCATGCTGGTGGTTTTCCACGGAGCGATTGAGGCTGACCCCCCTAAGTCGCCGACATAGTGCGAGGTGCCAATTCCCAATCCATAGCTTCTTCCTTGCGCATGAAGCTGCTCATTGAGCAACATCAACATGGCAGAAACCAGCCCCAACGTCACAACATTCCGGAGGCGATTAAGTAGTCCCATGGCATTGAATACGATGAATTCAATGCCAAAGTTACACCAGACCTGGCTTTCTTCTTAAATGCTAATCAACGAGTTACACACAACATCAAGTGAATGCGTTGAGTCCCGTGACGTCCAATCCGGTGATGAGGAGGTGGATGTCGTGGGTGCCTTCATAGGTCACCACCGACTCGAGGTTCATCATGTGGCGCATGATGGGGTACTCGCCGGTGATGCCCATTCCGCCTAGCATTTGGCGGGCTTCGCGGGCAACTTGGAGGGCGGTTTCTACGTTGTTGCGCTTCGCCATGGAAATCTGCGCTGAGGTGGCGCGGCCTTCATTGCGCAAGGTGCCCAACCGGTAGGTCAACAGCTGCGCCTTCGTGATTTCCGTGATCATTTCCGCGAGCTTCTTCTGCTGCAACTGGAATCCACCGATGGGGCGGTCGAACTGCTGGCGTTCTTTCGAATACTGCAAGGCGACGTCGTAGCAGTCGAGGGCGGCTCCGATGGCGCCCCATGCAATGCCGTAACGCGCCGAGTCGAGGCAGCTGAGTGGCGCACCCAACCCATCGCGTCCCGGGAGGATGTTCTCCTTCGGCACGCGCACGTTGTCGAAAATGAGCTCGCCGGTATCGGAAGCACGAAGGCTCCACTTGCCCTTCATGGTCGGAGTGGAAAACCCTTCCATTCCGCGCTCGACGAGGATGCCCTTGATGCGGCCCGCCTCGTTCTTCGCCCACACCACCGCCACTTGGGCGAACGGGGCGTTCGAAATCCACATCTTCGCCCCGTTGAGGATGACGTGGTCGCCGTCCTCCTTGAAGTTCGTGGTCATGCCTCCGGGGTTCGATCCGTGGTCCGGTTCGGTGAGTCCGAAGCAGCCCATCCACTCACCGGAAGCGAGCTTCGGGAGGTACTTCTTGCGCTGTTCTTCCGATCCGTACTTCCAAATGGGGTACATCACGAGCGAGCTCTGAACCGAAGCCGTGGAACGCAGGCCGCTGTCGCAACGCTCCAGTTCCTGCATGATGAGGCCGTAGCTGATTTGGTCCAAACCCGCTCCGCCGTATTCCTCCGGAATGTACGGGCCAAACGCCCCAATCTCTCCCAAACCGGGCAACAAGTGCTTCGGGAACGCGCAATGTTCCGCAGCGTCCTCAATGATGGGACTGACCTCCTTCTTCACCCATGCGCGCGCGGTGTCGCGGATGAGCTTGTGCTCCTCGGTCAGCCATTCGTCCAATTGGTAGTAGTCGTGTCCAGCGTAGTTGTCCGTGCGCATCGCTTCGGGAATTAAGTTCGGGGACAAAGATACGGGAGGTTCACCCCTCCGCGGTCATCCTTGCGACGCCACGCTTCGCTCGTACCCCTCATCCGTTTCGAGCACGCCTTCCTTGTAGGCCATGACCGCGAGTTGATCCGCCCGCTCGTTGTAGCGATCGCCCGAATGGCCCTTCACCCAATGGAACCGCACGTGATGGGGCTTGGCGGCGGTGAGGTATCGGCGCCAAAGGTCCGGGTTCTTTCGATCCTTGAAGCCTTTGCGAACCCAATTCTGAAGCCAGCCTTTCGTGATCGCATCCACAACATACTTCGAATCCGAATGGATGTCGATGTGCGTGCCCGGGTGGCGCAGGGCCTCGAGCGCCGCGATGACGGCGAGCAGCTCCATGCGGTTGTTCGTCGTCAGTCGGTAAGCCCGGCTGATTTCCTTCAGGTGGTGGCCGCTCATCAGCACCACTCCGAATCCCCCTGGCCCGGGGTTGCCGCTGGCCCCTCCATCGGTGTAGGCGATGACTTGCGGCATCAGAGCAGGTACGTCACGTTGGATGTAAACAACTTGACCGCAATGGACAGGAGGATGATGCCGAAGACCTTTTGGAGGACCACGATGCCGCCATCACCGAGCAATCGTCCGATGCGGTCCGTGAGCCGCAGCACCACGAACACCAAGAGGATGTTGACCAGGATGGCGAGGACGATGTTGATTTGGTGAAACTCCGCGCGCAACGACAAGATGGACGTCATGCTGCCCGCTCCTGCGATGAGGGGGAACGCCACGGGAACAATGGTGGCCGCCTTCATGCTTTGGGCATCCTGCTTGAACAATTCCACGCCCAAAATCATCTCCAGCGACATGAAGAATATGATGAACGAACCCGCTACAGCAAAGCTGTTCACGTCAATGCCGAGGAAATTGATGAGGCCTTCCCCGACGAACAAAAACAGGAGCATGAGCCCGAGCGCCACCAGCGAGGCCCGACCGGAATGGATGTCCCCCACCTTGCGCTTGAGGTCAAGGATGATGGGAATGCTCCCGATGATGTCGATCACCGCGAAGATGACCATGGTGCTTTTCAAAAACTCTTCCCAATTGAACAACATGCTGCCTCAGGGTTTTTTCGTTCCGTTCAACCGACGTTCGGTCCAGCCCACGATCAGGCCTTCCAACACCGGGGGATAATACTGGTGTTCCAACTGCAACACCTTGGCGGCAATCGCCTCCGCATCGTCGTCAGCCGTCAACTCCACTTCCCCTTGAAACACCACCGCGCCTTCATCGTAGGCTTCGGTGACCCAATGGATGGTCATCCCGGAACGCTCAGCTCCAGACGCCGCCACGGCCCGGTGTACGTTCATGCCGTACATCCCCGGCCCTCCAAAATCCGGCAGCAACGCCGGGTGAATATTGACCATGCGCCCTTCAAAAGCCTGCACCACATCGGCTGGCACCATGAGGAGGTAACCCGCCAACGCCACCCAATCGATTTCGCGCTCCCGCAACTCCGCCAGCAGGCCCCCGCCCGCCGCGTCTTTTCCAGAAAAAGCCGAAGCGGCCACTCCCAACCGTTGAGCCCGCTCAAGCACGCCCGCCTGCTTGCGGTTCGACCCGACCCACGCCACCTCGACGTGCGGGTGGTCCGCAAAATGGCGCATGATCGCCTCCGCGTTCGAGCCCGAGCCCGATGCCAAGATGGCCAAGCGCACGCGCTGCTTCGCTTCCCCTTGCATTAAAACTCGACCCGTCCCAAATCGATCAACTCGCGTTTCCGGCCTTCCACGCGCTCCTGCATGCCCTTCACCCGCTCACTCAACTGATCAGCCCACTCGGAATCGGGGTCGTAGAATTTCACCACATCCACCAAGCGATTGGCCACGGACAAGGCCATCCGGCGGTCCTGGTACGTTGCTTCGAAGTCACCGCTCTCCAAGGAAACGAAGTAGTCGATGAGTTCCTCTTGCTGCTTCAGCAGTTCCTCGGTAATCCAAGCCGCTCTTTCCGATGCATGAGCGCGTTGCTCCGCCGTCAAACGGACAGCCCCCCGAGACCGCAAGGTGTCGGCAGTCGCGAGTTCCACGTACTGTTCCTGAACGGGCAACATCACCCGCGTGAACGGCACGTTCTCCTTCGGGGTCTTCTCCAGGAGCAAGTCCAAGATTTCCAAGGCGCGCAAGCCATCACCATCTTCGAGCAACGCTTCCGCGAGGTTCGACATTTGGATGCGGGTGTTCACCACCATGCGGCGGTTGTTCTCGTCCATGTAGATGCCGTTCTCCACATCGTCCATGTTGCCCCACTGCCATTGCGTGGTGACGTGCTCGTACATGATTTCTGTGCCCACGCCACCCGTGCGGTTGGGGTCCGCCGGCTCGGGGTACTTGATTGGCACCAAGCGGTAGGCCAACCCTTCCAACCGGAAGTAATCCTGCAATCCGATGTAGCTATCGGGACCGGTCGTTACCGCAAAGTATACGGGGCGCTCCCAATCGTTCTCACGCAACATTTCCAACACCGCGAAGGCGTTCTTCAGGATGTACGTTTTCGGGTTATCCCGGTCGTCCACGATGGTCCACTCCACGGCATCAACCAACTGGGCCTTTTCCTCTGCCGTCAGCCAGTCCGCTTGGGACAGCGCAGCGGAGTTCACGGGCAAGGAGAAGCTGTTCGAAGGCAGGGACTGGTAGCTCTTTCCCCCTCCGAAATTTCGGCTCTTCGAATCGTCCAGCGCGTGCACCATGGCGGCATCGAGGTCCACATAGGGATCATTCGGGTTTGCAGGCGAGTCGAGCAACACGATGTCGCGGGTGCCTTGGCGGTACTTTTCCTCGGACATCCGAATGGGCAGCGGCCGGCTTTCATAGGCCGCGCGCTTCATTTGGTCGATGTACCAATCCGTGTTGAGCAAGCTGAGGTTGCAAACGCGCACGTCGGTTCGAATGCCTTCCACTTCTTGGGCGTACCAAAGCGGGAACGTATCGTTGTCCCCGTTCGTGAACAAAATGGCCTGCGGTGCCAGCGATTCGAGGTAGTTCTTCGCGAAGTCGACCCCCGTCCGGCGACGTGCGCGGCTGTGGTCGTACCAACCGTCGGCTCCCATCACGTAGGGGATGAGCAAGCCGAGCACGACCATCACTGTGGCGCGTGCGGTTTCGCTGGTGGAGGTTTGGCGCATCAGCGCGCCCAAAGCCAAGGCCAACGAAGCCACGCCCGCAATGAACAAGACGCTGTAGCTCAAGGCGTGCCCGTTGCCGCCCGCGGTTTCCACCACGAACAGCACCACGCCAGCCCCCACCGTCGCACCCGCCATCTTCGCCCATTCCGACCAGGTCAGCGCACGTGCCGCTTCGAACAGCGCCAGCACCCCAAGCCCGACCCAAATGGCAAAGGCGTAGAACGAACCCACGTACGCGTAGTCGCGCTCGCGCGGCTGGAACGGAGTTTGGTTCAAGTACACCACGATGGCCAGCCCCGTCAAGATGAAGAGCAATCCCACGACGAGCGATTGCTCCGGATCGCGCAACACGTGGAAAACCAAACCGATCAACCCCAAAATGAGCGGGAGGTAGAAGAACTTATTCAAGCCGCGGTTGTCCTTCATTTCCTGGGTCAGCGCGTCCCGCGAGCCCAAGCGCTCCGCGTCAATGAAATCGATGCCGCTCAACCAGTTGCCATCGAGGATGTCCCCATGGCCTTGGATGTCGTTTTGGCGTCCTGAGAAGTTCCACATGAAGTAGCGGAGGTACATCCAGCCGATTTGGTAGTTCGTGAAGAAGCGCCAGTTTTCCGAGAATGACGGAATGAGCTCGCGCTCAATGGCGCGCTGTCGGTTCATCAATTGCTGGGCCAACCGCTGATCCTCCGCACTGCCCGTGCGGTTCGCACGCGAAATGGCCTGCCGCACCATGCCGCCCAAATCGGAAAGTTCCCGCTCCTTCGCCGTCACCCAATCCCGGCCCCAGCCCAACGAGCCTTGGATGTTCGACACCATCATGCTCGCCAACTGACCGCGAATGCCGTCGTTGTCGAGGGGAGCCACGATGCTCATTTGACCCGATTGCGGATCGCGCACCAGGATTTCCCGTGGCTTACTCACCTTGAATTCGCTGCTGAAATTCGCCCCGTTCTGTTTGAACAACGCATTCAAAATCCGCGTCAATTCCTGGACGCCATATTCCTGTTTCAGCACCTCGTTCTTCAGGTGATTCTCCAGCTCCGTCGCGGTCATGCCGCCGTCCACAAGGGGACTCGTGAGCAAGACTTGCTCGCTGTACCCTTTGTAGTTCGACCACTCCTTGTACGCTTGCTTGTGCGAGGCAGTCGAGCTGTACATCCGCGGGAAGAAGAAGGTGAACTCGTCTTCGTAGTTGGGCACTGTGCCCCGCTTTTCGCCACTGTCTACGTATTCCTCCACCACGGAATAGCGCGTCCCTTCGAGCGATTCCACATAGCGAACCGCCTCCGCCTCGTTGCGGTAGGAAGCGATGCGCTCGTCCGAAACGCCCTTCTTTTCATAGACGCTGAAGCTCTTGACCCACGCGGGTTTGCCATCCAAATAGGGCTGTTCATCGTCCGTGGGAGACCCCCAGTATTCCCCGCGCAGCAGCGGACGGTCCCCGTATTGCTCCCGGCTCAAGTAAGACAGCAAGGCAAACAGGTTCTCCGGGTTGTTCTCGTCCATAGGCGGGTTCGCCGCCGAACGCACCACGATGGTCGCGAACGTGGAGTAGCCGATGAGCACCATGGCCAACGCCATGACCGACGTGTTCATCACCGGCCAGTTGCGGCGGTGCGTCAACACCACCAGCCCAGCAATCAACCCGATGAGCAACAGGATGTACACGATGACCCCGGTGTTGAAGCCCATCCCCAAATCGTTCACGAAGAACAACTCAAAGGACCCCGCCAACTGAACCGCCCCTTTGATGAGCCCTTCTTGAATGAACCCGAGGATGAGCAGGGAAATCAACCCCGTGATGGCCAGGCCCTTCCACGAGAACGTGAACTTGCGGAAGTAGTAAACGAAGGCGATGGCCGGGATGGCGAGCAAATTGAGCAAGTGGACCCCGATGGACAAGCCCATCAGGTAGGCAATGGCAATCACCCAGCGGTTCGCGCCGGGTTCATCCGCGATGTTTTCCCACTTCAAGATGGCCCAAAACACGAGGGCCGTAAACAAGCTCGACAGCGCATACACCTCGCCTTCCACCGCACTGAACCAGAACGAATCGCTGAACGTGTATGCCAGTGCGCCCACGGCGCCCGCCCCCAACACCGCGAGCGTCTCCCCCATCCCCGGCTCGCCGTCCCGGCGGATCACCTTGCGCCCGAGGTGCGTGATGGTCCAAAACAGGAACACGATCGTGAACGAACTGCTCAGCGCCGAAAGGACGTTCGCCGCCAACGCCGGGTTCGACGGGTTGAAAATCATCAGGAACCGCGAGAGCAGCATGAAGAACGGCGCCCCAGGAGGGTGACCCACTTCGAGCTTGTACGCGGAAGCGATGAATTCGCCGCAGTCCCAGAAACTGGCGGTGGGTTCGACGGTGAGGACGTAGACGATCGTGGCCAAAGCCCAGACCGCCCAGCCCGTAATGGTATTCAGTTTAGAGTACTGCATGCGTTCGCTTCCAAAGGTTGTGCGCCGCTCGGGCGCGTGGTCGCGAAGTTAGCAAAGCGCAAGGGAAGGCAGGCACCTGTTTTGCAGGCGTTGCCCGTGAATCAACGAACGACCACGAGGCGCTCTACGAACCGCTCACCGGACCGGGTGGACAGCTCCACGAAATAGAGGCCGGGCGCCCATTCCGAGGTGTCGAACGACGGGGTGGAACCGGCCCAAACCGCGCGCCCCGCTTGGTCGAGGACCCGCACCGTGGCGGATGCGTCGGCGGGGTGGGACCAGCGGACGAGGCCGGACGTCGGGTTCGGGAAGAGCTCGAGGGACGGCGTGGGTGCGGGGAACGTGGACAGGGAGAGGCAGTCGTCGGCCCAGCCGAAGCCCAATTCCGTCGCGCCGTTGGAGGTGCCGGTGGCGATGAGGGGCAGGATTTGGTCTGCCCAGGCGACCCACGCCGAGAACAGCTCCACCCCTTCGCCTTCCACCGGCCAATTCGCCCACGAAAGCTCCATGTCGTAACACGCGTACGGCAGGCAGAACGACACCTCGTACGGCCCTTCGTTCAGCCAATTCCACGCGCCCTCCGTGTCGAGGCCACCCAGCTCCAAGCCCTCCACTTCCGCCGCCATCGCCCAGATCAACTGCACCTCGGCCACGTTGACCACCGACGCGTCCAGCGTGAAGCTGACCTCCTCGCAACCCGGAGCCACCGGCTCGATCACCGCGCACAACTCGCCCGGCGATTCGCAGCCCTCCCACGCCGGGAGCGACGCGCACACTTCCGTGATTTCGGGCGTGTCCTCGAACCACGTGTAGGCCACGGGATTGCCCTCCATCGTCGCGTCCGGGCCAAACCACCACGTCAGCGGGCCGGTGTACAGCTCGCCATCGGCGGTGAAGGCCGTGAATTGGTAGACGCCCTCGGCGAGCGATTCGAATTCCATGTAGGATGCGCAGTCGTTGCAGGCGGTGGGGCAGATTTGGACTTCAGCCTCCTCCCCTTCGCAGGCGCCCGACGTCACGGTGAACGCGAAGACGTGGCACTCCATGTCGGTCACGGTGTAGGCGAATTCGAGGCCCGCTTCGTACGGCTCCCCGTCCAACGTCCACGCGACCGTCGAACCTTCCGACACGCCGCTCGCCCACAGCACGAAGCTGTCGCAGTCCTGCTGGTTCGCGTGGGCTTCCTGGTTGCAGGCCGTTTCCCCGCAGCCCGTCGCGTCGACCACCGTGAAGTACGACTCGCCGGGGCATCCCGTGCTCACGTAGTACGCGCTGATTTCGTGCTCGCCGCCTTCCGGGAATTCCAGGGCGATGGGCGATCCGGTTTGTTCGATGTACTCGCCGTCCACGGACCACGTGATGCCGGCGTTGGGGTTGCCGTCGCCGAGCCACAATTCGAAGCCGCAGCCTTCAAACGGGGCGACTTCGATGCCGGTGTTGGGGCAGCCCGATCCGCCCATGTAGTCGAAGCACGCTTCCGTGAGGCCTTCGCACGGCCCGGAGGCGTAGGCGACACAAACTTCCCAGTACGGGTTGAAGTCGAAGCCCGCTTCGAACTGCCCGTTTTCGGTGGTTGCGACGTAATTGCCATCGATGAACCAGTCGAGCGCCGTGCCTTCCGCCGGGCCGCTGGCCGTGAAGTTCCACCACATGCCGTCCATCGTCACCGCGTCCATTTCGAGCGGGCATTCGCCGCCGCAGGCTTCCGCGCAGAGTTCCGCGTTGGCCGTGGCCAAACCGCATTCCAGCTCCGCAACCCCCGTCACCGCGTAGCACTCCACCCCGGCTTCCGGCGCCAGTCCGTCCACGAGGATTTCCATCCCCGAACCGACGAACGCCCCGTCGAGGTACCAGTTCGGCTGCGCTCCCTCCGGCAAGCCGACGGCATTGAGCTGGGCGATGCCGCAGCCGAGGGGCGTGGTCGTTGCTTCGAAGGTGCAACCGCCGCAATTCGTGACCTGCACCGTGCCGACGAGCTCCACCCCACCCGGGCAGAGCGACGACGAATACGAAGCGATGACGTCGTACGTGCCATTGCCCGCGTATTCGTGCTGGATGAAGTGTCCCCCTTCCACGGGATCCGTCCCGTCGAGGAAGTCCCAAACCACCGACTCACCCTCCACAAAATTCGCGACCTCAAACGTCCCGAGGCACCCGTCCACCGCGAGGTATTCGATGGACTCCGGGCAATCGTCCCCACCGCAACCCGTCACCGCAACGACCGCCTCCAACCACGCGCCGTCCGGGCACGCCGGCGAGGTGTACCACGCCGTCACGTCGTACTCCCCATTGCCTTCGTACACGTGCTCCGCAAAATGCCCGCCGACCACCTCATCCGACCCGTCGCCGAAATTCCACACCACCTGCTCGCCCTCCTCAAAACTCCCGATCTCAAAGGTCCCGTGGCACCCTTCAACGGCGACGAAATCGATGGAAGCCGGGCAATCCTGCATCACCTCTGGATTCACGCAGAACGTGTACCAATTCGTTGCATCACCGAACACCACGTCCACTTCCTGCTCCCCGCCAAACGCCTCGACGCCGACCTGGAACACCTCCGGATTCAGCGGCACGTTCCCGATGACCGCCAAGGTGTAGCACCCGGGATACAGGCAGAACGTCTCTTGCCACGCGCCCTCGGGCAACGGGGTTTCGATCGAGGCGACTTCACCGATGCCGTCCCACGTCAGGGTGGCAGCAACTGCGGAGGGGCCGGCCTCGCCGTTGGAGGTGAGGAAGAGGGTGGTGTTGTAGCAGATTTGGCCTTGAACAGACCACGTGATCAGCGCAGCCACAGCCACGCCCAGGGAACGGAGAATCAATTGCATCGCAGATGGGTTGAGCGCATGTGCGCAACCGGTAGACCCCCACCCGCGCAGAAACGTTGCTTACGCCGTAAACCGCGGGTCCGCCTCCATCACGTGCCCGCACTCCCCGCACGTCCGCAGCTCCTCGCTGCCATAAAACGTGCGGAAGTGGCCGAGGAAGTCCTTTTCGATGTCGGTGAGCGGGAAGTACACCTCGTGGAGCTTGTGGTTGCAGGCATCGCAGAACCACAACAGCCCATCCTTCGCCCCCGTCCCCTCGCGCTTCCGCTCAATGACCAAACCGATGCTGCCCTCCTCGCGCGACGGGCTGTGCGGCACGCCGGCGGGATGCAGGTACATGTCGCCCGGGCCGAGGCGCATGTCCACAGGCCGGCCGTCCTCCTGGATCCGCACGTTGATCGAGCCTTCGAGCTGATAAAACAGTTCCTCGGTCTCGTTGTAATGGTAATCCTTCCGCGCATTCGGACCCGCGACGATCATGACGATGTAGTCGCCGCTTTCGACATACAGGTTCTTGTTGCCGACGGGCGGCTTCAGCAAGTGCCGATGTTCCTCAATCCAGGCGGTGAGGTTGAAGGGTTTCGCAATGGCCATGATGCCCGCAATTTAGGCCAAACCCC
>ENA-OUOG01000101-OUOG01000101.1-marine-metagenome-genome-assembly--contig:-NODE-101-length-101011-cov-5.869142_pt1 | contig 101011 bp, 84 predicted proteins | sample MGYA00248635_ERZ508505 | MGnify/ENA primary metagenome ERZ508505 (study PRJEB26176, sample SAMN06267871) | marine metagenome | isolation source: Saanich Inlet, British Columbia, Canada | place: Pacific... | reverse complement strand
CTAGCTTCAAAGCCTCTAAGGGCTCCTTTGATCATTGTGGTGATTGCTTCCCCTGTAGATCACGTTAAAGTCCCTCTGAGCGAACAGTTACTGTCTGCGGGTTGTGCTGCTCATGGGATATTATTGGCTGCACATGCTCAGGGCTTTGCTGGTGTATGGAGAACCGGTGCGAATGCCTTTGATAAAACAGTAAATCGTACCGCTCCATTTGAACGGATTCAGAACGGTTGAGCATCGATGAATCCGCACTTTGCGCCAAGCCCGATATGGGGGCAAGCAGAAGTGCGGATCCGGCCGCGAGGCCGAAAAATAAAAGGAGTGTACAATTGGCTAAATTTTTCATAGAAGCATTCCCAAAATACAAAAACACCCCGCAAAGTACATTGCGAGGTGTTGAATTTCTCAAATATGGATTGCTCTATTGCTTCGTAATTCTCTTCGTTACGACACCTTCTTGTGAGGAAAGTTGCATCATATAGATTCCGGCCGGGAGGCCGCTCAAATCCATTTCAATACGATCAACCGCATTGTACTCGGCTTGGTGAACACGCTTTCCGGTTAAATCAAAAACAGAAACAGACCAATCAGAAGTCGCTTCCGTTTCAACAGTTACATTGCTGGTAAAAGGCGAAGGATAAACCGTTGCCTCTAAAGATTGCTCTTCCAAACCAATGGAATTATCGGTGTTTTGGTAATAATTAAATGACGCCAAATAGGTTGACGAATTATATCCATTCGCCAAAATATCTAAATCTCCATCGTCATCTAAATCTCCAAAAGCTGAAAAGGAATATTCACCTCCTGGTACTATACCAAATGGATTAATTTGAGGCATTCCAAATTGAGGGGCGCTTGCCGAACCCGTATTCTCATAAAAATAGAATTGACCGTACTCCGATCCGGAAAATAAGTCGAGGTCACCATCTAAATCGAGGTCGCCGACATCAAGTTTTCCAAAACCAACACCTCCGGGAACAAAACCAAAAGCATTTACCACTGGAGCCGCGAACGCAGGACTTGCAGCGGTTCCGGTGTTTTGGAAGTAATAAGCAACACCATAATAGTCGACGCCAATGTGATCGTAATCGCCATCGTTATCTAAATCGGCCAATACTCCGATAGTTAGGTACGTTACCGCACTCGCATTTAAGCCGAACGGGTTTATTTGAACAGTTCCAAAATTAGGATTCGTTGCGCTGCCGTTGTTGGGATAGTACGAAAAAGACGATCCCGTGTAGCCAACAGTTGATCCAAGGACATCAATATCTCCGTCCCCATCCAAATCGGCACAAGCAGAGTACATGGTGTATTGACCAGCTAAACCGAAGGGATTTAGCTGGGGTGCCGCGAACTGGGGGTTGTTTGCTGTTCCTGTATTCTGGTAGTAAATCGATCTCCCGTATTCGTACGTAGAACCTAAAATATCGAGATCTCCATCTCCGTCTAAGTCTACCAACGTTGGAACTATCCAATCTTGAGCGGGCGGAATGGATAACCCGAACGGATTAGAAGAAGGGCCTCCAAATGTCTGTGCTTGAATTCCCATTGCTCCAAGCAATAGGAATCCGGCCATAGCCAACGCTTTCTTCCATTCGCGACGGGTAAAGTAGCCGTAAATAGTATCGTAAAGGTTCTTAATTCTGCGAATCAAGTGGCCTTGAAGGCTACCGTCCATTGAATCCCATCGACCGCTGGTTTGAAGCTGATTCACTTTTTCCGTTAAGCGGCGAAACTGTCGTTTCTTTCGAGCGTAAAGGTTCCTGTTCATATTCGTTTTTATTTGTGTTGACTGTTTGTCATTCGAGCATTTACAAAACTCATGCCTATTTCTGCGGGCCGCCCCAAAAGGTTGCTCCGGGAATGCTTAATCCCGCGTAATGGTCGGGTGTTAGGGTACTCATTAAGTTGGGCCTTAATCGGCCCGATAAGACCTGCACATCATATATTTCATCGACCGAGGTTTGGTACAAAATTTCTCCTGTTACGGCACCTGTAGGTAAATGGACGATTTTAATGCCGCTTTGGTTGCTTTCCTTCGCAATTTTTAAATGCTTAAACGTAGAACTGTTTTGTCGCAACTTACTGAGCCCCACAAATGCAAAATCCCCGTGAATGGCCATTCCACGCACAAATCCTCCTAAATTTGCAATTTCTTCATAAGTGCCTTCGGCACGATTCACACGTGCTAACCCGCCCGTCGCCGACAGTAATACATAGAGCTCACCATTCACCAATCGGGGCGAATGCGGCATGGGAAGGCCTTCTACTACTACTTCGTTATTGGTCACATCCATTATGAGTCCGCCCGTGGTCACTTCGGGCCGCCAGGACTGAAAACTATTCCCTCTATTGAACATACTCACGTATTTTGGAAGTCCATTTTCAAGGGTCATTCCGTTTAAATGACATCGGTCTTCTGAAACCATTTCCGTTATAAACGGAGGCTGCCAAACAGGGATAAAGTTATGTTGATCATCAATTTTAATGATGCAAGAAAACAGCGTGTTTACCCCAAAAAGCCCTTGATCGGACCATTCCAGGTCATGGATATCTAAAGGTCCTACATGAAAAGTAGAGCGCGGCATGTACAAGGCGTCGTACCTATTTGGAGCCTTGGGATAGGTGCGCGCGAGTTGCGGCTCATCTTTAAACGTGATGATTTCATTCCGACAAGCAATGGCCATTTCCGAATCGCCATCGCGAAGAGCAATCCCCATGGGCTTATCCAAAGTCCTCGGTAATTGAATGAGCGATTCTGAATCTTTTCCGGATAAAAATATAATTTTCCCGGCCTGATAGGTCGTGATTGCCAGCGAAACACCGAGCTTCGATAAGAACTCGGGAACCTGTGGAGAGTACGTGCATGAAAACGGGGCTAAGCCCGAAGGTGTGCTTGAATTCATGGGCGGAAGATAAAATAAATAGCCCTAGATTTAAGCACAAAATAGAACTGAAATGAAGTCCTTTTCTCCTTTCAAAAAGCTAAGCCTGCTGGCTGTCATGATCGGCATATCTTTTTCGGCAAATAGCCAAGTGCTCATAGCCCTTATTTTCGGAGATAAACTGAATTCTCCAAACGTTGAATTCGGCCTTGAAGTAGGTCCATCCTACAGCTGGTTCAGCAGCTACGAAGGTTCTTCGGTAAGTCAGACACTATTCATTGGCCCCACCTTCAATATTCGATTGAACGACCGGTTGTGGGTGCACCCCGCGGTTCAGGTAGCGTCAAGTATTGGCGCAGCCAGTTTAGCTCCTTATGAATTGGGCAATGAGAATGTCGACCCATTTATCAATGAATTTGAGGTGGAGCGTCGAATCAATTACATTGCCGTACCGCTCATGGCTCGGTATAAAGTCATTCAACATTTCTTTCTGCAAGGAGGGGTTGAACCCGCCTTAAGAACAGCCGCCTATGACACTTTTACGGCGGACATTGAAGATGGAGCGGAAATTAAAAACGGAATTGAAGATACGTACAACCGAATCGATTTGCGCGTGGTTGGAGGAATCGCCTACCGCTTTAAAAACAGCGGTGCCGGATTGTGGATGAGTTTAAAATATGGATATGGTCTCTTTGACTTGCCTGACCCTGTTACAAATCAAACGGTAAATCCACAGTTTGTCCAACTTACCTTTGAAATACCTATTGGCGCTGCCGAAAAGGTTGAGAATACCAAAAATTGACCTTAACTTGTCTGTATTCATTGAAAAAACCTGCTTCATGCGCATTCGTACTTGGCATATAGGAGTGTTCCTAGCCACCACTGCATTATTGTTTTCCGCCTGCGGCGAGAAAGCCCCTCCGGCCGTGCAGGCCGCGCCAAAAATTTCTGCGGTTACTGCAGAGCAAAAAACGGTTCCACTAGTAAAGGAATTCGTGGGTGAAGTACTCGGGAAAGCAGATATTCCCATTCGAGCTCGAGTAGACGGTTACCTCGAGCAAATTCACTTTCGCGAAGGAAGGCGGGTAAAAAAAGGTCAATTACTCTACAGTATTGACGACCAACCCTTCCGCGAAGACGTGAACGCGGCCGAAAGCCAAGTGGCCGAAGCACGCGTTTTCGCCACAAATGCGAATAACGAACTCCAGCGGTATGAGCCGTTAATTAAAATTAAAGCCGTTAGTCAAAGCGATTACGACGCAGCTAAATCCAATAAAGAAGCCGCCGACGAAAGTGTGAAAGCGGCCGAAGCAGCACTTGAACTTGCCAAAATAAAATTGGGCTATTGCAGTATAAAATCACCCATTGACGGAGTCATAGGAAAAACAGAAGCAGAAGTGGGCGAATACGTGGGTCGATCGCCGAATCCGGTCATTCTAAATACCGTTTCGCAAATCGACTCCATTCGCGTTCAGTTCTTCTTAACAGAATCCGACTATTTAGCCATTGCTAGAGAAAACTTAGAAGAGCGAGAAAACACCCATGAAGAACCGAATCCGCGGCACGATTCCGACTTGCGCCTTATACTATCTGACGGAAGTCAGTTTACTGAAAAAGGGACCGTTGATTTCATAAACCGTAACATAGATCAAGCCACCGGAGCTATTTTAATTCAAACCTCATTTGCAAATCCGCAGGGCTTAATAAGACCCGGACAATTTGCTAAAGTGCGGGCCAATATGGACGTGTTGGAGAATTCAGTATTGGTTCCCCAACGATGCGTCATGGAAACGCAGGGGCAATATGCCGTTTATATTATTCAAGAGGATAATACGGTGACCCGAACAAAAGTGGTTCTGGGCCCTACTTATCTCGATTATTACGTTGTTCTGGAAGGCGTTTTGCCTACCGATAAAATCGCTTTAGACGGACTCCAACGGATGCGTGACGGGATGACCGTAGACTACGAATTAAAAGCCTTCAATTCTCAGTTCCCTAGCAATGAGTAAAGAACAAATAAACCACAATTTCTTTGTTCGAAGACCCATTGTATCCATGGTGATCGCGATCATTATGATCATCATTGGTGGGATTTCGATCACCGGGCTGCCCTTAGAGCAATATCCGAATATTACGCCACCCGTGGTGAAAGTAACGGCCTCTTACACCGGGGCCAATGCAGTTGCCGTGGAACAGTCTGTTGCTACTCCACTTGAACAAGAAATCAACGGGGTGGAAAATATGATCTACATGAAGTCGACAAATGCCAATGACGGTACCATGTCGATTCAAATATCCTTTGATGTTGGTTCTGACCCGGACATGAGCAACGTTTTTGCTCAAAACCGAGTTTCTACGGCGACGGCAAAATTACCCGAGGAAGTAAAACGGCTCGGTGTAACTACCAAAAAGAGCATGCCCAATATTTTGATGTTGGTAATGCTAACTTCTCCCGACGATCGTTATGATCAAGGGTTTCTCGGAAATTACGCGCTTATCAACGTGAAAGATCGATTGGCTCGTATCAAAGGTATGGGTGAAGTTTCCGTTTTGGGAAGCTCTGACTACTCCATGCGCATCTGGGTAAAGCCCGACGTGCTTGCTAAGCTTGGAATTACTATTCCAGAAATTAACAACGCCATCAAGGAGCAAAATGTTATTGTTCCCGGTGGTAAATTTGGTGCGGAACCTGCGCCGAAAGGAACCGAGTTTACCTACACTGTGCGCCTTCCGGATCGCTTGCAAACCGAAAAACAATTCGGTGAAATTGTGGTGCGGACAAACTCCGATGGGAGTCAAGTAAAAATCAAAGATATAGCGCGTATTGAACTAGGGCTCCAAACCTACGACGCTTTTACCCGGTTGAGTTCACCGGATGGACTTCAAAAGCCGGGAGCGTTAATAGCCATGTACCAAGCTCCTGGGTCGAATGCCGTAGCTATGGCGGAAGAGATCCGAGAGCAAATGGAAGAAATGGCGTCGAGCTTTCCACCTGGAATGGATTATGTAGTTTCACTCGACAGTACCGAACCCATCACCGCGGGAATTGCCGAAATTATTGAGACCTTAATCATCGCTCTTGCTTTGGTGATTTTAGTGGTCTTTATTTTCATCCAAGACTGGCGGGCGACCTTAATTCCAACGCTTGCAATTCCAGTTTCCCTCGTTGCTGCTTTTATGCTTTTCCCTCTACTGGGCTTTACCATAAACGTTCTTTCTTTACTAGGCCTGGTCCTTGCTATTGGAATTGTTGTGGATGATGCCATTGTTGTGGTAGAAGCAGTTCAGGTAAATATTGAAAAAGGAATGGATCCGAAAACGGCTACGACCATGGCCATGAGAGAGGTAACCGCTCCTGTAATTGCCACCACATTAGTATTAGTGGCCGTGTTTATTCCCGTAGCCGGAATTGCGGGTATCACTGGACGTTTGTTTCAGCAGTTTGCAATTACCGTAGCGGTATCAACCGTATTTTCATCGATCAATGCCCTTTCATTAAGCCCTGCGCTTTGCTCTATTTTGATGAAAAAGCCGGAACCGATGAAAGGCCCGCTAGGTGCTTTTTTCGGCGCATTTAATAGAAGTTTTGACAAAGGTACGGAGGGTTATATGAGCATTACCAAAGTTATTGGCCGCAAGGCAATGCGCGGAGGGTTATTCATTTTAATTGTTACTGGAGTCGCTGTTTTTCTCGGGGGGAAAATCCCGGGAGGGTTTATTCCAGAAGAGGATCAAGGGTACTTCTATATTAACATCCAAGGGCCCAACGCCTCTTCCATTCAACGTACCGACGAGGTAGCACGTGAAGTTGAGACCTTTTTAATGGAACAGCCCGAAGTGCAATACGTAACCAACGTAACTGGGTTTAGCCTACTTACCGGAGCCTTTAGTGGAAGTAACGGATTTATGTTCGTTACGCTGAAAAACTGGGACGATCGAGCGCTTACGGCCAATGAACTAGTGCTTCGCGTAAATCAGCATTTAAGGCAAATCCCTACTGCGCAAGTAAACGCTTTTGGTCCGCCCGCCATTCCAGGACTCGGAAATGGAGGTGGATTTAGCATTATGATCCAAGATAAATCGGGTAATACTCCAGAATACCTCTTCGATAATACAATCGCCTTTGTACGGGCAGCCAATGCACGACCCGAAATTGGAGCCGCATTTACTCAGTTCCAGGCGCAGGTGCCGCAAAGGGAAATAGAAATTAATCGAGATAAAATTCTTAAGGCAGGTGTTGCCCTTGGTGATGTTTACGACACCTTTGGGGCGTTCTTAGGAGGCTCCTACGTTAACGACTTCAATAGGTTTGGCCGATTATACAAGACGTATGTTCAAGCCGAGCCCGAATATCGTCAAAGCGAGCAAGGGCTTGATATGTTCTTTGTAAAAAACAAAGATGGAGTCAGTGTACCGGTGAGCACCTTCGTTACCGTTCACCCCACCAGCGGACCCGACTATACGAATCGGTTTAACCTTTACAGGTCGGCAGAAGTCATGGGTAGTCCGGCTCCCGGTTTCACCTCCGCGCAAGCCCTTTCGGCGCTGGAAGAAGTAGCCAAAGCTACCTTGCCATCGGATATGACCTTTTCTTGGAATGCTATGAGCTATCAAGAAAAAGCCGCTTCAGGAGCCGTAACCGTAGTTTTTGCTTTTTCCTTGATCTTGGTGTTTTTGATTTTAGCCGCTCAATACGAAAGTTGGTCGCTCCCACTCAGTATTTTGCTGGGAACGCCTTTTGCCATTTTTGGGGCCTTTTTATTCTTGTACGTGGCTCGAATGTTCAGTATGAGTTATGAAATGAACGTTTTCGCCCAGATTTCTTTGGTAATGCTCATTGCCATGGCGGCGAAAAACGCAATTTTAATTGTGGAGTTCGCCAACATTAAATTTGAAGAAGGATTAGGTCTTTACGATGCGGCCATGGAGGCGGCAAAACTGAGGTTCAGGCCTATTTTAATGACCGTATTCTCCTTTGTACTCGGTGTGTTCCCCCTCATATTAGCCTCCGGATCTGGAGCAGAAGCTCGAAAAGTGATGGGTGTTGCGCTCCTTGGAGGGGTAGGTATCGCTACCTTGATTGGGGTATTTATGTATCCAATGATGTACGTTATGATCGGTAAAATTTTCGGGTACGAAAAGAAACGCGAAGCTATGCTCGCTAAATCAGAGGAGGCATGAAAAAGATAATAGTACTTGCTCTGTTGGGTTTATTCTTCACCGGCTGTAAAGTAGGACCAAAATACCAGGGACGCGACTTTGAAGTCGCAGAAGGGTTTTCCGTTCACGATTCCTTGGCCTTTGCCACTGATTCTGTGAATTCCGATTCTCTCGAATACGCCATTCAAGACATTGAATGGTGGAAATTTTACAATGACCCTGTGCTCGACTCTCTTATTAGAGAAGGTCTAGCGAATAATCAAGACCTACTGGTTACTGCAAAGCAGATTGAAATTGCTCAATATCAATTGGGTATTCAAAAAGCGGCCGGACTCCCAAGTTTTTCCCTAAATGGTACAGGCGATTACGGAACCGCGTCGCTATGGGGTATTCAAAATGGAGAAGCAACATCAACGGCTTTTGGTTCGGCAAACCTCAATTGGGAAATTGATTTCTGGGGAAAATTCCGTCGCTTAAACGAAGCCGCTCGGGCACAATTGGTAGCTACAGAATACGGCTATCGCTCGCTCGCACTTTCCCTCATTGAAACCATTAGCCAAACCTATTTTGAGTACCTCGCTGCAGAATCACAAGTAGTGATCTCGAGACGAAATGCGGCTTCAAGAGATAGTATGCTCCTCATTATTTCAGCTCGATTCAGAGAGGGAATTGTACCGGAAATTGACGTAAATCAAGCCCAAATTCAATACGCAATTGCCGCTGCGGCCGTTCCCTCATTTGAACGGAAAATGGTTCAAACTCGCAACCTCTTAAATTTCTTGGTAGGACGGGCTCCTGGCGCCATTATCACAACAAACCGTATTCAGGATGAAGAACTCCAAGTTGAGATCCCTGTTCAATTTCCGGTAGATCTCCTAGCTCGAAGACCCGATATTCGGGCCGCGGAACAGGAACTAATTGCTCAGAATGCGCTTATTGGCGCTGCCCAGGCAAATAGGCTTCCAGCGATAAGCGTAAGTGCACTTTTGGGTATTGGTTATTTAAGTACCGGCGCATTGTCTCCTAGCGACCCTATTTGGCAAGCGGGTGGCGGTTTGCTTATGCCCTTGTTTAATTGGGGGGCATTAAAGAAGCAGGTCGAAGTGGAAAGAGGCCGATCAGAGCAAGTTGAAATTCAATACCGACAAACGGTATTGAATGCGCTCAAAGAAGTTGAAGATGCTTTAATTCAAGTTTCAACCCTTCAACAAGAGATTGAAATAACTCAAAGCCGAGTTGAAGCGGCAATAAATGCGGAATACCTCTCTAGAGAGCGTTACGACAAGGGGGTTACTAGTTATTTGGAATTCCTCGAGAGTCAGCGCCAAGCATTTGATGCCGAGCTTTCTTTAGTGGAAAACCAATCGAAATTACTCTCGACGTATGTTCAATTATACGGAGCCCTTGGGGGCGGATGGTTGAGTGAGGCAGAGAAGAAAGCAGCAGAAGAGGCGGCCGCAGAAGAAGAGGCCGAAAACAACAAATAAAAAAAGCCCTCGAGTGATCGAGGGCTTTTCTTTTATATCGAGATCTTTTACAACTCCCAGCCAAAAGAGGTTTGGAATACATAATCCAGCTCATCAGCACCGCCCGAAGGGCGATTATCAAAGTTTAAAGACGTTCCTAACTTCACAAAGAAGTCGTACGGTAAATCGTATTTCACATCTAGCTTGGCATCATAACGGAAACGACCTTGGTCCGATAGGCTCGGGAAACCTGTGAAGTTCGCATACATATTTAAATCCCCAGTATCGAACAAGTTTAACTCTAAAGAAAAATAGGCCTCCCAACTGTTTAGGGTTGATGCATCTGATCCACTAAATTCTTCCTGGTTATTGGCAATACCCACGGTCGAACTAAAATACCATGCATTCGTTTGAAACCAATTCTTACCCAAACCGGCGCGGTTGTTAATACGATTAACCAAATTGATTTCATCGTTACTCAAGTAGTTCACTGAAAGGGCTCCAAACCATCTCCTTTTCAAATAAATTTGGCCCGTAAGGCTTGCATCGGTTCTGCTGGTTCTTTGAGCGCTATCTTGCTCACTAAAAATGGAGTTGATTGTTCCGTTTACGCTCCAGTCCGATGTGAAATATCCAGCGTGTCCAGAGGCATTAAACTGACGCAAATTATTCGCCTTCGCCAAACTTAATCCGACCGCAATATTTGCACTGAGCCGATCCGTCCAACCGCCTTCCACGTCATTCAAGAACACTATTTCGCTCATCCGCACACGAATTCGCTGGTTCGATTCTTCTACCGTTAACCATACATAGCCCTCTCCTTCCGGGACCATCGCGATGGTCCCCGTCAAGTACTCAGATCCCTCAAATTGATAAACAAAGGTCTTATTTGTAATCAGTTTCTTTATCCCTTCCCACTCTATTTTGAAATCGCTGTCGCTGTAATCCGTTTCTATAGTCGCCACAGCTGACGACATTCCTTTAAAATCGCCGACAACAACGTCGTTATTGACAAGCACGAGTGTGTCTTGTGCGCTTGCAAAAGAAGTCCCGAGAAGTCCAATTAAGAGTAAAAGTATAATCCGTATGTTCATTCGAATCGCTTTGAAATGAGTGGCAAAATTATAAATCAACCTAGAACTGACCTAGTCGTTAACTAAATCATACACCACTCTGAATCCCAAATGGGGCATTCCCGTGTCATCGCTTCCGGGCATTCGCGCACTTACGCGGTAGCTGCTGCAATATTCTTCATTACACAAAAAGCTTCCTCCCCTTTGCACTCGTTTTAAAGCGTAGGGGTCGCGCGGGTCGTAGGGCCTACTCGGCCCGATGGGATTCACGGCCGTATCATTCACCAATTCTGCGTAGTAGCTCACCCCATACCAATCGGAACACCACTCCCAAACATTTCCAGACATATCAAATAAACCCCATGGATTGGGCTCAAACGACCCCACTGGTGCCGTTGCCTCAAAACCATCTGATCCTATATTCTGATAAGGAAACCCTCCTTGCCAAGAGTTCGCTTTTGGCAATCCGGCTTCAACAAATTCGGTTCCCCAGGCATAAATAGCCTTTGGCCGATTCGCGCGCGCCGCAAACTCCCATTCTGCTTCCGTAGGTAAGCGGGCACCAATCCAATTGCAAAAAGCAACGGCATCGTGCCAACATACATGAACTACAGGGTGGTCATCTAATCCATCAATAGAGCTCCCCGGTCCGTCGGGCATTCTCCAGTTTGCCCCCGTTTGCCACGACCACCATTGTGTGAAATCGTTTAAATCGACTTGGGTGTTGGGCGGACTAAAAATCAAGGACCCCGCCGCTAAAAGTGAATCGGCTGGTTTAGGCGTTCCCGGCGGCACTTGCTTTTTCATTTCTTCCCAATCGATATCTCGTTCGGCAACGGTAATGTACCCTGTAGCGGTCACAAAGGCGGCGAACTCGGCATTCGTTACTTCATGGGCTTTCATCCAAAACGGATTTACTTGCACCCAATGCTGCGGATATTCGTCTCTACGACCATTTCCATCCGAAGCGCCCATACGAAACGTTCCTCCCGGAATAAAAACCATATCGGTAGTATCCATGCCTTCGGGCGGGTTCGGCCATTCGAAATCTGTATTCACCAATCCGGAGCGAGGGTTATCAGACATCTGGCCGGTAGGGCAACAGCCTTTTTCCGAGCCTACTTTTTGGGATGGATCCGTGGAACAGGAAAGGAAAAGAAAAACGGAAATTAGAGCGAGTATCCTCATAATAAATAGGCAACCCCAATCAATAAACTATAACTATTGTAGCCATCGAATCGATGATCAAAATCAACGCTTGCCAACCCTTCAAAACGCTCAGCGATTGGATAGGCAAACTCATATCCTAAACGCACTACAGCAAATGGTTCCGAATCGGCAAATTCGGCTCCGAAACCGAGCAAGACCGAATGGTACTTAGCGAACTTCCTTCCTAGAATCAATGCCGGAGTAAGGGGAAATTCCCTTTCTATGATGTTGCCTTCTTCGGATTCATTTCTACTTGAACCCGTTTTAACCAAATAAGCTTCTACAATTAAATCGGTATGGAGACCCACAAACCAGTGCTCGTTCAGTTTGCGGTTTACTGCCAAGGACCACGAAGGCACTAACAAACCTCTTACTTCACCGTTTATATTGACCCCATTCAAAATTCGATGATGCCCAATCATGAGTCCGACCGACCAAGGTCGTTCGCTTTCTTCTTGAGCAAAACAGTTCGAAGTGAAGCTAATAGCAAGAAGTACAAGAATGTATCTCATAAGGTTAAGGTCTTTGCTTCATTTTAAGCTTCGTGAATGTCGCACTTTTCTACCGTACGTGCCTAAATTTTCTCTATTCTATTACTCAATTTCTCAACCATGAAAACACAACAATTCCTATTCAACGACAACTGGGACTTTTCAGGTCTAAGTGATCAACCCGCTAATTTAGTGCTTGCCTTTGGTGCAAGAGAACAACTTTCGAACGGAGGATACCAAAAACTGAGGGAAGCTTTCCCTTCGAGCACGGTCGTCGCCGGTTCTACAGCGGGTGAAATATCAAATTCTTCCGTTCTAGATAATCAAATAGTGGCAACGGCCATCTGGTTTGACAAAGTAAAAACCACCCCGCATTCCGTGCTGATCCAAGACTTTGAAAACAGTAAAGAAGCCGGCTCTGCTTTAGTGAGCAAATTCGATCGCGAAGGACTGCGATTCGTATTCGTTATTTCTGACGGACAATTGGTAAATGGTTCTGACTTAGTTGAGGGGGTTGAATAAAGCATTAAATGACGAGGTGCCCATTGCGGGCGGATTAGCAGGTGACGAAGCGCATTCGCGAGTTCAATGCAGATCTGCCAATCATTACCTTAACGGCTCTACAAATGAATAGACCCGACGCGAGGTGCTTTCCCTAGGAATGAATGAATTTGCCGGGAAAACCTTTGAACCGGATCAGCTTTACAGGAAGATTAAAGAAGTTCTGGCCGCTAGGCCGAAATAGAAACTGCTTACTTCCGCCCTATTTCGGGCGGATGTTTATTTTTGCACAAACACAAGATTATGGGACGCGCATTTGAATATAGAAAAGCACGAAAAATGAAGCGATGGGCAAGTATGTCCAAAGCCTTTACACGGATCACCAAGGACATCATAATGGCCGTGAAGGAAGGAGGTCCGAGTCCCGAATCGAATTACAAACTCAAGCTCGTTATCCAAAACGCGAAACAGGCGAACATGCCCAAGGATAACGTAACACGCGCCATTAAAAAGGCGTCGGATAAAAACCAAGGCGATTACAAAACCGTGGTTTATGAAGGCTATGCCCAGCACGGGATTGCAATACTTGTAGAAACCGCTACAGACAACACTACCAGAACAGTGGCCAATGTGCGTTCGTACTTTAACAAATGCGATGGAAGCCTAGGTACTTCGGGTTCTGTTGAATTTATGTTTGAGCATAAATGTCATTTTAAGGTGCCCGGAGAGGGAATCGACTTGGAAGAGTTTGAGTTTGAAATGATCGATTATGGCGTGGACGATATTTTCCACGATGAAGAAGACGGGTCGATTATGGTGTACGGTCCTTTTGAGCAATTCGGCCCTATATCCAGCGGATTGGACGAAAAAAACCTCGAAATTCTGGAGTCTGGAACGGAGTACATCCCCACCGATACCAAAGAATTGAACGAAGAGCAAACGGCGGACGTAGAAAAGCTCCTCGAAATGATGGAGGAAGACGACGACGTTCAAAATGTTTATTCCACTTTAGGATAAAAAAAAACCTCGGGTTTCCCCGAGGTTTCCTCGTGCCGTGAGGCACAAAAATTAAGCGGTATACAACTGCTCGTAATACTCTTCGAGCATTCTCTTTACATCAAATTGAACGCGGGTTTGCTGAATACTCTCGCGCATCATTTCGATCCACTTATCGCGATTCTCGTAATAGGTAGGAATCACCTCCTCTTGCAGCACCTTGTACAACGCAGCTAAATCGTGCGCGTCGAGCACTTCGTAGTCTTCGCTTTCAAAGCCATCGCCAAACTGCCATCCGGTTACGCCATGTACACAGGCTTCTGGCCACCAGCCATCGAGAATACTGAAATTCAATACCCCATTCATAGAGGCTTTCATTCCGGAGGTGCCCGAGGCTTCCATAGGACGGCGCGGGTTGTTCAGCCATACATCCGATCCGCGGGTTAACGCCGCCCCGATTTCCATACCGTAGTTCTCGAGGAACACAACACTGTTGGGATACTTCTTACTCATCGCCACCAAATTCTTGACAATTCCTTTTCCGGTATCATCAAAGGGGTGCGCCTTACCACTGAACACAATTTGTACGGTTTGATCTTTCAAATAAGGCTCAATGACTTCGGGTTCGGTAAAAATCAAATCGGAACGTTTGTACGGTGCGGCTCGACGCGAAAAGCCCATAATCAGCTTTTCAGCGTCAAGCTGCGCCCCTGTACGTTCCTGAATGAAGGTTACCAAGTCGTTTTTATTTTTTTGATGCTGTTCCCAAATACCCGCGCCTGCTTCAGCGGCATCAAGCATTCCTGCGTCTACCCAGGTCGGAACATGGATCGCATTCGTAATGGCTTTTATATCGGATCGGCCATCGACATGACTCCACATTTTGTTCGCGGTATCCCCATGTAATTGGGCTACCCCATTCGACATTTTCGAAAGGCGTAGCGCCCCAACGGTCATGTTAAAGGGCGTGCCTCCCAAAGCCTCTAGCTGCTCGGGTGTCAGCCCCATATCGGCTCCCATGTACATCAATCGATCAATGGGGTGCGATTCATTTCCTTGAAGTACCGGTGTGTGAGTAGTGAAAACCACTTCGTTTTTGGTTTGGGCCATCGCTTCGTCGTGGGAAGCGCCTAGCTCACGCTTTTCCCGCATAAGTTCAAACCCAGCAAATAAGGCATGGCCTTCGTTGAAGTGATAAATATCCACGTCGATACCCAAAGCGCGCAAGGCACGAACGCCTCCTACCCCAAGCACAATTTCTTGGGCGATACGCTCTTCGCCAAACCAGCCGTACAGTTGGCCGGTAATCCAACGTTCGCCGTTTTCTTCAATGTCTACATCCAATAAGTACAGAGGAGCATTATCGTAGCGCTCTGTTTTCCACACTTTACAGAAAATCTCTTCGCCTCGAATGGTCACGGAGACGGTTACCCCCGTATCTTCCAGAAAAGGATATTCGTAGTTGTGATACGTATCATAGGGCTTTCCGTCGGCATCGATTCGCTGATCGGTGTACCCCTGCTTCCATTTGATGCCGATTCCGACAATAGGAAAGTCGTATTGCTTGGCTCCTTTCATGTAATCCCCAGCCAAAATTCCGAGTCCGCCCGCATACATTTTAAACTCTTCGTGAAGCCCATACTCCATGCAGAAATAGGCCACTTTCGGTTGATTTTTTTGTGTAGACATAGGGTGTTTCTTTTTTGATGATGGCAATTTAAAACAAAATTAACTTAGTGTAGCTTTAACACTTAGTAATTTTCTGTTATGTTTGTATCAATAATTTCAACACCATGAGTCTTAAAAAGCAATTTTTGAAAAGCAAGCCCGTATGTAAGGTTACCTTTTCCTTGCCGGCTGAGGCGGCTCCTGAAGCAGATCGTGTATTTGTGGCCGGAGAATTCAACAACTGGGATCCAAAAGGCACCCCAATGAACAAGTTGAAAAACGGAACTTTTAAAACCGTTGTTAACTTGGAAACGGGTCGCGATTATGCCTTCCGCTATGTCATCGACGGTGAAATGTGGGAAAACGATTGGGCAGCTGATGCCTACAAATCGAACGGACTCACCTTTGAAGAGAACTCTATCGTTTCGTTGTCTTAAATAATTGGGCTAATTACACTAGGCCCATTCTTCTTTTTGTGTAGTGACCGCATTCGAGCTGAGATCGAGCAATATGTGCTCGGCCAGTTCGGTTGCGGATTTTTTGACTTCACTATTCAAGTTATTCTCCTTGACCAGTCGGAAGACAAAGTTTTGCAATCGACTGATATCAGGACGAATATTGATGCGCTCAATGACCTTTAAGAAGTGCCGCGTTTTCTCTAGCCACAAAGCTAAATCGGTTTCTTCATTTACTCTATTAATTCTCCGAATGAGCAAATTCGTCGCCAAATAATTGAGCCGGTCGTAATCCATATGCGAATCGGCATGCCATTTCTCTACACTTTCAACATACCGTTCCAGTCGTCCGAAATTCAATGGCTTTCCGGTATCGCCGAAAAGGTCTTCCAGTTTGTATTCAAATACGGTTTCTAAATTTCGCTTTAGAATTTTAGGCACGGCAAGGGAGCTGTTGTTCATTAAGTTCAACAAGCTGTAGCTCGAATCGTATATTTTCTCATACGAGGCCAAGGCGCGCTCTTCGTGCTCGCCAATAACGCGCTTTAACAAACTCAGCTGTTGATCTTTGAACAAGTCGAAATAAGAGAAGCTTTTCTCCTGGAAATTCCGCTTTATAATATCGATACAGGCGCTTAGGTTTCCTTGGTCAAAGGCTTCCTTTGCTTTTAGAACGGTCGACTCAAATTCTTCCGGATTCAAAGCATTGCTCGTACTTCCCACTAAGTGGTGGTTCCCTAAGTAGAGAATGGCAAAGCTGAACTCTTTCTCGCTCAAGGTTACCCGCGAACGGACACGCGTAAATCCTGAGGCGAATACATAGGTTCCCATTTTGCTTTTATGCATCCAGTCGCTAGTACAATCGTAGTTGAGAACCGTGATTTCTTTTTCACTTTCTTCAAACAGTGAATCCACCGCGTAGTGCATACCCACTTGGGTTAGGGTAAGTGCTTTGGGCGCCACTTGCGTCTCGTAAATTTGCTTTCCACTACCGTGGGAAGGCAAGTTGCTATATGCTGTATCAAGATCCTTTAAAAAGGCGCCTTTTAGCTTCATCGCCTGAACGCTTTCGGCGAGTTGAATTCCACGGGCCGCGTATTGAAGAATTTGAACCGTTTCGATTCCGGACAAATCGTTGAAGAACCAGCCACAACTCGTGTACATGTACAATGCGTGGCGTTGCATTTCGAGTAAGCGGTTGAACCGTGTCATATCGTATGCGCTCAGCTCTTTGCGCGTGTGCTTCTTGGCAAATTCAAGGGCGTTTTCACGAGTTCGGTCGTAAATAACGGCGATGTATTCATTTCGAAGCTGCCAAGGGTTGTCGCAAAACGTGGACATCTCTTTTTCAAAAACGTCCGTGAAGGCGTCGCGTAAATTGTCGAGTGCGGTTCTCAATCCTACTCGCCACTCTTGGCTCCACGATTCGGGTCCGCCCGTATGGCAGCCGCAATTACTTCTCCATCGTTCAATTCCATGGGCGCAACTCCAACTCGAATCTTCAACAATTTCCACTTCATAAGTAGGAGGCTCTAAGGCCAAAAACTGACTGTAGTTCGTGAGTTTCGCACGGCCCGATTCTTCTATATACCGCATGCAATACGCGAGAGCCATATCACCGCTTTTGTGGTGGTGGCCGTAGCTTTCCCCATCTGTGGCAATATTAATTAATTGCGTATCGCTCATTTCAGGGTCATGACCCGAAAGCAGTTGATCGGCAAAATATTGACCGTTGTTCAAATATCCGTCAAAGGCGACCCCTTTACTGCGTTCTCCATCGTAAAAGAACAAGTTAATTTCTTTGCCTGACGGCAAGATCACTCGGTACGGCCTTCTAGAGTCAATACCGTCGGTCCAGGTTTTTGAACCAATTTTCCGAAACCGTTTTGCTTGGTAGGGCGAAAGTACCGTGAATTTAATTCCGAAATCGGCCAATACCTCAAGCGTTTCTGTATCGACCGCTGTTTCCGCCAACCACATGCCTTCGGCCTTTCTATTAAATCGCTTTTCAAAATCGTACAAGCCCCAATATACCTGAGTTTCCTTATCGCGCCGTGAGGCGAGCGGCATAATAATGTGGTTGTAGACTTGTGCCATAGCGGATCCATGGCCGTCATACAATTTCATGGATAAGGCATCTGCGGCAATAATGTCGGAATAGGTTCTGGGGGCTTTTTGCTCGAGCCACGAAAGAAGGGTAGGGCCGAAATTAAAACTCATACGCGCATAGTTATTCACTATATCGCTGATTCGGCCTTCGCTATTCAGTATTCGGCTGGTGGTATTCGGGCCATAGCACTCGCGCAATATTCGCTCGTTCCAGTCGTGATAGGGGGCGGCTGATTCTTGAATTTCAATTTCATCGAGCCAGGCATTTTCACGTGGCGGCTGATAAAAATGACCGTGGATGCAAACGTAAGGAAGCGTTTTCATGCTTATGCTTTTCTTTTCTTGAGGAAGGTCACCCCCAAAGGAGGAAGGTTTAATTCCAGTGAATGTTCTTGGCCTTGCCAAGCTATTTTATTCGTTTTAATGGGTTTCGAATTCGTAAATCCGCTTCCATTAAATGCTGAGTCGTCTGTATTCAAAAGTTCTGTCCAGGTGCCGGAAGAAGGTATTCCAATTCGGAAGTTCTCACGGGCAACGGGAGTGAAATTAGCGGCCACTACTATTGTGTCTTTGTGCTTATCGCCGTGACGTGCAAAAATGAGCGTGCCATTTTGATTGTCGCTGTAATCGATCCAGTGAAAACCCGATACATCGTAGCCTTTTTCATATAGTGCCGGTTCCGAAGTATATAGCTCATTCAGTGCTTTAATGACTGCGAGTTGACCTTTGTGCCCGTCGTATTGCAATAGGTCCCAACGAAGTTGCTCATCGTGTTTCCACTCGAAGGGTTGCGCTATTTCATTTCCCATAAACGAAAGTTTGCTTCCGGGATGAGCAGTCATATAGCCAAAGAGCAACCGCAAATGGGCAAAGCGCTGCCACTCGTCACCGGGCATCCGACCCAAAAGTGACCCTTTACCATGTACTACCTCATCATGCGATAAGGGCAACATAAAGTTCTCTGTAAAAGCGTAGGTCAGACTAAAGCTGATGTCGTTGTGGTGATACTGGCGATAGAACGGATCTTTGGCGAAATATTCCAGCGTATCGTTCATCCAGCCCATCATCCATTTTTTCCCGAACCCGAGTCCGCCCAAAAAAGTCGGACGCGAAACCCCAGGGAAATTCGTGCTTTCTTCGGCTACGACTTCAACGCCTGGGAATTCCCCGTATAGGGCTTCGTTCATTGATTTCATGAAGTGAATCGCCTCTAAATTTTCGCGACCTCCATTTTCGTTGGGAATCCACTCGCCCGCTTTACGGGAATAGTCGAGGTAGAGCATGGAGGCGACGGCATCAACACGCAGTCCGTCTGCGTGAAATTCTTCAATCCAGTACCGCGCATTACTGATGAGAAAGGCGCGCACTTCATTGCGACCGTAATTGAAGATATACGAATTCCAGTCGGGGTGAAATCCCTTTCGCGCATCTTCGTGTTCATACAATGCCGTTCCATCGAAACGATAAATTCCATGCGCGTCATTCGGGTAATGGGAGGGTACCCAATCGAGCAGTACCCCTATGCCTTCGGCATGAAAAGCATCGATTAATTTTTTAAGATCATCTGGTGTTCCAAATCGCGCCGTAGGCGCAAAGTAACCCGTTATTTGGTAGCCCCACGAGCCGAAGAATGGGTGTTCCATGATGGGCATGAACTCTGCGTGGGTATAGCCAAGATCTTTAACGTAGGGCACCAATTCATCGATCATTTCGATATAGGTTAAAAACCGCCCTTCTTCCTTGCGGCGCCATGACCCCAGGTGCACCTCGTACACGCTCATCGGGGTCTTTAGGGCGTCTCTTTTGGCGCGTTTACTCAACCAGTTTTTATCGTTCCATTCGTAACTCGATGTGTGAACGATACTCGCCGTTTTGGGCGGCTCTTCCCATAAGCGTGCGTAGGGATCCCCTTTTTCAATTTGCTCGCCAGATTGAGTCCGAATTAAATATTTGTAGGCTGCGCCATCTTGAACACCGGGAATAAACCCTTCCCATATTCCAGAACTGTCCCAACGCACAAAGAGCGGGTGCTGGTCGTAGGTCCATCCATTAAAATCACCGATAACGCTCACTTCTTTGGCATTGGGTGCCCAAACGGCAAAATAAACGCCCTGAACGCCTTCGACCTCCATGGTTTTGCTTCCCATTTTTTGATGCAGCGCGAAATGCGTTCCTTCTCGGAACGATTGAATATCGCCGTCGTTGAAGAGGCTGTGATGTTGTGAAGGGCCCGCCATGTTCGTCGTTATTTAAAATTTGCATGTTCCCTTTGAGCGGAATCACGACCCAATTCGGGCGCGAATAAATCGGCAGCTATGTATAAATGATCATATTGAACCCTTTTTGCGTAGTCCTTTCTATCGGAAACAACAGATTCAATATTTTCAATGATAACTCGGCTTTGGCCTTGCATAAAGCGATAATTGTGATCCTGACACTAAGTAACAAAAAAAGGCGAATTCGGCGGTAATTTCCGCATTTACTTTACTTCGTAACTCGTCCACTTTTCAATGCGTGCGATGAGATCATTGTAGTGAAATGGCTTACTTAAATAGTCATTCATTCCTGCCGCTAAAAAGCGATCTCGGTCGTCTTTCATCGCGTTCGCTGTTAAAGCAATGATTACGGGCGATTTACTTCCGAAGTGTTGTTTAATTTCTTTGGTCGCTTCGATCCTGTCTTTATGGGGCATATTTATATCCATAAGAATGAGGTCGTATTCACTGGCCGTAGCCTTTTCAACAGCAACCATTCTATCCTACGCCCAATCGGCATTGAGACCGACACGGGCCAACTGAAACTTCAGCAATTCTCGATTAACCGGATTATCTTCTGCTACTAAAACATTTATATTACCGTCAAAATTCGGAAGTTCCTCTACCTTTTCTACACTTGTTTCTCCGCGAAGGCTCTGTAAAAACGTACTGTAATTCCACGGTTTACCGAGAATGACATATCGGCTCGATTGATCGCCTTTGAGGTTGGGAATTTTGCTTCTGCTAAACAAGAAAATACGGTGCTTGCTATCTAGGGAACGAGCCTTTTTCTGTGCAAAAGAGACAACGTCACTTTTCTCTGTGAGTATAAGTAGGTTCTGTTCCATAATTCGACTCGGCCAGGAATTTAAATCGTCTCGATGCAATCGCATCGCCTTTATAATTAAGGAGTAAGTAGCCCTGGCGCGTTCCTTCCTGGAAAAGCGGAGTACCAATACGCAGCACGGGGGTAAGGGGTTCAACCACTTTACCGCCTTCCATACTGAGATCGAATCGCGAAATATACAGTGCGTTTTCTTGTGTCTTCTGAACTCCTTTGAAGTAGTAACGCGACGACTTATCCTCAAGATTCCGATTGATATGAATAGAATCCTTGTCAAAATTAATTTTAAGCTGTTCACTTCCCTCAGCGTCAATCAATCGAATTTGCTGATAGGCTTTTCGAATTTTACCGTATTTCGCAAGCGTTTTTTCAAAAATGATCCGGTCCAAAGGGCAAAGCTCGTCGATGATGTAGTAGGAATTGACAGGATTCGATTTAAAAAACGTTAAATCCCGATAGGCCTCAATCATTTCATTTCGAAGAAAGGTTTAAAGGACCTCAATCCTTTTTTCAGCATCCGTCAAAAGGCTACGGTAGTAATTATCTCGAAACTGACGGTAATTGTTATAGGTAAGCGCTCCAACGACCAAAGAGGTGAAAATGAGCAGTGCCCAGAAATAGGGCCAAAGAGACCTTTTCTCAATATTCTCGTCGCGATTACTCATAAACACCCTTATTGAAAAGCTGCAATAGTCTTTATATCTTTGCGTTTCCAAGTTATGAAAAAGGCACTCTTCATCCTGTATACATTCTACTACTTGCTACTCTCGATCGGAGTGCATGGCACGGCACACGAATGTATGGGGCGTTTAACGGAAATTGCCTGGGGACACGAGCCTTTATCGTGCGTTTGCGATGCCTTCTTGGATGACGATCATGAAGATGTTGATTGTTGTGATGATAGAGAAGTCGAAATCTGGCTTCAAGAAGACCAGTTGGCTCAAAAAAACCAACATCTATTCGAAGCTGGAATTTTCGCCCTCCCGGGCGGATCTACCCCCTTTCCCGTTGCATCTTTTGAGGTTGAAAACGACCTTCCCATCGGGCCGAAGGCCCTGAAACCGCCCAATGAACGGCTTTACTTAGCCCATTGCTCGCTTCAGTTTTATGCCTAGTTAGCCGTTGATTTTGAAAATCAATTAATAACTCATTAGCATAAAAAATCATGAAAAAATTATTCTTTACCGCCATCGGATTCATGGCCTTTTCTTTCGGAATCCAAGCTCAATCGCCCGTCGTAACCGATACCCTTTGGGTGAATGGCGTATGTGGAATGTGCGAAGAACGCATCGAAAACGCAGCGTATATTCCCGGAGTAAAAAAGGCTGACTGGAATGTAGACACCCACCAATTAGTGCTCATTTACAAATCGGATAAAACGAATCTCACGGAGATTCAAGAATCTATTGCCGCTGTGGGTCACGACACTCGGGACATCAAAGCCACAGCCGAGCAGTACGCTCAAATTCACCATTGCTGTAAATACCGCGATCACGCTCCTCACTAAGAATGAGGCTTATTATGGTCGCGTTGTTGCTCGGATGGATAAGTCCGACCGCAGCGCAAAACCCTTTACAGGGAAGAGTAATGGGTTCGTACGACGGGGTGCAAGAACCCCTGGCAGGGGCGAACGTTTTTTGGGTTAAACCAAAGTTGGGCACGACGACCAACGATAAAGGTCAATTCATCATTGATCGTTCATCGAAAGCACTGCTTTTAGTAGTACAATACTTGGGTTTCGAAACGGATACTTTTGAAATTGATCCGAATAGAACCCAAGTAGAAATTACTTTGAATCCGTCCGAAACCACCCTGAATTCAGTAGAGGTACTCGAAAAAGTGGAAAGCGTTTCCGTCAAATATCTAGATGTGAACCTAACGGAAAACATTTCGGAGAAAGAGCTCTTTAAAGCAGCGTGCTGTGATTTATCAGAGAGCTTCGAAACAAATCCAAGTGTAGACGCCAGTTTTACCGACGCGGTTACTGGTACTCGGCAAATTCGGATGCTCGGATTAGATGGACCCTACAGCACGTATACGCGAGGGAACATACGAACCATGAGCGGGCTAGCGTCCGTGTTCGGTTTGGCCCTTATTCCTGGAAGCTGGATTAAGTCTATTCAACTGACTAAAGGAACAGGCTCCGTTTTGAACGGATACAGCAGTGTTACGGGGCAAATCAATTATGAACTTCGCGATGCTTCGGATCCTGAAAAGCTGTTTTTAAACGGTTATGTGAACGGCGCCGGGCGATTAGAACAAAATCTGGTTTGGTCGAAAAAGCTCTCTGAAAAATGGGGGACGGCACTATTGGTCCACGGGCGCCAGCAGTTCTTGGAAGTCGACCGAAACGACGATTCTTTCTTAGATACGCCCTTTGGCAATCATTTCTTTATCCAGAATACGTGGAAAAGAACAAGTACGGACGGACTCCGAACTCAGTTCGGTGTGAAGTACAGTTTGCTGGATCAAACCGCCGGGCAAACCGGATTCAAAGACGCTGAAATGGGTTCACCGCTATGGGGCTTCGAATCTAAAACAGAACGACTTGAAGGATGGTGGAAAGGCGGGTATGTATTAAACGCGTCAAAAGGAAGAAGTTTTGGTTTTCAATCGAGCTTGGTATATCACAATCAAACGGCGGCATTCGGTGCGCTCGATAACCCTACTACCGATTGGTCCGGCGAAGAGTTGAGCGGATACGTGAACGGGATTTACGCCACTGATTTAAATGCACCGAATCAATCGTTAAAGGCGGGAATTAGTTACGTATACCATGCTCAAAACGAAAACTATAATGGCACTGAATTCGATCGTGCGGAACAAATTCCGGGTGTATTTAGTGAATATACCTGGGCCAAGCCCGATCGTTTTTCCATTGTCTTGGGATTGCGGGTTGATCAGCACAATTACTTCGGGACCAATATAAGCCCTCGCATGCATACCCGTTGGGTTTTAAACGAAGACTTAACCTTGCGTGCGAGTGCGGGAAAAGCGTATCGAACGGCCAATATATTTGCCGAGCACATAGGGCTCATGGCCAACAATCGACAGTGGATAATTGCAAGTTCTGATAATACCTTACCCTATGGTCTCGATCAAGAAGAGGCATGGAATTTCGGAGCGAGTTTAATTCAGAATTTCGAATGGGATTATAGGCCGGCCACCCTTCGGGTCGATTATTACTATACCGATTTTCAGAACCAAATAGTTACTGATTTAGACGCTTCGGCACGTGAAGTGCAGTTTTACAATCTCGATGGTCGCTCCTTTTCACACAGCTTTCAGGTACAGTTTGATTACGAAGTGGTGCAGCGCCTAGATGTTCGATTGGCCTACCGATTCTTAGACGTTCAAAGCACTTTTGGATCGGGGCAATTACCCACCGCTTTTATAAGTCCGCACCGAGCCTTTACGAATCTTTCGTACCAAACAAGAAAGTACTTTAAGATCGACTTAACCGTTCAATGGGAAGGAACCAAACGCCTGCCCTATACGGGCGACAACAGTGCTGTTAATCAAATTGGCGAGCGCTCTCCTGATTTCGTGCTATTGAATTTGCAGATTTCAAAAGAGTGGAAAAACAAAGGTTGGGAAGTGTATACGGGCGTGGAAAATTTGACCAATTTCAAAATGACGCGACCTATTATTTCCGCCAGTGATCCTTTTGACTCGGAATTCGATGCGAGTATGGTATGGGGGCCCGTTCTCGGGCGGATGTTTTATGCTGGATTCCGGTTCAAACTCCTTCGGGGGGAGTCTTAGCTTTGGCTTTAGCTTCAGCTGAGAAGAAGGATAGCATTAGCATTCTAAAAAAGAACGATTCCAAGTAATCCTTGAGATGAAAGGCAAATATCCGGACGTTAGTTTGGTTCGGTTTTGTCGATTACTTGGAGTAACCCCGCAAGCCTATTATCAGCACATAAGGAGATTTGAAGAAAGAACTATTATGAAAAGAGAACAACTAATCAACCTATGTTAGGACTAACCTTAAACCAACAATCCATTCCAGGATTAAATAAAAACATGTAAACTTTTTTTAGGACGAGTCAGCTCCAGAATCCCCATCAATAAAAATAAGGTCCCCCGGCTAAAGCACAATGTCTTTCCGCTCGGCGAGTGTTTTCATATCGAAATGCTTATCGAAGAATTCATCACACCACAGGCACACATTTTCCAGCGCTTCGGTTCGCGATTTTGCATATTCCTCGGTAATTCCCACGCTGAGCCCCATCGTTAATGGGCTGCCTTCATTAAGCTCTTGAAAAATAGCCGATTTGCTCGCTTTCTGAACTACCTCGCTCACCTTTTCTTTCCGCGCATCGCCCATCGCGTCTTTGGTTCCAGGGCAACATGGGTTTATTGCCCAGAGCTGAATGCTCACCTCCATGGGTACATCTTTACCGCCAAGAAAACCAATGGCCCCGCTCAGCACACCACAGGGATTGTGCTTCGGGTCGCGTTTCCAAACGTTCGTAGTCATCGCGCGGCCACGCGCCCAGTTACCTCCTAACCACATGTCTTCGGTGGCTCCCCAATAACCCCATGTTAAATCATGACGAACATGGTCATCCTTACCGATGAGTGGATTTTTATCGCTTCGAACACCGGCCGAATCAAAAAGAGCGGCTATTTGATCGAGTCGTGCTCCTTTATGCTTGTGATAGCGGTCAATGCTGGCTATATCAAAACGAGTTACCCCTTTTTCAATCAGGGTGGCTAGGCGACTTTCGTTCAATAAGTCTCCATTGGTTTGCAGCATTATTTGGGTTGAATCACCATAGCGCGATTTTACTTTATCCAGGATTGCGTAGAGCTTTTCGCGTTCTGCCAAGGGTTCGCCACCGGAAAGAATTAAGCGATCCATTTTCTCGGGCAAATTGTCGACAATAGCCATGCAATCTTCCATAGAAATCCTTGCTCCTCTTGGCCCACTCATATTGTAGCAATGAGCACATTCATCGTTACACAATTGCGTAAAAACCCAATAAACACTTTCGAAATGATTGAAATTCGCCCTCATACTCTTTCCTAATTTCTGGATTCCCACCTACGCAGTTTTGGGAAATCTCTTTTTGCCTCCCACGGAGAACGGGTGCAAAACATGTATAACAAAGCAATTCCTGCAAAAAGGAAAAGTAAAAAGACAAACCGATGTCCCGATCGTTTACTCATTAGAACAGATATCGAATTCCAAACTGAAACTGTCGCGGAGGAGCTGCGTTTCGTCGCACCAATGTGCCCGAGCTTTCTGGGCCTACTTGGATTTGATTGCTCTGCGTAGCATTATTACTATATCCGCTTAAGTTTACAGCGTTGAACAAGTTAAAAATATCCGCTCGTACTTCCATTCGCCCCCCCGAATTAAATTCAAAAACATATTGGACGCCTAGGTCAAAGGTGGTGCTCCACGGCAAACGATCGCTATTCCTCGACGCTCCCGGTGAACGGTCACTATTTCCGACGTAGGCGTCGCCGAAAGCTCTGCCATCGCCATTGAGGTCGGTAGTTCCGTACAAAGTGGCGTCTGGAATTCGATTAATGGGTTGTCCGCTTTGTAAAAGAGTGGCTACCGTGACACTTAGCTTTTCGGTTGGATACAGGTACAGGAGTCCATTTAAAACATGTGTTCGATCATTGATGCTCGGTCCCCACTCTTCCTCAAAATTATTCGCATCCTGTGCACGGAAATTGATGTCCTCTGTATTGTTTTCGAGTCGTGACAGCGTATACGACAACCGATATCCGTATTTGTCTTGCCCTTTTTCTTTTACCAAGTTCACATTGGCCGCGTAATACCTCGAACTTCCCCCCGTCTCTGTCATAATAACTCCACGTGAAGCGCCAAAAAGCGTATCTCCGTCAACCACCGCATAACTGCCTTCATAAATTGGCGCCGGTCGGGTTTCGTCCGCCTCGGCCTGCGGCCGGACTTCCACATTGCTCGGATCAATGGGGTAAGCCGCCGGATTATTCACATCGCGCACTCGAAATAAATTCTCGGAACGCGTGTGCAGTACGTCCACGTAAAAAAGCATGTTACTTTTCACTTGATACTGATATCCTAAGTTGAATTGGTGGGTAACCGGATTTTGCCATCCGTTCGGATTTAAAATACGACGTTCATTGCTAAAAATGAGCTCGCGTTGCCCTTGGAGGTCTGCCGCGGGCGGACCTTCCAAATAGTTTACTCCTGCTACATTGGCGCTGAGGTTTCCATCAAAAGTAACGGCGTCGATATCTGTATCCTCCGGAAGTAAGCCTTGATCAATGAGATTTTGAATTTGGCGTTTGTAATCCGACGAGTTGCTGCTCTGTTGCAGTGCGTCGCTATAAATTGCGTAAATGATTTTGTCGTAAAACATACCGTATCCAAAACGCACGCTGCTTTTTTCGTTAATCCGATAATTGGCATTTACACGGGGCGCGAAATTGTTATAATCGCCGGAAGAACTTCCCCCTTTGGATAGGTTGTCGTAGTCCCACCTTAATCCAACCGTGAGGTTGAGGTTTTTACTCACAGAAATAAGGTCCTCCGCATAAAGACTTATCCTATTTTGCGCGGCACCAAACGACTTTTGCTGCAACTCCACGCTGTAATTGACCACTTCAACATCGGATGGGATATCATTTACGTCGAGCGAAGATCCAATTCCCGAATTATTCAAATCGTCGAGTTGCTCTTGTGTTAAAACCACCGTATAGCTCCCATTTGGGTTACCTCCCCCAAATAAACTGTGGTTGCTTGAAATAAATTGAGCTCCCGCTTTAATCGTATGCCGGTCTTTATACCAAGTAAACTTTTGCTGCGCTTGAACCGTGTTTTCCTCTTGGTCGAACACGAAACCGGGATGACCAATCAACGCGATCGTTTGGAAACTCGGATCCCATACTTCCACATTCGGCGATTCGGGATTCACGGGGTTGCCATAATTCCATCGAAAACGACTGTATTGAAAATTGGTTTCAGAAACGAATTCGTCGCCCGTGTAAATATTCTTGTTCGCAATCAAAAGGGAGTTCCGGTTTTGACCGTACCCAGCAGATGGGAAGCGCACGCCCCCTTCGAGTCCGCCCCCTTGGATTTCGATGTACACGTTACCCAAATTCATTCGTACCGACGATCGGAAGTTTCTACTCCAATAATGATCCAGTTTACCGCTTAAATAGGTAAACCGGTTTTGCCCCGGGACCGTCTCATTAACACCGAGTTCCGGACTATTCAAAAGGTTGTCTTTGAGGTCGAAGGTCTGTTCTACATTGAGGTAGTAGAAGGTTTTATCTTTTTTCAATGCCCCGCCCAGACCGAATCCAAATTGGTGGCGCTGGAAGCCATCTTGAACGGCATTCCCCGATAAATCGCGCTGGGCATAGGGTGAGGAGGCATCAATAACGGGTCCTGGTCGCACGGTATAAAAAACCTCTCCTGTGCGGGTATTACTACCTGATTTGGTGGTGATGTCGAATACCCCATTACCCGTCCAACCGTATTCTGCCGAATAGTTATTGGTCAAAACGGTTATGTTGTCTACAAAGCCAATGGGAACTGCGAATTTTTGACCGCCCAAGAAGTTCTCGTTATTATCCATTCCATCAATGGTGTAATTGGTATACAAACCGTTGGATCCGTTGATACTGACATTCGGGGCTTCTGGGTAAAAGCCGGTTGCTTGCGTAACATTGGGCAGGCGATAAAGGGCTCGGGTGACATCGCGCCCTTCAATGGGAATGGTCGCTATTTCCTTGGTGGTGAGCTCACTACTCACCTCGGCATTCACCGTGTTTATTCGGGCGTTCGACGATTCTGTAACCGTTATTTCGTCGAGGCTATACTGCGCTTTTTCGAGTAGGATAAGCGTGACGCTTTGCGTTTGATTGGAACGAAGGGCAAAGGATCCCGAATTTGCCGGTAAATACGTTCTCGTTTCAACGGTGGTTACTTTATACGTTCCCGAGGTCGATAGCCCGCTAAGTTTAATTTTTCCCTGTTCATCGGTTTCCCTTTGTAAGACATATCCTATTCCCGCATTCTTAATTTCAACGGTATAATTGGAAATGGCCTTCCCAGTGGTTCCCGAAACGATATTGATTTCGAGTCGTGCTTGTGCCCAAGAAGTCAGCGAGCAAGTGAGAATGAAGATTAGAGTATAAAAACGTCTCATGAAGGTTTCTTTGTAGCGCCAAATTTACGCAACAAGAATACGTTATGTAGTGACAAATTTACGTCGGCTAATTGACCATGTGCAAAAAGATGGTTTTTAGGCGTCAAAATTTACTGGGGTTTTCCGGGGGCCTCACGGCCCGATGCAAAAAAGCCCCCACAAAATACTCTGCGGGGGCTTCGGTTTTAAATGGGTAATATTTACCGCTGAATGATCAGTCGTTTCTGCGATACTCCATTGCCGTGTTGCAGCAATACGTGGTACGCTCCTGCCGCCCATTGACGAACATCCAGTTGGTGGCTTGCCGGTTCACTTGAACTTTGCTCAGCGCTGTACACCTCTTGACCAAGGGTATTCACCACGCGAATTTCAACATCGCTCGGTACGCTCATTTCCCTTGAGATCGTTGCCATTGCCCACGTTGGGTTGGGGTAAAGAACCCCCTTTTATTTAATTCTCTTTTCGGGCACGCTTGATCATGAAAAAGTACAACATACCGCACAATAAATGAGAAATATGTTGTGAAGGCACAATTTTTTGTTGCGAACGCGCGGATTCTAGTCTTCCGTTGTACTGACTATTTCTTCATCGCCCACGCCAACGCGTAGATCCCTACTTCCGCCTGCGGCGAGATTGCCAAGCGAGCACTTTCCAAAGTAGACCCCGTAGTCACCACATCGTCGACTAGAGCAATTCTTTTTGGAATATCGACTCCCTTTTTCAGCCGGAAAACCCCTTCCACATTTTGCATCCGCTCCAATGCATTTTTATTCGTTTGCGTACTCGTTTTCCTCGTTCGTTCTAAGCCATTCCATAGCGGTATTCCCGAGGCCTGCGAAATGCCAATGGCAATTTCTTCGGCCTGATTGTACCCCCGCTTTCGTTCTTTGCTCGGATGCAGGGGAATCGGGCAGAGCGCATCGGGCCGTGAGGCCCCCTTTCTTATTTGTAACCCAAATTCAAACCCAAATTCACGTGCGGCGGCAATACGGCGAGCATACTTAATCGCGTGCAGAACTTCATGGCTGGGCCCTTCCGAATCAAAATACCAGAATGCAGAGGCAAACGTTATAGGAACGCGACCGGAGAACAAATGAAGCAATTCATTGCGGTGTATTCTGCAGTGATCTGTGCATTTTAATCTTGTGCGACATGAAGTGCATAAATGCCTTTCGCCCTCTTCGAGAACAATAGAACAGTGCAAACAATGGTCTGGAAAAAGTAAATACCCTAGGCTGCGCAAGCCTTGACGGATGAAACGTGAGTAGTGCATCATTGAAACAAAATTCATTGCAGAGTTCCAAGGACGCCGTATCTTTGTCGCCATCAACGACTTAACCAATTTAACTAAAAAAGTCTTTTATGTCTGAAAAATCGAACCGCAATAATCGCATTATTATAATTGTGCTATTGCTTGCGCTTGTGTTCTCTTTAGGAGGATTGTACAAACAAAAACAAGATACTATTGCCGTAGTAGCGGACCTTTCTGAAGAGAAAGCCGCTCTTCAAAGCGACCTCAGCGATTTAGTTGCCCAATACGACGCGCTTATTCTTGATAATGATAGCATGAGCGAAGAGCTTATCATTGAACGCAAAAGAATCATTGCTCTCAAAGACTCTGTTTCTGCACTTCAAGGCGATGTTAGCCGCCTATCGCGCTACCGCAATGAAGTATATCAGTTGAAAAAGGAGAAGGCCGTCCTCTTAGCACAAGCCGATTCTTTGATCATCGTGAACGAAACCCTAGCGGCTCAAAAAGCCGAAGTAGAGGCCGCATTAACCGATGAGAAAGAATTGACCAGCTCTTTGAGTCAAGAAAAATCGAACCTAGAGCAAAAAGTTTCTCGTGGTCAAGTTCTTAACGCCGTTGAAATTTTAGCAGGGGCTATTAAAGAAAACGGAAGCGGAAATGAAAAAGAGGTGACGAAAGCCAAAAAAGCAGACCGCATCAAAACATGTTTCGTGCTTGCTAAAAATGAAATCGCCCGTCCCGGTGATAAAGTAATTTATTTGCGCGTGACTGATCCAGAAGGGATGCTCATCGGGCAAAGCATGGATGAATACGCCGTGAATTACAATGGCGAAATGATTGTGTGCAGTGAAAAACAAACCATTATTTACAACAACGAAGCCATGGACATGTGTATGTATTTAGATCGTGCCGATGGTCAAGATTGGATGGTGGGTACCTACAATGTTGAGGTATATGCCGAAAATGAATTGATTGGAACTTCTCAGTTCAGCCTTGAAAAAGGATTATTCTAAACGGATTTTTGCACCGATACAAACCTCAAAGCTCTTTTGCTTTGGGGTTTTTTTATGCCTGATCTATATCGATTACTCTTTTATACGAACGAGAGATGGGAACAGAAGCGCCATGAATAACTACGGCCTTTTTTCGAATCGTTTGAATTCGCTGTTTATTCTCAATAAACTCCTACTTCCAAAAGTGGCCGCCAGAAGCTATTCCCTATCTATTAAAGCGGGGGAAAATAAAATAACCGGGTCTGTAGTTATCGAATAAGACTCAGAAAAACGCTTTTAATTGCACACTCCCCGTGTGAATGGCATTATTGCCTTCGCTCACACGCCCGTCATAGAGCAAATTCAATTGTAAATGCTTCGCAATATTGCTTTGCAAAGTAGCCGTCCATGTGGCGTTATTTCCCGGTTGTAGCCCTTCTAGAATAGCATAGGCCACGGGTGTGTTATCGGCCCCTGTATACTCATTTTGTATGAAATTAATTTGTGCCGTCACCAAGGCTTTTGAGGCGACATTGTAGTTAAATTCGAGTCCTGCATTCAGGGCGTCCAATGCTTCATTCAATTCGCTATCGTTCAGACTGGTTTTATACCCGGCAATAAACGACAGCTTCCATCGGCGGCCCGGTTGAAAGGTGATTTTTTGTTCCGTACCCTGTTCATCGAAACTGTAACTACGAGCATCGAAACCCTCCGACTGGTTCGCGCGGTTTCTGGTAACGACCTGACTGTTCCATATCCAGTTTTGTAAGAACATCCAACGCCACTGAAACTGATGTTCGCGCGTTCGCTGCGACTCAAAGCCATAGCTTACCAGATTACGGCTTTGATTCTGGCTCCAGGTGTAATCCGCTCCGAAATCGGCCCGACTCCTTTGAAAAAACAAGGTATTCCGCCACCCCTGATTCAATCCTACCAAAGTACTGTCAAAGTCAATCGGTGAAAACGGATTCAAACTGGAGGCCAAATCGCCCCGCTGTGTTTTGCGCTCAGTGTTGTAGGTTGTTTGTATCGCGAACTTGCTCAACAATTTGCGGACGTCATCTTTCGAGCCCCATATGGCCGCGGGGTTGAGTAATACGACCTGACTAAACTTATTAAAATTGGTGCGGACAAACTCGTCCGATTGACGAAAGACGCGAATATATTTAGCGTCACTGGGGAATTCGGCAATTTCAAATTCATCGAGCTCCTGAACGCCATTATCGTTATAATCGATCCAGGCATATACCCCTTGACCCGCAGCGACCTCAACATAGGTAAACTCGCGCCGAGCCTCTTGCCCTGATCCGCTCTCGTAAAAAGTGGTCAAATTCACCGCGTTCCGCCACAATCGCTGGCGGTATTGAAACCGGCCCGTAAGGGTCCGGTCTAACGGGTTTACCGTATCGTTTAAATTATCCAGTAAACGATAGGTGAAACCCGTTCTTATCGTTCCCGTTCTGCCAATGGCCACTCTCCCGTCTAATGTAAAGGCGTTGGCTAGAGTGGTCGGACTCAAATCTTCTCCGGAGCGGGCGTAATCGGTTCTATTGAAATACGTGAATTCGAGTCCGTTCGCCAAAGAATCGTTATTCCCCAAAAAGAACTCCCATTGATCAAAACGATAACTGCCCGATTGCAAAGAATCGCCTCCCAAATCCTGTTTTTCATTGAATTCACTTTCTCCGCGCAGCCCGAACTTCAACCATTTATAGTATTGTCGAAAATGCGTTTTCTGACGAATAAATCGACTGTTAAATCCGGCATTATCCGATTCCAACCAACTGGCCGAAACATTAACTAAGGTTCCTTTATAGTCGACGTCACCCAAAAGATTATTTCTGAAACCCGAGTATTCAGGCCCATTATTCAAAAATTGAAGCGCATAATTAAGTCCGCCCACGCCCGTTTTCCGATAGCCGGCATTTGCGGTCACATAATGCTGGTCACCCGGAGCCAACGTGTCACTAACATTCCAATCGCGTTGAAATTCGACGCTCCGAAACCGTTGAATCGGCTGAAAATTATTCTGAACATATTCGTAATCCACTCCGGCATTCCAACCGTTGCTCCATTTTTGCTCGGCGTAGACGTTTAACGCTCCACCGATGTCGTCCTCAGAATCGAGTTCCGAAAATGTATTCGGGTCGTAGCGACTTATGGATCCCTGTACTCCCATTTTGGAGCTTGCCGAACCTTCTTTTTTTGGATCGCCTGAATTCCAGCTGAGCCCTCCACTAGCCATTTGCAATCGGCGCGGTGTATTGATTTGCTTTAGAGGAGCGTACGACCCTTGGGAAATCCCGCCGATAGGCGGAACCCACTCAAAAACCCGCCCGTTTACTGCAGCATCACTTAAAATATAATCGCCGTTTCCAGCACCAACATTAGTGAAGCTCACACGCCAGTACGCTTCATCCGGATTTGTGCTGTACACGAAAATGGAATCGAAACCCAGGGAATCGCGCAAGGCATAGCGCACTTCACCTTGTACATAGCCCACACTATCAAACGCCGGTACCAGCGCTTCTTCAAGGTTATCACCAATAGAAGCGAGATACTGCTTCTCTTCATTGGTGAGGTCTTGTTGCAGGTTCTGGTTGCGGGCATCTTGTTCCGAATAAACGCCCATGGCCCACTGCCAGGTTCCTTTCGTTTGCGCCACTTCGGCCTCTAACAATGAACGTCCATAGCTTTGATCCGTGTACTGAAATTCAACGACAATACGCTTTACATTGGTAATTTGCTGCAGCGCGGTAAAAGTGATTTCCCCCGAATTGTAGTTGATTACGTAGTCGTAATTTTGACCGCGGGTCATGGGCTGGCCATCAATAAATACCCGCTCGGATCCAGAAACGATAATGATAAACGCTTCATTATTATTTCCCGTTAAACGATAGGGGCCTTGGTTTCCTTCGATGCCGAAGAATACGTTTCGCGCAAATTGCCCGCGACTAAGCGCCGCTGAAGCCCTTACTTCCATTCCCGTTTGGAAGTTCTTTTTCTCGTAGGTGGCCCCACTCAGTTTTTTGTAAAAAGGCATAAACCGAAAACGCTCCGCGGAAATCTCGTAATCCCCCGCTACAATTTTTCCAAGCTGGTCATTTTCGAGTTCAATATATGCCCGATCAAATTCTTGAAGTTGTTGCGTATATCCATCTGCTTGGATCGGTACATTATCATCGGTAATGGATGCTCGCAAGTAGGTGTTTTCATTCAATCGGCCCGATAACTGAAGATCGAGGCTCGAATTTAAAACTAGATCCTGTCGGTTTCCTACGGTAACGCCCCGACTAATCGATCCGTTTTTATCGAGCCCATCAAAAGGTTCGAAAGTAGCTTCGTTTCCCTCAACCTCGTACACATTCGGGCGACGATTATCGAGCATTTGAATATTCAATAAACTCGTGTCTTTATGAACCACCGGCGCCGAAATATCATAGGGAATAGCGATATACTGGAGAGAAATTTCGGCATCATTCCCGGGCTTCGCTGCCGGATCGATCCACAGTTTTCCCGTTTTAAAATTGAAAAAGAACGAAGTTGAGGGTAAGGGGGCCACAGATGAATTCGGACCCGAAAGGGTGCTTATTCGAATGGAGGGCGGGTATACAGATAGAGAATCCAGCACTATGGAATCGCTTGGCCAACTCATTGTACGCTGGCGCTCATCGGGGTCGAGCGCTTGGCTTACCGATAGAAATGGGAGTAGTAGGGTCCAAAATAAAAGGCGCAATCCGTTCATGGGGCGATTTATTAACGACCGATTGTTTGTTTTGTTAGGTTCATGACCGAAAAAAGCGGTATTCCGTGCTGTATCTTAGCCGCAAATTAAGGTATGATGAAGAAGTTTGTGCTGTTTTTATTGGTTTTCGGCCTCACGGCCGGATGTGTCCCGATCAAGAAATTTGAGGAATTGCAAGCCGATTACGATCAAAGTCAAGAGGAGCTTTCTCGCTTAAAGACCGAGAACACCGAGCTTTCCATGACATTAAAAGAAATTGAAGCGGAGCGCGATCGCTTGGCTAAATCGGTGAAAGGGCTCGAAAACGATACCACCTCAAAAGGGAAGCAGCTTCGCGCTTTGAAACGCAGTTATGAAGAATTGAGCGACAGTTACGCTCTACTTATTGAGAACAATAACTCGTTAGTAGCGCGAAATGCTGAAGAAAATCGCCGCTTGTTAGAAGAAATGCAATTGCTGGAAGGAAAACTTCAAGGAAAAGAAGACTCTCTCTTATTGAAAGCACAAGAAATGGACAGTATTTCCAATGCTTTAATAGCCCGCGAACGCAAAGTAAATGAGCTTCAATCCATGCTGAGTGAGAAGGACTCCGCAACCAACGCATTGCGCCAGCGCGTGGCAGATGCCCTACTCGGATTTGAGGGAAAGGGTGTTAATATCGAACAGAAAGACGGGCGCATTTATGTAACACTTGACAACGCACTCCTTTTTGCTTCCGGAAAGTGGGAAGTAGGCGCGGAAGGAACTAAGGCGCTCGATCAATTGGCCGTGGTACTTGCAGAAAACAATGACATTAATGTGCTCATTGAAGGACACACAGATAATGATCAATACTACGGTGGCAATGTGATCAAAGACAACTGGGATTTAAGTGTGATGCGCGCAACGAATGTTGTGAAAATTCTCACGAACAACAAAGGGGTCGATCCAATGCGCGTTACTGCTGCCGGTCGTTCCGAGTTCATCCCTGTATCGGAAAACGATTCTGCTGAAGGCAAAGCAAAGAATCGCCGAATTGAGATTATCCTTATTCCCGATTATCAAGCTTTATTAGACCTTATCAATGAATAAAAAGGAAGAGCTCGTTGAGGGCTGGGCGTTTTAATTAGCCCCTGCAAATTCGCGTTACCCACGTTTTCAACCGTGGGCTTAATAACCCTTTGAATAGTGCGGTTGAAAAGCAACCAAATTCCCGATACCCACGGTTGAAACCGTGGGCTTGAGACACCTTAACCAGCGCCATTGAAGAAGAAGCAACCCGGTTCCTGCCACCCACGGTTGAAACCGTGGGCTTGAACTTATTCCGAGGAAGGATTCGTATCTCCTAGTTTATAAACGCGAACGGGGCCTACACTTTGAAACCCTAAGCGGCGGTACACGGGTAAACCCAGAGACGTTGCTTGTAATGTCGCCAGCTTGATTCCTTTTTCTTGGCTTTTTCGAGGGGGAATGCTTTCGAATTACAATGCCGTTACGGCCGTAATCCTTTCCACCAAGCAACGAGCTTTCTTTCTTGCGCGCTATCGAGTCGGGCCTCGGGATGCATATTCACATATGCCTTCAAGGGCATCTCCCCTTTGATGGTTTCTTCCACCATTTCTTCCAAGGCATGGGCTCGTTTAGCCCGGCCCTTATTCCCCCATTCATTGAAATTCAAGTGTCCGCGGCCGTGATTCACATGATCTTGGACAAACCAACTCACGGGCGCTATTTCCGAATACCAAGGATACTTCGTTTCATAAGAATGACAATCATAGCAGGCGGCTTTAAAAAGTTCCTTGGTCGCCTTTTCACCCGGATATATGGTCAAAAAATCCTTGCTCGAGTCTATTTTAGGTACCGCCCTACTCGGTCGGATCGCCTGAATACCCAAAAGCACTAGAACAATCAACAGGGCTATTTTTTTCTTCGTCATATTTCAATTTTTTCTCTTACCACCATATATCCGCCCACTCTTCCTTTCGCTTCTGGAAAATCAACTTCGCGAAAGGACACAAGGGCATTATTTTCATATTGTTTTCTCGTGCATATTCAACCACCGAAGCAATTAAATGCGCGCCTGCCCCGTTACCCCGCAAAGAGTCGTCGGCTTCCGTGTGGTCGATAATCAACTTATCTGGACCCGCCATCGTGTAGGTCGACTCGCCTAATCGTTTGCCATTTTCTTCATAATATAACGCTCCCTTTGATCCCTCTTGCTCGCGCTTTACTTCCAGAATATTCATGCGCTCTTCTTTAATTGGGCATTCGTACTTGGATAATCACTGACGAAAATAAGGTGAGTCCACCGATAATAAAAATGGCCGGCGAAAGACCGAGAAGATCTGCTACCACGCCGGATATAATTGCTCCAAAAACATATCCCAAATCGCGCCATAATCGAAACACACCAATGCTCTCGGCCCGCTGAATGGGGTTGGTGGACTGTGCTATGGTTGCCAGAAAGGTTGGATATACCAATGCGGTTCCCAGGCCCAATACCGCCGAGGCTGAGGCAAGAAGTACAAATGATTGTAGGAATGGGAAAGCGATTATGGCCACCGATTGAAGGAACATTCCCAAAACAAGCATTCTTTTTTTAGAGTAATGATCGGACATTTTTCCCGTGAATAGCTGTCCAATTCCCCAAACGGCCGGATAAATGGCGGCAATCCAACCTATTTGTTGATTATCGTATTGAAGCCCTATGAGAAGCAGCGGGAGCAAGCCCCAAATCATTCCATCGTTCAAGTTATTCACGAGTCCGGCTTGAGTTACCGAACTCAGTGTTTTATTCTTGAGTGTAGTATCCAGAAACACGTTTTCCAATTCTTCAATATCGTTGGCGGCTCCCTCTTTGTGAATAAATGCCCGGGTATCGCGCGCCCAAAAAACCGTTAGGAGCAGTCCGATCGTGGATAGGGCTATTCCTAAATAAAATGGATAGGGTGTAATACCATATCGGTCGGCAATGAGTCCGGTGAGCAAAGCCACGATTCCTACCGCTAGGTAGCCCGAAAATTCATTTAATCCCATGGCGAGGCCCCGGTTTTTTTCTCCGACCAAATCGATTTTCATAACCACGGTGCTGCTCCATGTAATCCCTTGACTGAAACCAAGCAATACATTGGCAAAAACTACCCAACTCCAGTTGGGAGCGAAAATGAGCAATATGGGAACCGGAATCGCAATCAACCAACCGACTATTAATAGCCTTCTACGGCCCCATTTATTTGCTAGTCGTCCGGTGTAATAGTTAGCGAGCGCCTTGGCAGAACCAAAGAAAGCAATAAAGGAAAAAATAGCGGTTCGAGAAGAGATGCCGAATTCAATATCGGCTAACTGTGGAAATATCGATCGCTCCATACCCACCATACCTCCCACAAAAGCATTGATTAAAATGAGTAGCGAAAACTGTTTCCAATTTTCTTTCAATCCTAATTCAGCGGGTTTATTCATGAGGCTCTTTGAACTGCAAAGAAATGGCGAATCTTATTGATAAGCCAGCTACAAAGAAAACAAGGGCGGAATAAGGTGCTCTTTATATGCGGAAAGCCCCCGAACCATAAAGGTTACAGGGGCTTGCATGAACTAAACGTAAGGTCTAACTAAACAAGAAAAGGCATCTTTAATTTGGCCGATCAACAGAGGAAGAGGGCCCGATCAACATTTCCTCCGGTATTGATCCTTTAATTTTTCAAACCAAAAGTAATACTATTTTTTATAATAGCAATACTATTAACGTGATTATTTTACTTCACCCGAAATCGTCAGTACGCCTTCCGCATAGGGTGTGTTTGTATTGACTAAAATCGTCTTCTTGAACTTGCCCATAGCCTTCGCGTTATACGTCGCCTTAATGCTAGCGCTTTCACCAGGAGCAATGGGCTCTTCCGGGTAATTGGTAGCCGTGCATCCACAGCTTGGTTTAACTTTAGTCAAGATCATGGGCTCATTTGAATTGTTTGTGAAAACAAATTCAAAGCTCACCGGTTGATTTTGCTTGACAACACCAAAGTTGTGTTGAGTTGTTTCCCAAAGCATTGGACTATCTTCCGCTTTCAAAGATTTTCCTGATTTTCCGAGCGAGTGGGATAAACGTCCGTTCGAAGGGTTCACAATAGTTCCTGTTCGGAACGACATCGCCATTACCGAGAAGGTGGCCAAAACGAGTAAGAATGATAACTTTTTCATAAAAGAAACTTTTTTGATTCGGTTCAAAAGTACCCGGCTCAAGTCTAGACCGCTGTTAATGAGGTCCTAATAATTGTTAATGGCGTGTTAAGTACTGAACAAATAGCAACTCTACGCCTTATTTTAGCGTCGTGAAGAATCGTCAAATACAAATGGTGGTGCTCTTAGGAGCCCTTTCGGTCATCGGAATCATCTCTGCCCAAGTCTTTTGGGTACAGAAAGCCTATGCATTTGAAGAGCGTGAATTCAATCAGAAAGTTCAATCTGCATTAACGGTCGTATCCGAAAAATTGACCGAATACAATGGGCACAATGCAAATCACGCGAATCCAGTCCAACAATTAGGGTCCGATTACTTCGTAGTGAATGTTCAAGATTTTATCAACGAGCATGTACTTGAATACTACCTTTCTAAAGAACTCGATTACCAACATATTGAAATCGAATACGAATACGCTATTTACGATTGCTCTTCCGACCAAATGGTTTCAGGAGCCTTCGTTGAGAAATCGGCTAAACCGGTCGAGATCGATCCGGCAGATATGCCGAAAGCAAAAGAATACCTCTATTATTTCGGTGTACGCTTCCCAACGAAGAACAAGTATTTGCGTGCCAGTTTAGGGCCATGGACCTTCACTACTTTTCTCGTTTTTATTGCCACCATTTTCTTTAGCTATTCCATTTTCATCATTCTTCGCCAAAAACGATTGAGTGAAGTTCAGCGCGATTTCATAAACAATATGACGCATGAATTCAAAACGCCCATCAGTACCATTGCTATTTCGAGCCGTGTTTTGAGTGAAGACGAGATTAAAGATGAACCGGAACGATTAAAAAGCTATGCGAATATTATTGCTGATGAAGCGCAGCGACTAAATACACAAGTAGAAAAAGTTCTTCAGGTGGCCCACAGCGAAAAGGATGAGTTGAGCTTGAAAAAAGAATGGCTCGACGTGCACGAAGTACTCGAAACTGCGCTGAATAAGCTCAACCTAAAAAGCTACGGAACGGATGCGGAAATCATTTCAGAATTATCTGCTTCAAGTCGCTTCATTGAAGCTGACCGAACCCATTTTATAAATGTCATTTGGAATTTACTAGATAATGCCGTGAAGTACTCGCGCGAACACGTCTCGATCCGCGTTCGAACCTCTGATGATGAAAAATTATTGCGCGTATCCGTAAAAGATACGGGCATCGGAATGGCCCCCGATCAATTGAGTAAAATCTTTCATAAATTTTATCGCGTTCCCACAGGTAATGTGCACGATGTAAAAGGATTCGGCTTGGGACTTCACTATGTTAAAAATATTGCCGCCGCGCACAAATGGAAACTCGATTGTACAAGCACCCTTGGAGAAGGAAGTGAATTTACCTTACTTATTCCCCATGCTAAACCGAACCTATGACCTATTCTGGAGCCCACATCTTGTACGTTGAAGACGATATCAACCTCAGTTTTGTTACTAAGGACAACCTTGAAAAACACGGATTCCAAGTAACTCATTGCGCCGATGGACTGGCGGGTGAAGAGTGCTTCAAAAAAGGTTTTTTTGATTTGTGCTTACTCGACGTAATGATGCCGAAAAGAGATGGGTTTGCCCTTGCGGAGATTATTCGCGCTCAAAACGCCGACATTCCCATTATCTTCTTAACTGCAAAAAGTATGAAAGAAGATCGTTTGGCCGGACTCAGAACAGGGGCCGACGATTACCTTACCAAGCCCTTTAGCATTGAAGAACTTATTCTCAAAATTGAAGTCTTTCTTCGCCGCAGTAAATATTCTGAACCGGGCGCAGAAGACCAAAAACAATTTACTCTAGGAGCTTTTCAATTCGACTACGAAAAATACACTTTGACGCATAAAGGAGAGGAGCAAAAACTGACTCAAAAAGAGGCCCAATTACTTCATTATTTCTGCGTGAACCCCAACAAAGTTTTGAAGCGCGATGATATTCTCGTTAAAATTTGGGGCGATGATGATTACTTCCTCGGTCGCTCACTTGATGTTTTTATTTCGCGGTTACGCAAATACTTACGCCCAGAAACGTCCGTTAAAATTGACAATGTGCACGGCGTAGGTTTCGTCTTTAAAGCCGATTAACTCGAATTAGCGCTGATTCACCACGATTCGAGAAGCCTGGCTACCGCCTGAATACACCCTGTGCTCTGCGGAAACAAAGTCCGATGCCTCCGCTTCAAATATATTCGTCACATATTTTTGAGGATTCCGATCGAATAATGGGAACCAAGTACTTTGAACTTGAATCATAATTCGGTGTCCTTTTTTGAATGTGTGGTTTACCGCTTGCAGCGGGATTTTCACTTCGGTCACCTTATTCGGCACGAAAGGCTCCGGAGCACTGAAGCTATTCCGGTAACGGCCTCTCAAAATTTCAGACCGCACCATCATCCAGTAATTTCCCAGGAGAATATTTGAAGCTACTTTATCGTCTGCGGTGGTGTCCCCGGGATAAACGTCGATCAATTTTATGACCCAATCTGCATCCGTTTGATCGGTACTTACAAACAGCTCTGCCATAAGATCACCGGTTAACGTCACTTCTTCACTCAGTAGGTTTGTTTGATAAACGAGTACATCGGGTCGGCGCCCAGCGTGGCGTTGATCTTCGGTCATATAGGGTCTTGGTGTAAAGCGCCATTCCATGTTTTCTCGATAAGGAACGGGCTTGTTGGGGTCGCTGACGAATCCGGCGTAGGAGGGGCTCCCCGGAGGGTTATTAGAAAGGGCGCCATCCGAATTCAAATAATAACTTGTACTCTTTATAGATCCCGCTGGCCATTGATTTAAGGTATCCCAACGGAGGGCTCCTGTATTGTAAATGAGTGCCTCTGGAGTTTCGAATGTTCCTTGGTTGTGCAGATGCTTCCGGAAGAAAGGCGCCTCGAGGTTCTTTTTGAATCCCTCACTTAAATTCGATCCAAAGTGTAGGTCCCCCACCACTTGATCTTCTCGGTTGCGCGACCAATCGCCATGACTCCACGGTCCCATCACCAAGGTGTTCTGACTCTCCGGGCCTTTAAGCCCTTCTAAGGTCCGATAGATCTGAAAAGAGCCGTAAAGGTCTTCTGCGTCGAAGAGCCCCCCCACGGTCATTACAGCCACGTGGTTGCTCTCTAAATGGGGTAGAATACTTCTCGACGACCAAAAGGAATCATAATTGGGATGTTCCTTTATCTGTTTCCAGAAAAAATTCTCTTCATCTGTGTAGTCATTGAGGTTTTTCAAAGGACCCACATCCAAGAAAAACTGATACGGGTCTCTTTGGTCTGTATCCATCATTTTATCCGAATACCACCGTTCGGTAACGGGTTCCGTTTGATATCCAAAAACTGGGGTCACAGCGAAGTACCCCAACGTATATGCTCCACGATGGTGAAAGTCGTCGAAATAAAAGTCACTCACTGGGGCTTGCGGGCTCACGGCCTTCACGGCCGGATGAGGCCGGATACTCCCGGCAGCAGCATAAAACCCAGGGTAACTAATGCCATAAACCCCTACATTACCATTATCGTACGCGAGCTTCTTTAGCAGCCAATCTACGGTATCGTAGGTATCCGTACTTTCATCAATCCCACCCGTTGTTGTATCTGTCAAAAAGGGCCGCATATTATCAAAGTCGCCTTCCGACGCATACCTTCCCCGCACATCTTGAAAAACGAAAATATATCCGTCCTCCAGTAAGTAGGGGTTCCGAACACGCTCACCCATTTCTGTCGCGCCGTAAGGCGCACAACTGTAGGGTGTTCGTTGCATTAATAAGGGGTACGTGCGCGAACTGTCTTTAGGCAGGTAGGCGCAGGTATAAAGGGAAACGCCATCGCGCATGGGAATCATGAACTCCCGCTTAAAATAGTCTTGCTCGAGAATTTCTTTGATCGATAAGGAAACTTCCTCGGACGCTTTTTCTTCCTCATTCGGGGTACTACAAGAAGCGATAAATGCCGCGGCACTTAAAAGAATCAATAGCTTTTTCATTCCGTTTGGTTTGGTAAAGCGAATTAACGGAAAAAAGGAAGAAGTGGAGGAAGTGGTAGTAGTGGCCCCGCAGGCGGGGCTATAAGTGTTAGCTGTGGCTCCGCAAGAGCGGAGCTAGCAGTGGCAGAGGTGTTATCAGTGGCCCCGCAGACGCGGGGCTAGAAGTGGAAAAGATGTGGACTTTGCTTAGAAATGAACCAAAAGAAAAAAGGACCAGTGTCCAAAAATGGCCCTCGCGCTTATTATATTTCTCCATGACATTAGAGCAACGTTGTTTAAGCCTGGCTAGAATAGGGGTTTCATGGAAAACCAAACTGAGAAAATCATATCCGGAAATAGGTTCTCAGATTATTCGGTCATGTGCCAGCGTTGGAGCAAATTTAAGCGAAGCTAAAAGAGCGGAAAGCAAAAAAGACTGGACTCATAAAACCAAGGTTTCACTCAAAGAGGCAGATGAAACTCTTTTCTGGTTGCGTGTTATACATCAGAATATCGAACCTTGTGAAAATCAAATTCAAGAAGTAAACTACCTAATTGGCATACTCGTCAACACCCTATCTCGTGCTGGGAAAAATAAAACATAAAAGAAAATGAGTCGAAACCGTCACAGAATGAAGCTCCAATAACCCTTGTTGTGAAGCACATGAGAAAATACTAATTCTGTCCAAGTAGTTCTTGATTAGAATCGGATGGTTAGGTAATCTTGGAGCGGATATAAGTAATACGCATGAACGACGAACTAAACGTCCCAGAGGAGGTCCTTTTCCGTAAAATTCACTCGATTGGAGGAAGGAATATTATGTTCGATTTTGATCTGGCCGAGTTATATCAAGTTGAAACGAAAAGGCTCAACGAGCAGGTCAAAAGAAACAAAGAACGGTTCCCCTACGACTTTATGTTTCAGTTATCGGAAAACCAGTGGAAATACTTGCGGTCGCATTTTGCGACCGCAACATTCAATAAGCGACTACTAAAGCCTCTAGCTCCGCGCCTGCGGAGCCACTGATAACACTTTTGCCACTGCTAGCTCCGCGCCTGCGGAGCCACTGATAACACTTTTGCCACTTCTAAAACTTCTGCAACTGCTAGCCCCGTGTCAGCGGGGCCACTTATACCACTTCTAAAGCGTTCCGCGTACTTCTTGCTCTCTTTCAATGGCTTCAAACAAAGCCTTAAAGTTTCCTTTTCCGAAGCTTTTGGCGCCTTTTCTTTGAATAATCTCGAAGAACAAGGTAGGTCGGTCGCTCACCGGCTTCGTGAAAATCTGAAGTAAATAGCCTTCGTCGTCTCGATCAATCAGAATTCCTAAATCAGCCAGTGGCTGCAGATCTTCATCGATTTCACCTACGCGGTCCAGCACCGTTTCATAATAGCTAGCGGGTACGCGAAGAAACTCAACTCCACGCTCGGTCAAAGCAGTAACCGTTTCAATAATATTGTCCGTGGCCACAGCAATGTGCTGTACTCCCGCACCGTTGTAAAAATCCAGGTATTCTTCCACCTGCGACTTTTTCTTTCCTTCAGCCGGTTCGTTAATTGGGAATTTAATGCGGCCATTTCCGTTCGTCATCACTTTGCTCATTAAGGCGGTATACTCGGTAGAAATGTCTTTATCGTCAAACGAAACCAACTGGGCAAAACCCATCACTTTCGCGTAAAACTCGACCCAGGTATTCATTTCATTCCAGCCCACATTCCCCACCATGTGGTCGATGTATTTTAATCCTGTAGAAGGAACCACATAGTCGGGTTCCCATTTTTCGTATCCAGGTAAGAAGATCCCGTCGTATTCGCCGCGCTCCACAAAAATATGAACGGTTTCACCATAGGTGTGAATTCCAGAACGCACGACTTTCCCGTTTCTGTCTTCCGTTACTTCCGGCTCCATAAAGGATTTAGCTCCGCGCTTTACTGTTTCATTGTGCGACTTAGTAGCGTCGTCAACCCATAGGGCAACCACCTTTACACCGTCTCCGTGTTTACTCAAGTGCTCATTAATTGCCCCCCCTTTCATTAACGGAGTAGTAAGAACCAAGCGGATTTTATCTTGGGCAAGCACGTAGCTCGCTCGGTCTTTCAATCCGGTTTCGAGACCGCCGTAAGCGAGTGGCTGAAAGCCAAAGGCATGCTGGTAATAGTGGGCTGCCTGCTTGGCATTTCCTACGTAAAGCTCTACGTAATCCGTTCCGTTTAATGGAAGAAAATCTTCTGCTTCCGGAAATATTTTTTCGAGTTGTAATGAAGATGCGTCCGTTGACATAATTTCAAACTTTTTATTATCAAAAGGCCCTAAAGGCAGTTTCTTATTTAATCCAGGAGTTCCAATAGGATCCGTCGTCCAAAGCTAGGGCTTCTTCAGTGACCCACAAAGGTTTAAAGGTGTCGACCATAACCGCGAGTTCTTCGGTTTCGGTTTGACCAATACTGCGTTCGTAAGCGCCCGGGTGCGGTCCGTGCGGTATTCCGGCCGGGTGCAAGCTAATGTACCCCTGATCGATATTGTTTCTGCTCATGAAGTCGCCATCTACATAATAAAGGACCTCATCGCTATCAATGTTACTGTGGTTGTAGGGCGCGGGTATAGATTCTGGATGATAATCGTATAAGCGCGGGACAAAACTGCATACCACAAAAGCATCTGATTCAAAGGTTTGGTGCACGGGCGGCGGTTGATGAACGCGCCCGGTAATGGGCTCGAAATCGTGAATGCTAAACGCATAAGGGTAGTTATACCCATCCCATCCAATTACGTCGAATGGGTGCGAAGCATAGGTTAGCTCGTGTAAATGATTTTGTTTTTTCACTTTTACCACAAACGCCCCTTTTTCGCGGTGCGTTTCTAAGTTTTCTGGGCGGCGAATGTCGCGCTCGCAGAACGGGCTGTGTTCTAATAGTTGGCCAAACCAATTCCGGTATCGCTTAGGCGTATACATGGGACGGTGGCTTTCAACAATGAACAAGCGATTATCTTTTGTATCGAAGTCTATTTGATAAATCATCCCGCGAGGGATAAGCAAATAATCACCGTAGCCAAACTTCAAGTTTCCGACGAGTGTTCGAAGAACACCCGACCCTTTATGGATGAAAATCATTTCATCCGAATCGGCATTCTTATAGAAATAAGAGCGCAATGATTCCGTGGGTGCGGCGAGCACAATTTGGCAGTCTTGGTTAACCAATACCGATTTTCGGCTCTCCAAAAAGTCGGCTTCAGGCTTCAATTCAAAGCCTTTTAAGAGCCTTGAATGCATATTGTGTTTTTCAGCCACTTTGGGCGAAACATCAATGGGAGGCTTTATCGATTTAACCATGGTAGGTCGCTCTTCGTGATAAAGCAAGGAACTCATTCCGTCGAAGCCTACGGTTCCAAATAGCTGCTCGTAGTACAAGCCTCCATCGGGTTTCTTAAAGGTCGTATGTCGCTTGTGTGGAATATTTCCAAGTTGATGGTAAATAGGCATTTATTCTGATTTTGATATCGGTTGATCAAACTTTCGATGCGACGCAAAGCGCTTCGTCGATTTCTGACCTTTTCTTATTTCTTTCTGTTTTTCTTCAGGCAATGCAGCAATTTCGGAGCAATCATCCGAACAACAGTGATCGTATTCTGCGGCGCATTCGTCACATTGAATAAATAACAAGTTGCACATTTTATTCGCACAATTGACCTGGTGGTCGCATGGTTTGCCACATTGATGACAATGGGAAATAATTTCATCGGAAATTCGCTCCCCTAAACGCTCGTCAAAAACAAAGTTTTTCCCGTGGTATTTATTCGGTAGCCCTTCAAATTTCAATTGTCGAGCATAGTCTATAATTCCGCCATGCAATTGGTTCACGTCCTTGAATCCGTGGTGCTTTAAAAAGGCGCTCGCTTTTTCACAGCGAATTCCGCCGGTACAGTAAAGCAGTACTTTTTGATCTTCTTTCCCTTGGAGCAAATCGAGCACTTCGGGTAGTTCGTCTCTGAAAGTCTCCGCCTCCGGCGTGATGGCACCTTCGAAATGCCCAATTTCACTTTCGTAGTGATTGCGCATATCTACGACCACCGTGTTTTCAGTACTCAAGGCTTCATTCCATTGCTTCGCCGTGAGGTGGTTTCCCACATCGGTAACGTCGTATTCGTCGTCGGGCAATCCATCGGCTACGATGCGATTCCGAACTTTAATAATCAGCTTTAAAAAGCTTCTTCCGTCGTCTTCTACCGCTATTTTAAAAGGAATATTCTCGAATTCTGGAACACTGTGAAGCTCTTCTACAAAGGCTTCCCATTCGTGCTCCGGAACATTCATTTGTGCGTTTATTCCTTCGCGAGCGATATAAATACGACCGAGGCAATTGCGCGCATTCCATTTGCGATATAGCTCGTCGCGCATTTCTTGCGGTTCATTGATAATAACGTACCGATAAAACGAAACGGTCACTCGCTTAAAGTCCTCCGCATCCAGCTTGGCTTGAAGCTGCTCGGGACTCAGCTTATTGAACAATCCTTTTTTTCCTTGATTGGGATCCATCTCTTGAAAATTTCTTCTCTCGTTGCAAAAATACGGAAATCGATTCGGGCTGTGAACTGACGGATATCATATATCTTAGCGTTCAACTACACAAAAGCACCTATGAGTAAAAATATACTGGTTGTAGGCGCGGCCGGACAAATAGGAACGGAGCTTGTTATGGAGCTCCGAAAGCAATACGGCGATGACCATGTCATTGCCGGAGATATTCGCCCCGCCTCCGATGAAATTATGGCCTCGGGGCACTTTGCCCCAATGGACATCACGGATCGAATGCGCTTAGAGGAAATCATCGAGCGTCATGAAATCGATACCGTTTTTCAAATGGCCGCTCTATTGAGCGGTACGGCAGAACAGAAGCCTCAATACGCATGGCATTTGAATATGACCGGGCTTCTCAATGTATTGGAATTGGCCCGAGAAGGCAAAATTAAACATGTATACTGGCCCTCGAGCATCGCGGTTTTTGGTCACACTACCCCCAAAGAAAATACGCCCCAACTAACCATCGCCGAACCGAGTACCGTTTACGGTATATCGAAATTAGCAGGTGAACGCTGGTGCGAGTACTACCACAAAAAATTTGGTGTCGATGTGCGCAGTATTCGCTATCCCGGAATTATTTCGTGGAAATCGAAACCGGGTGGCGGAACTACCGATTACGCAGTTGAAATCTATTACGACGCCATCGAAAAAGGCGCTTACACGTCGTTTTTGAATGAAGGCACCCGCCTTCCCATGATGTATATGGACGATGCTATACGGGCCACCATTGAACTCATGCAGGCTCCAGCCGCTAGGCTGAAAATACGCTCTTCATACAATTTGGCAGGTATTTCCTTTGCCCCAGAAGAAGTAGCGGCATCCATTCAAAAGTTGATGCCCGATTTCGAAATGAGCTACAATCCCGATTTCCGGCAAGCAATAGCCGATAGCTGGCCTTCAAGTATTGACGATGGCCCTGCTCGGGCCGATTGGGGGTGGAAACACGAGTATGATCTCGATCGAATGACGGAAACGATGTTGCGTCATTTGAAAGAAAAATTAGCATAAAAAAAGGGCCTCAACGGGCCCTTTTCTTTTATAATCACATCTAGAATATTAGAGTTCTTTCACTCCCGTATTCCAAAGTACAAAGCTGTACATTTCCGAATACTCTTCAATTACCTTCGAAATCGGTTTCCCTGCACCGTGCCCAGCGTCCGTTTCAATACGAATAAGCGCCGGGTTACTCCCTGCTTGCGCGGCCTGAAGCGCGGCGGCAAACTTAAAGCTGTGCGCCGGAACTACACGATCGTCGTGGTCTCCGGTAGTAATCATAGTTGCTGGATATTCAGTGCCCGCCGTTACATTGTGCAAAGGAGAATACCCGTACAGGTATTGGAACATCTCCGCACTTTCTTCACTGCTTCCGTATTCTGGTACCCAGCCCCAGCCCACAGTAAATTTGTGGTAACGAAGCATATCGAGCACACCTACGGCCGGAATTGCCGCGGCAAAAAGTTCAGGGCGTTGCGTCATACACGCGCCAACTAACAGTCCACCGTTACTTCCACCCATGATGGCCAAATGATCTGAACTCGTGTATCCGGCCTCAATAAGGTATTCGCCTGCGCTGATAAAGTCGTCAAAAACGTTTTGCTTCTTCATGAGCATTCCGGCGTTGTGCCAGTCTTCTCCGTACTCACCACCTCCGCGCAAATTGGGCATAGCGAATACGCCGCCATTCTCGAGTAACAATAAACGAGAGGTGCTAAAACTTGGGGTCAGAGAAATATTAAAACCGCCGTATCCATATAATAGGGTCGGATTCGTTCCATCGAGTTCAAGTCCTTTCTTGTGCACGATGAACATAGACACCTCTGTACCGTCTTTGCTCTTGTAAAATACTTGCTTCGATTCGTACTCTTCTGGGTTAAACGCCAAGTCGGCCTGATAGTACACCTCGGATGCACCCGTAGCGACATCATACGCATAAATACTTCCCGGATCTGTAAAACTGGTATAGCTGTAATAAAGCGTTTCCCAGTCTTTTTCGCCGCCAAAACCTCCGGCTGAACCAGCGCCCGGAAGTTCAATCTCATTGGCTTCCGTTCCATCGTAGTTCATGCGGTAGATCTTCGACATGGCATTCTCCAAGTACGAGACAAACATTTGGCCCCCGCCGGTTGAAACCGATGAAAGGTATACCTCGCGTTCAGGTACAATCGTTTCCCAATTTTCAGGACTTGGATTCGCAGGGTCTACCGCCACAATTCGGCGCATCGGCGCATCTAAATCGGTTGCCACGATGAATTTTCCATTTTTGAAATCAACTACGTCGCTTTTCGAAGCAAAATCGTTGGTCATAGCAACGAATCCCTCATCGAGCCGATTAGGCTCTTGGAACCAAACATTAACGCCTTCCGTTCCTTGAGCTTCGTAAAGAACGAAGTACTCTTTGTCTTCCGTTAAATTTCCGAAGTGGTACAAACGAGGGTTGTCTTCGTTTTTATAAATCAGTTTGTCCTCCGATTGGGGCGTTCCGATTTCATGGTAATATACCATGTGAAAGTCACTGGATGCAGAAAGCTCTGTTCCCTCTTGTGGCGCAGGGTAACGCGAGTAAAAGAACCCGTTTTCATACCAGCTGGCGCCACTAAATTTGCACCATTCGAGTACATCTTCAACGTCTTCGTTTTTTTCAATGTCGCGAACGTGAATAGAGCTCCAGTCGCTTCCCGCCTCGCTCAAGCTGTAGGCCATCAAGGTGTGATCGTCATTAGCCCCAAGTAACGAAATACTCACAGTGCCGTTTTCGCTCATCGCATTCGGATCCATGAACACTTTTTCCTCTCCATCTCCTTTGCGGTAATAAATTACCGATTGGTCTTGAAGTCCGTCGTTCTTGGATATAAAAACATAGTCGCCCACCTTATTCGGTGCCCCAACACGTGGGTAATTGATGAGTTCGGTCATGCGGTCCGCCAATTGCTGACGGTATCCAATTTGTTTCAGGTACCCTTGAGTCACCTCATTTTGGGCCGTTACCCAGGCTTCGGTTTCGGAGCTCGTATCGTTTTCGAGCCAGTTATAGGGGTCGGCTACCTCGGTTCCAAAATACTCGTGAACCACTTCTCCCTTCTTCGTTTCCGGATACTCCAATGCCATAGCTGCTTCTTCTTTTTGAGGACTCGCGCACGATGCTAAAATCGCCACTGCTCCCAGAAAAAATAATTTCGTTGATTTCATCTTTTCGTGATTTAGGGGTGAAATTTACGAAATAAAAAAGCCCTCTTTTCTCAGGAAAAGAGGGCTTCAGCTTTTAAGCCACTTTGGCGTTTATTGCTTCAAAATTTGAAGTGACTTATTCTCTGTTCTTAAAACGTAAAGCCCACGAGCCACATTCGAAAGATCGAAAATGTCGATACCCCCCGCATCGGCGTTCACTGCGAAAATGCGCTGATTTACCGGGTCGTGGGCTAAGATTTCCATAGCCCCTTCATCAAAAACGCCCGATTCATACGTCGATAATAAAGAAAGGTCGATTAAATTTTGAGCTGAAACCGTTGATCCGATTAGAGTCAAAGCAATAAGAAGTAAGTAGAGATTTTTCATGCTGAATATTATTTTCAGCAAAGGTCAACCCCGAATAAAACAAACAAGTTAGCTCTGTCGAAGCTTTTCGTTACCCCTTTGTAAAAAACTTTAAGAAATCATTACAATGCTTCCCTCAAGAACTGGGTAACGGGTAACGATGCCTTAAAGTAGGCCTCAATAGTATCCAGAAAATCGGGCTGTTCGGCTCGTTCTGCGGGTAGGTCGGTCATAAAGTACAGCTGCTTCTTATACAGCAGGGGCTTGCCATTATCGGCTTCTATGCCGAGCTCTTTCGGGAGTCGCTTGTTCTCTTGACCTTGAATGTCACCAAATCGTTTCTTGAACTCCGAATCCGCGATCAAGCGATTGAAGGTGTCATAATGTTGGGTTAATGTCGTTCGCAAGTTTTGCAATTCGGGGCCTGGGATTTCGTAAGCGCCACCACCAAGCATAACTTTATCGGGCCCGACATATATATAAAAGCCCGGGGTCGACTTATCCTTCCGGCCGTAGGGCGATATAATAGCGGTCCTGTTTAGTTTATAAGGCGTTTTATCCTTGCTAAAACGGATGTCTCTATTGATTCGGAAAATGGCGTCTTTCGGATTGAGCTGTAAAGTGTCATCGTGAACCTTCAGGCGTTCAATCACTAACCCAATGAAGTCCTCAAACGATTTCTTTACGTTATTTTCGTACCGTTTGCGGTTTATATCAAACCAATCTTTGTGGTTATTAGCCGCTAATTCTCGGAAGAATTGAAGAAAATCAGAATCGAAATGAGTCATGGTACTTTATTTAAGGTCCTAATTGAAAAGCAAGTTATTGCATTTTTGTTCGTTCTGACTTCTTTGTCTGGGTCGGCTCAATATACGGCCGAACTGTACGCACAGGCTATGGAAGCCCGCGCTGCCGGAAACGATTCGCTTTTCCTTTATTCCATGGAGCAGCTAAATCGGAAGCGGCCTTTGTCTCCACAAATTGCCTTATTGCTCGCCGAAGGGTATTACAATAACAATCGGCCCGAGGAGGGCTTGAACATACTCGTTCAATATACGGGTTATCAAAGCGATTCCCTGTGGCAGGGCGATTCTCTGTGGAATACCCTTTTATCTCCGGCGGATCGCCTTGTACTCAACGCCTCACGGCGCGATGTGACCGCCCGAATCCAAACTTCGCAAACCGCTTTTACTCTAGATCTCGAGAATGAGCTGATTGAAAGCATGGCCTACGAACCAAAATCGGACCGATGGTTCTTTGGTTCGGTGAATACCGGCCGTGTTTATCAATACACTGCCGAAACCCAAGAATTGGTTCTTTTTCTCGGAGGCGATGCAGATGGTCGACAAGGCGTTTTTTCGTTGGAAATCGACGCAGATCGAAATCGCCTACTTCTCTTAAGCTCCTACATTGAGCTTTTTGCCAATACTAATTCAGTGAAACGATCTACGATCTACGAATACGATTTAGATACCGGAGTGCTGCTCGACCGGAACGATTTTTACGACGGCGATGAGCCGCGTTTATTAAATGATTTTGAACGCTATTCGGATGGAACCCTGTACATCAGCGATGCCTATTACCCAGCTATTCTAAAACGAAGCCCAGAAAAAGTGATGGACGAGTTTGTGTTTGATCCGGTCGGATTAAAAAGCACACAAGGTTTGGCTATCGATCGTGAGCGCGGGTTGCTGTACGTTGCCGATTACATGAAAGGGCTATTCATTTACGACCTCTTTACCGGTGAACGAACCGATATGGCTTTTCACGAAGCGCCTTATACCTTGAAAGGAATCGACGGAATTGCCCTCTACAGAACCAAAAAATCAGGCCTGCTTTACGCGGTTCAAAACGGCAGTAACCCCGCCCGAATTGCGGCAATATCCATTTCCAAAGACGGTCGATCCTTCGAAGAAATCGAAGCGGTCGATCAAGCGACCTTTGAATATGGGGAGCCAACCGTTGGTGTTTTCGTAGACAATGTGTTCTATTTCATCGCCAATGCTCCGTGGCCCTATGTTACCAATGAAGGCGGCTTCTCATCGGAATATCTGCCTTCGGCAGGAATTGAAATTCGATCCGTTGAGCTTATCAAATAATTGAATGACTCCTTCCGAATATTTAGCGCCTTTAGAACGCGCCTTTCAAAGGCTCGCAGATCCAGAACGCGCATCCAAAATGTTGGATTACATGCGCGGACAATTTGCTTACTACGGCATTATGGCCAAACCAAGAGCGGAAGCATTCAAGAATCATATTCGACTTTATGGGCTGCCGGAACAACCAGAAGAAACGATCTTGCTTTGCTACGAATACCCAGAACGCGAGTGGCAGTATATCGGGATGGAACTTGCCGATCGTTGCCAAAGAAAAAAACTGCTTTCCGACCCTCTTCCACTTTACAAGGATTTAATCGTTTCTAAATCGTGGTGGGATACTGTAGACTTTGTCGCTTCCACTCTAGTGGGGCGTCATTTTGTCGGCGAAAGGGATTTGTCGCGCGAAACTATGAACGACTGGATTGATTCCGGAAATATGTGGTTGCAACGCACAACCCTTATTTTTCAGTTGAAATACAAAGATAAGGTCGATACAGAATGGCTATCTTTTGCCATTGATAAGCTAAAAGGCGACCGTGAATTTTTTATTCAAAAAGCGATTGGGTGGTCCTTGCGACAACATAGCAGAGTCGATCCGAATTGGGTAATTGAAGAGGTCGAACGTCAAGGACTCATAGGGCTTGCGAAACGAGAAGCCTTGAAAAACATCAAGAAATGAAGCATTTTAAACGACACACTCAAATAGTACTGGTTTTATTTGCCCTTGTAGGCGGTATGGCTCCGTTACAAGCGCAGCAAGATGCTGTTTTGGAAACGGATACCGTAAAAGCAAAACAGCTGAGCTTTGTTACTCAAAATGGTCAGTTCGACGGAAAAGAGCAAATGTGTTTGAAGGTTATTATTCCCTATGCAAACTTCGAAATGGTTGACCGAAGCTTCAATAAACACCTGAAAGAATTCACGAAAACAAAAATTGAACCCGTAAAAGGTTCATACCGTGTGTACCCCATGAATTGGCCCGATATCTGTGATACCTCTTCCGTGTACTGGGGGCATTTTGAAGACTCTCCTTTCGGACTGGTATGGCTTTCTGCTATTCAGTGCAAGGGCGATTTTATTGAGCCAAATGATCATACCCCATGGCAAAAACATCAAAAAATGATGAGTGCTTTTGCTTACGAAGCCTATATCGAGGGGTTTGAAAAAATTGTTGCTCAGCAAAATAGCCTTGTGAAAGCTCGAACAAAAGATGTAAGCCGACTGGAAAAAGAAAAGAGCCATTCCGAAAGCGCGATCCAGAACAACGAGCGACATATTGAAACCTTAGAAACCGAAATCACCGATTATGACGCAGAACTGGAAGCTTTAAACGCGAGCATTTCTTCTGAACGATCTAAACGAATTTCGCTCACCGAAAAAGAAGAAATAAAAGAAAGCAAGTCGCGCGAGAAGCAGTGGAACAAAACCCGCGATAAAGCGCGAAAAGCACAGGAAAAAAAGCACAATCAAATCTTCAACCTCAACGAAGAAATCAACGCCTCCCAGCAGCGTTTATTGGGGCTGGAAACGGAAATCCCCGACGCGGAAATGGCCCTCACGGCCGAAGAAACGGAATTGGCTCGATTAAAACCTGAGCTTGCTCAAATTAAAGCCTGGGCTAAGTAATTATTCCGAATATAAATACTCCTTATTGGGTATATATTGAGGACGCGGAAACTCATTGTTTTCGCGATCAGCGTCTGCCGTAAATCCTCGCGGGTCGATGACTATGCGCTCAATATTCACCCCATTTAAAGGCACTTTAAACGAATAGGTCGGAAAGGTCCAAGGCCAATCAATGTGTGGTATTTCCCCCTCTTTCAATGGTCGACTACCCCACATCATGCGAATTGGTATGTAGTGGTCTTCTATGGTTCCATTCGAATATTGAACTTCAATATCGAATGGCATGGGCATCAGTCCAACTTTTTCTAAGTAGATGGTCGCCGAATCGTTTTCTTCAATTACGGACAATACGGCGTAATCCAACAAATCATTTTGCTGCGTCCAATATTGAAAGTACCAATCGAGTTCGAGTCCGCTCGTTTGTTCCAATACGCGTTTGAAATCGGTCGGGTTTGGATGCTTGAATTTCCACTCATCAAAGTACTGTCTCATTCCTTTTAAGAACGTTTCTTCGCCGAGAATATACTCGAGTTGTGCGCAAAATATAGCCCCTTGCGTGTAGGCTGCCAGTCCATATCCACGATTTGTTTTGAAGTGGTCCGAATGCGTTGTGAGCGACTCAATTAGATCCATGTCCATCGCTCGATTGTATTTTGAGAAATCTTCCGCATGCGGGTTATCCTGGCCGCGCTCCCAAATTTCATTGAGAATTCTATTCTGTGCGTAACTGGTAAACCCTTCATCCATCCATGGATAAAGCGATTCGTTTGTAGCTAGAACCCCTTGATACCAATTGTGCAGCATTTCGTGGACCGTAACACTTACAAGACCGGCAAATGAAATTTCCCCTACAATCAGAGTGGCCATAGGGTATTCCATACCGCCATCACCTCCTTGAATGGTGCTAAATTGTTTGTAAGGATACACGCCAAAGTCGCGGTTCATGATTTCCATGCACTGAATCGCCTTTTCCGGGAGTGCTTCCCAATTGGCAATCGTGGTTGAATCGGTGGGTTGAAAAAAGAAATGCATCTGAACGCCATTCGGTCCTTCGACCGTAATTTGTCGGTAATCGGGGTCGGCAGCCCAAACAAAGTCGTGAACATCGGGAGCCAAAAAGCGCCAGGTTTTCTTTCCTGCCGCAGGCCGAACGGGCTCTAAATATCCTGTGGCTGCAACGGTATAGGAGGAATCGAGTGTAATACTGACATCGAAATCGCCCCAAACACCGTGGAACTCGCGCCCTATATACGGATTAGCGTGCCATCCTTCGTAGTCGAATTCGCACATTTTTGGATACCATTGAGCCATAGAAAAGTCGATGCCTTCTTTGTTGTTTCGTCCATTCCGACGAATTTGAACGGGCACTTGGCTTTCAAATTCCATTTCGAATACCGCCCTCTTCCCCGGGCGGATGGGTGCGTTGAGCTCCACCTCGAGAATGGTTCCCTTAACGTTGAAATCAACCGGTTTTCCATTTTGGGTGAGCGTTTTAATCTGGTGATAGCCTATTTCGTCAGGACCCAAAGAATAAATTCGGTCCTGAATTCTTTTATCTGGATCGGAGATCGTTCGCGAACGAATATCCATCATGGACCCCGGTTGAAAAGCGTTTAAATAAAGGTGGTAAAATACGCGATCGAGGGTTTCGGGGCTGTTATTGAAATAGGTAAGTTTTTGTTTTCCCGTAAACTGGTTCGATTCAACATTGAGGTCGATTTCCATTATATACTCAGTTCTTTGCTGCCATCGATCGGGTTGAGCCGAAGATACTAATGCGATCGCCATGGCAAAGCCGAAGCAGGTGCTTTTCAATACATTCATAGGACGGTGTTTATTGGAGTAATCGGCCCGATAGGCGGATGAGCTCAAGCTCACTTAGTTTTAAGGTGTATCGGGCATTATTTAAATTGATTTTGGAAAGGGCCAAATTACGTTGGGCTTCTCGAAACTGGGTACTGGTGATTTGGCCACGGGTAAACTGTTCTTGGCTGCGTTCAAAGTTGATTTTATTCGTTGCGACATTAATTTCTTCAATGGATAAAATGGTGAGGTCGTTTTCGTAATTCCCCCAGGCGTTTTTCACGTCTCTTTCGACTCCTGTTTTGGTTTTCTCGCGCAGCTCTTGGGAGCTTTCATAGGCAAGTTGTGCATTCTTCACCTGAGCGTCTATTCGTTCTCCATCGAAGAGAATCCACCGAAGTGTGAGTCCGGCCGTGAGGCCGATATTCTGTTGCTGTAAAAGTATTCCCGCATCGTTGTTCGTACCGTTGTAACCGTAATTTGCATTTAAATCGAGTCGAGGATATCGCTGTCCTTGGGTGCGCTTAATATCAAAATCGGCTCCCTGTTCACGATAAGCGGCCGCAAGCAATAAAGCATTGTTTTGAAGCGAACTGTTCATGATAGAATCGAGGTTGATACCCAATGCATAGGCAACGGTTGTGTCTACATCGTACTCCGAATCTATTTCAAAACCGAGTAATTGGTTTAAATCGCGCCGTGCATTCAACCAACTTTGTTTCGCCAATAAAACGCTTACGGAATCTGAATTGTAATCGACTTCTGCGTTGAGAACATTGAGCTTTGTGCTCGACCCGAAATCATAGCCTGCCTCTTGTCGTTTCAATCGGTCGCGAGAGATATCGAGGTTGCTTTGTGATATATCGAATTGTTGTTTTAATCGAGCCACATTGTAATACGTGACAACAGCACTGAGTAAAGTGTTTTCAATGGTATATCGCGCTTCTAAATCGCCAATTACGGCCGAATTTTTAAGCTGTTTATACGAATAAATGGTTCCGAGACCGTCGAACAAAATATAGTTCAATCCGATGTTTGCTCCGATGCCTTGCGACTGGGCTCCATCAACATTATTCGGAGGGATGTCGCCTGCAAATTCGAGTTCTGTATCATTAATTGAATAACTCGCCGACCCGTTTAGGGACACGGTGGGCACAAGTCCGGCGTTTCCCATCACCGCGGCATTCTCAGCGATTTCGGCCGAATTCCTTGCCACAACGACATCGTAGTTTTTCTCCAAGCAGATTTGGATTACCTGATCGAGCTGAAGGACGTCTTGACCGAAGGCAGCCGTTGAAATCAAGAGCAATGCAAGCAGTGTTCCTTTAGTTTTCATCGATTCCTCTTTTATCGTTTTGAAGCTTCTCCCAGTACTTTTCTTTAACCGCTGGCTCCATCCCCTCGGCAGAGGGAAGTGGTTTGCCCGGACCCCAATTCCAAAGCCAGTGGAAGCGTCGATTAAATTCGTTTCGAACCACCAGCATTACGGGCAACATGATTAAAGTAATAACGGTGGCTATTCCGATTCCGTAGGATACGGCAACTGCCATGGGAACCAAGAATTGCGCTTGGAAGCTCTTCTCAATCATAAGCGGTGCGAGTCCGGCAATAGTAGTAATGGACGTGAGAAAGATCGCTCTAAAACGAACCATTCCCGCTTGAAAAACGGCTTCCTTAAACGGCATGCCTTCTTTCAAAAAGATGTTCATTTTACTCACTAAAACGAGGGAGTCGTTCACAATAATTCCAATAAGGGCAATGATTCCGAGGTACGAGAAAATAGACAAGGGCATTCCATGAATGAAGTGGCCCCAGCTGACGCCGATGAAACTAAATGGGATTAGGGAAAATATAACCACTGTTTGACCTAGGCTTCGGAAGGTAAAAGTGACTACAGCGATAATCAGAATAAAAATAACGGGCATTGCTGTGGCTGCGGACTGCTGTGTTTTTTGTGCCTCGCGGTTTTGTCCGTCGAAGCTCGCCCTAACGGTCGGATATTTGGCTAATATCACCGGCAAGATAGAGGCTTGCAGTTCACTGTTAATATCACTCGCCGAAATACTGGGGTCGCCAATATCGGCTTCTACTTTAATTTCGCGTTGAGCGTTTAGGTGGTTTATTTCAATAGTTCCGCGCTCAACCGAATAACTCGCTATTTCACTCAAAGGAAACTCACTTCCGTCGGAGGTGCGGATTCGCATATCGTTTAATTGATCCAACGTACGGCGATCTTCTTCGTTGTAGCGCACCCATACTTTCACTTCATCGAGTCCGCGTTGGAGCCTTTGTGCCTCAAGCCCATAAAAACCCTGGCGCACTTGTCGTGTAACTTCTTGCAGCGTGAGTCCAAGCAAGTAGGCTTTGTCTTTAAGTTCGAGCCGCACTTCTTTGAATCCTTGTTGATCGGTATCAATAATATCGCTTACTCCCGATAGGGTCGCCAGCTCAACTTTTAACTCTTCAATGGCCGCTTTCAATTGATCTAAATCATCGCCCAATAAGGAGACCGAAATAGGTTTTCCGAAGGGGGATGCTGCGCCATAGCTTAAATTCTCAGCCGTGTAAATAGGTCCGACCGCTTCTCTAAATACATTCGTCAATTGAAAACTTGAAAGTTCACGAAGCTCGGAACTAATGAGAATAATATTGAGCATTCCTTGGTCAATCGTGGGTCCGAGCGATTTAACCACTGAAGTAACTAAATGGAGCGAGTCCTCGCGTTCACCGCGCATATTCGTGCTTACCTCCCACACCTTGCTTTCGATGTAATCGAGTTGTTCCATGGTGAGTTTTTCCGATGTCCCAGATGGCATCTTCAAGCGTATTTCAATATTATCTCGTTCAATATTGGGGAAGTACGTCGCTTTAATAATTCCGCCTGAAAAGGCACCCAAGGTTAGAATAAAGAGTCCGACCATTATTGAAATGGTGAGCAACTTATACTTCAGTGCGAACTCCAGGCTTGGGCGGTAAAGGTTTTCTCTGAGGAACTTTATAATTCCATCGCCCCATCGCTCTAGTTTTGATTTTTTCTTTCCGGTTTGGTTTAATGCCTTACTGTGCGCAATGTGCGAGGGTAAAATGATTATTACTTCAATCAGCGATATCGCCAGTGTTCCAATTACAACGATGGACATTTCGGAGAAAAAATCTCCTGATCGACCGTCGAGAAAGAAAAAGGAAGAAAATGCTATTATGGTGGTGAGTAAGGCGCTTACCACGGCGGGAAGCACCTCCATGATTCCATCAATGGATGCTTGCAATGGGTTTTTACCTCGTTCGTAGTGAGCATATATGTTTTCTCCGACCACGATTCCATCATCAACGAGAATTCCGATCACCACGATCATCCCGAAAAGGGATATTACGTTAATGGTAACGTTGAAATAGTTTGCTAAAATAAACATCCCGAAAAACGACACGGGCAATGAGGCGGCTACCCAAAAGGCTAAACTGGGATGTAGGAAAAGGCTCAAAAGAATGAGAACAAGTAAAATTCCGATTAGCCCGTTTTCCACCAATAAGTCACGGCGTTCATTCAGGGTTATCGCCTGATCGCGAATTACGGTAGCCTGGATTACATCATTTGCCCGGTTAAAATCGGCCAGATATTCTTTTACATATTTCGCGGTTGAAATGATGTCCTCCGAATTGGTATTGCTTACGGTTATTTCAACACCTGGATTACCGTTGATAAGGGTTCGGTTGGGGTTATCGGCCCATCGGTTTCGAGCAGTGGCCACATCACCTAATCGAATAATGGTACCCGACTCGCCGACTTTAACGACCATGGACTCCATTTCGCTGGCTTGATACACTTTTTCATTTACGCGAATAAGAAGTTCTTCTTCCTCGCCTTTGATTGTCCCGCCGGTGAGGCGGATATTTGAATTCCTAACGGCCGCGGCAACCTGATCGAATGTTAGGTCATAGGCCCGCAATCGAGATTCATCTACGGCGATTTCAATTTCCTCCTCGGGATACCCCGAAACTACTATTTGAGAAATTCCATCTTCTTTGCGCAGATCGTCTTCTACCTGTCGCGAGAACCTTTTCAAAGTGGTTAAATCGACACCCGAACCGCTGAGACCGAAGCTGATGGTGAAGTTGTTAAAATCTTGAATAAAGGCCACAATTGGTTCCATTCCCTCAGGGAAACTGGGTATGCGTTCGACAGCGTTACGTACATCATCTACCACAATATTAGCGTCGTATTCTTTTAAAACCTCAATATTGATGGTCGCCGAATTCTCTTGTGAAACAGAAGTGACACGCTCAACGCCCTCTAACCCTTTCAGGTTATCCTCTATCTTACTTACCACGCCTTCTTCAATTTCTTGAGGTGCGGCACCCGGATAAAGTACTTGGATAACGATATTTCGGCTTTCCGTAACCGGGAAAAAAGTTGAGTTCAAGCCTTGATAAGCGAAGAATCCAAAAATGAAAAAGATGGCCATGAGGATATTCACGGCAACCGGGTACTTAATGAAGTAGGCTATTATTCCGCGCATGTTATGGCTTCAAAATTTGAACACCCATTCCAGGGTAAGCGTTTGGAACAGGGTCTTTTGGAATCAAAACCCCTGATTCAAGTCCGCGAATAATTGCCGATTGATCCGTAAAACGAATAACCTCAACAGCAGACAGCTTCAAAATACTGTCTTGAATTATAAACAGCTCGTTTTGATCGTTCAAAAGCTTTCGATTAACCATGTAGGCGTTTTCAATTTCTTCCACTTCAACATTCGCATTCAAAAACATTCCTTCGCGAAGCCCTTCCCCTTGAGTTTCAATAAAGAGGTTTACGCTTTGTGTTTGTGGGTCGATTCGGTTGTTGATGCGTGTAATTTTGCCGTTCCATTGCCCCGCTATATCCGGGGAATGAAGAGCTACTTCGTCATTTACATTTAAAAAAGATAGGTCGCTCGCTTTCACCGACACCTCCAGTTCATAGCGTTGATCACTAATAAATTCGCCCAATTTTTGCCCTTGCCGAACCAGGGTTCCCGGTTCAATATTCGCTTCTGTAACGGCACCGTGAAAAGGTGCGCGTAAGGTGTATTTGTCGATTCTCGCCTCTGTAGATTTTATATTGTAATAGCCCGTATAAATACCGCGAGCCGTAATAAAGAGCTTCTCTTTTTCGCTGTTCACTTCGGGTAGCTCTTGAATTGGTTTTTCCACCGAGAAAGACGCCAAGTATTGCTCCCATTTGTCGAAGTCTTCCGGGTAATCGATACGGATGTCGGACATCACACTGCTAAGCGTGTTTAGAAAACCACTTTTTTGCGCCACTAAATTCGCCTTGGCCTCGGTGTCATCAATAGCAATTAACAACGCACCTTTCGAGAAGGCGTTTCCCTCCCGAAATCGATCGGATGCCGGCAACAAACGACCGCTCACTTCAGCATATAAATCGATCCGGTTTCGCGCTCGTAGCTTTCCTGTTACCGGAATAGTAATGGAAACAGGCCCTAGGTCAACGGTATCCGGCACTACGCCTACCACGCGATTGGTCACCTTTCGAACAGGCTCTACTTTTTGGGCGGCCAAGAATTTTCGTCCGGCAAAAGATCCCACCAAAACCAATAGGGCAGCAAGTATGCTTAATCTACCTTTATTCATATTTCAATTTTTCCTTCTAGATGAAGGGTTTTGAGTTTTAATACTGCTGCAACAGTTAAGCTGTCCCGAAGTTCTCCAGACACAACTCTCTGATATACTTCTTCAAAGGGGACTTTCATGAGTTTTAAATCTTCGTTGCTGTCGGGATTCGGTTCGGTAAATGACAGGTCCGTTGCCAGATAAAGCAGTGCTCGCTCATCTGTGGCGCTGTTACTCAAGTCCATTTCCTGTAAAAGCTCCCATTTATTCGCCGTGATTCCGGCCTCCTCAAGTAATTCTCGTTTTGCGCTTTCTAAAGGGGGTACCCCAAGCGCTCCTCCGCCTTCTGGAATTTCCCAAGTATATCGATTAAGCGGATATCTAAATTGGCCCACCAGCCATGTGTTGCCGTCAGAGTCTATGGGTAATACGCCCAAAGCGAGGTTTTTAAAGTGCACCACGCCGTATTCTCCTTTATTTCCTCCGGGATCAATTACTTCCGATTTGCTTACTCGAATCCACGGGTTGTCGTATTTCTCAACCGTAGTCAAGGTTTTCCACGGGTTCTCCTCTTTTTCCATAGTCCTCAAGTTGCGCGCACTAAGTTAGTTTATTCCTGCGGAGATGCTCTTTTCTTTAGCTCTCGATTATTGAATGTGCCCAAGAATAAACTTTCCTTAACCTCTTGTGTAATAAATCGGACGTACTTTCGTCTTTCCTTTGTCAAGGCCCTATTATGAAGTACTTTTTTCTGAGCATTTTCCTGCTCGCTGCCGCGTCATTATTGGCGCAGAATGCCACGCTAAGCGGTTATGTTCGAGATGCCGATAACGGTGAAGAGCTCATCGGCGCTAATATTTATTTCCCAAGCTTACAAAAGGGAGCGGTTACCAATGAGTATGGTTACTACAGCATTTCTGTCCCTCAAAATACGTATCAAATAAAGTTCCTTTTTATTGGTTACGCCGTTTTGGATGAGGAAATCGACCTTCGGTCGGATGTACGACGCGACGTAGAATTAGCTCCCGAAAGTGTTGAGCTGATGGAGGTTGTTTTAACCGACGACCGATCTGTTGAGAACATCCAGTCTATTGAAATGTCGGTAACTGATTTGAGCATTAAAGAAGTTAAAAAAATACCTGCTCTACTCGGTGAGGCTGATATTATCCGAACGCTTCAATTAATGCCTGGTGTATCCACTGTTGGTGAGGGGGCCACAGGGTTTAATGTGCGCGGAGGTAATATCGATCAGAATTTAATTTTGCTCGACGAGGCGCCTGTATATAACTCTTCACACTTATTCGGTTTTTTCTCCGTCTTTAACTCTGACGCAGTTAAAGACGCCAAACTCTACAAGTGCGGTATTCCCGCTCAGTACGGAGGTCGATTGAGTTCTGTTTTAGATGTCCGCCAGAAAGAGGGTAATTCTAAGCGCTTTGCAGGAACGGGAGGACTCGGACTATTAAGTTCCCGTCTCACTCTTGAAGGGCCCATTCAAAAGGATAAAAGTTCGTTTATGATTGCTGGCCGGCGATCGTATGCCGATTTGTTTTTAGTGCTTTCACCCGATGAGGACATCCGAAATAACACTGCCTACTTCTACGACTTCAATGCGAAAGTAAATTACCGCTTCAGCGAAAAAGATCGAATATTTGCTTCTGCCTATTTTGGTCGTGATGTTTTCGGTTTTGGTGACCTTTTTCGATTTGCGTGGGGTAATCAAACGTTCTCACTTCGTTGGAATCATTTATTCTCGGATCGATTATTCTCTAATTTCACCTTCCTTATTTCCGACTATCGTTACCAACTGGGTATTCCTGAAGGTGCGCAGGCCTTCGACTGGGATTCTAGAATTTTCAATATCAACGGGAAGGCCGATTTCACTTATTACTTAAACCCGGACAACACCATAACCTTTGGCGCAAGTTTACTAACCTATCGGTTTGAGCCCGGAATTGTGAGCCCTGCCTCCGATGAAAATATTTTCAATGAATTCACCATTCCTAACCAATATGCGTTAGAGCCTGCGGCATTTATTTCCCACGAAACAAAAATTGGCAACCGCCTTAAAGTGCAATATGGCGCTCGTTTCTCTTCCTTTTTCAGACAAGGAAAAGAAGATATTCGCATCTATGAAGAGGGCGAACCAAGGGATATTGACAACATTATTGATACCGTATCCTATACGAGGGGGGAAACGATCAGTTCCTTCTTCGGTTTTGAACCACGCCTAGCCATTAACTACCTCATTTCTGATGAAGCCTCTGTAAAAGCCTCGTACAACAGAACACGGCAATACATTCATTTGGTTTCCAATACCACGGCGGCGACACCCGTTGATATCTGGACCCCAGCTGGCCCTCACGTGGATCCGGCGACCGCAGATCAATTTGCTCTTGGTTATTTTCACAACTTCAGCAACAACCTGTTAGAGGCTTCGGTGGAGGTATACTATAAGTCGATGCGCGACTTGCTCGATTATAAAAACGGCGCTCAGTTAGTGCTCAATCCGGTACTTGAAACGGAGCTTCTTTCAGGCGATGGCCGTGCCTATGGTCTCGAGTTCTTCGTTCGAAAAAGATCTGGCCGACTCACGGGTTGGATCAGCTACACGCTTTCAAGGTCCGAAGTAATTGTGGCTGGTAACAGTCCGGAAGAAACCATTAATAACGGCGATTGGTACTCCTCAAATTGGGATAAAACGCACGATGTATCGGTTGTTGCAACCTATGCACTCAATAAGAAATGGGATGTGAGCGCTATTTTTGCCTTTCAAACAGGGCGGCCTATCACGTACCCCGACGGACGCTTCGTTCAAGATGGGGTGATTATTCCAGTATATAACAACCGGAATGGTGCCCGAATTCCGGCATATCACAGGCTCGATTTCAGCGCAAATTACACGCCCAACCCCGATAAAAAGAAGGGTTGGCAAAGTTCGTGGTCGTTCGGTATTTACAATGTTTACGGACGGCGAAACGCTTACAGTATTTTCTTTAGACAGCAAGAAGATAACCCAACGCAAACCGAAGCGGTTCGCTTATCCATTTTCGGGTCTCTTGTTCCTTTTGTCACTTATAATTTCACATTCTAATGAAAAAGTTAATTCTATTACTCCCTTTTATTTGGATGAGCTGTCAAGACGTCATTGAACTAGACCTTCCTGAAGGTGATACACTTCTTGTGGTCGACGGTCAAATCACCGATCAACCGGGTACAACGTATGTTCTATTAAGTGAATCCGTTCCTTATTTTACAGAGGAGGGGAATCCGCCCGTACAGGGCGCAACCATAGAGCTGCTAGAAAATGGCGCCGTTATAGATACGCTTCAGGAAGAAGCCCCGGGTTTTTATACAAGTGAACGCATCGGAGTTCTAAGTAATGAGTATTCAGTACTCATTACTCTTCTCGATGGAAGAACCTACTCGAGCGCGAGTGAACTTTTACCTCGTGTGCCCCCAATCGATTCGTTGTATTACCGATTTGAAACCGATTTGCAGTTCTTAGAGGATGGTTATTATGCCTATTTCGCAACTCAGGAGTTGCCGGGTGGACCCGAATATTACCGATGGAAATACTATTTCAATCAAGAGTATCAGAACACTCCATTTGACATCCAAATTGCAGATGACGAATTTGTGGATGGAAATTACATTGCCGATTTCGCTGTTTCTTTTGATCCCTTTGAGGTGAACGACACGGTGCGCGTTGAGCAGCTTAGTTCGACCCGCTCGTATTATGAATATTGGACCCTTATATCGACGCAAACCGCCCAAATAGGTGGCCCTTTCGATCCTCCTCCAGCCCCAGTAATTGGAAATGTAAAAAGAGCTGATGGCAGCGGCGAGGTTGTACTCGGTTTCTTTTCGGCTCACGGTCTTTCTGTGGCAGAAACCATTATCGTGGAATAGCCGACCTATATACCCTATTTACTTTACGGGGCGTGGGAATTCGTACGCCAAAGTTTACGCTAACATTAAAATACCCCCAAGCCATATCTATATCGGGGAGGTTATAAAGATCACTATATCCAGCAAAGAGTATCGCTAAAAAAAACAAGTCTTCTGAATAGCCTGCCGATACTCGATATTCAAAGGCGGGGTTCCATATATAACGATACCTATACTCTTTCCCTACCTCCCTAAATTTTTGCCGTTGAGCCGTTCCTTTTGCTATAGCCGTTCCATGTACGAACCAGCGTTCATCGAAAACAAAGGTATAGGCATAACCAACTCCTAAAGAGAGTTCGTTGAAACGAATATCATTTATGTCGTTTAACTGCTCATAATAAGGACGCGTTGGATAAGGTAGAATAGAGCTGTCTGCGATTACACGGAAATGCCGAACTTGAATAGAGTTAATTAGGCTTCCTGCGGATTTAAGTTGTCTCTCTGCAAAAGGAAAAACGGCTCGTGCCGAGAATTTTTTCCAGTTCCAAAAATGCATATACGATGCTATTCCATTCCAAACCGCAAGATCTTCCCGGACGTAGAATTGATCTTCATCGAGCACTTGGTCGAGGTAATTCACTGAATTTTTATCTGCGAACCCCTGTGTACCGATAAGTTGGCCCGCAAATATTCCGCTTTTTCTATAGAGGTTCACGTTGCCTTCTAATCGTCTAGAGGTCCCGTAAATCTCTTGACTTTTAAAAGCATCTGGAACACTTACGCTTAGGTTCACCCCTATTCTATCGAGATGTAAGCTCACTCCAACAATTCTGCTCGCATTCGGTTGGTATCGCGACCTCAAGGAATCCACGGCGGAACCTTCAATCTGTGGGGCAATTGATAAGGAGTAGTTTCTTAAGGCGATAAAGCTACCAGCGCTTAGCTTCGTTGGAAAGGTTTTAAAATAAGTAGAATCGTGCTGGGCTTTTAATTGCGATACAATTAATAAAAAGCCCAGCACGAGAAATCGGATTCGCATCCGACAAATATACAGCTTAACGAATCACCAATGTCCTGGTACGGTCATTGATCCCGCCGTGAAGGCGGTAAAAATAACTCCCTGCTGGCAACGAACTCACGTCAACAGTTGTATTTACTCCGGGTGGTAGGTAATAGTGTCCTACTTTTTTTCCTTGCACATCATACAACTCCATCTCAAACGGTTTTTTCGCATTCGAACCATTCACTGTAATTTGATCTGAAGCCGGATTTGGATACAACTGAACCTGAATGTACTCTTCTTCCGCTAAAGAAATAGGAATAGTAATAGCTGTACATGTGGTATCGTTTCCGGAATTAGCATCTGCAATGGCTGAACTAGAGGTCCATATACACAAATCACCTGACCCCGGGGCTAAACTCATTAGGTTTTGAAAAGTATATTGAATAGAATCATTCGGTGCTATACCTGATCCATTGTACATTTCCGTTACAATAGGGCCTCCATTCAATTGGTAGTTAATCTCGAATTGGTTTACTATGGTTTGACCAAAATTCCGGAGATAAAGACTCACTAAAGTAGGAGAAGTAATAGATCCCAACGGTGAAATAATACTACCCGCTCCAATGTCCTCAACAAACTGCGGCTCGTAAGTGAGCGAAATAATAAAATCTTCCGTATCAAACTGCCTATATGCTGCCCAAGTACCATCGAGTACCTCGTACGCATGCCTTGAGATCGGTGCATTGGTCGTTGTACCAATGTTTAATCCATCGCCATCCATTCTCCATAGTACGTATACTCCACTATCGGGAATTAACGCAGGTGTGTTGAAAGTAACATTGGTATAGCCATTCAAAATAATAGATGCAGCGGGTACATAAACTGAATCTAAAAGTGTTCCGTGCGTTCCATTCGGTCCATCATCCCGATAAAGCATTGCGGCAAAATTGCTATTGTTAATATTCGTCGTGTGATAAAAAGATGCCGATACTATTTCTGCCGGATAGGTCGGTGGAGCAAAATACATAGCAACTCCTCCATTCCCTCCATTCCAACTCAAACTTCCGGTACTTATTCCGTCTGTATAATCAAGTACTATAGAAGTTTGATTGGTATCTACAGCTACTATTTCTCTATCAATTGAATTATTTGTTGGAACTAAATCGCCCGGAACACCAGAAATGGTTGTTTTAAACGTATAATGCCCTTGACTTCCTGGGGTCCACGTTGAAGGATAAGAAAGAGTTGTATCGTCACCCGGTGATAGTGGTGGAACGGTGGCAGTAGTCGTAAGTACGTTACTTCCCAAATTATTGATAATGGTTCCAGTAGCTGTAAACGTAGGAATTTGCTGATTCCCCGAGTTTCCAATATTTGTTTTTAAATCCAAAGCGCTGCCTCCGGCAGGAACGAAAACACCCTTATTATCTTCTTGATCATTCCAATTCACTTTGCCGTCAGTAACCTGATAAGTAACCACAGAAGGATACTCGTATTTGATGGTATAATTGATTGGAGGAAAAGCATTAAAAGAGTGTTGTAGTCCTACAGCACCACTTAGATTTTCAATTCCTAAAGAACACTGCAACTGAAAACCAATTCCCGTTTGCTGCTGCACATTGACGTAAATCGAACTATCGCTATTATCAAGAATAATTTGAAAAGAATTCAGGCCTGAATACTGCGACGGAGTTAAGTCCCAAAAAGGGACATTGATATAAGAAATTACCGTTGTATCATTCATTTTTGAAATCCAGCATTCGGCATTATTTCCGACGCCATCGAATTTTAAATCAGCCATGATTCCGGCTATAAAATCGTTCGGTCCGCCCGAAGTGGGAATTGCTGGAAACGGGGAAGCAATGTTGACTTGGTTAAAGGCAATATAGCCATTGGATCCAATCCAGAATCGATCCACATTGTACCAGTAGTATTGAAATGTTCCATTACTTATTTGAAAAGGGCCTACCACATTATCATCACCTAATCCCAGTACTTGAATTCCATCTACTGGATTCGCAATATCAAGCCAATTGTAAACGGGACCGCCAGGTTCTTGACTATCAATCCAGGTATATCCGTAGGCATCTGGTCCACCTTGGCCAGCCTGGACACTTAAAAAAGCAATAAAAAGGGTAGTAAGTAGTAGTAGTAGTAGTTTTTTCATCGGTAGGTAGTTTGGTAGGATAACCAAGATACCTTTTTATTCGATGTAATTCACCATCTACTGTTCTGGACCTAGTAAATCATCAACGAGTAACCCATTGAATTTGATTTCTTTACCATCATCATAAGTAATATAGAGCTCTATTTCCCCTAACTCGTTATAGTGAATCCATTCACCATTTTTTTGACCCATTATGAATTTTCCTTCCATTCTCATTTTTCCGTTGGGCCAATAGTATTTGTGTTTTCCGTCGGGATAGCCATCTGTATATGAACCTTCAAATTGTAGTTTATCATTGTCGGTATAATAATATCTCCAGGTACCTTGACGTTCACCGGCAACGTAATTTCCAATTTCTTTGTGATCTCCCATTGTATAAATCCAAGCGTCTTCTTTAAACCCGTCTATGTATTCACCTTGAGCGACAATATTTCCTTGTTCGTCGTATTCAACCGACGGACCTTCCACTAAACCGCGAAAATAATCTTCTTCTCTTCTGAGGGTTCCATCGTCGTAGTACCAATTCCACAATCCGACCGGTAGGTCGTTCTGATAACGACCTGTTTGCTCCATTTTTCCATTTCTGTGGTAATAATTCCACTGATCAATCTTTTTACCGTTTTTAAACGATCCTTCTGCCTTTTTCTCCCCCGTTACATAAAGGTATACCCATGGACCCTGTTCTAAGCCCTGGGCGTCTAATATACCCTCTGACAGGAGTATCCCGAGCTCATATCGCTGGCTCGATACCACATTCCCATCTTCATCGTAATTTCTATGAACACCATCTTTAGTCCCGTTCCGGTAACCACCGAGTGTTTTTATAGATCCATCCGCATAGGTTGTTCTGCGAACGCGCATTTTTGCCGTTTCAGGAGCATTGGGTTGAAGGACCCCGTCGATGTATTTCTCCGTTTTCTTCAGATTCCCTTTTTCATCGTAATACTTAAAATAGCCATGTCGTAGACCATTGCTATAACTTCCTTCTTTTTGGACTTCTGTATCTGGGTAAAACCACATCCAAAATCCGGTCGTATCACCATTCTCTTTGAAACGATTTACTTTCTGCTGTTTTACTAAAACGCCTTTTTTATAGGTAAATAAGGTAATTAATCGGCCGTCTTCTCCATACTCAAAACCGTTTCCTTGTTCTTTATCCGCAACGAACGGTGTCATTTGACTTACTTTTCCAGAAGGGTAAAATCGAAAGGCCTGCCCTTCTCTTTGATCGTTTATATACTGTTCCTTGAGTGTTCTTTTTCCTTCTTTGTACGTAATGCGCTCACCGCTTTTTATTCCCAGCTTGTAAGTAACTTTAAGTAAAGAATCTCCAGAATCACTGTAGAATACCCAAGGACCATCTAATTTAAAATCGACCCTGTTTCCTTCGGATTTAAGGATACTGTTCGGATGATAGGTTTTCCAATAGCTATTGGGTTTTCCATCCAGCATTGTACCTTCACTTGAAACCGTCTTTCCATCGCGAAAATACAGCACAGTGTAGGCGTCCGTCGTATCCGTCTGGCCGAAGGCCGGAAAAACAGACAACAAGAAAAAAAGACTTATAAAAGTTCTTATACCCATATTATAGTATACTCTTATTTAAACTATTAAAAGATATATAATAGTAATAGTCGGTTAGTAACGCGGATAACTTGTTTTCCTTTTGCTTGTGAATCTACTTTATAAAATGTTGTTCACTACAAAAAGTTCGGATGTTTATTGAATATACTTTGAAATGAAGCAGTTACCAAAATTATCCACAACTGTTAACAATGTAAATAAGTACAATATTGTATTTCTTTTGGCCTTAAAGGTCGAATTAGGTTGTGAATTAAAGTGCTTTTTTTGAGAATAAATTACAGAGATGTTTTTTTGTTTTGGAAGCTTTAATAGCTCAATGGACTAAAATTCCTTTACTTCTGTTAATAGTTTTGAGCGAGTTAGTCACAGTTATTCACAACTATGAACTACTAGACTGTTAATAGCTTCAAAAGCGACTATATTTGTATAAAATTCATCGAAATGAAAATTGGAATAGCAGGTGATCACGCGGCGTATGAGCTTAAAGCCGTTTTAATTGGAAGACTTAAAGAATTAGGCCATGAAGTTCAAAATTTCGGTACAGATGGACTGGAATCAGTGGACTATCCAGATTATGCACACCCATTAGCAGAATCTGTGGAGAAGGGTATAAATGATCTGGGAATTGCTATTTGTGGTAGTGGAAATGGAATCAATATGACCATGAATAAACACAAAGACATTCGAAGTGCTTTGTGCTGGAATGAGGAATTAGCGGATCTAGCCCGTCAACATAATGATGCGAACGTATTGGCCCTACCGGCCCGATTTATAAACGAGCACATGGCAACACGTATTACGGAGCGTTTTTTATCCGCAACCTTTGAAGGAGGCCGCCATGCAAACAGGGTGAATAAAATTGCGTGTAGCTAAAACTTGTTGATTTCTTAATTTCACTTCCAGTCCGATTCTTGTTAGCTTTAAACAAATAAGAATCAGCAACATGCTACAATATTTCCATCCTACTTTTTCTACGATGTACAAACGCGAGGCAGTGAACCTGTCTGATCATGTATGTACGATGAAAAAGCAATATCCAGACGCCGAAATTTATGTAGGTACGGATTCTCAAAACAACGGACGACACACAACGTACGTAACCACAGTTGTTTTCCGTTTTCCGAATAACGGAGCACACGTTATTTATCAAAAACACAAGAAACCAAGGGTTCCGGATATGTGGTCGCGTCTTTGGCACGAAATGGAACGTTCAGTGGAGTTAGCGCAACACTTGGAAAATCAGTGCGGGGTTAAAGTATACCAGATTGATATGGATTTAAACGAAGATCCAAAGTATCCGTCAAACAAAGTATTAAGCGCGGCAAAAGGATTTATTGAATCGATGGGATTTAGAGCCAAAGCAAAACCTAATATTCTTATGGCGGCGTGGGCAGCTAATTCACTTTGCCACTAATTTATTTGAACAACCACGGTTTTGGATCTTGCTTGGTAGTACCTTTCCACAATTGGAATTGCAAAATAGTTTGGCCGTCCGTTCCATCCGTTCGAACGGTTCCAATGAGCTCTTTAGTAGATACAGTTTGTCCATTGGTTACATACACCTCATCTAAATTGGAATACACGGTTAAGTAATCTCCGTGTCGAACAATAACAGCGCGACCAGCGCCAGGTATAACAATGACTCCGCTAACGGTTCCTTCAAAGCAGGCCCTGGCAATGGACCCGCTTTCTGTGGCAATGTCTATCCCGTCATTTTTAATTTTAATTCCCGGTAGCACGGGATGTGGCTGTTCACCAAAAGGACTTACAATAAGACCGCGTTCAACTGGCCAGGGTAATTTTCCTTTATTCGACGTAAAATTATCGGATAAAGCCTTTGCTTCAGGGGTGAGAGAAAAGGCTTCAAAACTACCCTTATTGTTGTTTGCTTGAGCTGCCTCCCTCGCTTTTCGGATTTCTTCTTCTATGATTCTTTGAATTGCCCGCTCCAAGCTTTTCGCATCTTTTTCTTTTTGTCTCAATTCTTTTTTGAGTCCCTTTTCTTTTTCGGATAAGGCATTCACCGTTAATTTCTGTTGCTGTTTTTCACCGGCAAGCAAATTCCGTTCGAGCTCTTTACTTTGTTTGAGGGCTTCTTTTTCGCCTTTCTCTTTTTCTAATTCTAAAATTCGCTCTTGTAATTCAGCTTCCATGGCAACAAGCCTAGCGGCTTGATCCCTTCTGAACTCGTTATATTGCTTTAAATACTGAAGTCGTTTATACGCTTGATTAAAATCTTGGGCAGACAACAAAAACATGAGACGAGTGTAACTGCTCCTGCTCCTGTACGCCTGACGAATCATTTCCCCATATTGCTCACGAAGTACATTGAGCGCATCCTCTAAAGAATCAATTTGGGCGTTTTGCTTTTGAATTTCGCGATCAATTAGGCGCACTTCACGGTCAATAGTAGAAACGAGCGCCTCTCGAATTTTAATTTTTTGATCGAGGGTTTGGAGTTGATTTAAAGAAAGCTCTTTCGATTTTTGAGTTTCGTTTAAAAGCTTGTTGGTGTAGTTAATTTCACTCTGAAGATTCTTTTTTTGATTCTGTAACTCTTCTTTCGTCTGACCCATGGTTGTGAAACCAGCGACGAGAAAGGAGAAAAAAAGAATCCGCCATTTAGCGCATTGGAGCATAGTCTTCAGGAATCGTGAAAGGGAAAGATAAGATAATATCCGTTTCTACTTTATTGGCGCGCATTTGAACCGTAGTAGCTCTGGTAGAATCAGAAGCCTCGGCATAAATAGAAGAAGGCCAAGATCGCCCGTTTACTTCCGTGTATGCTTTCGTTTGAATCCATAATGAACGGTTTGTCGAAAGCTCAGTAATTCGCTGTTCCGAAATTTGAACATCGGAAATAGAAACAAGAAGTAACTCTAGAAAACCAGTTAATTCCTCATCGGAAGGATCGTTAATTGGCGCGTTACTGAACAGGTAATTCGCGCTATCAACGCTGCTGTAAAATGAATTTTTTTTCCAGTCGAATATAGGGGTTCCCGTAAACACACTTTGCAGTGTTTCAAAAGTTACCGGAGCGCCGAGTTGATCGCTGAGGGCGGTAAAATCGCTATCTAAAAAAGAGCGTTCTAACTTGTTTATAACTTGAACCCGATCGGGCGTAATGAAGGCGCGAACAAGCTCTATCCCTAAAGCCGCCGATATAGAAACCCACAATGCGCTGTCTTTTTGGGCGCGTACCTTTGCCGTAAAGGATACAGAGGTGTACGGGTCTTTATAGCGCGCGCTTATTCGCGAACTATAGGAGTTCCAATTATCCTTATTTTCTTCTAAAGATTTCCAAACCTTATTTGGCTTCATTAATTCGGCCGAACCGGTATCGGTTAGTTTTTTCGAAGGATCACAAGAAATCAAAAAAACAAGAGCAAAAGAAAAAAGCAGGATACGCTTATTCATACATTTTTTGTTCCAATAATTTTTGCTCTAGAAACGCACTCGCACCGCCTAATTCTTTGGCTTTTTCCCACTGAATAACGGCGTCGTCAATTCGGCCTAGTTTAAAGAGAATATCCCCGTAATGTTCGCGAACCTCGCCACTTTCACCCCCGCCATTTTGAATAGCCTTTTCGATCCAAACGAGTGCATCGGCATACTTTTCTAACTTGTACAGCACCCAAGCATAGGTGTCTTCATAGGTAGCGTTGTTAGGTTCTAGCTCGTTGCTTTTTTTCGAATACTTTTCAGCTAACTCTAAGTTTTCTCCTCGTACGGATAGATAGTAACTGAAATTGTTAAGCACCGGGGCGTTGTTCATGTCAATGGCCAATGCATTTTTATAGTTTTCATCCGATTTTTTATCGTTCTCTAGCTGGTGATAAGCATCTCCTAAATAAGAATAAAACTGGGCTTGAAGCGCGGGGTTTCCTACAGCATAGTCAAGCCCTTGCTCCAAAGGATCTGTCGCTGCTTCATACTGTTCGCTCGCCATGAGTGAGAACCCATTCAATAAATAAACAAGGGGTTGGGCAGGATACAATTCCAAAGCCTGAGCGCTTTCTCTTTCTAGGCTTTCCATATCGCCTAAATCCGCATCTAATAGCAGCACTTGTTGCCAAATAGGAAACTGGTTTCCACCATTGGCAACGGCCATTCTAAAAGCCTCCCGAGCTTCTTCAGGTTTTTGCTCTCTCAAATAAAAATCGCCTAATACAGAATAACCTTTTGGATCGTTTGGATGGGCCTGGATGACCGTCTCAACCAACAAAAAAGCATCCTCTTTTAATTCTGGGTTTCGACCTGATCGCTCGTAATACTTCAGAATCACTTGCATTTTCGCGTCGATGTTTAAATCGGGGTTTTGAAAAGCAAGGATGTATGATTTTAGCGCCTTGTCGTAGGCCCCTTCTTCTTCATAAAGCGCTGCTCGTCCTAAATGCACTTGCGGCGCATTGGGAAATAATTCTAAAGCGCGCAAGTACTCTGATTTTGCTTCTTCTGTGCGACCATTCGCGAGGTAGAGCTCAGCTAACAGAACATAATAACGCACTTCATAGGGATTAAACTCGATGAGTTTTTCGAGTTCATTTGCCGCTTTATCCAAATCGTCGAGCTTCACATAAATAAGCTCTTTCTGAAGCGAAACCTCTTCTACTATTCCGTAGTGTTCCTCCATTTGGTTGTACACTTTCAAGGCTCCTTTGAGGTCGTTTTGCTGAAGAAGTGTAATAGCCAAATTAAAAGAGTGCTCCGGATTTGTAGGTTCCAGTTTTTCAAGTGCTCTATATTGCTCTGCTTGCGCTTCGTAGTCGCGTTGAAGCCCGTAGATATCTCCTAAAACCATTCTATACCAACGATTATTTGGATCTACTTCTACAGAGCCTTCCGAAAAGAATTGTGCTTGAGCTACATTTTGAAATTCGAGGTAAAGCAGCGCAAGTTCATACATCACCGCGCCGTTTCCACCGTCTATTCGAAGCGCTTCGAGGAAATACTCTAGCGAACGGTCGTAATTACCGAGTGCTTTTTCTTTTTGCCCTTGAAAAAAAGCGCGATCGAACTGCATACGCTCCCTTTCGGGTAGCGGGTCAATTTCTGTTTCGGCCTGCACGGCCGGACCTACACCGGTGGTTTTATTCATCCCGCCGCAGGCGGAAAGTAAAAGAAAAAAGGACCCTGTTGCCAGGTATTTAATTGTTCTTATAATCAAAGTAATGTGCTGTAATCGCTAATGCTAATGGATTTTGATCCTCCTCGGTAATGAACCTTATTTCCGATCATCGAATTATCGAGCTCGGCATTTTCAATAACGGTATCTTCTTGGATTAAGGTATTGCTAATCGTTGAATTTTCAATTCGACAACCATTTCCAACACTCACATTTGGACCAATCTTAGCGTTTTTTAAGACCACATTCTTGCCAATAAAACACGGTGGAATTACTTCTGAATTTTCGGCGGTTGCCGAGGGGTCAATAAGACCGTGACCCTCATCGCTGAGGTAATTCAAGATTTTGCTGTTCGTTTCTACCGTCACATCTTTGTTTCCGCAATCCATCCAATCGCTTACCTCTCCAGGTAAAAACTGTGCACCTTTTTGCTTCATATTTTCAAGGGCATTTGTGAGTTGGAACTCGCCTTTGTCCTTGATGTTGTTGTCGAGGAGATATTGAAGCTCAGACTTTAAATAAGCCCCGTCTTTAAAATAGTATATACCGATGATAGCCAAATCGGAAACGAACTCTTCGGGTTTTTCGACGAAGTCGGTGATCACGTTGTTCTCATCCATTTTCACGACACCAAAAGCTTTCGGATCGTCTACTTGTTTTACCCAAATAACGCCGTCGCTGTTTCGGTCAATTTTGAAATCGGTCCGGAAAAGGGTGTCGGCAAATGCAACCACCACATTGCCGTCAAGACTGTCGCCAGCACACAATATGGCATGGGCAGTACCTAGAGCTTCGTCTTGGTAGTATATACTTCCTTTGGCTCCCACCGATTCGGCGATCTCGATTAATTGGCTTTCTACTTCTTTTCCAAAATCACCGATAATGAAGGCTACTTCATCGATATCCTCACCGGTTACCTTAGCGATATCCTGCACTAAGCGATGAACAATTGGTTTTCCGGCGATGGGAATGAGCGGCTTGGGAACCGTTAAAGTGTGAGGTCTTAAACGAGAACCTCTTCCGGCCATTGGAATAATAATTTTCATGGTTGGTGAATTGGTGTTTTATATTCCGGTAGAACCGAATCCGCCGGCCCCACGTTCACTGATACTTAATTCGTTTGATACATCCCACTCGACTCGTTCGTGTTTTGCCACTACGAGCTGTGCGATTCGATCGCCATTATTTATAGATACCGCGGCCTTTCCGTGGTTAATTAAAATCACTCCCACTTCGCCCCGATAATCGGCGTCGATAGTCCCCGGACTATTTAAAACAGTCACACCCGACTTTAGAGCCCAGCCGCTACGCGGACGCACCTGTGCTTCATGTCCGAGCGGGAGCTCCAGGGATAAACCGGTAGCAATTAATTTAATTTCTCCGGGTTGAAGTTCAACAGCGCGATCCAAATGTGCGGACAGGTCGAGCCCAGCGGAACCGTTAGTCTTGTAAGCGGGAAGCGGATGACCTGAAGAGTTAACTACCTTAATTTTCATTTTATCCGTTTTTGAACCAGCTTCGAACTTGTTTAATTTCGACGCGTGTTAGAATGGCGCCAAAGATAACGAATAGCACGGTGTTGAGCAGCAGATCGTTATGCAATATATAGCGTGCAAAAGCTACCGTCCCGATGGCGAGTAACAAATATCCAAACATCCGACGATAATCATAGGGAATCGGATACTTTCTTTGGCCCCAAACCAAGGACAGGAGCATCATAAAGGAATAGGCGATTAAAGTAACCCAAGCGGCGCCTGTATAACCAAAACGAGGAATAGCCCAGAAGTTCAAACCAATGGTGAGTATTGCCCCCGCGCCGCTTATAAGCGCTCCGTAACGCGTTTGATCGGTGAGCTTGTACCAAACCGACAAATTGATATAAATCCCAAGACACAAGTTTGCCAGCAAAAGAATGGGCACGATGTGCAGGCCTTCATAGTAGGCGGGATTGGGAATGAACCAAACAGATAAAGGCTCTAAAAAGAGGTTAAGGCCAACGTAGATAAACGCCACGGCCACCACGAAAATATTCATCAATTTGGCATAGGTTTCTTTGGCGTCTTGATCTTTCGCTTTGGCAAAGAAAAAAGGCTCTGCCCCGTATCGGTAGGCTTGTATAAAAAGCATCATAAAGACGGAGAGCTTGTAGCAGGCACCGTAGATACCAATTTGGGTAAAGGCCTCCTCTTCTGGAAGAACGAAGTTCATAATTTGTCGGTCGGCCACTTCGTTTACGGCACTGGCGAGGCCAGCGATCATAAGGGGCCAGCTGTATCCGATCATTTGTTTCCAAAGCGGAAGTGAAAATCCGGCCGTGAGGCCGCGAGATTCAGGCAAAAGAAGAAGGAAGGTGAGCGCCGAAGCAACTAAGTTAGCGATGAAAATATAGCCCACACCGAAATCCGGGGAATATAGAGAAGATGCGTATTGGCCAAGGGGGGTGTCAAACTGCGAAAGCCATGGAAGAAGTAAAAGAAAAAACAGATTGAGGCCAATGTTGAGGCCGATGTTTGTCAGCTTTACCCAGGCGAACTTCCACGGCCTTCCGTTGGCCCGCAATCGGGCGAATGGCAGAGCTACGACTGCATCAAGGACCAAAATCCAAGCAAACCACGTAATGTATTCAGGGTTCCCTTCGAAGTGCAGCATCGCCGCAATGGGCGTGCGAAACGCAAGAGCGGCAATGAGAAACAGAAAACTTGTTATCGCCAAGGACCAAGCTCCGGTGGCGTACACTTTATTCAGATCGAGGTTTTTCTCGCGAAAACGGAAATAAGTGGTTTCCATACCGTACGTAAGAAGCACAATCAGGAAAACAACCAGGGCGTACAGAAAGGTAACCTTGCCGTACTCATCCGGATCGAAAAGACTAACATACAAGGGCACCAAAAAGAAGTTGAGCAATCGCCCTACGATGGTGCTAAGTCCGTACACGGCCGTTTGGCCTAAGAATTTTCGAATCGGGTTCATGTATTATTTTCCGGGGAAATCCGCTGTTCTTTTTTCCATAAAAGCGGTCGTTCCTTCCTTAAAGTCCTCGGTACCGAAGCAATCGCCAAACACCTGTACTTCTTTTTTGAAACCGTCTTCGCCTTCTTGAAAATAAGCGTTTACGCATTCAATTACCCCGCCTACAGCGACCGGTGATTTTGAGTTTATTTTTTCGAGCAACTCGTAGCAAAAACGATGTAGTTCACTTAGTGGCTTCACGTGATTTACCAAACCGAGGCGAAGTGCTTCATCGGCCTTAATCATATCGGCAGTCATGAGAAGCTCAAGAGCCTTCCCCTTTCCGGTAAGCTGCACAAGGCGTTGGGTACCCGCATAACCCGGAGTAAGACCAAGGTTAACCTCCGGTTGGCCAAAACGAGCGTTTTCGGATGCAACCCTTAAATGACAGGCCATAGCCAGTTCGCACCCACCGCCCAGAGCAAAGCCATTCACGGCTGCAATTACAGGTTTTGGGCAGCGTTCAATCATGAAAAAAACGTCGTGACCCGTTTGAGCGAGGTGCTTTCCTTGTTCAACATCGTACGCCGAAAACTCTTTGATATCAGCGCCGGCAGCAAATGCTTTTTCGCCCATTCCGGTAATGATTACGCTTTTGATATCTGGATTTTCGTACACATCTTCAAACACAACTCGGAGTTCGCTAAAAACCCGTGTGTTAAGTGCATTTAAATTGCTCGGTCGGTTGAGTGTTACCGTTAGAATTCCGTTTTCAATATCCGTTAATAGAGTTTCAAAAGTCATGATCAGTATGCTATTTAAGGGTAAAGATAGAATTAATTGAGGTCGTCAGAAGCTTCAAGAAAGCGCAGCTCAAAAGTGCTTCCAACGCCTTCTTCTGAGTGAAGAACGATGGATCCACCAAAGGATTGCATAATGTTTCGCACCATGGCCAAACCGAGACCCGCGCCACTGCTTTTTGTGGTGAAATCCGGCTCGAAGACCTGTTCGAATTGGCTCTCGGGAATGCCGCACCCGTTGTCTTTCACTTCTACTCGAACAATGCCCTCTTCGGGCGGATGCGCAAGTACGGAGATTTGTGGGGACCGGTCGTCCGGAATCGATTGAACCGCATTAGTGAGCAAGTTATTCATTACCCGGATCAGGTATTCTTTGTCTGCTTTAATACGAGTTTCGTCTAAGGCCCGGGTTTCAAAGAGTACCGTGTGATGCTGAAATAGAGCAATGCACGGACGCAAGGTGGCATTGAGGTATAAAGATTCGTGTTGTTGAGCGGGCATTTGTGCGAAAGCGGAAAAAGACGAGGCAATCGAAGAAAGAGTATCGATTTGTTCGACCAAGGTATTTGTGAATGTTTTAAGTTTTTGTTTAAACTCGGGGTCATTGGGTTCCAATTTCCGTTCGAACATTTGAACGGTTAGCTTCATTGGCGTGAGCGGATTCTTAATTTCATGCGCTACCTGTCGGGCCATTTTTTTCCAGGCTCCTTCTCGTTCGCTTTTGGCCAAAAGAGACGCGGACTTAGCCAACTCGTTCAGCATTCGGTTGTATTCGCCGACAAGCGCACCAATTTCATCGTCGTGTTCCCATTCGAGGGGTTCGTTTTTTTCACCGACGCGAATATCTTTGATACGCGCTCGAACCGCGGTTAATGAAGAGGTTATATAGTTCGACAAGAAATAAGCCAGCAAACCGGCTCCTATGAGCAATAGAAGGTAGATTTGGGCAAGGGAAGCCAAGAACTCTTTTAGTTCGCGTTTGTGAAAACTATCGGACTGGAAGTAGGGTACATTGACGATGGCCATTGGGTGGCCGTTTGAAGAAGAGATGTACTCGTAGGTGCTCAGGTATTCGAGAGCTTCTGTGGTCTTTTGAATAACCACACGGGACTCTCCCGCCGAGAGGCGGTTAAGAATGATGTTCTCCAGGGTATCGGCTAGTATTTTACTGTCAAATAAATCGGGTTTCGAGGTGATAAGCAACTGACCAGATAAATCGAAAATGTTGATATCGAGATTATTGATATCCGCTAATTGACAAATTTTATCGTTGAAGAGCGGAGTAATACTGTCTGTTTTTTGCGAATGAACATCTTGTTCAAGAAAGTAGTCGATACTCGCGTGAATAGCGTCTTCCTTTCGAGTAAGGCGCTCTTTGTGGTACTGTTCGTTTTCGCGTTTAAAGTGGAAAATAGTAATGGAAGCCATGAGGATGCTTGACAGCACAATAATGGCAATCATCGATAGAAAGATTCGGGCGCGGAGGGTCATAAGGCGAAGTTGGCGTTTTATCTTTTAAGAATCAAAGATTGGGCCGCAACAAAAAAACCCTTCTAGATTTCTCGGGAAGGGTTTTAAGAATATTCAAAAAGTGAATCAGCCGTTTAGGGCTTCAGCGCCACCAACGATTTCCAAAATTTCATTTGTAATCGATGCCTGACGCAACTTGTTGTACGTAAGTTTCAAATCTTTAACCAGTTCGGTGGCGTTATCGGTTGCCTTGTGCATGGCGGTCATACGAGCACCGTGCTCTGAAGCATTTGAATCAAGTAACGCTTTAAAGAGTTGAGTTTTTAAACTGTGCGGAATCAATTGTTCTACAATTTCTTCTTTACTAGGTTCAAAAATATAGTCGCCTGAAGACTCTCCACCTTCTTCCATAACAACCGGTAAAAACTGCTCCACCATGATGTTTTGAGCCGCAGCGTTCTTGAACTGGTTATAGACGAGAACAACTTCGTCGTATTCCTTGTCTTCGAACGCCTTCATCAAACTCTCGGCGATTTCGCTTGCCGCGGAATAGTTTAGGTCGTCAAAAATTCCCGTGTTGATTTCACGAACGCGGTATTCGCGTTTGTGCAATAGCTCACCGGCTTTTTTTCCTAAAGCTAAAACTTCAACATGGGCGTTTCCGTAGTTTTCGGAATGGTCGCGCGCTGCTTTGAAAATGTTGGCGTTGAACGCGCCACATAGACCTCTATTCGAGCTAATCGGAACTAAAAGCACTTTTTTAATGTCGCGCTGTTGTGCGTAAACATTTTCAGAAGTGTCTAAGCTAGCGCTTAGATTTCCCAATATTTCCGTTAGCTTTTCAGCATAAGGGCGCATTTGGGTTATTGAATCCTGAGCTCTTTTAAGTTTAGCGGCTGAAACCATCTTCATCGCACTGGTAATCTGCTTGGTGCTGTTTACCGAGGTGATACGATTCCGAATTTCTTTGAGGTTAGCCATTTGTACGCTTCTTAAGGGTGCTTATTATTTGTACTTCGCGGTCAACTCTGCACAGGCTGTTTCCAGCGTGCTCTTAATTTCATCATCTAGCTTTCCTGCACGCAACAATTCAAGTGTATCGTTGTGTTTTTGGCGCAAATAAGAAAGGAACTCACCTTCGAATTCACGTACTTTCTCTACAGGAACATCACGCAATAACCCTTGTGTTCCCACATAAATGATTGCCGTTTGCTCTTCAACAGAAACAGGTGACCCCTGAGGCTGCTTTAAGATTTCCACGTTTCGCTTTCCTTTTTCGATTACGTTTAAGGTAGCCGCGTCAAGGTCAGATCCAAACTTCGCAAACGCTTCTAATTCGCGGTACTGAGCTTGATCTAATTTCAAGGTACCAGATACCTTTTTCATTGATTTAATCTGCGCTGCACCACCAACACGAGATACTGAGATACCTACGTTAATCGCGGGACGTACACCAGAGAGGAAAAGGTTCGATTCCAAGAAGATTTGTCCGTCTGTAATAGAAATTACGTTCGTCGGGATATACGCCGAAACGTCTCCTTCTTGTGTTTCGATAATCGGTAAAGCGGTTAAAGATCCACCACCTTTCACTTTGTCTTTAAGAACCTCTGGAAGGTCGTTCATTTGAGCTGCAATTGTATCATCGTTAATGATTTTCGCAGCGCGCTCTAACAAACGCGAGTGAAGGTAGAATACATCACCAGGGTACGCTTCACGTCCTGGAGGACGACGCAACAGTAACGATACCTCACGGTAAGCTACCGCTTGTTTAGAAAGGTCGTCAAATACAATTAAGGCAGGACGGCCGGTATCGCGGAAAAGCTCTCCGATGGCTGCACCGGCAAGCGGAGCAAAGAACTGCATTGGAGCGGGGTCAGAAGCGTTGGCGGCAACAATAACCGTATAGGCCATAGCTCCTTTTTCCTCGAGTGTTTTAACAATCCCTGCAACGGTTGAACCTTTTTGTCCAACAGCTACATAAATACAGAATACAGGCTCACCTCTATCGTAAAATTCTTTTTGGTTGATAATGGTGTCGATGGCAACGGTTGTTTTTCCCGTTTGGCGGTCACCAATAATCAACTCACGTTGTCCACGTCCAATAGGAATCATGGAATCAATAGCTTTCACACCCGTTTGCAAAGGTTCGCTTACTGGCTCACGGTAGATTACCCCAGGAGCTTTACGCTCGATAGGCATTTCGTACAACTCACCTTCGATAGGCCCTTTTCCGTCAATCGGGTTTCCAAGACCGTCAACCACACGTCCAAGAAGGCCTTCACCTACTTTTATAGAGGCAATACGACCGGTACGTTTCGCGATACTTCCTTCGCGAATATCAGTTGAAGCACCCAAGAGTACAACCCCTACGTTATCTTCTTCAAGGTTCAAAACAATTCCTTGTAGTCCGCTTTCGAACTCTACGAGCTCTCCAGACTGTACTTGATTCAAACCGTAGATACGTGCGATTCCATCTCCTACTTGGAGAACGGTACCGACTTCTTGAAGCTCGCTTTCGGATTTGTGACCGGCGAGTTGCTCACGGAGGATTGCTGATACTTCAGCAGGATTAATTTCTGCCATTTTTAAAACGCTTTTATGTAAAGATTTTCTTCGAATTCTCGGGCGATTTTCTTGAGCTCGCCGCGCATACTTGCATCGATTTGCTTGTCATCAACGCGCAAAATAAAACCACCAATTAGGTCAGTGTCAATATTTTCAACGAGTTCGATTTCAGCACCTGTTTGATCGGCCAATCGAGTTAAAACACGCTCACGCACTTCGGGATTCAATGCTCGGGAAGTGGTTAGGTAGGCGGTTTTAATTCCCTTGTGAACTTTGTATAAGCTCAAGTAGGTTTCACCGATTTCGAGAAGAAGTTCTTCTCTTTTCTTTTTCGCCAACAACACCATAAATTGGTGCGTCAAGGTGCATACTTTTTCTTCAAATACCTTTGAAAGAATAGCCACCTTATCGTCGGGTTTTATAATAGGGCTGCGCAACATTACTTTAAGCTCACGTGTGTCTTCCGCTGTTTGTATCAGGGTCAACATGTCGTTTTTCACCTCCTCAACTTGATTCAAGTCAAGTGCGAGGTCGAGCAAAGATTTAGCGTAGCGCTGTTTAACCAAAGAATGCTTCATGCTTCTCGATTAATTGAGTTCAATTTCGCTTAAAAACTCATCGACGAGTTTTTTGCTTTTATCCGTATTTGTCAACTCGTCCCGAAGTACTTTTTCAGCAACTTCAATGGCGAGTGTTCCAACCGTATTTCTCAGCTCCGTTAAAGCTGCTTTTTTCTCGTTTTCAATAGCCTCGCGCGCCGAAGTCATGATTTTATCCGCTTCGTTTTTTGCAACGTCTTTAGACTCATTGATCATGTTGTCTCGAATATCGCGTGCTTCTTTGAGCATTTGATCGCGTTCCGCACGAGCCTCATTGAGAATACGCTCATTATCTGCTTTCAAATTGGCCATTTCTTCACGCGCTTTTTGCGCCTGTTGAATAGCTTCTTCGATGGACTCTTCACGGTCGTTTACCGCTGATAAAATTGGTTTCCAGGCAAATTTGCGCAACAGAACCAATAGGATTAAGAACGAAACAGTCGTCCAAAATACAAGTCCAAATCCAGGGGTTACTAATTCCATGTTCTATATATTATTCAAAACGGTTTTCTAAAGAAGACCAACGGCTGCAGGCAACCCCTGTTCAGCCGATGGTCAAAAATCAATGTGATTAGGCAACCAACAAAGAAACAACGATAGCGAAAAGCGCAGCACCCTCAACAAGGGCAGCAGCGATAATCATAGCCGTTTGAATCTTAGCAGTAGCTTCTGGTTGACGAGCAATAGCATCCATTGCTTGTCCACCCACACGTCCGATACCTAATCCGGCTCCGATAACAGCCAATCCAGCACCAATTGCAGCTAATCCAGTCATAATGAACTTTAATTATAGTTAGTAAATTGTTCCTCAATTAATGATGCTCCTCAACCGCCATTCCAATGAACAGGGCTGTGAGCAACGTAAAAATATACGCTTGTAATGCAGCTACTAATAGCTCAAGTACATTCATGAATAACACGAATGCAACAGATACAGGCGAAATAAGCACCGTGTCGAAGATGAAAATCAACGAAACTAAGCTTAAGATGATAATGTGGCCGGCTGTAATGTTCGCAAATAAACGAACCATAAGAGCAAACGGCTTTGAAATGATTCCGATCAATTCAACAGGAATCATAATCGGCCAAAGGGCCACAGGAACTGGCGGCATTAATATATGCTTCCAGTAATATTTTTTTCCACTAAAGTTGGTCACGAGTAACGTGATCACAGAAAGGGCGAATGTTACCGAGATATTCCCTGTAAAGTTTGCACTAAACGGGAAGAAAGGAATCAAACCGATAAGGTTGTTCATCCAAATAAAGAAGAATAAAGTCAATAAATAAGGCATGTAACGCTTATAGTCTTTCTCGCCAATATTAGGACGTGCAATATCATCGCGAACAAATACGACTAAGGGCTCAACAAATTTGGCTATCCCTTTTGGTGCACCCGTATTCTTCTTGTAGAATTTGGCTGCTGTTAAGAAAATCCAGAAAATGAAAGCGATCGAAAGGAACATGCTAAACACATTCTTCGTAATCGAAATATCGATTGGCGCAGCATTCAATGCGTGGTGGTCCTCGTCCATTTCTACGAAGGAGCCATGTGCATTAGCAACATCACTGGCGTAATATATTTTTTCATGAAGGTTGACGAATCGCTGACCCGCCGCTTCGACTACATGGTGCCCTTCTGTGTCGTGGTGAAATTTTGAAGAAGAAAATACAGCCAAACCGTTGTTGGTCCAAAGGATTACCGGTAGTGGCATGCTTAGAGGGTGTCCATGCCAATCAATGATGTGAAATCCGTGGGCATCGGCAATGTGGTGCATGATGACGTCCGTCGCGTTGAAGGCCTCTTCCTCAGCGGCTAATTCATGTGCCTCTTCCTCAGCATCGTGAAGAAGTCCTTCTTGCTGGTGGTGAGTTGTGTCTTCTGTTGCGTGTTCTCCGTGATGATCTTGCGCAAACGATGGGCTTGCGGAAAGCAGCAGGGTTGCGGCTAGGAGTAAAAAGGTCCGAAAAGAATTGATTCGCATCATTTAATACTATGTAAATACCCTCTCTGAAAATCGGTGCAAAAATAGGTAATTAAGTGGAAAAAGAAAGCCATTTTCCGAACTTATTAACACATGTTGACAAGCGCCTAAAGAATCTGCCGTATTCGAGCATAGATTAAGCGGGTTTCTAAAGCCAAGAGAACGAAATACGGAAGCATAGTTTGAACGACAAGGGCCTTCGCATTGGGGACATGGGCCAACAAATCGGGCAACAGATAGAATACGACTGCCATCATTTTAATAAGGCCGCCTCCTAAGAAAGCAAACCCGAGCTGTTCTGGATGTTTTTTTTCGATCCAAACGAGTAAAGTGAGAACGACCGCGTACATCACATACAGAAACAAGTAGATATTCGTTAGCCCTTCAACCCGAAAGGGTTCCGGAAAAAAAGCCATGGAAAAAGAGTGTAGCACATAAAGAATGGGCGTACTCAAGGTGATCAACAATAGGGGGGTCCAGCTAGTCTTCATTTTGGCTGTCTCGGATAACATTACGGATGATTAGATAGAGCGCAGCAAATACCGCTAATAATGATAAAATGAGCGTCCAAAGAGGAAAATCCGCTTCGCGACGCTCATCAATTTTGTATCCTGCAATGGTGCCGACAGCAATAATAGCCATCATTTCAACAGCCATTCCCGTGTATTTTGCCCACTTTTTAAGCCGATTGTTCGGCGGAAGCGGCGCGTTCGGCATTCTTGATGTCTTTAATTACCGCACCCATTTTACAGGAGCCTGTAAAGTTTGCCCCTGGTTCTATAGAGAGCTTATCCACTAAGATGTCCCCGTGGATGTTGGCCGTTGACTTTAACGCTAATAATTGCGCCACTTGAAGCTTGCCTTTAATGGCTCCTTCTACATCGGCGTTTTGACAGAAAACATCTCCTTGTATTAAACCCTTCTCACCGACGACGACTTTTCCTTTCGTATTGATGCTACCTTCTAAGGTACCGTCAATTCTAAAGTTTCCGTCCGAAATAATATCTCCTTTGATAGTCGTTTCTGGGCCAATTCGGTTTCGAGCAGGTGCCTGCGGGTCTATATTCTTTGCCATATCTTTTCCTTTTGCGAACATTAGAGTGCGAATGAGTTTACGAAAAAAGGGCTACAAATATAGAAAAATAGATTCAAGCACCTGAGCGAAGAAACGGATAATCAGAATCTTACGGCAAATACTGTTCGCTGAAGAAGATCTGGTAGGCCGCGGGGTATTTGTTTTGAAATAAAATACCAAAGTTGCTCTGGGAAACAACAAAGTGTCGCCATTCTTGACCAGCCAAGGATTCGGCTATATTGGGTTCACTCTTGAGCGCATTAAAATATTTCTTCGCTTCATCGCCATTCGAAAGGGTCCGAACAGTGATCATTTGCATGCTTTTATCTAGAAAGAGACCCCGAACGTTGAGGTTTTTTAAGCTGAAGTATTTCTGATTGAAATCGCTCAGGAAGGTGCTCAAATCGTTCGCGTTAGTGCTTGCTGCGGGGAAAAGCAAAACATAAAAATGAGCTTCGCCCATACTTGGCATGAATTTTTTCGCCTCTTCCGCCATAAATAAACCGATGCTATCGACCTCCTCTTTTTCGGCAAGAACTTCTTCGGTCTCACCCGTATAAAAGGCAATCATTTTTTGGGCTTCAATACCTTCCTCTGAATAAGGGTAGTTTAAAACCACCTTGCGCATTTCTTCCACGAGCGTTTTCTCGTTTCTTTTTCCTTTCGATAAGGCGAGCAGGAAGGCGAATTTGGGCTCAAGTGGGTCGCCGGCAAATTGGGTCAAATTAGCTTCGCACTTTTTCGCACAGGCAGTATACCGACCCGATTCGAAATCTCGGAAACAAACCGAGTAGGCTTCGTTGGAGCGGTTTCGCTCGGCTTCAATTACATCGGCGTAAGAAGGATCCTTTAAAATTTTTGCAAAGTCGCTATTTGGATCTAGGTCAATCAACTTTTGTTTGTATTCTTCCGCTTTAGCCGGCTTATTCAAATCGGTGAACAAGCGGAATAAATAAAAATACTCTTGAATTCGGTATTGATTGTCTGGGTACTTGTCGAGCAAGCGCTCAAAGGTTTCAGCCGCCTTTACGTTGTCAAAAAGCTTTTCCTTGTACAGAAGGGCCAAACCGTAATATGCCTCTATATTTTGTGCATCCAAAGAATCTTGCGCCTCTTGGGTCGTAGGTAGCGTGGCTAAATATATGGAGCGATCGTATTTATAGGCTCGATACGTTGAGTCTCCAATGGTGATCGTTATCGTATCTCCAAACTCTTCTTCAATCTCCTCAGCACTAAATGTTCTTTTATTCTCTCGCCTCCAATTATCCTCGAGCCGTCTGTCGCCCCAAATTCGCTGGAATTCCGTTCTTCCCAAACTTACGGTCGAAGGATTATAGAAGTACCAATTCCCCTGTGTTGTTGAACCACCGCTCCGGTTTTGGTTGTCGCGCATCATGGCCATTTGTTGTCCAAACCCCTCGCGCATTTCCGCTTCGCGCTGCCTTTGTTCCTCCTGTAATTGCGCAATATATTTATCTACGGCTGCTTCACGGTCACCGGGCTTCATTCTTCCCAAGCGGAGCAAACTGTCATTGGTTTCAATAGTCACAAAATAACCGACCAACTCATCCAAGTTTTCAGCGAGCTGTTTAATTTCTTCATATCGCTCAAATTCGGGCGGGAGAACAGTCATGGTACTGTCATAGTATGCTTGAGCGTGTCGATAGTTTCCTTCATCGAAGGTGATTTCCGCCAAACGGAGGTAACTCTTGGCCTTTTGGGTATAGTTATTTGTGCTGTAATAGGCTGAATAGCGATAGCTCTCTTTTGCCTTGTCCTCTTCTCCCGTATCCCAATAAATTTCTCCTAAGGCAAAGTAAATCTGATCGAGGTAGTCTAAATTCTTTTCTTCCGCAGCCAATTCCTCCAAAGCAGCGATAAGCGGAGCGGGGTTTCTTTGATATCCGCTAATGCAGAGTGCGCGCTGAATTTGCGCGTTGAACTCCATAACGTACGTCGCCTTCATTTTTAATACGGCAGCGTAATACTGAATCGCCCTATTACACGATCCATCAGCCTCGTACAGTTGCGCGAGAATAAAGGTGTACCGAGACTTCCGCTCTTTGCTCGTCGACATGCTGATTGCACGGGTCATCGACTCTATGGCGTATTCGTATTCTTTTTGTTCCGCGTAAATTTGAGCATAAATGGCGTATACTTCCGCTTTCAGAGAATTTGGAATTTTGCCTGTAGTCTCCATTACTTCAAGCGTGTAAATTGCCTGAGTGTAGTTTTTAAGAGCCAAATAAGCACGGGCAGCCCACCACATCGATTCATGGTATAATGGGCCTTCATTGAATTGTAGAGAAACGTAGTTGAATGCTTCTAACGAAGCGATGTACTCTTGTTTATAAAAACGCGCCTTACCTATAAGTAGATAATTGTCGTCAATCCACTCATTTTTTTCTTCCCCTTTAATCACCATCGAGTGCCGGCGAACCACTTTAGCCGCTTTATCCAAGGCTCGGTCCATTTGCGGATAAATGGACTTGGCGTCATCCGAAGTACCTAATATATAAGCGGGTAAAATTTGCTCATAGTCGTCAATGACCGTGTTTTCAAGCTTTTCCACACCTTCCTTAAAGCTCTCATTACCATTGAAATAGCCGTTATAATGAGTCGTAATTTTATGGTACTCGCGATTCACGAACTTGTCCTTTTCCGTAGAACAAGCAGCGGCCAGCAGGACTAAGAACAAGCCCAGAAAGGTTCTATAAATGAGTGCTTTTTTCAAATGCGAACGATAAATGCCTCTTACTTAACTTCGGCGCGGCAAATTTATTATTATTCATCGACTTACTCTTCGTTGAGCGGAGTATTCCGATATTTGCAGCCATGGCAAAGCGCACAGAGAAAAAAGAGGCCAAACAAGAGTGGCTCGATCGCTTAAAGAATAAGTACCGATTGGTCGTACTAAACGACGATACCTTTGAGGAAAAAGTTTCGTTTCGTCTGTCGCGCCTTAATGTTTTCGTGGCCACAGGGCTTAGCGTAATAACGCTTATTGGCTTTACCATTATTCTTATTGCATTTACTCCGCTCCGTGAGTATATCCCCGGCTATAGCTCTACGGCGCTTCGACGTCAGGCTCTTGAAAATGCCGTAATGGTTGATTCGCTTCGCCGAGTCATTGCCAATCAAGAGCGCTATGTGGACATAATTAACGGTGTCGTTAGCGGAAACCTGCCCGAGTACGATACGTCGCAAGTTGTCGACGCTTCTGAAATTGACAGCATTGAGCGTCCTCCCTCTCGGGAGGATACAGCCCTTCGCGTTTTGGTCGAACAGGAAGAGCGATACAATCTCTTTGAAGAGGAACAAAACGCGAAAGGGGGACTGGCAAACCTCACTTTTTTCCCACCGATAAAAGGACTTGTTTCTGGCCAATTTAATGCCAGCACCGATCATTATGGCGTCGATATTGTAGCGGCGGAGAACGAACCTATTTTAGCCGTTTTAGAGGGAACCGTGCTCATTGCCACATGGTCTTCAGAGGAGGGCTACGTTTTGGTGTTACAACACGATCAAGGACTTATTTCGGTGTACAAACACAACTCGGTATTGTTAAAAAGCCAAGGGGAACTCGTTCAAGCGGGCGAAGCCATTGCTATTATTGGAAATTCAGGCCACCTCAGCACGGGGCCACACCTCCATTTCGAACTTTGGGTGAGCGGTATTTCCGTAGATCCGGAAAGCTATATCGTATTCTGATGAGCATTAAAGCGCAACTTTCAAAAATAGTGGCGAGAATCATTTATTCTCGAACACAAAAATGGTCGAAAAAGCCAATCGAAAGCCAAAAAAAGGTATTCGAAAGCCTTATTAAAAGGGCGAAATCAACCGCTTTTGGAAAAGATCACCACTTCGACAAGGTCCAAAGCGTGTCTGATTTTCAAAAACGTGTTCCCGTTCGCGATTACGAAGGACTGAAAACGTACGTCGAGCGCATAAAGGAAGGAGAAAACGATATCCTTTGGCCGGGAAAGCCATTGTATTTTGCGAAAACGTCGGGCACCACCTCCGGGGCGAAGTACATACCCATAACCAAAGAAAGCATGCCCTTCCACGTTGAGGCGGCCCGCAATGCCTTGCTGCATTATATTCACGAAACAGGCAACACGTCGTTTGTCGATGGTAAAATGATTTTCCTGCAAGGTTCCCCAGAAATGGAAGAAATCAACGGTATTCAATTAGGTCGATTAAGCGGAATTGTAGCACATTATGTTCCGGGATATTTACAGCGAAACCGAATGCCTTCATGGGAAACGAACTGTATCGACGATTGGGAGACGAAAGTTGACGCTATTGTTGGCGAAACCCTTGTTGAAGACATGCGCTTAATCAGCGGAATCCCCAGCTGGATGCTGATGTATTTTGAGCGCGTAGTGGAACAAACAGGAAAAAAAATAAACGATGTTTGGCCCAATTTTTCGCTCTTCGTAAACGGAGGAGTGGCCTTCGAACCCTATCGTGCTAAGTTTGAAGAAATGATCGGTAAACCCATCGACACCCTCGAGCTTTACCCAGCTTCCGAAGGCTTTTTTGCCTACCAAGACAGCCAAAAAGAACAGGGCCTTTTGCTCCTTTTGAACCAAGGTATTTTTTATGAGTTTATTCCGGCGGATCAATTTTTTGAGGAAAACCCACCCCGATTGACGATTGGAGAAGTGGAACTCGGTGTAAACTACGCCCTGGTAATTAGTACCAATGCGGGCTTATGGGGGTATAATATTGGAGATACGGTTCAATTTGTGAGCAAGGAACCTTATCGAATTATCGTTTCAGGCCGAATTAAGCATTATACCTCGGCCTTTGGCGAACATGTTATAGCAAGTGAAGTGGAAGCCGCGCTAAAAGCCTCCGTTGCCGAAACGGATGCACGCGTAGTAGAGTTCACCGTAGCTCCGCAAATTGCCCCGTCCGAAGGGCTTCCGTACCACGAATGGCTCATTGAGTTTGATCATAAACCCGCGGATATGGACCAATTCTCAATGCTGATCGACAAATCCATGCAACAAAAGAACATTTACTATGCGGATCTCATTAAAGGCAAAGTATTGCGTCCGTTGGTGATCACAGCTATCAAGCCGGGAGGCTTTACGGAATACATGAAATCAATTGGTCGCTTGGGAGGCCAAAACAAAGTATCGCGCCTGTCGAATGATCGAAAAATAGCGGACGCACTAAGAGAATTTTCGGAATAAATGGAAAAGAAAAAATTAGCCATACTAGGCTCCACCGGCTCAATTGGGACGCAGGCCTTAGAAGTGGTAAGCGAACAACCCGAGGCTTTTGAAGTCGAGGTGCTCACCGCGCATCGTAATGCGAACCTGCTCATTGAACAAGCTCAAAAATACAAACCGAACGCCGTAGTAATAGGCGATGAGACGCAATACGAAAAAGTGAACGACGCCCTTTTCGATATAGGCATCAAGACGTATGCGGGTAAAGAAGCTTTAAATGATGTCGTTCAAATGGACTCCGTTGATTTGGTTTTGACGGCGCTCGTGGGCTACAGCGGTCTGGCGCCCACTTTATCAGCGATCGACGCGGGCAAACCTATAGCGCTTGCGAACAAAGAAACGCTGGTCGTCGCGGGCGAACTTGTGACGAAAAAAGCGGCGGAAAAGAGCGTTCCCCTATTACCAGTCGATTCAGAACACAGCGCTATTTTTCAATGTCTTGCGGGTGAATTTCACAATCCGATCGAAAAAATTGTACTGACCGCTTCGGGTGGTCCCTTTCGCGGGCGATCCAAAGAGGAGCTTCTACAGGTTACGAAGCAGCAAGCGTTGAAACACCCAAACTGGGAAATGGGAGCAAAGATTACTATCGACAGCGCATCGTTGATGAATAAAGGCTTGGAAGTAATCGAAGCGAAATGGCTGTTCGGCCTGCGGCCGGATCAGATTGAAGTAATCGTTCATGCGCAATCCATTATTCATTCCATTGTCCAATTTGAAGACGGGAGCATGAAGGCGCAAATGGGCCTTCCAGACATGAAACTCCCAATCCAATATGCGATGGGCTACCCAATGCGTATCGCAAACACCTTCCCGAGATTCAATTTCCTGGATTATCCAAACCTTACTTTTGAGCAGGCGGATCGTTCTACTTTTAGAAACCTAGACCTTGCATTCGAGGCTTTGAACCAAGCGGGAAATGCAGCTTGTGTTTTAAATGCGGCAAATGAAGTAGCTGTAGCCGCCTTTTTGAACGACCAAGTAGGCTTTTTAGAAATGTCGGATATCCTGGAACACACCCTATCGAAAACAGCTTATGTCAAGACGCCATCGTATGGCGATTATGTAGCGAGTGATGCCGAGGCAAGAAGGATCGCCTCGGAAAGAATAAACTAGGTATCTTTGATGCCTCTTTTGCAACAAACACAATGGAAATACTAGATATTTTAGTGAAAGCGGCTCAGTTCTTTTTGAGCCTTTCACTCTTGATTATATTACACGAGCTCGGGCATTTTATACCAGCCAAACTTTTTAAAACGAGGGTGGAAAAATTCTACCTCTTTTTTGATCCTTGGTTTTCTGTCTTGAAGAAAAAAGTGGGCGATACCGAATATGGAATTGGTTGGCTTCCCTTGGGCGGTTATGTGAAAATATCGGGAATGATCGATGAGAGCATGGATAAGGAGCAGCTTAAGCTTCCTCCAAAACCGTATGAGTTTCGTTCTAAACCGGCTTGGCAGCGATTGATCATTATGCTCGGTGGAGTAACCGTTAATGTCATTTTGGCGATTATTATTTATGCTGGAGTGCTCGCTTATTGGGGCGAGCAGTACTTGCCAACTAAGAATGTAACAACGGGTATTGTGGTCGACTCCGTCGGAGAGTCTATGGGGCTTCAAAATGGAGATAAAGTGTTGTTAGTGAACGGTGTCGAAGTTGAAAACTTCAACGTCATTCCAATGGAAATGGTTTTGGGCGCTGAAAGTATTACGGTAGAAAGAGATGGTGAAGAACGCACGTTCCCTATTTCATCGCAAAACGTAAAGGCGTTGATTCAGAATCCAGGCTTCATGGCGCCGAGAATTCCCTACACCGTGCGGGCATTTACGGATAGCTCCGTTGCCGAAAAAGCAGGGGTACAAGTTGGAGATAAACTGGTTGGATTCAATGGTTCAAACCTTCGTTTTTACGACCAATTCACAGATAGTATCCCAGCCCATTCGAATGATTCAATTGTTTTAACGGTAGTGCGCGATGAAGCGAGAATCGATATTCCTATGGTCGTTCCTTCATACGGTCAAATAGGCGTTTATCCGGGTGGTACCTACTCGGACTTCTTTGAGCTTGAAACTAAATCCTACGGTTTCTTTGAATCCATACCGGCCGGAGTCAATAGGGCCACCTCTACCTTGTCGAATTACATTCGTCAGTTCAAAATTATCTTTGATACAGAAACAGAGGCATACAAATCTGTCGGTGGTTTCTTAACGATAGGAAATCAATTCCCGAGCACTTGGGATTGGCAGTACTTTTGGAACTTCACCGCTTTCTTGAGTATTATGCTTGCCTTCCTGAATATTCTGCCGATACCGGCGCTCGATGGGGGGCATGTGGTTTTTCTGTTAGGTGAAATCATTACGGGCCGAAAGCCGTCGGAGAAAGTGCTTGAGTATGCGCAAATTGTTGGATTTGTACTGCTTTTGGCTCTTCTTTTGTTCGCTAATGGAAACGACCTCATTAAACTGCTCAAGTAATGAATACCAAGACCTTCATGCATCGATCGTGTTTGTGGGCAGTTCTTTTCTTGATGTGTAGTTATCTGGCCGTAGGCCAAGAATCAGAAAAAGATACCCTTTACAGTGGCGTACTGCTGATTCCCTTCCCAAGCCAAATGTATTTAAGTGATTCGGATCGAGAAATAGCAGAAGAAAGCCAGGTAAGTTATGACGCGCTTCGCTCTAAATTCAGAACCGGTTTGGACATTAGTTTTGCCGTTCGGTTACAAGAACTGTACGGAGACCATTCTCTGCTCCGAGATACCAGCGACCGAGCGGCATCGGACTTGAATAAACTTTACAGAAACGCCAAGTATCAGTACGCGTTTACTCCGGAAAAGAGAGCAGAAATGGCCGCAGCGGAGGAAGAGGGTAATAAAGGATTGGCGGGGCTTCTAGGGAAAAAGAAAAAGAAAGAAGAAGAACCAAAACAAGAGAAAGGCCTTTTTGACTCAGGTTCCGATAAAGCGTCGGCATCGGCAGATGAACCGGGGAGCTACATGCATGCTGAATTGCGAGATTCGACTGTTTTAAATGATCTTTTCGAGGTTTATGGAACGGAGCTATTTCTTTTTTTGAATCAGTTTGAAATTGATACGCGATTCGATGACTGTATTGACTTCGACAATAAAATTTACAACCGCGAAATCAAGGTACATTACGATTTGTATCGATTCGATGGAACCCTTCTCGACGGAGGTGTTTTGATTACTACGTTTCCAAGTAGCGTGAACTCAGTAAATGAAATTACGCGTAAATACTTTCCCGACATGACCGAATCTTTCGGAAAAAAAATACCCACACGATCGACCGAAGCCTCGACTGCCGAAAATCAGTAAGCCCTATCTGTTGAGGTTATTCCCGTGAAAGGTTATAACTTTAACCCTTCACTTCATAAAGCCTTAAAAAATGTCTGAATTGACTCAAAAAATAAAGAAAATGGCGGACCACGTTCGCCGTGAATTCGATATCGCCTTAGCCCTCGGAGAATTGGGTATAAAAGACGACAACCAAGGAGTATCTACCGGTTCGGAATACTTCGGAAATGGACCTGCAATTGAAAGCTATTCACCGGTAGACGGAGCCTTGATCGGAAAGGTAACCACGGGGTCGGAAGCGGATTACGAACGAGTGATTCAATCGGCTCAATCGGCCTACAAAACATGGCGCACAATGCCTGCTCCACAAAGAGGCGAAATCGTTCGCCAGTTTGGAGATAAGCTCCGCCAGAAAAAATCAGCCCTTGGAAAATTGGTTTCCTATGAAATGGGAAAATCGTACCAAGAAGGCTTGGGCGAGGTTCAAGAGATGATTGATATCTGCGACTTCGCAGTGGGATTATCGCGTCAGCTTCACGGACTCACCATGCATAGCGAACGCCCTGGTCACCGAATGTATGAGCAGTATCACCCCATTGGGGTGGTGGGGATAATCTCAGCATTTAACTTCCCTGTGGCCGTTTGGTGCTGGAATACCGCTCTGGCGTGGATTTGTGGAGATGTATGTGTTTGGAAGCCGTCTGAAAAGGCACCACTTTGCGGTGTTGCTTGTCAGAAAATATTCCAGGAGGTGCTCGAAGATAACAACCTACCTGAAGGAATAAGCTGCCTTATAAATGGCGACTATAAAGTAGGAGAATTGATGACTGCCGATAAGCGGGTTCCTTTAGTTTCAGCTACGGGGTCGATTCGCATGGGTAAAATTGTTGCTCAGGCCGTAGCCGCCCGATTGGGCAAGTCGCTTCTAGAGCTGGGCGGAAACAACGCGATTATTATTACTCCGGATGCCGACCTCGATATGACTATCATCGGAGCTCTTTTTGGGGCCGTTGGAACATGCGGACAAAGATGTACATCTACGCGTAGATTGATTATTCACGAATCCGTTTACGATGAAGTGAAGAACCGTTTGGTTAAAGCTTATGGCCAATTGCGTATTGGAAATCCATTGGATGAAAACAACCACATTGGGCCGTTAATTGACACAATGGCTGTTGATCAGTACCTAGGAGCACTTGAAAAAGTGGTTCAAGAGGGTGGAAATATTGTCGTAGACGGAGGGGTTCTGGAAGGCGAAGGATACGAAAGCGGCTGCTATGTAAAGCCCGTGATTGCCGAAGTAGAAAACCACTATGAAATAGTTCAGCACGAAACATTTGCTCCGATTTTATACCTGATGAAATACAAAACGCTTGACCAAGCGATTGAGCTTCAGAATGGCGTGGTTCAAGGTTTGTCTTCAGCTATTATGACGACTAATTTGAGAGAAGCAGAGCGCTTTTTAAGTGCGGTTGGATCGGACTGCGGAATTGCCAACGTCAATATCGGAACTTCAGGTGCTGAAATTGGCGGAGCTTTTGGTGGTGAAAAAGAAACGGGCGGTGGTCGTGAATCGGGATCCGATGCTTGGAAAGTTTATATGCGCCGCCAAACGAACACGATTAACTACACGAACGAGCTTCCTTTGGCTCAAGGAATAAAATTCGATCTGTAAATCGTGATTCGCCCTATTGAAGCGCGCGATAATGAAACCGTTAAGAAAGTAGTTCAATCGGTTTTGACTTCCTTCGGGGCCAATCGCCCTGGATTCGCTTTCGTAGACGAGGAGCTCAATTCAATGTATGAATCGTATTCCCAACCGGGAAAATCATACTATGTTCTAGAACGCGACGGGGCAGTTGTTGGAGGGGGTGGAATTGTCCCGCTGAGTAACGCTTCGGACGGGTACTGTGAACTAGTTAAAATGTATTTTTTGCGTTCGGCAAGAGGCTTGGGGTATGGACGAAAAATGATCGAGTTGTGCCTGGCCGACGCAAAGCGAATGGGTTATGATACCTGTTATCTAGAAACGCTCGAGACCATGGAAACAGCTCAATTCCTTTATAAGGAATATGGTTTTGTTCCGCTCGATAAGCCCTTTGGTTCTACCGGTCATTGCGGATGTGATGTGTACATGATGAAAACGCTCTAATGGCCACCATCGGAAACGACATAAAGGAAGCGCGTCAACGGCTTATTGAAGGCTTACCCATTGGTATGCCTACGGAAACGGTATACGGCCTGGCGGCAAACGCCTTGAGCGAACCGGCAGTTTTAGAAGTTTTTAAGGTAAAGGAGCGGCCCTCCTTTGACCCCTTGATTGTACACATAGATCAGTTTAGCTGTGCAGAAAAATACGCGGAAGCCATTCCTAAAACGGCGTATACTTTGGCACGCGCTTTTTGCCCGGGCCCACTGACTTTTATTCTTCCGAAAAAAGAGATTATTCCCGACCTCGTTACTTCGGGTCATCCGACGGTCGGAATTAGAGTTCCACAGCATCCGATGGCTCAAGAACTATTGAAATCGCTCGACTTTCCCTTAGCTGCACCCAGCGCCAATAAATTTGGAAATGTGAGTCCTACAAGTGCTTTAAACGTTGAAGAGCAAATCGGAAATGAAATAGAATACATTCTTGATGGCGGCGATTGTGAAGTGGGGCTCGAATCGACTATAGTCACCTTTGAAGAGGAAGAGGTAATTGTACTTCGTTTGGGCGGCATATCGCTCGAACAACTAGAAGAAACGCTCCAAAAACCGGTGAAAGAAGTTCGGACGAGTAGTTCAAAACCACAGGCCCCGGGGATGCTTACAGCTCATTATTCGCCTGGGATTCCGGTACATTTTGGTTCATGGGCCTCACGGCCCGATGGAACCCCTCTCTCAAAAACGGGGTTTTTATGCCTTGAAAAGCCCACTGGTTTCCCAAGCGAAGCCGCAATTTATGAGCTTTCTCCTCGGGCCGATTTAAACGAAGCGGCGCGCCAATTATTCCGTGGATTGCGCTCTTTTAACCCTGAAAAAGTTGAACTAATTGTGGCCGAACCGATGCCGGAATTGGGCTTGGGAAGAGCGATCAACGATCGCCTTCGAAGAGCTGCGGCAACAAATCGATAAGTACAATGCTTCTTTGTACCTTTGTTCTTCTCTAAATTCAGACGATATGTCAAGTTTGATGGTTTTAGCGGGCTTTGTAGGCCCCTGGCAAATAGCCTTAATCGTAGTAGTGGTACTCCTTTTATTTGGAGGCCGTAAAATTCCGGAATTGATGCGCGGATTAGGAAGCGGTATCAAAGAATTTAAAGACGCTACCAAGGAAGACGACAAAGACGACCAGAAAGAGGTCAAGGACTGATCCATGAGCTACAACACGCTTTCAGAAATACAATCGGACCTCGGTAAAGGGGCGCTGACCCTTCCGGAATTAGTGCAGGCCTATCTTGGACGCATTAATGAAGAACAGTCTTTGAACGCTTTTTTAGAAGTGTATGAAGACGAAGCAATGGAGCGCGCACAAGAGATCCAATCGAAAATGGAACAAGGAACAGCCGGCCGGTTGGCAGGACTTGTTCTCGGAATAAAAGACAACATTTGTTTTAAAGGCCATAAGGTTTCCGCGGCCTCTCATATTTTAGAAGGGTTTGAGTCCTTGTTTAGCTCCACCGTTGTGGATCGTTTGTTGGCTGAAGACGTTGTGATCATTGGTCGCCTTAATTGTGACGAGTTTGCAATGGGGTCCGCGAATGAGAACTCCTATTACGGCCCTGTTTTGAATCCAAAAGACCGAACAAAGGTTCCCGGTGGATCTTCAGGTGGATCGGCTGCTGCAGTAGCCGCAGGTATGTGTCACGCCGCTCTCGGTAGCGACACAGGTGGATCTATTCGCCAGCCTGCATCGTTTACGGGCATCGTAGGTTATAAGCCTACTTATGGAACCGTTTCACGGCACGGACTCATCGCCTATGCTTCTTCTTTTGATCAAATTGGACCGATGACCAAAAGCGTTGAAGACGCTTCGTTATTGCTCGATATCATGGCGGGTCCTGATGAATATGACTCAACGGCTTCACAAGAACGCGAAAAAAGCTACGAGGTTCGTCCGGCCGAGAAGGCCGAAAAGAAGAAGATTGGATACATCGCGGAATGCATCGAAAGCGAGGGTTTGGACCCAGAAGTGCGTCAGCGATTGATCGAAGAAATTGAATGGTTACGCTCGGAAGGCCATACTGTGGAAGAGGTACATTTTCCGTATTTGGATTATATGGTTCCTACATACTATATTCTCACAACGGCGGAAGCGTCGAGTAATTTAGCGCGTTATGATGGGGTTCATTTCGGCTACAGAAGCGGAACAGCAGAGGGCCTTGAGCCCACGTATAAACAATCGAGAACTGAAGGTTTTGGCGAGGAAGTAAAGCGTCGAATTATGTTGGGGACCTTCGTACTTAGTTCAGGCTATTACGATGCATATTACGGCAAAGCTCAGAGGGTTCGTCGATTGATTCAGGATAAAACATCCGAACTTTTGAGTGCGTATGATTTTCTACTTTCGCCAACCACACCGCACAGCGCCTTTGAACTCGGTAA
>ENA-OUOG01000100-OUOG01000100.1-marine-metagenome-genome-assembly--contig:-NODE-100-length-101049-cov-5.811918_pt1 | contig 101049 bp, 57 predicted proteins | sample MGYA00248635_ERZ508505 | MGnify/ENA primary metagenome ERZ508505 (study PRJEB26176, sample SAMN06267871) | marine metagenome | isolation source: Saanich Inlet, British Columbia, Canada | place: Pacific... | reverse complement strand
ACGTCGTGAAGGGTTCGTTTTCGGCACGAGAAAAAGAGGGTTTCTTTTCGGAAAACGACGACGTCGACGACGACGTCGACTCCACCGCGGGCGGGTTCGCGTTCGACCGATCGCCCATGGCTGTTTCGCCCGTGGGCACCGCGACGCCCGCCTCCGAGCGGTCCGAGACGCTTCTGGGCGACCACGGTTCCGACGTGACCAACGTGCGGCTGGGCTGGGGCGGGAGCGAGTTCGGCGGCGACGGGAGCGAGCTCTCGCATCCGCAGTCGCCGAGAACAAAAGCGTCGGAGACGGACGTCGGCGACGTCGCCGCCGGCGTCTCCGGCGTTTATGAAAACGCGCGCCTTGGCGGGATCCCGATCCCGACCGAAAAAAACCACCTGGACGGCGCCGCGGACGCGCTGCGCGCGTGGGTGCGCGGCGAGGAAGAGAGGGGGGAGACGCGAGGAGACGGAGAAAACGACCTCGAAGCGAGGACCACCTCGAAGCCTCGCGACGAAGAAAAAAACGCTCCGGAGGCTGAAAAAAAAACGAACGGCTCTCCGGAGGCTTCTCCGGGGAAGTCCTCGTCCGCCTCGCCGTTCGTCGTCGACGACTCGGAAGCGCTTTTGGGTCCGTCCCGCGCGTCGGTTGAAGCGTTCGAGACGTTCTCGCTGAAGATCGTTCACCGCGCGTCGCGCACGGGTTTCGAGGCGCACAAGGATTTCCCCGTGGTCCCGGGCGAGCTCGTCGCCGGGCGGTACCGCGTGCTGGACGTCCTCGGCGCCGCCGCGTTCTCCACCGCCGTCAAAGCGGAGGACGAATCCGCGAAAAACCAAAAGGAGGCGTTTGTGTGCTTGAAAATCGTCAAGAACAACAAGGACTTTTTCGACCAGAGCCTGGACGAGGTGCGTCTGCTTCGGATGATGAACGACGCGGACACAAACGACGAGAAGAACATCGTGCGCATGCTCGATTTTTTCTACCACCGCGAACACCTGTTCATCGTCACCGAGCTGCTCGGTTTGAACCTGTACGAACACCAGAAGCTGTGTTTGCGCGAAAGATCTTTCGCGAAGCGCGCGCGGCGTATCCGAAGGCGAAGCGCGTCCGTCGTGTCGGACGCCTCCGTTTCCACGGACCACTCGATAGGCAATTCGCCGAGCCCGCCGGCGTCACCCGACCGGTCACCCGACCGGTCGCCGCGGTCGTCCGACCCCCTCGAGCCGATACACGCCCAGTACTTCACCGTGAAGGCGCTCCGCGTCGTCGCCAAGCAGGTGCTCGTCGCGCTCGAGTTCATGCACGCGCGCGGCGTGATCCACTGCGACGTGAAGCCCGAGAACATCGTGTTGCGTCTCGGCGACGACCACGTTTCGCGACGCTCGGTGAAAGTCATAGACCTGGGAAGCTCGTGCTTCACCACGGACCACCTGTCGAGCTACGTGCAGAGCCGGTCGTACCGCGCGCCGGAAGTCGTGCTCGGCGCGCCCTACGACGGGAAAGTCGACCTGTGGAGTTTAGGGTGCGTCTTAGCGGAGCTCTTCACCGGCGAGGTTTTGCTGCGGAACGAGTCCACGCAAACGGCGTTGGCGCGCGTCATCGGCATCTTCGGGCCGCTCGACCCCGAGCTTTTAAGGCTCGGGAAACACGCGGGGGCGCTCATCACCGCCGCGGGCGTGCCGTACGAGCGGCGGGACGACGACCAGACTTCCGACGCGGAGGAGCCTGCCTCCGAGGCGTTCGACGAGGAATCGATTACGAGCGACGTGGATTCTGGGATACGCGGGTGGAAAGCTGCCGAAGAACGCGGCGAGTCAAGAGGCGTTCGCGTGTTGCTTCCGAAACGCACGTCGCTGGCGGCGCGGCTCGGGCTCCCGCCTCTGGGCGTGGCGTGCGACGCCAAAGACACGGAGTTTCCGAACAGAGCGGCGACGCGAACGAAAACGGCGCCGCCCGCGCCGACGGCGCTTCCCCCCGGCTTCGCCGCGAAAACAAAAAGCGCGCTCGAGACCGATCTTTCGTCCGTTTCGGGAAAAGAAGACGCGAAAAGAAAACCTCGCGACGCGTGGACGGCGACGGAGGAGAAGGACGGGTTCATCGAGTTTTTGTTGCTTCTGTTACAGCCCAACCCGCGTTCGCGGCCGACGGCGGCGCAGGCGCTTGAACACGAGTGGCTCGCCGGCGACGACGACGACTTCGAAGACGCGTGGGTTCCTCCCCAGACTGCGTTTTCGTACGGAGACGCGCGCGAGCGGGATATACTCGCGCAGCTTTGACGCGGCGAACGTAGATGTTGTTCGCCATCGACGATACTACGCTCGGAAGTCGATAGCACTACGAGACGACGAATCGGTTCGACGATTTCGTCTTTACAAAATTCGGTTTTTTAACTCGCTTCACTTTTCGTACCACCTCTTCGCGCCGGCGTCGTCTCGCGCGTCGCTCCTGTGTCGGTCCCCGAAACGGTCAGACGCGTCGCGCCGTTCCCTGTCGCGGCTGCGTTCCCTGTCTCGGCTCCGCGCGCGGCCGCCGCCCCCCCCGCCGTACGGGTGGTACCGACCGCGGTCGTCGTCCCGGCTCCGGTCGCGCGAGCGCGGCCTCGCGCGGTGCCCCCCGCGGCTCCACCCGTCGTCGCGCTCGCGGCGTTCATTTGACGCGTTCCTGTCATACCGGTAAGCGCCCGGGTCGATCCCTCTTCCTCGCTCGGCGGCGCCCTTGACGTGCGGCGCCCTCTGGCCGACGTTCACCGAGAGCGCCGCCTTGACCGACTGCGGCCGCGCGCGGCCGTCGTCGCCGCGGCGGCTGGCGCCGCCGACGCCGCCGAGGCCGGCGGGCTGGGTATTAAGCCCGCGTTCCTCGATCGCCTTCACCAACGTGCGTCTGGTGACCTCGGGAATTCGGGGGAAGATGGTCTCGAAGTAGTGCTGGTCCAGGATGAGATCCCTCACGAACGCGCCCATCGTGGTTTCCCTTCGCGGATCATTCGTCGGCGCGAACTTTTCGCCATCCGCTAAGTACGGCTCGAGGTGCTCGAGCAGCTTTTTGTGCGGGCAGACGTACCGGAGGTACAGGAACCCGATCGCGCGGATGTACGGCGAGTCCCCGTGATCTAATAAGTGCTTGATCTGCGTATCTTCCAGAAACTGCGTCTCGTCGTCGCCGTCGTCGCCGAGCTTTCGCGTCGGCGCCAGCGTGAACAGTCGGTACAGGATGCAAAACGCGGTGGACGGACCTCGCGCGTTGCCGCTCATCCACGGCTCGACGTGCGTCACCTCGTTGTACATCTCGTCCACCAGGGTCATGAAGTCCGTCACCTTGCACAGCTGGCGGTAGTAGTCCGAGTACACGATGTTCGAACGCAACACCTTCTCCACGTTGTACGACTTGCCGTTGTCCACGGCGCCCGTCAGGGGGGCGAAAGCGGCGGTCGCCATCTTCGACCGACGGAAGCGCCCGAGGAAAAGGTTCTGCCGCACCGCCGCGCGTCGACGCCGTGGCTATCCGCGCGTCGCGCCGCGCACACCGCTCACGAGCGTCCACGCCGTGCACGGAAAGTCCCGCGCGTCGGGCTCCAGACGCGCGCTCGCCGGAGTGGCGAGCGTCTCACATTCGTCGCGCTTCTCGAGTTTTCCGCGTGGCGGTTCGCAACGATTCATTGATCTGAACACTGAGCGATCGGCGGCGGTCAGAGCGACGGATAAAAAGGGTTCGATCGCTTGTCGGCGCCACTTTCGTGCGCGCGTCTCCGGACGCACACCCACGATGGCGACCGCTCGCCGCGACACGCTCCTGGAGCTGCAAGCTAAGGCGCAGAAGAAGTGGGCCGATGAGAAGACCTTCGAGGTCACCGCTCCCCGGGACGGTACGTGCGATCTCGGCGCTCGCGATTTTCCCTCTCGGGAGGGCACCGGAAGCCGAGCGCGATCGCGAACGTTTTCGCGTCGCGTCGGTCCGGGACGTCCTGCGAGAGGATGATCCATCGATGGACGTTCGAAGCGGCGCGTTCGGGAGCCCTCCGACGCGTCGACGCGGGACGCACCGCGCCACCGTTTAAACGCCGTTCGCCGACGTACCCTCGCGCTGACGCACCCCACGCCTCCACGCATCGTCGTCGTCATCGCACGCGCCGCGCTCCGCGAAAAAAAAAACGACAGGCTCCAAGCCCCCCAAGTTTTTCGGCAACTTCCCGTACCCTTACATGAACGGCATGCTGCATCTCGGACACGCGTTTTCCCTGTCCAAGCTTGAGTTCGCGTCCGCGTACCACCGTCTGAAGGGCGACGAGACGCTGTTCCCGTTCGCGTTCCACTGCACGGGCATGCCCATCAAGGCGAGCGCGGACAAGATCAAGAACGAGATCGCGAAGTACGGGAACCCGCCCGCCTTCCCCGTCGTGGACGAGGCGGAGGCGGAGAAGATCGCCGCGGAGAAAGCCGCGGAGGCGGCGAAGGACGCGGCGAACAAGGACCCCACGAAGTTCGCGGCGAAAAAGTCCAAGGCGACCGCGAAGGCGGGCACGCAGACGTATCAGTGGGACATCATGAAGAGCAGCGGCATCGGCGACGACGAGATCCCGCCCTTCGCCGATCCGTACCACTGGCTGGAGTACTTCCCCCCTCTCGCGAAGCGCGACGTGACCGCGATGGGGTGCCAGGTTGACTGGCGACGCAGCTTCATCACCACGGACCACAACCCGTTCTACGACGCGTTCGTGCGGTGGCAGTTCAACACGCTGAAGAAGATCGGCAAGGTGATCAAGGCGAAGCGCATGGCGGTGTACTCGCCGCTCGACGGTCAGCCCTGCGCGGACCACGACCGCGCCTCGGGCGAGGGCGTCGGGCCGCAGGAGTACACGCTGATCAAGATGGAGGCCTACCAGGAGAGTCTCGTCGGCGAGCTCGCGCCTCTGGCGGGGAAAAAAGTGTACCTCGCCGCCGCCACGCTCCGCCCGGAGACGATGTACGGCCAGACCAACTGCTGGGTGTTGCCCGACGGCGACTACGGCGCGTTCGAGATGGCGGACGGTTCGGTGCTCGTGATGTGCGACCGCGCGGCGCGGAACCTGGCGTACCAGGAACACACCGCGCAGCCCGGGGTTTCCGTGAAGCTGCTCGGTTTCAAGGGCCAAGCCTTGATCGGGTGCGCGGTGAAGTCTCCCCTGGCGGTGCTTCCGAAGATCTACTGCCTGCCCATGCTCACGATTTTGATGAACAAAGGCACCGGGGTGGTGACGTCGGTGCCCTCGGACTCGCCCGCGGATTTCATGGCGCTCAGCGACTTGAAAGCCAAGCCGCCGATGCGCGAGAAGTTCGGCGTGAAGGACGAGTGGGTGATGCCCTTCGAAGTCGTGCCCTGCGTGCGCATCGAGGAATTCGGCGACGCGTGCGCGCCCGTCGTTTGCGAGCGGCTTAAGATCAAGTCTCAGAACGACAAGGTGAAGCTCGAGGAGGCGAAGCACCAGACGTACCTGAAGGGGTTCACGGACGGCGTCATGTTACTGGGCGCGTTCAAAGGCAAGCCCGTGAAGGAGGTGAAGACGACCATACGAGACGTGATGATCGCAGCGGGGGAGGCTATCGTGTACAGCGAGCCCGAGAAGCAGGTGATGAGCCGCTCCGGGGACGAGTGCGTGGTGGCGCTCACGGACCAGTGGTACCTCGAGTACGGCGAAGAGCAGTGGCGCGCGCGCGCGGAGAAGTGCCTCGCGGGCATGAACACCTACCACGACGAAGCGAGGCGCGCGTTCGAATCAACGCTGGGTTGGCTCAGGCAGTGGGCGTGCTCGCGCTCGTTCGGCCTCGGCACGCGCGTTCCGTGGGACGCCGAGTTTCTCATCGAGTCGCTCTCGGACTCCACCATCTACATGGCGTACTACACCGTGGCGCACCTGCTGCAGGGCGGCGACATGTACGGCAAGACGAGGCCCAGCGTTTCTGCCGAGCAGATGACCGACGAGGTGTGGGACGCGGTGTTTCTCGGGAAGGCGCTCGACGCGGGCGTCGACTTCCCCGCGGAGCTGCTGGCGGAGATGAAGGCGGAGTTCGAGTTTTGGTACCCGTTCGACTTAAGAGTCAGCGGCAAGGACCTGATCCAGAACCACCTGACGTTCGCCATCTACAACCACGCCGCGATCTGGGAGCACGACGAGAGCAAGTGGCCGCGGTCGTTCCGCACCAACGGCCATCTGCTGTTGAACAACGAGAAGATGTCCAAGAGCACCGGGAACTTCAAGACGCTGAAACAGTCCATCGAGGAGTACTCCTCGGACGCGATGCGGTTTGCGCTCGCCGACGCGGGCGACACCATCGAGGACGCCAACTTCGTGGACGACACCGCTAACGCCGCGATTTTAAGGCTCACCAAGGAACTGGTGTGGATCGAGGAAATGCTTGTGATTTGTGCCTCTCCGGAAGCGAGAAGCGGTTCCATCGAGTTGTTCGCCGATCGCGTCTTTTCCAACGCCATGGACGTCGCCATCGAGGCGACGAAAAACAACTACGAGAAGATGATGTTCCGCGACGCGCTCAAGTCGGGCTTTTACGATTTGCAGAGCGCGCGCGACGCGTACCGCGTCATCTGCGGCGGCGACAAACACATGCACGCGGACCTCGCGATGCGCTACATCGAGACAAGCACGTTGTTGTTGACGCCCTTCTGCCCGCACACGTGCGAGCACATCTGGGGCGGGCTTTTGAAAAAAGAAGGCTCCGTCACCAAAGCCGGTTTCCCGGCGGGCAAAGAGCCGAACGCGGTTTTGGCTTCGGCGGCGAAATACTTGGACGAGACGTGCGCTTCCGTGCGCAAGGGTATCGTCAAAGCGTGCGCGCCGCCCAAGAAGAAGGGCGGCGGCGAGGCTGGTGCTCCCAAGGTGTGCCGCGCGGCGAACGTGTTCGTGGCGGGCGCGTTCACCGGGTGGCGCGCGACGTGCCTCGCGATTTTAAGAGAGAAGTTCGACGCGGCGCGTTCGTCTTTCCCGCCGGTGAGCGAGATTCTGGACGCCGTCAAGAGCAGCGAGCTCGCGCAGGCGGCGGATTTCAAAAACGTGATGAAGCAGGTGATGCCGTTCGTCAAGTTCAAGATGACGGAGGCGCAGACGATGGGCGCGGGCGCGCTGAACGAGACGCTGGCGTTTGACGAGCGCGCCATTCTCACGGAGAACGTCGAGCACATCAAGAAGGTGTGCGACTTATCCTCCGTGCGCGTGCTGGCCGCCGACGAGGATGCCGACGCGCGCGCCGCCGCCGAGAAGGACGGGCAGAAGGTGGACCAGGCGACGCCGGGGGACCCGACCTGGCACTACCTCGTCGAGGAGGACATCGCCGCCAAGGTGGAGGACATGGACATCGGCAAGTGAGGAGGCGTGTTAGGGGACTGCGTGGTAGACTGTTCGTAGTTACCTTCAGTACTACCGTGAACGAACGACGCCTCTGGTCAAAGTCTTTCGCCGCGCGTCTCTCGTCATATGCGTTTCGTTTTTCGGCCAACTTCGCGAGGGTGGCCTTCGGTAAAAATTGGACCGGACGCCGGACTGCCGGACGCGACGAGTCCCATCAGCGTCGGGCGAATTTCAAGCGACGCGATTTCGGAGTGTCGGCGGCTGGTTTCGGTTGCTCTCGAGAAAACGCGTCGACGCCGCGAGGACAACGCGGCGCGCGTTCGGTCGCTCCAGCGCTCCACCGTCCACGCGCGTGTCGGCGTTCGGTTTTGGGTGTCGCAGAGCGCGAAGGGCACGATGTCGGGCGTCGGTGAGGTGTTCCTGAACGTCGTGGCGCCCGTCATCGGCTTGACGCTGGCGAACGTGATGTTCTTCTCGGGCGTGCCGGCGATGCTGCGGTGCAAGCGCGAAGGCAGCCTCGGGGACATGAACCCCGGTCCGTTCCCCGTGGTGCTGGCGAACTGCGTCGGGTGGATGGGGTACAGCCTGCTGATCCACGACTACTTCCTGTTCTTCGGCAACGCCCCCGCGAGCATGGTGGGCATGTACTTCACGCTGGTCGGGTACGGTCTCTCGGCGCCCGCGTCCGAGACGCGGCGAACGATGGAGCGCCTGGTGATGGGTCTGATGGGCGCCACCTTGGCGGTGGTGTTCTACCTGGGGATGGTCGCGGTGGACACGGGCGCGACCGCTGGGGACAAACAAAGCGTCATGGGTGTGTTCTGCAACTTTGTGCTTCTTCTGTACTACGCCGTGCCGCTCTCCACCATCCGCGAAGTGCTGGAGACGCGCGACTCGCGATCGCTCTTCGCGCCGATGGCGGCGGCGAACACCGCGAACGGCCTCGCGTGGTTCTGCTACGGAATAGCGTTAAACGACGCGTACTTGATGGCGCCCAACGGCATCGGGGCGGCGCTGGGAATCACGCAGCTGGCGCTGATTCGGGCGTACCCGGCGAAGCGAGGCGGCGCGTTCACGAGCGGCGGCGGCGCCGCGGCGCGACCGCCCAGCGCCAGCGCCAGCGCGCAGGATCTCCTCCGCGCGCACGACGAGGAACGCGCCGCGACGGAGCGGGGACACGAGACGCGCGCGTGACGATGACGACTACGTAGCTCACCGGACGGTCCGTCCGTGTCTGACAACGTCCGAATGGAGATTCGGCGTATTTTTTTTTCGACGCGAAACTTTCGCGGGGCGCTTTTTGATGTCATCATAGGTATAGCCGCCGTCGTCGAAGCGTTCGTGAATGTATGGTATTTCGTCCTAATGAACAAACGATTCGCGACGAATCGCAACGCTTCGTGCCGCGAAACATCCTCCTCGCACACTCCTCGACTGACAAATCACAGGAATCAGAAATCACCTCTGCGAGGGCGACACGACGAGCCCCGACGCCTCGGCGCCCACCTTCCCGAGCAGACACACCGGGCACGTGATTCCCGACTGCTCGTTGACGAACTTGGCGCCGCAGCACGGGCACGCCACGGACGTCGTGCCTCGGTAGATGGGCACGAACGTCGCCGCGCACACCACGAAGGGGTTGCGCGAGTCGTAGTTCAGCTTCACCTCGTCCCCGGGCGTTCGTTCGCACGCCTGCAGCACCTGCTTCGCCTGCTGCGCAACCTTCACGGGCGGGTTGAGCTCGAGCAGACGCCGGCAAAACCCCGCGGCGGTGTCGTAGTTCTTCAGCTTGAAGAAGAGCGTCATCGCCGACCGCAGCGACAGCGACAGGTGGATAGGCTGCAGCTGCGAGTGCGTGAAGTACGCCGCCAGCTCGGCGGCGCGCGTCGGGTCTTCCTTGTGCTCCTTGCGCTTCATCTCCACGCGCAACGCGCACGCGTACTCGCGCGCGATGGAAACGAGCTCGCGCGTCTCGTCAACCTCCCGCCGCGAATCCACGAAGAGCACGCACGTCGCGTGGATGATCCCCTGGAACAGCTTCAAAGCTTCCGAAAACTTCCCCTCCGTCGTGGTTTTGTACGCCAGCTTCAGTCGCTCCTCCAGAAGCGGGAGGCTCGCGGTGAGCGCGGGCGGCGCGACAGAGCCGGGCGCGTCGTCCGCGGACCACCCTCTTCCTAGCGGCGCCGACAGGCTCGGGCCGCCGGCGACGGCGCCGAGCCGAGCGTGCGTCGCGAAGGCGGCGTCCACGAAATGCTGGCGCAGCGGCGCGAAGTCGCAGACGCCGAGCTGCCTGTGCAGGAGCTTCATGGCGCTGTCGAAGTCTCCGGCGGCGGCGTGCTCGCCCGGGATGGAGGACTTCTGCGTCCACTTGCGCGCCGCCGGGACCCCGGCGGTGGGCGCCACGAAAACCTCCGAGACGGCGTCGTCCATGCCGTCGTCGGCGCCCTCCGCCGCCGGCGGGAGCTCCAGGTCCTCCATGTCCCAGCCCGCGTCCGAGCCGTCGTCCGCGTCCGAGCCGGCCTCCTTCTCCTCGGGCGCGAGGCCCGCGGCGGCGAGCGGGTCCTCCTCCTTCTCAGCCTTCTCGTCGCCGCCCAGGTCCAGGTCGAGGTCGTCGCCCCAGCCGGCGCCGGCGCCCTCCAGGTCCTCGTCCGCGAAAGACGCGTAGTCGCCAACCGCCACGTCCCCCGACAACACGCCCTCGAAGAACCCCTTCGTGACCGTGAGCAAAGGCCAGTTGTCCTCCCGCACGAGGGGGGTCGGGAGGGTCAGGAGCTTGCCGACGTCGGGGTGCACCGCCGGGACGGGAACGCCCGAGTCGGTCAAGACGCCGGCGAGCCTCTCGGCGTCCGCCGCCAAGCCGTGCGTCGCCGCCGTGAGGTACGCCAGAGGGTAGTGCCCCGCCTGCTCGAGAATCTTGCACCGCTCGCGCACGTCCCCGGTGTACAGCGCGTTGTGGAACTGCCCCATGACGTCCGAGCGCATCTCCGCGATCTTCAGCATCTTCGAAAGCTTCTCGGTGTTCCCGGTGATCAGGTACAGGAAGGAGAGACGCTCGAAGTTTTTCGTTTTCTGGTACGCAAACTCGACAATCTGGTGGTTGCCCTGGCGAAGCGCCTCGACGCCGAGCTTGTGCCAAGTCTCCTTCTCGTCGAGCTCCTGCGCGGACGCGAGCGCAACCTCGATGTTGCCGCACTCGAGCGCGAGGGCGAAACGCGTGCGCTCGTCCTGTGGTGAGGTGGGAAAGGTTTCGGAGGGCGATTTCGGCGTTTTCGGCGCGCGTCAGCGGGGGCTTTTCTTTTTTCAAAAAACGAAAAGAGAGACGCGTCCGTCGGTTTTCGTGTCGAGAGGAAAAACCAAAAACCGGTCTTCGCTGGCTCTTCGTTCGGCGCGGCTCATACAAAAAAGCGAACAAGAATTCCCCACGAACTCGAGGCATTCGCCTCGGAGGGATGTAAGAGAAGTATTGGTTGTTGAATCACGGCAGCGCCGCCGAGCGAAGAGCTGGCTTGTCGGGTCGTCGTCGGGCGCGAGCGGAAATTTCGAAAATCCAAAATCCAAAACCGCGGGAGGAAGGAAACCACCGCTCACCTTGACGAAATGCAGCGCCACCTCCGGGAAGCCCTTCTGCTGCAGGTACGCGATGATGCTCTGCCCGCAGAGCGAGCCGCTCTTGATCATGGTCAGAACTTGATCGTACTTGCGCTGGATGAGCGCCAGCTTGAACATGTACTCGCTGGTGTCGATCTGGATCTGGCGGTTGCGCCCGTCGCGGTCCAGGCAGTACAAAACGTTGCCGAAAACCTTGGTGAGGTAGACGGGCACGTCCAACGTGCGGATGATCCCGGCGTCGCCGTTGGGCAGCGCGTACTTGATGTGGTTGAGCGTGGTGTAGATGAACACCCCGGAGTCGTCCCAGGCGCCGCTCTTAACCCGGATGGTCTCGTGCACGGTGCAGGCGTGCCCGAGCTTGCGGTTGGCGATCACGATGGCGTGCTTCGAGAGCATCGCCACCAGCGACATGTCGGCGCTCCACACCACGTACTTGATCTGCGGCGTCGCGAGCTCCGCCATCGCCGTTCGTTGCTGCACGTCGTACAACACCATCTTGTCCTCGGAGCGGCACAGCAAAGTACCGGTGCCGGCGTAGAAGATGGCGTCCGTCTGCGCGTCGGGGGGCGTGCACTTCTTCGTCACCTCGTCGCGCAGATTCTTGACCAAGATCGTGTGCGAGGATTTATCCAGCACGGCGAATCGGTTGCGCGCCACGAAAACCGCGCTGCTCCCCGATCCCCGCCGCGAGTCCGAGGTGACCTCGCCGCGCGCGTTGGCGGAGTCCTTGGGTAAGACGTGCAGCTCGTACGACCCGCCGTCCGAGTCGAAGTTGATCAAAACCGCGTTCTCCGCGGGGTTGTACGACAGACTCCGAGGACCCGCCGCCGACGCGGCGCCCCCGGCGCGGCGGATGGAGATGAGCGGGTTATCGCGCTGGCTCTGGTAATCGTACGCGCGCAGGTAGCGGTCCTTGACGTAGTACAGCGTGCCCTGGTGGTGCGCGTACGCGGGGCGCTCGCGCTCGAGCTTGAACACGATCATGCCGCTGTCGTGCCCCGCCGCGAGCAGGTTCACCTCGGGGTGCGCGGCGAGGATCCAGAATCGATCGTGCTCGCGGCGAAACGTCTGCGTCCCGGAGCGCTTGGACATGTCCCAGACGCGAATGGATTTGTCCTCCGAGTTACTCACGATGATGTCCTGCCTGGCGTGGAACATGACGCAGGAGACGTTGTTGACGTGCCCGCGCAGCGTGTCCACCTCCCACGCCTTGGTGTCGTTCATGCGCCACAGCTTCACCTGGCGATCGTCCGCGCCCGACACGATGAGCGGCAACGACGGGTGGAACGACGCCCAGTTCACGCCGCGGTCGTGTCCCTCGAGGACGTACTTCACCACGGCGTCGCCGCCGCCGAACAGGTCGTTGTTCACGTTGTGCGCACCCCTCATGCCGTGCGAGTCGTCGCCTGGTGCGACGGACTTCTTGCGCAGACCGCCGATGTCCCACACCCTCACGGTCTGGTCCAGCGACGCCGACACCACCAAGTCCTCCTTGGGGTGGAACATCGCGGACATGACGTAGTGGTTGTGCCCAGTGAGCACCGAGACGCAGTTGCGGCTCTGCCAGTTCCAGATGCGGATGGTCTGGTCGTCGCTCGCGGAGACGATCCAGGGGTACTCCTGGTGGAACTGCACCGTGCGGATGTAGTCCAAATGGCCGAGCAGCGTGAACAAACACCGGCGGAGCTTATAGTTCCAAACCTTGATCTTGTAATCGTCGCCTATAAACGCGAAACGATTGTGAGGCGAAGAACGCGAACGCGGCGAGATTATGATCGGCAAACAAAGAAAAGAGCGAGACGACGGAAAGCGTGAAAGGTCAGCGGGAGCGAAGGGAAAGCGACGCGCGAAAACGACGCGCGCGACACCGGTATCGCGCGCGCGCGCGAAAACCGAAAGGGAAGGCGAAAGGCGTTCGCCGCGCTGAAGACCGCGTCGCTCGAAAACGGGCGTCGTTATTTTCCCTGACTCGACGGGTTTTCGATTGTAGGGTTTTTTTGCGAGGAGACGCGCTCCCGACGGGCGGTCGCGCGCCCGGGCGAAACCGGGTTCGCGACGCGAGCGCTTCCTCGACGTACCTCCGGACACGAACAGCGGCTGGGACTTGTGGAAGCACACCCCGCGGACGGGTCCGTCGTGCTCGTCGAACCGATCGATGAGCGTCCCCATCCTGTAATCCCACAGCTGGATCACCCCGCTGTGCAGCGACGCGAGGATCCATGGCCGCTTCGGGTGGAACGAGAGGCCCTTCACGCGGTTCGACTTGGTCTGCGGTGCGTGGCGTTCGTTCGAGCGTGGGCGGACGTGAACGAGGCGAACGGGTCAGCGCGGTCGATGGAGACGCGATCGATCGAAGCGCGGCGCGTTCGGAACCCCGAGAGGGGCTACCCATTCAACAAAGATGGCGCGTCTCCGCGGTCGCGCGTACCTCGAACTTGGTGAGCATCGCGATCCGATCGGGGGCGAACCGCCTCCCCGATCCGCAGACGGTGTGCGCGAGACGAACTCCCGCGGTCGATACAGCGGTCGCCGCACGGCCTCGGCGCGTCGCTCTCTGAGCGCGCGCGCGCGACCCGACGCGACAAGACGTCTCCCCCGCGCGCGTCAATCGACCAAGACCCGCGGCCTGCAACGTCTCCAATCGGAGTTGCGTCGCATCAACGAGTATTCAGTCTACAATTTTGTGAACATATCGTTGAAATCACGTACGTGATTTCAGTCGCTACTTTGCGTGCGATGCCGCGGACAACAAATCGGCACTTCTAGAAAGCACTTCTCTTTTTTCAGAGGAAACCGTCGAAAACGTCCGTCGCGTCTCTTCACGCGACGGTCCTCTCGAACGCCTCCATCTTGCTCCCCAGCGCCTTCCACACCTCCTCGCCTCGCGCGCGCTCCGCGACGCTCAGAGACCGCGTCCTGTCCGGGTGGAACCGAAGCGCGGCGCGTTTGTACGCCTTGCGCACCGCCGCCGGCGACGCGTCGTCGCTCGGCGCAAAGCCGACAGCCGCCAGCGCGCTCGGCAGATCGAGTCGTCCAATCTCCCGCGCGACGCGCGAAGAGGCGGCTTCGCTCTCGGCGGCTTTTCTCGCGTTCTCCAGTCTCGCAGCCTCCGCCTCTGCCTCCGCGGCGCGTTTGCGCTCGCGACGCGCGGCGTCGCGTTCCAGACGCTCCGCCTCGCGTCGCGCCTCGCGACGTCTCTCGCGCGCCGCGGCGTCGTCGGCGGCGGCGGCGAACCGTTCGCGCGCCGCTTTCCTCTCCGCCGCCGCCGCCGCCTCGGCCCACACGTGCTGGAGCGCCTCGCGCTCGAGCGCCTCGCGCTGGAGCGCCTCGCGCGACGACGAGGCTCTCGACTCGGCCGCGGACCGTTCCAGCGCCAAAGCGATCTGCGCCATCTCGAGATTCTCGTCGGCGTCGGAGATTGAGCGGTCGTCGAGGTCTCGCCGTCGCGCGCGCTCGTCCGCGGTGTCCGTATTTAGTCTCGTATTTAGTCTCGCGTCCCGCGTCTCGCCGAACACCGCCGAGCGGAAGGCGGCGGCGGCGACGTCGCGGTCTTCGTCCTTCCCTCCTTCCGACACGCCGTACCCCCGGCGCGGGATCGCGGTGTTCGGTCGAGACGACGACGGAGGATTACGCGACGACGACGACTCGGCGACGGCGCTCCGCCGAAGCGCCTCGGCGAGGTCGGCTTCCTCTTTGCTCAGCCGCAACGCTTCGTCCAGCTGCGCGGCGTACGCGTCGTCGCCGCCGTGAGCGGCGCGACCGCCGCCAGAGGACGCGCGCGAAGAGAAAGGAGCGCTCGAACGGTCACGACGCGTTTCGTGCGCGCTTCGCGAAGCGCTTCGCGAAGCGCCGGGAACCGTCGCGCGCGTCGGGTAAAAGGGCGTGCCTCCGTCGACGGCGACGCGCGCGTCGCGAGGCTGGTGCCACCCCGCATCGCGAGCGCCGTGCCTCGGCGGCGCTCGCGACGCGGTCTTCAGCGCGGCGGTCGCCATCAGCACCGACTCGCGCTCGCGCGCGGCTCGCTCGTGGTGCTCCGCCGCGAGATGGGCGGTGTCGAGGAAGCCGCGCGGTCTCTGCCGATGACGCGCGCCGTGCTCGCCGACCCCGGACCCACGCGCCGAGGAAGGCGCCGCCTCCGCCGCGCTCGCGCGGAGCGCGGCGCGGAGGTGCGCCTCCTCCTCCTGGACGCTCGACGGGAACGTGGCCGACGCCGGACCCGCGCGCGCCGCGAGAGTGCCTCGGACGTTTCGAGATCCGAGGAGACGAACTGTGTCGGTCGACGACGCGCAGACACCGGGCGTTTCGGCGTGTTTGACTGAAAAAAAAACTTGGAGGTTGTACGACTACCACAGAACGGCTCGCGTTTGACGCGCGTCACAACTTGCCGCTGCAGACGTTGTATGCCCCCACGAGCGGCACGCCCGGCCCGTACGTCCCCGCTTTGAGCGCGTCCGCGGCGACGGACGCCTGGTAGTCCCGCGCGTTCGCGACGTTGCGCGCGTTGGCGCACAGATCCGTCGCGCGTTTCGACCGCGCCTCCCATTCGTTACACCGCAAATACACCACCCTCGGCGACAGCGCGCCGACCCTCAGCGCGTCGCCGAAGACGTTGAAGAACGCCTCTGGTTTCCCCACCTCGATGATCCGGTCGTACATGCGCTTGTACTGCGTGTCGTTCGTGGCGGTGTAGAAGTCCAGGAACCCGTCCAGGAAACGAAGCGCGGCGTGTTCGCCGCCGGGCAGGCGAAACGGCACGGAAGGCGTCGCGCGAGCCGCCTCCTCCAAAGCGCGCGCTTTGACGGCGTCTTCTCCCTTCAACAAAACAAACGCGTTTTCGGAACCCGTGGATTTTTTTTTTTTGCGATAGGACGCGTCGGAGACGATCGCCTCGAACGCCGCTTCCGCGGCGTCGTGCGCCACGTCGAAAGGGTCGTCCGAAACGCGCGCCATCGCGACGACAGACGCGAGAGAGGGCACGGGAGAGTCTTCCGTCGCGTCGGAAGCAACGGAAGAGTCGTGAACGGAAGAGTCGTCTTCGCCGTCATCGGAAACGGCGCTGTATCCGACGACGCCGCCCGCCGGGAAAAACGCCGGCGCCGTTAAAGGCGTTTCGATCGGACCGCGAAACGCCGCGCGCGCGTCCGCGGAGGCGAACGCGGTCAAGGGCGCGCCGAACGCGTCTTCTCCCTCCGACAACACGGTTTGCAAAACCGCGCGCTCCTTCTCCGCCGCCAAATCCGTGTCCCCGCGCAACTCGAGCGACCACTCGTTTATCTCGACGTCGGACGATTTCTCCGAGACGGCTTTGAGAGCGTCCGCGTACGCGCTCCGCCGCGCCCACTCCAGCTCCACCTGCACGCTCACTGAGCGAGCCTTTGTCTCTTGGATGAGTCGCGGGACGATCTCAGCAGGGTCCCCAGTTCGAACCACCAGTTCCAGTCCCCTCTCCCTCAGCGCCTCCCTCAAGTCGCAGACGGCTTCGTGCGTCGCGCGCGCCGTCGCGGGCGTGAAGTCACGCAGCTCTTTTTCGTCGAAGACGAACACGGGCACGACCGGCGCGTTCGCTTCGAACGCGCGCGTCAGCCCGGGGTGGTCGTGCGTGCGCAGGTCGCCGACGCGGAACCACACGACGACGGGGGCGGAGGAGCTTTCCGCGGGACGGGAAGAAGAGCTATGCGCAATTAGTCTCGAGGCGTTCCTCCGAGAGATGCGCGCCGATCGCGTTCGCATCCCCGTCCCGACGATCTTTCCGGATGCGTTCCGGAACCGAACGTCCGCGGACGAGCGCCGGACCGGGTGGATGAGCCGAGGCTCAGCGCCGAGGCGCCCGCGCGCGGTCGCCGCGGGCGCGACGAGCGCGCATCGCGCAGACGCCGTCCACGAAGCCATATCCGCCGGCGGGCGTCGACGACGAGGCGAGAGGTCCCCCGCACCCACGAATGACAGCTGGCAGCGAGGATTTTCGGGGAAATCCCCTGCGAAAAACTTTCCTCGGACACCTCGACACGTCACGACGTCAGACCGCACCCTGTCTCCCCACACGCAGACGCGCGTCCCCGAGCGCATCGCCGCGTCGACCCGTCATGTCGATGCTCGCAGTGCCAACACACGCGCTTTCGCCAGCGCCGACGCGGCGCTCGCCGACGACGGCGACACCGTCGACGTCCGCGTCGCCTGTGACGACGATGAGCGCCCGACGTGCGCGCCGCGGCCTTCGTCCCGGGAACCGAGCGGGGCCGTCCACGGAGGGGATGTTCCAGAAGAGGCGGCTCCGCGAGCCCGTCGGCTTCGCGGCGCGCGCCGCGAACGGCGACGAGGATGACCAGCCTTCGTCGTCTCCGTCGTCGGACGCCGAGAAGGGGGCCACCGAGAGCACACCGAGAAAACCAAAGCCAAAAAAAGTCACGCCCATGACGGGGATGGGTACGCGATACCTGGACGTCGAGACGATCACCGACGAGTCGCTCGCCGTCGCCTTCGCGCTCGCCGTCGCCTCGGCTGTCGCCGTCGGCTACCTGGTGTTCACTGCGCCGAACAAGGACTCGCCGCAGTTCCACAGACGGGACGGGCTGGACGCCGTGAAACTGGGCATCGTCGACGAGGTCCGAGAAGCGCCGAACGTCGCGTGAAGTGAGCGTTTTCGTTTTTTACTGTATCGCGCGTGTTACAAAAACTCCCACGCGGACACCACCATCTTCTATCCTCTTTTGTCCCCGGCTCCGAACCCGCGCGCGCCTCGGCCGCCGCCGGAGACACGCGAAAACGTCGCGGACGAAAACACGGTGAACTTTTTTCTGTCCTCGCCGGAAGCGAGGGAATTCGTTCCAAACTCCGTCTCCCGCGCCTCCGCGGCTTCCGCCGAAGCCAGCACCAGCCGCTTGAGCTCGGCGCGCTCGCGAGCCTCCGCGGCCTGCTTCTCCCGGGCGCTCACCACGAACGAGGCGTCCTCGGGGACGCCCACCGTCGCCGAGGAAGGGCGCCCGTCGCGGCGAACGAGCGCCTTAAACGCGACGCGGCGCGCGCTTTTGTCATCGCCTTCGCCTACGCCTTCGCGACGCGCCGACGTACTCGGCGTTCGAACGTCAAACGTCTCCGCGATCGTGTCGTTCGTCCCGAGCGCGGGTCTCCGCGCCGGGTCGACGAGACGCGGCGCGGCAGAACCCAGGAAGGAGGCCATCTCGCGCTCGAACCGAGCCTCGTCCTCTCGCGACGCGACGGGGAGATGTATTTTTTGTCCTCCGCGCGCCGTCGCCGACGGCTTCGCGTCGTCGTCGGACGAAAAACTTTCGACGTTCGATCCCGACGCGTCGGATTCGTCCGATTCGGATTCGGACTCCGACGCGGATCCGGAGCCGTCGTCAATGCATTCCGTCGACGCGTCCGACGCGGTGTCGTCGTCGTCCGACTCGTCCGCGCCGCCGGCTTCCGACGAGTCGGAGTCCGCCGCGTCGGGATCGAAAGTCAAAGGCGCGTCGCCGCCGACATCCGCCCCGACGTCCTCGTCCATCGCGTCGTCCGCCTCGGGGTCGCTTAAAAAGTCCTCGAAGTTGTCGTCCTTGTCGTCCTCGTCCTCCGCCTCGGACTCGTCCCCGGACTCGTCCGACTCGCCCTCGCAGAGTCCCGGGCGTGCCTCGCCCGCCGCGCCGCCCGGGCCCGGCGCGCCGGGTGCCCGCTCGAGCCGCGCGCGCTCCTCCGCCTCGAGCCCGGCGCACGCGGCGTCCGCGTCCGCGAAGGATTCAAACGCGAACGCCTCGTCCCCCGGGCCGAGGTACTCCGCGAGCGTCGCGCGGAGGTCACCCGAGAGCTCCGGCGAAGACGCGACGTCGGCGAGGAACGCGAACCGCTGCAAGTACGCCAGGTACCGCCGCGTCTCGAACGAAGCCCTTTTTTTGCGTCTCCGAACGTCTTTCGCGCTTTTTCGTCGCCGCCGCGGAACGCCGGGCTCCGCGTCGTCCGCGTCCGGCGCCAGGCGAGGGCGGCACGCGGCGAGCGTCGCGAGAGACGCGCGCAAAGAAACCCGTCGGTCCGCGCGTTCGCGGTCCATCTTCGCGTTGGAAACGCTTCCCGAAAACCCGACCAAATTGTCCTTCTCGGTTTCCGTTTCCGTTTCCGTTCGTCTCGTCTCCGCCAACAGCGAAAAGAGGTGCGCGAACACCGCCGTCGCCGGGACGAGCCTCGCGACGAACGCCTCGCCGATCGCGCGGCCGAGCGCGACGCGCCTCTGCGCGAATCGCGATCGCGAGACGTCGTCGAGCTCAGCGAGAACCGCGGTCTCCTCCATCAGCGCGTCCACGAACATCTGCGCGGCGTTTTCGCGGAACCGGTCCAGCGTCGCCACCGCGCGCGCCGCGCCCATAGAGCTCTCGACCCGCCCGGAACGCGTCGCGCCTTTCAACAGACGAGACACGGCGTACCGTCCGTGCAAAGACCAATTCACTTTGCGCAGCTGACGCACGCACCGGCGCACCGCGTCGTCGCCTGTTCTCGCGCGGTCTTGTTTCACAAAAACGTCTTTTTCGTTTCCGTCCAAAGAGGTCTCTGAAGCGGCTTCCGGCGGGGGACGCCACTCGCGGCAGAGCCGGTCCACCACGAACGCGACGTACGCGCGCGTCGGGTTTTGTTTTTTCTTGGTTCGCGCCGCCACCGGCGGCGGTCGGCAGGCGAGGTACGTCGCGTCCACCAGCTCGCTCTGCCCAGGCTCCAGTTTTTTCGCGTGGACCGCCTTGAGTTTGAAGAAGACGTCCAGCAGCGCGTTCGCTCTATGCGAGGTATCCCGCCTCCTCGCGAGGTACCGCCCGCACGTCTGCAGCAGCGCGCACGCCGCGTTCACCGCGTTTCCCGCAAACGTCTCCGTGCATTTTTTGAGAAACGCGAAGGCCCACTCGGGGTCGAGCGCGCGGAACTTCACCAGCTCGCCCAGGAACCGAACCGAGCCGAGGTGCGCACGATCGAGCCGCTTTCGATCGACCGCGGGGTTTTCTTTTTTTCGTGGCACAGTGACACGAAAGAAGTACTCCTCCGAAGTTTCGCGAAACGAAGAAATCGTCTTTGCCACGATTTCTTCGTCAAACGTCTTCGACGCGCTCTTGAGCGTCGCCAAAACGCGCGCGAGGAGCGCCGTCGACGGAGTGGCGGTGTCGGACTCCCGGAGGCTCTCGCTCTTGATTTTTTCCACGAAAACCTGCGTGATCAGCCGCCTCGCGACCGGCCCCGCGGCGAAGTAGCAGAACGCAGACGCGAACGCGTCGGCGTCGGCGTGCGTCGTCCACGCGCCGCACGCGCGCAACTTGGACGAAACGGTTTTGTCGAATTCGGCGAGACGACCCGAGGTTTCCGTTTGTTCCCCTCGCTCGTTTCGCTCCGCGGCGGCGGCTGCGTCATCGCCTTCTTCCCGCGCGCTTTTTTCCGGCGGGAGCAAACCTTTTGGAACGGTCTCGCGCAGCGCGGGGAGGCTCTCGTAAAAGACGCGGGAGGTTTCGTCGTCCCAGAACGCGGCGTCGCTCCGGTCCGCGCAAACGTCCACGCCTTTTGAAAGAAACACGTCACCCTTTTTCTTCCCCGACGCGTCGTCGTCGGCGTCGGAGGTGTCGTCGGGAGGCATACGAACGCCGCTCTTCTCGCCTCCCAGCGCCTCCGTGAGAACCTCGAGGTTCCGGCGCAGATACTCACGCGACTTCTCGAGCTCGGCGACGCGCAGCGTGAGCGACTCGGAGAGCTCACCCGTCCGCGCCAAAACCTTTTTCGACTCGCGCTCGGCGTCTCGCGTCGCGCGCCGCTCATCAAGCAACGCGACGCTCGCGGCGACGTGGAACGAACGCAGAGCGTCGCGGAACGCGCCGCGGCGCTCGGGGGTTAGGCGGTATGAATCGAGAGATGCCGTATCGCTTTCGTCGTCCTCCTCCCGCACGAACGCGTCGCCGTAGTTTTTGGCGAACGCCGCGAGCGACGCGAGGACGTGCGCGAAGTGCTCTTTGTCGCGCTCGGCGTCGGCGCTCCGAATCAGCTCCGCCACAGCCGCGAAGACGGGCTTCGCTGATTCCACGACACCCACCAGGTGTGCCTCCGCGAGCAAACGGAGCCTCGCGCGACGCAGCGCGAAGCTATCGTTCGCGGTCTCCGCCGAAGACGCGTCTCCCGCGACGAAAACGTTTTCCTCCGTTCCGATACCCTTCTCCTTCTCCTTTTTGCCATTCGCGCCGCCGCGTAAACTCGCGAAGGCGCCTTTGGGCGCGTCCGGGCATATCGCGCGAGGCAGCATGTCTCCCAGCGCCTCGCCGAACTCGGGATAATACATCCTGTGCAGCAAAGACACAACCTCCGCCGCCGTGAGTACTCCGTCGCCCGGCGTCGCTTTGATCGTCGCCGAAAAAGCGACGGCGAAGACGTTTTCGGCGACGTACTTTGACGCGTTGACGTTTGCGACGTCTCGCAAAAGACTCTCTTTCGTCTCCGCGCCGATACCCTTCCCTAACTTCTTCGTCAAAGCCGTGTTCTTCTTGATGCTGCTGTCCAGCTTGCGCAAGGCCTCGCGAGTCTCAGACGCGCGACGCGCCGCGTCCGCGTTCTCTAAACGCAGCGCGGCGCGCCGCGCGCGCGCCGCCGCCGCGCGACGCCGCTCCTCCTCGACAAGCTCGCGCGCCCGGACCGCCTCCGCCTCGGCGGCGACGCGGCGCGCCTCGGCGGCGAGTCTCGCGGCCTCCGCCCGCGCGGCTTCCTCGGCGGCGGCAGCTTCGAGGCGCGCGCGCTCGGCGGCGACCGCGCGTTGCGCCGCGGACATCTTCGAAGGCTTCTTGTGCTTCGCCGCAGACGCAGGCTTCGCGTTCGGCTTCGGCACCGACGCGTCGGCATCGCCCTCGCCCGAAGGCGACGGGCCGCCGCCTTCGCCCCGGCCTCCCCGGCCTCCCCGGCCGCCGCGGCCGCCGCGGCCGCCTCTGCCGCCTCTACCGCGGCCGCCCTCACCCGCCGCGCGGGGAGGATGCTCCCCTCGCGGCGCCATCGCCACACGCCCGTCGCCGCGCGCCGCTGATCTGATGTCGCCTCGGCAGCACTCGGTTGTTGTTTCTTCGCAGGATCTGGCGGAACCAGTCCGCTGAGGGACTCGATCCGCTGACTCGGCTCTGTATCGTCGGGGTTCCAGCTGGATCGCCGGACCGGACGCGATCGTCGCGACATAACCGCACGCGCTCGAGCACACAGCCTCGTTCGAACCCGTCCAGTCAAAAATGGTCGCCGCACTCGCCACCTCCGCCTTCGTCGGCCAGCGTGTCGTCGTCGCTCCCGTCGTGAAGGTGCGTTCCCCGCCCGTCCCCGGCGCCAGAGATGTTCGTTCGAGATAGTGCCCCCCGCGGATGGCACTGCATCCGCCTCGCGCGACGCGGTCCACGCGCCCGTCCCGTCCGCGCGAACGCCGGTCGGCTCGCCCGCCTCGACGGAACGAGGGGAGCGCGCGCCTCTCGGTCCCGGCATCTCGAGGCTCAGCCCCGAGCCACCTCGATCCGCCGTCCCGAGCGCGGATGCGCAAAACCAACATCCGTGACCTGGCAAAACCTCGCGTGGTGCGCCAGTCGAGGAAATCGCAAAAGTGGCTCGAGAAAACGGGCACGGTTTTCCGGACAGGACGAAAACGTCTTCGGCCAAACTTTCGCCTGTTTGCCGCGGACGCGCGAGTCGCGCGTCCCGTCGATCGAAGACGCACTTTCGCGATGGCGCTGACCACGACCACGTCCCGACCGTGACGACACGCGCCTTCCCGTCTCTCGCGACTAATGCCACGTTTATAAACAGCCTCGCGCCGCCGCCGTCCCGAGAGCGGTCGCCGCCTCGGCCGAGCGCGAAAAGCTCTCTTCGCCCGCGCTGAAGCTCGCGGTGGCGGGCGCGGCGTCTGTTTCTCTGCTCGCCGGCGCCGTCCCGGACGCGCTCGCCACCACCTCGCCCGCGCTGGACGCGGCCGCGCTGTACCAGAAGGTGGAGCCGCAGCGCGTCTCCAAGTCGCGCTTCTCCGGCACGGAGGCGGAGGCGCTCAAGAACAAGAAGCTCGGCAAGACCTCCGCGCCTGCGACTAAGGCGTCCTCCTCGTCCGCTTCCTCCAAGGCGGCGCCCTCCAAGAAGGCGGCCAAGAAGGCGGCGAAGAAGAAGGACAACGGCGGGTCCGCCGGCGCGCTCGCGGCGGTCGTCGCGCTCGCCGGCGTGTTCGCCGCCAACGCCTCGCGCGGGGACAAGAGCGATGCCTCCTCCTCCTCCTCGGCCAAGCCGGCGGCGGCGGGTGGCGACACGCCCGCGGCGCGCGCGGCGTCGGCGCAGGCGTGGATCGACGCGTCCGACTTCGGCAAGTCGGGCGGCGCCGCCGCGGACACGCCCGAGGGACGGGCCGCGGACGCGCAGAAGTGGATCGACGAGTGGAAGAAGGGCCAGTGAGAGACTTTGGGACGCTCTCTCCGGGGAGAACCGCCGCCGCGTTGAGCTTGTCGGTTGAAAAAAAAAACGTAGCGTTCGACGCCACCGCATCTGTGATGACTCCACATAAAAACGCGATAAAAACGCTATGCATCTCGTGAGCGGTCTCCCGTGTGTAAACTCGTGCGCCTAAACGTCTCTCGACTCGCTCTCTAACGACGCGTCTCTTTGTTTCCCATTTAAAACGCTTCCTTCACGAGGACGCGTCGGCGTTTTGTCGCACAATCTCCGGGGTGAGCGTCTCCACGCCGCCCATGAACGCCCTCAGGGGTTCCGGGACGGTCACCGACCCGTCCTCGTTCTGGAAGTTCTCGAGGATGGTGATGATCATGCGCGGCACCGCGCACGCTGTCGCGTTGAGCGTGTGGCAGTGCTGCAGCGGCTGCTTCTTGCCGTCCACGGGGTCGGGTCTGTACTTGATGTTCAAACGCCGCGCCTGGTAATCCGTGCAGTTGGACGCGCTCGAGATCTCGCCGTACCTCCCGAGCGCCGGCATCCACGCCTCGATGTCGAACTTGCGGTACGCCGGCGCGCCGAGGTCCTCGCTCGCCATGTCCAGCACCTTGAAGTGGAACCCGAGCTCGGAGTACATCTCCTCCTCGATGGCGATGAGCTCGTCGTGAATCGCGTCGGACTGCTCGGGCGTCGACACCACGAACATCTCAACCTTGGAGAACTGGTGTAAGCGGTACAGACCGCGCGTCGCCGCGCCGGCGGCGCCCGCCTCGGTGCGGAAGCAGTGCGAGAACGCCGCCATCTTCAAGGGCAACTCGTTCTGCGCCAGCACCTCGTCCATGTACACGCCGCCCAGCAGAATCTCGGCGGTACCCGCTAAACACAAATCGCTGTTTTCGATGTTGTACACCTGCGTGTTCTCGGCGCGAGGCTGAAACCCGCACTTCTCCATGGTGTTTTGCCGCACCAAGTCGGGCACCACCATCGGTCGGAATCCCTTGCTCACCACCTTCGCCATCGCCCAGTTGATGAGCGCCAGCTCGAGCATGGCGCCCGCGCCGGTCAGGTACACGAACCGCGAGCCGCACACCTTGCCGCCCGTCTCGAAGTCGAACATCCCGAGCCGCTCGCCGACATCAACGTGGCTCGCCGCTTCAAACGAAAAGTCGCGCTTTTTCCCAACCTCCTTGCGCAAAATCGCGAGCTCTTCGCCGCCGAGCGGCGTCTCCGGGTGCGTGTCGTTGGGAACCTTCTGGCCCTCACTCTGGAGCTGGAACTCCAACGCGCCGAGCGTACCTTCGATCGCCGCGAGCTTCTCTTTCAACTCCTTGCCCTCCGCGATCAACGCCGCGCGCGTCTCGGGCTCGAGCTTACCCTTCATCGACTTGGCGTTTAAGTTGCGCGCCTCGCGAATCTCGTCGCACTCGCGGTTCAGGGACTGGAACGCGTCGTACAGCTCGCACACCTTAGCGACGTCGCACTGCGCGGCTCTGTTGTCCGCGTTGGTCTGCGCCGCCGCCGGATCATCCTTCAGTTTCTTGAAGTCGATCGCCGCGCGCCAAGACAGCGTGGGGGTCTCGGCGGTGGACGTCTCGGGCTCCTTCACCGCCGCGGTCGCGAACAGGTGCTTGCGCGAGCCGGCGCGGCCGCGAACGGGACGCGCGCGCTGTCGTGTGCGTGGGAGATGTCATCGCGCGTGGGTGTGATGATGTCAGTCTGATGTGTCGCGTGGATGCGACGCCACGCACCGCGGGCAAGATACCGCGAACGCGCTCTCGCGCCTCGCGCGTGCACGCCGGTTCGCGCGGAAAAGGTCCGCATCGGCGGATAGAGATAAGAGCCGTCGATGTGTGCGCGTCGACGCGCACCTCAAGCTGCGCGCGCTTGGCGTCGTTAAAGCCGCGGAAGGTCGCGCGCGCGCCCATGGAAGAGCGCCGCGTGAAGATGCGACCTCCAGCGAACAGAGTCGCCATCGTGGCCATCGTGCCAAAGGCGTCGGCGGCGAGCGAGAGGGCAAATGACGTGGAGAGCCGCGTGCGCACGTTTTCCGTGTCCAACACCGTCGACCTCCGGATCAGTCAGGTCGAAAAGCCGTGGTCGAAACCGGGCGATTTCGGCACCGCGCCAGAGTGCGATGCACCCTCCGCTGACGCTGGAGAACCACCCGCTGTGTCGAGAGGTGGTCATCGCGCTGAAAGTGTGCCATCGAGAGAATCCGTGGTCTCGGTCGTTCGGCGCGTGCAACGAGCAGAAGTGGGCGCTGGACGAGTGCCTGAAGAAGCAGAAGCTCTTCAAGTTCCGCGAGAACAACAAGAAGGCGACCGCGGAGAAGGAGCGCCTGCGCGCGCGCGTGGAGAAGTACGGCCACAGCACCGTGAACGGGAAGTTCACGGGGTGAGGCATAACACGTTCGGTGCGCGGAATGAGCGCGGAAAGGGGGAACCGCGCGACGACGGCCGCGGCGTCGTCCGTGCACCCGAACGACGAGATGGAGGGAAGCGACGACGAGGGTTGTTGGTTTGAGCCGCAAGAGCGCGCGCCTCGCGTGCTCGTGTGCTTCACCGGTTCCGTGGCGTCCGTGAAAGCGCACGAGGTGGTGCAATCCTTTATCAACAGGGCGTTCGACGTGCGCGTGATCGTGACGGACGTCGCGAAGAGGTTCGTCGACGTGGAAGAGCTCAGGCGCCGCATCCGAGCGTCCTACGACGAAATTGAAGCGGAGGTAGGAGGAGGGAATTACGCCGATCGTTTCCAAGATCATCCGGCGGACCGCGCGGATGAGCCGTTCGTGTACACGGACGACACGGAGTGGCGCGCGTGGCGCGAGATTGGCGATCTGGTGACACACATCCAGCTCAGGAAATGGGCGGACATTTTACTCGTCGCGCCGCTCAGCGCCAACACGCTGGCGAAGATGGCAAACGGTTTGTGCGATAACCTGTTGACGTGCGTGTGGCGCGCGTGGGACTTCCACCCCGAGAAAGCCGTCTTCGTGGCGCCCGCCATGAACACCGCGATGTGGAACTCGCCGTTCACCGGAAAACACCTCGCCGTGCTGTCGGAGTTCCCGAACGTGCACGTCATAGACCCGGTGGAGAAAACGTTAGCGTGCGGCGATACCGGAATCGGCGCCATGGCGTCGCCGAAAACGATTCTCCGCGCCGTCTGCGCTTTTCCTCGCCGCGCGTGGTGGATCCTACAGCGTAGAGTTGTCTCATGACAGTCACACGATCGCGTTCGACGAAACCCTCACTCGCTCTCCGCGCGCACTTCGAACGGCTCGCTGAACCCCCGGAAGAACTCCAGCCCGTCCTCGGGCTTTTCGTTTTCGCGAAACGCGCGAGTGAATAACGAAAGCGCGCTCGACGCCGACCTCGCCGCTCCGGAGACGCCCAGCCTGTACGTTCCCGGCTCGGCGCCGACGGGCGGGCGCCACGAAAGCGTCAGGCGAGACGCCAGAAACAGAAACCCGTGCGGTTCCCACTCGACGATCGTGGACACGTCGTCGTCGTCCGCGACGACGCGCCACACCGGTGGGTCGAGGCCCTCGTCGAGGCGCTCGACGACTAGAAACGTCCCGAGGGGGGGGGGCGCCGAGCACCGACGCGGGCGGCCGGTCAAAAACGTCGCGCGCGCCTCGCCGTCGTCGCCGCGCGCGCCGACGCGAAGGATTTTTTTTCCCGTCTTTTTCCCGTCCTTCGTCCCGAACCGTGCCGGCCCCCGCAGGACGTCCCCGAACCGAGCCCAGGGAGGCCACCTCGCGTCGAACGGAGGCACGAAGCTCTGCGGTCCGTCGCGCGTTCGTGTTTCGCGGTTTCGCCTGAATTCGTCGTACGCGCGCGGATCGGCTTCCGCGCCGGCGAGCGTTCGCTCGACAAGGCTGGATGATTTCTTTATTTTTGCCGCGCCGTCGTCGACGAGTTCGCCAACGAGTTCGGCGACGACGCGCTCGTACAGACGCAACGCGTTCGGGCCGTACAGACCGCTCGCGCCCTCGTACCTCTGCTCTTCGTATTCAAACTCGGTGGTGACGTACCCCGAGTACCCGTTCGCGAGGCCGTTGACCACCACCGACCAGGAACCGCGGCTTGTGTTTTTTTGGTCTTCGGCGTCGCGCGCGGCGCGCTCTGCGGCGCGCGCCAGCCTCCGCCCCGCCACGGTGGTCACCTCCGCCGGGACGGAGACGATCAGCACGTTTCCCAGCCTGAAGACCTGCACCTGAACGTCTCGCTGCACCCACCCGAGATTTCCACCGCTTTCCGTGCGGGCGCGACGAGGCTCGTCGAAAGAAACGAGCACGGGTTTCGGGCGGTGCGCCGCGCGCGTCTCTTCGGAGACGCCGAAATCTCCTCTCGCGCCGCCGAAAACAAAAGTCGCGACGCGGCCGAGAAACCTCTGCTTCGTTTTTCTTTTTCCTTTCCCGTTCTCTTCCCATCTCTCTTCCTCGCGGTCGCCTTGTTTGAAGCCGTTCTCGCCGGGGCCGTCCGTCGTGCCCGCGGCGAACGAGTACCCCAGAGCCGGGGTGGCCGTACAGGCCGCCGACGCCTTCGCAATCGCCACGCCGCCTTCCCTGCCGATCGGGACCCAGCGCGCGGCGGCGCGCACCGGCCCCGAGACGGGCGCGTAACTTGCGTCGCGTAACAGAGAAACGCAAGCGGCAGCCTGCGCCGTGCCCGTCACGAGGCACCCCAAAAATTTGTCGTCCTCCGTCCCGTTCGGACCGACGCCGACGCAATCGGCGACGCGCGGCGCTTTACCGAGGAGCCCGAGAACGCCAAACGACGCCTCCGAGCCGTCGCATCGCGTTTTACTAAACGCGTCGAACGCGCCCAGGACGTTCGGGGAGACGTCGCCCGAGGCGCTCTGGGGAAAAGCCGCGACGACCGGAACCGTGCGGTCGTTCGCGCTTTGCTCGAACCCCGAAGTCGTGACCCGCGCGGCGGCGGCGGCGGCGGCGGCGACGGCGCCGGCGTCCGCCAAACCGCGGTCGGCGTTTGTTTCCGTCAAACGAAGGGTTTCAAACAGCGAAACCAGCGCCGTGACCGCTGATTCATCCCCCGATAACGCCGAACGCAACGCGGACTCGGTGAGCGACGACGCGATCCCCTTGTTGTCCCCGCTGATGAGCGTGTTCGACCCGGGAAGGGACGTGCCGTGCACGGCGTACCACGCGGCGACGCCGCGGGGAACGAATGCTCTTTCGGGCTCGTCGTACGCCCCCACCACGAGCGCGGCGATCGTCTCGTCCACCCCGCCCGCGCGCGCGAACGGCGCGGTATCGGTTTCGGGGTTCCGCGCGTGCGCGCTCCTCGACCTGTTCGCGGAGGCGCCCACCAGCGCTCCGGAAACAAAGGCGACGGTTCGTTTTTCCGGTTCACGTTTTACCGACGTTTCAAACGCGTCGACGAACGCGTTAAACAACGCGTCCGCCGCGCCGTTCAAAAGCGCGTCGAAAGATTCGGAAACGGCTCCGCCGAACGTCAGGTTGTACAGCCCGTGCGGCGCGTACCCTCCCGGTGCGCTGTGCGTGTGCGTCGCGCACACGCACACGTTGGCCTCGTCGAAGACGCCCTCCAATTCGAGCTCCGAAAGTGAAGCCCCGAACGAGGACTTCGCGACTTTTTCCGCGACGCGACGCAAAACCGCGGGCTTGAGGTCGGGGAAGACCATGCACGCGTCCACCACGACGAGCGCGACGAGGTCGTTTTTCGTTCTTTTTGGGAGATGGTGGTGGTAGTGGTCGTCGTCGAAGTCGACGGAGTCGTCGTCGACAGAGTCGTCGTCTCTTTTCGTCGAGTCTCTTTTCGACTGGCTTCGCTTCAGAAACGTCGGCCGCGTCTCGGCGACGACGAACGCGCGCGCTTTTTGGCGTTGTCTGAGCCCGGTCGAGATTTGCGAGAGCCGCGCGTAGCCCATCATGCCGACGCCGTCCATGGGGCCGGTGCAGTCCCCCACGCCGACGCCGGCGAAGAAGCGGGACGGCGCGGGCGCCGACGCGGGAGCGTCCGCTTCGCCGCTCGCGTCCGCTTCGCCGGGAGACGACGACGACGCGCGCGAGAGAGGTGGGCGGCGCGTGCCGCCGAACGACGAAAAGCGCTTTTTGCCGACGCGGCGGGCGCGTCGGGTCACGCGACGCGGGACTCGCGCCTGCCACCGCGCGGGCAGGCTCGCCGCGAGGGACATCTCGGCACGCGCGACGCGATTGCGCGACTCGGTCTCCGACCGCGCCGCGCCCTCCCGCGGAGCGACGCGCGGAGCGAATCTGCGTTGTTACTTTCCGATGGTTCGAGAGACGTCTCGTGGACCACTGAAAAAGCGAAATCTCGAAGCGCGCAGCGCGCCTTTTCAAAGTTCTTCGCGCTTGGCACGTTTGCCGTCATGCCGTCCACGAAGGGCGGGCCCAACCCCTCCAAGGACAACGCCGTCCGCGTGGCTAAACGCAAGGCGACAAAGAAGGAACAAAGCGCGAATCAGAACAAGAAGCACCGCGAGCTCCAGCTGGAGCTCGCGAAGCAGCTCGGGCTCAAGGGACCCGTGACGTTCAACTCGGTCGCAGCGCACTTCGCCGCGTTGGCACACTTGGGCTCGGACCGCGCAGCCGTTCGGGGCGGGATGTCGGACGCGTTCCGAGCGGACGTGCAGTTCGTGGAGGAGTGGGTGAAGCACGAGCTACGGCAGATGGACGGCAGCCACGACTGGTGGCACATTCACCGCGTGCGGAACACCGCGCTCGCGATCGCGAGAAAGGAGCGACCGGATGGCGACGACCCAGCCTTCGACGTCGTCGTGGAACTCGCCGCGCTGGTCCACGACGTGCGCGACTGGAAGTACAGCGGCGACCCCGAGGCGGGGACCAGGGCGATCGCGCGCGACGTGGCGGGCATGATTCGCACCATCACCGACGTTCATCCTGACGTCTTGAGGAGGGTCCTGAACGTCGTCCAGCGGGTCGGGTTCAAAGACGAGCTGGCGACGTCGGGCGAGGCTCTCGGGGGGCGTGGAGACGGTTCGAAAAGAAACAAGCCGAAAAAGAAACCAGTCGATGATCTGCCTCTCGAGCTCAAGGTCGTGCAGGACGCCGACCGGCTGGACGCGATCGGCGCCATCGGCATCGCGCGCACGTTCTGCTACGGAGGCGCGAAAGGACACGCCATGCACGTTCCGGGCGTGAACCCGCGCGAACGTCTGACGAGGGACGAGTACGTCGGCGATAAAAAAGCGTTGGAAGAAAACGGCGCCGCGGCCGCGCGCGTCGAGACGACGGTGAATCATTTCCACGAGAAGCTCTTGCGGCTGAGGGGTTTGATGAAGACCGAGACGGGTCGCGCGATGGCGGAAAAGAGACACGACCGCATGGTCGCGTTCCTCGAGCATTTCCACGAGGAGTGGGAAGGCGCGTGAGTATGCGCGTCGCGGGCGATGAATAGCGCGAAAGGAGTACTACTTTTTATCATCGACAAAAAAAAAAGCGCGCGCTCAAAGTGACGTCTCTTTTCCGTACACGCGGTAGGTCCCGTAGACGTTTCGCTTCGAGGACCACCCAGGGACGAAGAACGCGCGGGAAAGCGCGGGTGACCTCGCCGCGTCCAGGAACGGCGCTTCCCACAGAATGCGCCACGACACAGATGTCTCGCGCTCCGATCTAAGACGCGGCGGATCGAGCTCGTCGACGCCCTCCTCAAAAGACGCGTCTTCTTTTTCCGACTTTTCCTCCTCGGCGATCGTTTTCGCATCCGTCGCTAAACGCCCATCGGAGTTCTTCCCCAAGTACGGCCGCGACGCGACCGCGCCGAACGCGTTTGCTTTTTTTTGCGGCTCATCCTCGTCCGGCGCCACGTACTCCACCACGTAGTCGCACTCGCGCGCGGCGTCCGCGACCCGCTGCTCTCGCTCGCCCCGGTTCTCGTCGTTCAAAAAAATGGAACCGAACGAAGTCCCTCCGCGTTCCGCCTCGAACGGCACCGGCAGCGCGCCGTCGAACGACGCGTCCAGGAACTTGAGTCGGTACGAATGGCTCGGCAGGAAAAACGAGGACGGGAACCTGTGCCACTCGTCCCCGACGCACACGTTTTGAACGTTTTCAACGTCGCCCGAGCGTCGAGAGCTCTCCGTTCCCGGGAACGGCGCATCGATCGATCCCCCGTCGATCGATCGAACCGGCAATCCGAGCGCGTACGCTCGCGCGGGCGCGCCGTAGCCGGTTAAGAGCGCCGCCACGCGGCTCGCGCCCATCGCCGCCGTCAGAAGACACGCCGCGCCCGCGCCCGTCGCGGCGAGGAGCACGAGCCCGCCGGGCGGTTTGCGCCCCGCGCGTTTCGCCGCGACGCGGCTCCGCGCGCTCTTCGCGACGCATATGTCGAAGAACGCGCCCACCGCCGCGCCGGAGCCCGCGCACAGCGACGAGTACGCGACGTACATGAACCGCTCCTCTTTGTGCTCGAGCGCCGAGAAGAGGAGCAGCGAGCATACGAACGGCGCGTGCGTGGTCATGAGCTTGTGGTGTGTCTCTCTGGATCCGTCCACGCGGCCGTACCGTTTAGATCCCGCGATCAGACCGAGCGGAACGGCGCAGAGCGCCAACACGAGCCCGTGCGCGAAGTTGAGCGCCAAATTCTTGAGGTAGAACGTCGCGGGTTCGACGCCGTACAAGTTCGCGCCGCCGCCTTTTTCGTTTGGGAAAACGTTGTACCTGAGCAGGTTCAACACCGAGCAGGTCCAAGCGCCGTAGAAGTAGGTGTCCACCGCGATGGACACGCCCACGGTTATGACCAGCGGTTTTACGATAAACGCCAGCGTCTGAACGAACCCGCGGCGTCTTAAACAATCCAGTCCCACCGGAATCGCCGCGACGCCCGCGAAGGGCCACCCCCAGACGACGGCGGCGACGCAATACGCGCACGCCGCGCGGTGTTGTTGTTTCAGGGTGTGCGCCAGCGCGCACGTCACGCACACACCCGCGAACGCGCTCGGCAAGAAACTGGTGCTGGACACGAAACACCCCGCGGACCAGGCTAGGGACGCTAAAGTCACCGACCCCGCTAAAGGGTGCGTCTCGGCGACGCTTGACGTGAGGAACGCGTCGGCGAGCGCCGAGGCGACGGCCAAAAAAAGGCGCACCGCGTAGAACGGCGCGACTCTCGCGACTCTCGAAACGGCCGCGTCGACGTGTGCGGCGTCCGCGGCGACCGCGTTCCTGACGAACCACGCCGCGGGCTTGGCGATCAGAGCGTGCGCGCCCAAATACGCGTACGAGCGCAAGCCGAACCGCGGCGCGTGTTCCCAGGTTTGCAAGCCGTGTCCGTGCGTCAGGTAGTGCAGGGGTTCCCAGAAGTTGTACGTCTCGTCGCAGTCGTGCACGAGGTTCAACGCCGCGGAGGCGAGGCGCGCGAGCAAAAGCACGAAAAACGCGCGCTTGAACGTCTTCCCCGAGCCGCGCGTCGTGGCGCTCGTCGTCGGAACACGAACACGTCCTCCTCCTGCTTTTCCGTCGGAATCGTCCGCGGCGTCGTTCGGGCCATCCGCCCCGCGACGCCGGCGGAGCGTCGAGGCCATGGCGCGCGACGGCGCGCGCGAGAGGATCCCGAGTCGACGCGCGCGTCGGACAGGCGCCGGCGACGCCGCTCGCGACTCGGGCGCGGCGGGGAGTGCGCGCGCGGAAACGCCGACGAACGCGATGGTATTAGAGCGGATCGACACGGAAACACGCGTCGGTTGGTAACGACGGGAGCGCAAGTACGACACGGCGAGTTTCGTGGTTTCAGAATCACACGTCGCGGCGCGGCGCGCTTTCGCCTCTCTTCGTCATCCGCGGCTCAATCACTTGTCCTTCTTGGTGTCCCTGCGCACGTACGGCTCGTCTTCTTCGTCGTCCTCCAGGCCGAGCAGGTTCAGCACACCCCCGATGACGTCGTCCTCGTCGTCCTCCTCCTCCTCGAGCGTCCGGCGCTTGGGCTTGGGCTTGGGCGGGGGCGCCTCCTCCTTTTTCTTCTGCCGCCGGCCAACCTTCACCGTGGCGCCGCCCGCCACCACCTCCCCGGTCCCGCGCACGGACGCGTCCTCCTCCTCGATCTCCTCGCCTTCCTCGTCCTCCGCGGGCCCGAGGAGCTCCTCCGCGAGCGCGTCGGTCATGCTCTTCACGTTCCGGCTCAGCTCGCCGGCGTAAAAGTTGGCCGAGTTGGCCAGCCACGTGAACGTGTCATCATCCGCCGCCGCCGCCGACGTGCCGTAGCCGCCGCTGCCGTTGGAGTACGCCCCGCCGCGGTTCGCGGGCTCGTCGTCCGCGCCGGTGAGCCAGCCCCAGATGCTGCCCTCCTCCTCGGGGGGAGGCTGCGAGCTGTAGTAGTCGGAGCTGCGGAGAGAGAGGAGAGAGTCAGTCGAGCGTCTTTTTTGTGACTCGCGAAAAAACGCAAATCGAACGACGCCGTCGCGGTCGAGTCTCGGATGCGCGCGGGGGACTCGCGAATAGACCGCGAAAACGCGCCCCGCGGCTCCGACAGGGTCGCGTTCCGAGGAGGAATCCCGGCGAGCCTCGGCCGGCGGGCGCGCCGGCGACGGCCGTCGACGGCGGTCCGGCGGTCGGGACCGCGCGCGTCGCTCATCGAGCCGTCAAGCACGACGCGCGTCGCGCGCGCGCTCGAAAAATCGCACGCGGCGCGTCACGCGCGCGCGTCGGGTGGGAGAGAGATGAGGCGAGGGATGCGCACCCGCGACCTCCGCGTCCGCCCATCTGATTAGACCTCGGCGGTTCGTCCGAGTACCCGTCGCGACCGCTGCCGCCGCCGTATCCGCCGTCCTCGCCGCCGTACCCGCCCCCCCGGCCGCCGCCCATGCCTCGCTTCGCGCGGCTGATGCCCAGGAGCTCCTCCACCGCGCCCTCCATGAACCCGCCGTGCTTGTCCAGCACGTCGCGCACGGTCACCGTGTCCAGCTCCGGGAACATGGACTTGAGCGTCTCCATCGCCTCCAGGAAGTTCACCGACGACATCGCGGCGCGTCCTTTACCGCCGGGGAGGTGCGCGGCGCGCGGTGCTCAGCGCGAGCGGCGGGGGAATCGGTCGCGAACGCGGGGCGACGCCGTCTCCGGACGTCTCCGCGCGGAGGCAATGGCGCTCTCGATCAAAAACGCCGCACGAGGAAACCTGCGCTGCAGTGCAGATTTCCACGCCGAGAGTGGATGCTGTGGATCGGAGCCTCGATGGGAATGCAAACGCGAGGCGAGGACAGACAGACAGAGGAATAGTGAAAAAAGTCTTTTTCGCGGCGCGTTCGTTACACAAACAAACGTACGGGTCCCTCACTCGTCCGGCTTCCACCCCCCACCTCTGATGTACGCGCGCTCGACCGCGGCGCCGACGACGTCGTCGTCGATCAGGTTCGAGCCCGCGTCGTAGCCGCCGAGACCGGACAGCACGTGCTCGTCCGAGACGCTCCGTTCCGACGCGCGCTCCGCGGAGCTCGTGAACTCCTGCCTCAACACCGCCGCGGTGGCGTCGTCGCACGCGCCGCTCAGCTCCGCCGCGACGTCCGTCAGGAGCCCGTCCAGGAGTCGTTCCGCTACCTCCTCGTTCACCTCGGAGGGGTCGAACGCGTCACCTTCTCTTCCTTCAACGGCGTCGTCGACGGCGGCGCGCCAGGCGACGTATCGCGAACGCGCTTCCCACACGCGCGCGACGGCGTCGGCGTCGACGGCGGCTTCGAGAACGGACGTTTTTATCTCGCGCAGCGACGCGACGTCGAAAGAGACGCGCCTTTTGACGTGCGCGGTGTCCGCCTCGATCTCCGCGATGGACGCGCGCGCGCGCGCGACGACGTCGGCGTGCGCGGAAGGTACAAAATCGCTCGAGCCGCGCGCGTACGACGAAAGCGCCGACTCCGGCGGAGGAAGGCCGATCTCATCGGCGCCGCGCAAGCCCCACTTGCGGCGCATGGCCATCTCGCGCGCCTCAACTTTTCGCAGCGCGTCCAGCGCTTTGTTCCGGTCCACCGAGTCCAGCGCGTACGCGCCTTTTTCAGACGCGAACGACGCGTCAGACGAAGGAGGTGTGCGTTTTTTGTCCGCCGACGCTTCCCCCGCCGCCGCGTGCAGCAGACGCAGGTGCGCCACGACCTCATCTAAAATGGCGCGCATGGCGTCGATTTCCCTCCGCGGGTCCCCGCCCGCGTTCTCCACCACGCGCCGCGCGGGTGAGCGATGAGCGAAGAGCGCCGCCGAAGACGTCGCCGCCAGACTGGCGCCGGTCTGCGCCGCCGCGCTCCGCCTTAAGGACCCGTCGAGGTCAAAGCCGGACGCGCGCAAAGACGCGCGGCCCTCCGGCGTGTCCAGCATGCGCGTCGCCGCGCGACGCAAATCGTCGTCCTTCGCGACGGGCGAAGGACCCGAAGAGCTTCCCGAAGGAGCGTTCGTCGCGCTTTTCGTTCGGTCCGACTTGGGGGACTTTTTCTTTCCGGGAAAAGACGGCTTACCGAAGACGACGCGCGTGAACTTGGGGTCGAGCCCGGCGGCGCGGCGCGCGTCCGCCTCGCGCTGGCGCTCCGCCGCGGGCGACAGGCTCTTCCTCCGCCTTCCCCCGCCGGTCCCCGGGGACGGGGACGACTTCAAACCCGGCGAGCGACCCTCGCTCGCGTACGCCTTGTTTGCCTTGGCGAAGCCCATGCCGCTCATGATGGCCTCGACGCCCACCGCGGGCGACCCCGGCGAGGCTTTCTGCGCGCTCATCTGCTCCAGGAGCGCCTCGCGCCGCGCCGCGAGCAGCGCGCGCTCAGCCTCGCGCTCGCGCTCGCGTCTCCTGTTCTCCTCCGGGGAGGCGCCCACGCGCACAACCACGTCCGGCGAATCGTCCCACCCGGGCTTGGCAGGGTGGGACCCGCCCGCCAATAGCGCGCGCGAACGCCACTCCGACGCGCGCGCCTCGCGGCGCTTGCGCGTCTGCTCCTCGCGCAGGCGCATGCGCTCCAGGAAGTCGTCCGGCTTGGCGAACTTGTTCTTGTTCTTGTTTGGCGAAGAAACAGCCGCGCGGTCGCGCTTCGAGGAAGACCGTCCTCCGAGACTTTTCTGAGTCGGAGAAGACGCGCCCGCGACGCCGATGAACCGCGTCGCCGCCTCGCGAAGCGTCGACGGCTCAAAGACGCGCGCGTCGAACGCGACGCCGGACGCGGTGGTTCCGCCCGTCGGATTGCGGAACGCGCGCGCGCCTCCCCGCGCCGCCGTGCGCAGCCGCGGCGGCACGCCCAGCCGAGCGCGCTCGAGCGCGGCTCGCAGCTGCTCGTCGGCGTTGGCAGCCAAAGCCTTCGACTCGCGCACCGCAGCCTCCCGACGCGACGCCGCCCGCGTGGACGCGTCCAGCGCGTCCGCGAGCTGCCTGTTCTTCGCCGCGAGCGCCTTTTCCCGGCGACGAAGCGTCTCCAGCTCCGACGTTTTGCGCGCGGCTTTGTTTTGCGCGAAACCGACGGAGTCGCCGCGCGCGCCCTCCGCGTCGCGCAGAGAACGGAGCTGCAGAAGACGCGCGTGCCCGCGCGCGGCGACGGACATCTTTCCTCCGGAAGCCTTCCCGGAAGCCTTCCCGGAAGCCTTCCCTCGTTCGGACGACAAAAGCTCCGCGGCGTCCGCGTAGCCGTTCGCCTCGCGGGCCGCCAGGTCGCGCCGCGCGAGCGCGGCCGCCTCCGCCATGCGCCGCGCGCGCGACCCGGTGTCGCCGACGGTGCCCGCCATCGTCGCGTCTCTCGCGCGCACCGCGTCGGCGACGGCGGGCACCGAAGCCGGAGGCAGCGCCCCCGGCGGGACGTTCCACGTCACGCCCCGCACCCCGTCATCACGAGGGAACGAGGTGCCATCTTCTTTTTTAGGGCGCGTGAACCACGCCGTCGCCGGCTCGACGTCGTCGTCCACGTCGATGTCGTCGTACTCGGGGCGTACGTCGCGGCGGACCGCGCCGTCTCCGTTCGTCGCCTCCGAGCGCGTCTCGGCGCCGGCGTTTCCCGGCGACGTCTCTTCGGCGTCGACCGCCGCCGAAGGAGCGACCGCGACGTCGTCTCCCTTGTCCCGCTCGTCCGTCTCGTCCATGCTCGTGTCGATCGCCTCCACGCGCGAGGACTCGCGAGACTCGCGCCGCGCCTTCGAAACCGACGCGGGCACGAAGACGCTCGGCGAAAACTCGGGCGAGGCGGGCGGCGTGAACGAGACGCGCGTGTTGGATGCGGCGTCGCGCTGGGGCGTGCGCGCGGCGGAGCCGGAGAGGCGCGCGGCCGCGGGCTCGGGCGTCGGCGGGAGCGCGTGCTCGCGAGGCTGGCGGGACGTCGACGGGGACGCCGCCGAGGGCGCCGGCGCGGGGGACGCGGGCGCGGGCGCGGGAGACGCGGGGGGGGTCGCTTCGAAGGACGTCGGCACCGGCGCGGGCGAACGAGGCGCGTCCGATGGACGCGACCGCGACGGCGCGACCGTCGCGGTGGCCAGCGAGGGCGCCGCGCCCGAGGCTTTCGCGACGCGGATCAGACCCGCACCCTTCGCTTCCTTGAGTCGTTTCTTGATCCACACCGCGAAATCGACGGGCGCGCCTGCGAGGAGGGAGGAGGATGCGGGTGCGGGAAACGGACGGATGCGACGGCGTCAGCGCGTGAACCGAGCGACGAGGCGATTTCGGCGTGGGGCCTCGGACGGCTCGACGGACGGGTCTCGTCGCGGAAGCGAGACGCACCGGAGCTGTCATTCTTCAGCGCCTCGTACTCCTCCTCCAGCTGGCGCAGCAGCCGGGGGTCGATCTCGACCGCGGACGAGTTGGGCGCCATCGTGCGCCGTACTCTGCGCGCGGCGGCATTTCAAACGCCACATTGGAGTTGACGACGAAGAGCGGAATCATGAAACGGCTCGTTTTTTGATGGCTCGCATTTTGGAGATTTTCGCCCTCTACTCGTACCTCTTCACGAAGTCCACCAGCCTCCGCGCGGCCACCTCCAGCGCCTCTCGTTTGACCGCGGCGAAGCACAATCGGAAACACCCCGGCTTGTTGTGCCGGCAGTCTCGGCCCGGGGTCATCAGAAGCCGCGTCTTCTCATCCTCGAAGCACGCCGTCCAAAGCCGCTTCTCCTCCTCCCACGTGGGCGCCTTCATGAACGACGACAGGTCGATCCACACGAACATCCCGGCGCTGCTCGGGACGACCGGTACGTTCCCCTCCGTAAGGATGGACGTTAAAACCGCGTGCGCGTCTCTTAAGTTCCCTGAGTTCTCCTCTAGAAACGCATCCACCCACGCTTCGTCTTCTAACATCTCCGCGATCGCGAACTGCATCGGGCCGGGAACGCAACAGAAATACGCGACGTTGTCCATGGCTTTGACGACCTGTTCGTTGCGAGTACTGAGAACCCCGACGCGGTAGCCCGACGCGCAGAAGTCCTTCGAGAGACCGTACACGACGTGCAGGCGAGTCGCCATCGCGCGTCGCGCGTCCTCCAGAGTCCAGGAGGATGACGCTCGAAGGTCGTCGTCGGAGTCGGCGTCGGAGTCTCTTTTTAATCCTCCGTTCGCGTCGCCGCCGTCGACGTTCCCGAGCACGTCCTCGGGCGTCCACTCCAGCGCCGAGACAAAGGGCCCGACGTCGTAGTACTCCGAGCTCGCGTACACCTCGTCCACCACGACGTGCATGCCCTCCCTCAGCGCCCACCGCGCGGCGTGGAGCATCGAGCTCTTCGCGTACACAACGCCTAAAGGGTTGCTCGGGTTGGTGAGAAGCAAAGCGCGAGCCGCTGAAGACGGCGAAGAGGAGTTCGCGGCGGCGGTCGCAAACGCCTCGACGGCGCGGTCGAGCGACGGCGCCGTGGGCAACGATTCGGCGTCGGCGCCCGCCACGGGAATGGCGCGCACGCCGTTGCGCACTCTTAGGTCGTTATCGAACGCGGGATAGTACGGCGCGGGAATCAACACGCCGTCCCCGGGGGAGGTGATGGTCATGAACAGGTTGTCGATGACGGCGCCGGCGCCGGCGCTGACGCACAGTCGGTCATGGTCGATGGCGCCGTCCGCGTGGTTGGGCGCCAAGACCCTTCTCATGTGCGCCGCGAGCGCGCGCCGCAGACGGTCGCTGCCGCGCATGTTGTCGTACCCCGCCGTCGCCGCGGGCTGCTCCGACCGCATCGCCAGCGCCAAGCGGCGCTGCACGGTGTCCACGGTCAGGAAGTTCTGCGCCACCGCGAGGACGACGTACCCGTCCTCCCGCGTGCCGGGTTCGTAAGGCTCCTGCATGGCGCGGAAGAAGGCGTGCAGGTACGAGAACGGGGGTTTCGTCGCGTGCGCGCCGCGCGAGGACAGGCAGTGCGTCTCCGCCAGCGACGCCATCTCCGCGGCGTCGTCCGCGGGCTTCGCCGCGGGCTCCAGCTCGGACATCGCGCGTGCGCGAGCGCGGGGACGAGTGCGGTCCTGACGATGATGACAGTGGGAAAAAACTCCGACGACGACGAAATTCGCTTTCGAAGGAGCTGTTGCTCATCGGACGTCCCGAGCCACTCCGAGGCGCGCGTGCGCGGTGCGCGGGGTGAGGCGTGAGGCGCTGCACGCGCCTCTCACCCGCGCCGCGCGATGGTGATGCTGGAGATCCCCCGCGACGCCGCCGTGCTGGTTTCCCCCGGCGGGCGTCTGCGCGTGCTCGCGCCCAGGGACACGCCCCTGCCCGCGTCGAAGAAGCTCATGTCGCTGGACGACCAGCGCTCGTACGTGTACCTGCCCGGGTACAAGGTGACGCACGACCTGGGCCCGAACACGCAGGCGCCCACGCTTCTGTTCCGCGGCCCTTTGGACGGCACGAACTGGGAGGAGCTGCACGACGACCTGTGCAAGACGGAGTCGCGCGCGAGGAACCGAGCCGCGCGCGCGCGCAAGCTCTCTTCGTACGCCGGCATCGACACGGTGGAGTATTTTCTTCGCGAGCCCGAGCACGGCGGTTTCTTTTGGTGTCTGTGCCGCGGCGTGGACGGGCGGATCACGATTCGGAGCGACACGCTGGGAAAACAACCGGTGTTGTACCACCGCGTGCCGCACGATTCGTTCGAAGAGGCGCGAAACGAAAAGCACCGAGGCTGGGAAGAGCCATATGTCGTGGAGGGCGACGTCGCGTGCGACTGGCTCGTCGCTCCGGCGCCGGCGCCGCTGAGCGACTGGCCGAACGTCGCCGACGGCTGGAAACAACACCACCCGAGGCACGTGCTGCGCATCGACACGCAGACGTGCGCGCTGGACCCCGTCGCGGGCACCACCAGGCACGAAGAACTGCGTTCGGAGCGTTTGGAGAAGGAAAAGCGAGAGACAGAAAACGCGCGGGCGATGGGCGAGCCGCCTCCGTTGTTCGACCGAGCCGCGGAGTACCGAAACGACAAGGGCGAGGTTTGTGTCGATCCGTTCGCGAACGCGGGCGTGTTGCCGTTGGTGCCGCCGAGCCTGCGCGTGCCGCCGAGCCACGAGCTGGACTTCATCGAAGACCCCGACCTGCCCCCCGAGCTGCAGAAGAAGCCGCCGAAGGGTCTGCCCATCAGGCTCACCGAGGAGGGCTCCGAGCAGGACAACGCGGGTATCCTCGACGCGTCGCGCGAACTCACAAAACGGTTCCTGGCGGCGACCAAACACGCCGGTCTCGCGGTGGACATGTTCAGGCGAGGGTGCGAGGCACGCCCTGTGGGGATCTTGTTCTCGGGAGGCATAGACTCCGTCGCCGTGCTCGCGGCGTGCGTGGCGTGGAAGATACCCTGCGTCGCCGCCGTCGCGGGCTTCACCGGAGCCACCGCGCCGCCGGACGACCTCGCCGCCGCCGAAGCCGCGTGCGGCTTTTTTAAAGTCGAGCTCCTTAAAAGGGAGGTGGGCTCCGTGGCCGAGGTGGCGGCGGCGCTGGCGAGGCTGAGCCCGGCGTTGTGCCACCTGGACGTCGACAAGGCGCGCCTGGCGCTCTCCACCTACTTCGCCGCGCAGGCGTTGCGCGAGAGGAACTGCCGGTGCGTTTTTTCCGGAGGCGGCGCGGAGGCGCTGCTCAACGGCGTCGACGGAGACGTGCTCGGCGCGCGCGCCTCGGAAACGGACGAGGCGTCTTTGGAGCTCTCCGCTCTGCGCGCTTTGTTCCACGCCGAGCTGCAGAGGGACCACGCCGCGGCGCACGCGCACGGCATGGAGATACACCACCCGTTCCTCAGCGCGTTCGTAGCGAAGTTCGCGCTGGACCTGCCCGGGCGCATGAAACGGCTCGTGCCCGTCTCCGCGTCGCGAGAAGACGAAAAACACGAAAAAGGAAAAGATTGTTTGCGCAAACGCGTGTTGCGCGTCGCGCTCGAGCGGCACCCGTTCAACGTGCCTCGGTACGTCACGAGGCGCGCGCCTCTGAAGGCTGACGTCGGGTCTCAGTTCGGGAACGCCGTCGTGCGCGTCGCGGTGGCGTTCGGGTTCGCGAGGGCGGCGGAGGCGCCGCGGGTCCTGGCGGACGCCGTCGCGGCGTGCGCGTCTCTCGGCGCGGCGGCGATCGAAAAAAAAGCGCTCGAGGAACAGAACCCGCGCGTGTACGATTACGAAGCCGAACGAATGAGACGAAGATCCGCCACCGGAGCCTCCGGTGGGTCTTCGAAGTCTTTTGGAAGCTTTTCGGAGCTGGTGACCCCCCCCGGGGCGCCTCCAAAACAGTTCGCGTTGCTGTACACGTCGGGTCGGAACAGCGCGGCGGCGTTTCACGCGTGCCTCGAGCGCCGGCTCGCGTTCGCCGCGATCGTCCCGTTTTCGGACCCCTCGGAAGCGAGGCACGAGCGCTTCAAGCGAGGCACGAGGCACGGCTTCGACCGTGAAGACGTCGACGACACCGTCAACGTCGACCCCGACGGGAAACACACGAAGACGATGCGCGCGGCGGCGGCGCGGTTCGCCGACGCCGTCGCGGCGCCGCTGTGGAACCGCGGCGTTCCCGGGTACACGCAACGCACGCGATTCGCGAAAACGCACTCCCAGGCGGTGACGGCGCTCACTAATGACCTCGTGCGGCTGAGAGCGGATTACGGCGTTTTGGGTGTCGCGCACGGACACGTCTTCGACGTCTCTGCCCTGTGCGCGGTGGAGGAAGCCTCGGAACGTGCCGGGCTCATCGCGCTCGCGCCGGTGTGGCGCGACGCGCGCGCGACGCAGAAGATGCTTTCGTCGCCCTCGGGCGCGGCGGGGTTGTTGGTCACGGCGGGGTCGCCGCATTCGGTCGGCGTCGTGGTCACTGAAGTGGAAACCCTCGACGCTCTGATAGAAACCCAGGGTGGGGCGTTCGCCACGGACGGCGACGCTTGTGGCACAACGTTCGACGCGGTTCCGTCGGAGGCGGCGTTCTACGCCGACGCCGCCGTGACGTTTGCGCCGAACGCGAAGGTTGTCGCGGACGAAAGCGCTTTTTTTTACGCCGCGCCAAACTCGTCCTCTTCGTCTCTCTCTTCTGGTGTGGGGACCAGGGAGATTCGGTGGGACGAGGTGGTGGTGGTGCGCCGCCCGAAACCGCCCGCGTTCGTCAGGCACGTGGGGGGAAAGGGGTGGTCCGTCGCGTGAGACGTTTAGAACGCCGCTCGGCGGTTATTTGAACGGAACGGTTCGTTCGACAAAAGCAAAGAAACTTTTCGCCCTCCAGGTCGTCCCGGGTCCCGCGGCCGATCGATTCACGACGCCCTCGCTTCCGACGACGTGACGTGCGCGTCTTCATGAACATTTCGGGACGCGCGATGGCGAGTCTCGCGCCTGTCGCCTTCGGGGCGTGCGCCTCGCGGCGCGCGCGTTCGCGTCGACGGAACGCGGCGCGAACGTCCGTTCGCGCGTCTTCCGCCGAGAACGACGAGGGCATCGAGACCGCCATCCTCGGCCTCGGGTGATACTGGAAACCCGAGGCTCATTTCGCGGAGCTGCGCGGTGTCGTGGCGACGCGAGTGGGCTTCGTCGGGGGTCCCTCATCCGCTCCGAGCCCGACGTACGACTCCGTGTGCGACGGCGACGGGCACACCGAGGTCGTGCGGGTCTCCTTCGACCCGGAGGTCATCTCCTACGACGAGATCCTCGCCGAGTTCTGGGACCAGAGCGGCAGCCGCGCGACCAAGGCGCGCGCGAAGAGTCAGTACAAGAGCGCCATCTGGACGACGACGCGGGCGCACGCCGAAATCGCGGAGGCGTCTTTGGCGCGTGTGGCTTCGAGCCTGAAAGCGCTGAAAGGCGACGACGTCTCGGTGGTGACTGAGATTTTGCCTTTCGCCGAGGACCCGAACGACCCGGCCACCGGGTGGCACGACGCCCCGGAGAGGCACCAGCGGTACGTCGCGAAACACCGCGAGGCGAAGCTCCGGCGCGCCGCCGAAGCCGCCGCGTGGGTCGACGACTGGACGGAAAGAGGCGTCGCCGAGTGACTCTGGAGATTTGTTACTTTCGCCGCGCGTTCCGCCGCGTGACGTCTCGGGTCTCAGGCGGACGCCGACCCGACGATCGAAACCGCGGAGCGCGACGGCGACGCGACCAGGACGGAGGCGACGCGCGACATCGGCACCGCGACGCGAGGCATGTCGTGGTGGGGTAGTCCATCGCGTTAGCTATTGTAAAAATAAAAAAGCAGAGATTCGACCTCTCGACGGCCGTCGAGCGTTTTTCGGTCGCGGCGATTTTTTTCGTTCGGCGTCAACCGAAAAGCGACGACGTCCTCGCACTCCGCGCGCGCGCTCGGCGGGAGTCAGGCGACGCCATGGCGTCCTGGCGTCGAGGCACGCTCGGATCCGCGTTTCTGTGTATCGTCTCGTGTCTGCTCGCGACGACCCGACCGGTCGAAGCGACGTGCGATGTCGACGCTCTCTTCGCGAACGCCGACGCGATGACGAACGCCACGGTCGATGCAACGCGCGCGTGGCTCCACGGCATCGCGAGCGCGCACCACTCGCCCGTGACGTACGCGGCGGCGTACGACCTGCTCGAGACCATCGACTCGCGCGACGCCGAGACCGTGAGGCTGGCCTACGGCGGGTCCGCGCCGAAGTGTCGCGAGGTGGGTGCCTTCGAGGGAGACGCCTGCGTTTGGAACCGAGAGCACCTCTGGCCGCAGAGCTACGGCGTCGGCGACTCTTCCGGCCTTCCGTACGACGCCCCCCCCCGCGTGGACATGCACGCGCTCGTGCCGTCGCACGCCGCGCTCAACTCCGCGCGGGGAAACCGCGTGTTCTCCCAGATCCTGGACGAGCACGACGAAGCGTGCGCGGAGTGGTCGACGGCGTGGTCGGACGGGCGCTCGTGCGAGACGCCGGTGTCGACGACGAGCGGCGTGGTCGGCGACGCCGGCTCGGCGAGCATCGGGGGGTTCTGGCAGCCCCCTTCTTCGATGAAGGGCTTCGTGGCGCGCGCGATGCTGTACATGGCGCTGCGGTACGACGGGGACGACGAGGACACGCACGACCTGCGGCTCGCGCAGGAAGCGAGCAAGCCGAGTTTAGAAAACGAGACGACGTACTACGCCTTCGGGCGGCTCAGCGATTTGCTTCGATGGCACGCGTCTTTCCCTGTGGCGGATTGGGAACGCGACAGGAACGACGCCGTGTGTTTGGCGCAAGGGAACAGGAACCCGTTCGTGGACCGCCCGGAGTTGGTGGGAAAAGTCTTCGGGACCGCCGATGAAGCCGAGGCGATGGGAAATGAACAAACGTGGAGCACTGGTACTCGTAGTACCGGAGACGAAAAAGTCGAAACGTCTGACGCGCGCGGTGTTTTTTTTTTAACCCGCCGCGAGGTATCGCGAGGTATCGCGCTCTGTATCGGACTCGTCGTCGCGTCGTTTCCGTAGTCAGCGCTATAGGCCGTAGTCTGTTGTTTGAATCACCACTACCTGCGGTCTACGCACCGTACGCGTGACGGTATCGTCGCGCAAAAAAGAAACGCCAAAAAACGACGCCGCGCTCTCAGAAGCTCTCGCCGTCTCACGATTGCCACTTCTTGAAGAAGTCGTTCCCTTTGTCGTCCACGATGACAAACGCCGGGAAGTCCTCCACTTCGATTCTCCAAACCGCCTCCATGCCGAGCTCGGGGTACTCCAGCACCTCCACCTTCTTGATGTTGTTCTGCGCCAAGATCGCCGCGGGACCGCCGATGGAGCCCAGGTAGAACCCGCGGTTTTTCTTGCACGCGCGCGTGACCTGCGCGCTGCGGTTGCCCTTGGCGAGCATCACCATCGACCCGCCGTTCGCCTGGAACGCCTCGACGTACGAATCCATCCGACCCGCGGTGGTGGGCCCGAACGAGCCGCTCGCCATGCCGTCCGGGGTCTTCGCCGGGCCGGCGTAGTACACCGCGTGTTGTTTCATGTACTCAGGCATGGGCTCGCCTTTATCAAGCCTCTCCTTGATCTTGGCGTGCGCGATGTCGCGAGCCACCACTAAAGGACCGGTGAGCGACAGACGCGTGCTGACCGAGCACGCGCTCAGGAGCTCCAGAATTTCGGCCATCGGCTTCGTGAGGTCGACGTCGACCACCACGCCGCTGTCGTCCAGGTGCTCGTCTTTCACGTCAGGCAAGTACTTGCTCGGATCCCGCTCGAGCTGTTCCAAAAACACACCCTCCTTCGTGATCTTGCCGTTCACTTGCCGGTCCGCGGAGCACGAAACGCCGAGACCCACGGGGCACGACGCGCCGTGCCGCGGAAGGCGAACGACGCGCACGTCGTGCACGAAATACTTGCCCCCGAACTGCGCGCCGATGCCCATCGTCTGGCACAGCTTTTTTATTTCTCCCTCCATTTGAACGTCGCGGAACGCGCGGCCGTGTTCGTTACCGGTGACGGGTAAGTCGTCGTAGTACCGCGCGCTCGCCATCTTCACCGTCTTCAGATTCTGCTCGGCGCTCAAGCCGCCGACCACGAACGCCAGGTGGTACGGAGGACACGCCGACGTGCCCAAGGTTTTGATCTTCTCCTCCAGGAACTGCATCATGCGCGTCGGGTTGAGTAAAGCTTTAGTCTCCTGGTACAGGAACGTCTTGTTCGCGCTCCCGCCGCCTTTGGCCATGAAGTGGAAGTGGTACTCGTCGCCGTCCGCGGCGTACAAATCAACCTGCGCGGGCAAATTGCACCCGGTGTTGGTCTCTTCGAACATGGACAAAGGCGCGACTTGCGAGTACCGCAGGTTGCGCTTGACGTAGGTGTCATACACGCCGCGCGAGAGGTGCGCGGCGTCGTTACCCTCGGTCCACACGTTCTGACCCTTCTTGCCCATGATGATGGCGGTGCCCGTGTCCTGGCAGCCGGGCAAAACCATGCCCGCCGCGATGTTGGCGTTCTTCAGGAGCTCCAGCGCGACGAAGCGGTCGTTCTCCGACGCCTCGGGGTCGTCCAGGATGGCGCGCAGCTGCGCCAGATGGCCGGGGCGGAGCAGGTGCGCGATGTCCGTCATGCCCTCCTGCGCCACCAGGCGCAGAGCCTCGGGCTCGACCTTCAGCACCTCGCGCCCATCCACGCGCAGCACGGAGACGTGCTCGTCCGTGATCTTGCGCCAAGGGATGTCCTTGGGGTTCGCGGGGTCCGACTCGAACAGGGGCTGGAAGTGGAACGGCGCCGGGCCGGAAGCCTTCGCGGCGAACGCGGCGGAGGCGAATCTCGAAAAGCCGCCGTCGGGGCGGGTCAGACCCGCCAGGCGGCGCGACGCGGCGCGCGCGATGCCGGCCATGTTCACCCGGGATACGGCGTGTCCTCGAAGTGCGAGGGTCGGCGACCATCGGGGGCCTGTCACCAACGAGAAAAAAATCTTTCGCTTCGGGCGAAAAGCGAAAAAGCGCAGTTGTTGACGCCATCACGCAGCTCGACAGGAGCCGAGCGGGCGTTTCCCCGGAGAGGCGTTTTTCTTTTGACTTCGGCACGCGCCGCGCGCGCCTCGCCACTTCACGCGGCGCACCGACCGAGCGCGGCTCTGACGACCAGCGCAACCATGCCCTTCGATCTCGTGGTACGTCTCGACCGCCCTCCGCGCGCTCGCCGCGTTCGCGCGCGGCCGCGGCCTCGCTCGCGAACGCGCGTCGGATTTCACGCGCGTCGGATCTCCCGATGCCTCCTCGGGACGACGAGCGCCGTTCGACGAGGCGACGTCTCGACGGACGCGCCGAGACGCGGCACCGCGAACGCCGTCGCCCTCCGAGCGTCGCGACGCACACGCGACGACGCGGACGATACCGCGTCGCGTCCGCGCGAGGTCTTTTCGGCGCGCGTCGTCTTCCTCGTCCCCGGGCGCGTGTTCCCGACCGAACGACACACCTCTGACGCGTTTTTTCGTTCGATTCGATTCCCGCCGATCCACAGAACGGCCGATTCATCCCCGACAAGTCCAACATCTGGCGCGACTGCTGCGACGGGTACTACGACTGGGTCAAGGAGCACATCAACGAGGGCGCTCCTTTAGACGAGGCGGACCACTGCGGCGACCCGCCGATGTTACTCGCCGCGGGCAACGGGCACACCACCTGCTGCGACCTGCTCATGAGCGAGGGCGCGGACATCGAACAGGCGGGTCTGATGAAGGAAACGCCGCTCAGCCGCGCGGCGCACAACGGCCACTTCCACACCGTTCAGTTTTTAGTGGAGAACGGCGCCGAGGTGGACGCGCTCGACATCGGAGACAACGCCGCGCTGCACTGGGCCGCCATGCGCGGGCACGTCGAGATCGTCAACTTCCTGCTGCAGAACGGCGCGGACAAGTCGCTGAAGAACAAGCAGGGCAAGATGCCCATCGACCTGTGCCAGCCCGTGTGGTCGCACGCGTGGAAATACACGCGAGAGCTGCTCGCGTGAGATTTCCTTCGAAAGAAGAAGTAAAAAGGCGTTTTCGTTTTTCCAGAAGAGCCGACTTCGTCGAAAGATCCAAAAGCAAAGCGCGCGCGAGTGTGATCACATCTTCCGCTTCTACTCTTCCGCGTCTCTCTCGCGCGGGTCGCGCTCGTCGTTCACGGTATCTCTTCGGCGTTTTCTTTTTTCAGTGCACGACGACGACGTTCAAGTCGGAGTGGTCCACGAGGTATTTCGCGACGGAACCGGCGAGCGCCTCTTCCCACCACTTCTTGCTGTGGTGCGCCACCACGAGCATCTCCGCGTCGCTTTCCTCGGCTTTGCGCTTGATCATGTCCGCGATCGGCTCCCAGGAGGTGTCCAGCACGGCATCCAGCTCGACCGGCTGGGGGAAAGGCGTCATGTCGCCGCCGCCGTCCGCGACTTCGCCTGCGAGCGAACCGCCGCAAAACCCGCGGACGCCTCGTTTCGGGGAAAAGGTCAGCGTTTTTTTTTCGCGAGCGTTTCGTTTATAGACTACTCACAGACTCAGAACGTACCGTGCTTGGCTTGGAGCTTCTTGTAGACGTCGTCCAGCATCGCCTCGGTGCGCGTGACGGCGGCGGACCAGTAGGCGTCCTGCGTTTTGGGGTCGGCGAAGAGGTCGACGGGCACGTGTTGTTGTTTTTTTCGACGCAGGTTGAACAGCGCGCCGAGGGCGGAAGCGTGGAAGGAGACCATCGCGAAATTGTCAGACGTTCGCTCGAACTCCACGAACTCCACGATCGTTCGCTTCGAAAGGTTTCGGCCAAAAGCCGGCTGGAAAAAAACGCACCCTCACTTCTTTCAGGTGCGTGGGCGCCCAGCTGTCGTCGTACATCGGTCGTTTCGGGAATCGCTCGGGGTATTCGGGCCGCGCGCTTTTTTTTACTTGGACGGAGAGGCGCGGGTCGGCACGTATCTGGTCGCCGCTCATGAGGGAAGGCCCGTTGTAGTACGACGCCATGTGCGGGTCGATCGCGCCGGCGAGGCAGCAGTGCACGATCTGAAGCAGATCGCCGGAGCGGCACAGGTGCTGGATCGCCCACTCGACGGCGCGCTCGGACTCGATTGAGCCGTCGACGGCGACCACCAGCTTGCGCTTGTACTCGTAGTCGCGCGCCTCGGGGGGGTAGAACTTGCTGTACCCGACCTCGCCTTGGAAGTACGCGTTCGGCACGATCGAAGTGGGCTTCGTGTCCCACCCGGTGGGCCCCGTGGGCGGCTCGGACGCTTCGTTCGCCTTCGAGCTCGGTTCGCCGACCACGTCGTGGCCGGAACTCCCCTCGCCGGCGTCTTCGTCTTCGTCCCCCGAGAACGAAACGGGGATTTCCGTCGGTTCGTCCGAGGTTCTCGTGCTCGACGGCGAGGCATCCCAGCCGTCAGCCGGCGACTCGCCGGCGGCGCGCGGGACGCCGCGCGTCTCGCGCGCGCGCGCGCGGAACGCGCGGCGCGGCGGGGTCGAGGCGGCGCTCGAGAAAGGGCGCGCCGGGGTGACCCGCGCGGCCGGTCTCGAGGAGGCTGAAAACAACGACGGCTCGGTCTGGAACGTTCGGACGGTGGCGCGAGAGAGAGGTCGCACGAGGCAGACGCGCAGCGCGCTCATCGCGGACATGCTCGATGCGCGTCGCGAAGAAAGCGAGAGAGACGCGACGGCGACTGACGCGCGCGTCTCGGTGTGGCGCCGCGCTCGCGTCCGCGGAGAATACAACGACACTGCGACGCGTCCGAGAACGTCTTCACAACACGACGTGCAAAAACAAAAAATTGTACGTAACGAAAAAGCGTTTCCAAGGCTACGAAAACGTCCACGTCGCGTCACCCGCCGATTCCCCCCTGTCCGACTCACCTCCCCCTCCCGGTTCCCGCTTTCCCCCCGCGCCCCTCCCCGATGAGGTTGCGGAAGAAGTTCACGCCCTGCAGCGCGAACACGACGTCGTCCTGGTGCACCGCCAGACTCACCTTTCGTTGTCGGTCCTCGCGGCCGGCGCCGACTTTCAGCAAAGTCTGGTCGGCGAGCACGGTGCACACTCCGGAAAACTCCCCGGGCGTCACGCCGCGTATGCCGGCTTCCTTGCACAGCGCGGTGTACTTGTCGTTCAGGACGCCCAGCGTGGCTTCGCGCTTGGCGGACTCTAAACTCCGCTCGCGGAACAGACGCACCGCCGCGCAGAGCACCATCTGCTGGTGCTGCGGCAAGCCCCTCACGGTGTCCACCACCGGCGACGAAAACGAAGCCGAAATGGCGCGCGCCATGTGCGAAACCTTCACCGTAAACCCCGCGAAGCGAAGGTTTTGTTTCGGTAAGCTGTTTGTCTTTTCGTGAGACTGTCTCTCTTTGTCCGACCCCTCTCCGATCGACGAAGGCCCAGGATTGGACGCTTCAGAAGAGTCTCTTGCGGTCTCGGCGGCTTCCAAGACGCAGAGGTCCACGGCGACGGTGCAAATGTTGAGCGCGCGGCGCATGTCCCCGGTAGCCGCGGCGACTTTGCGCGCGCACAGCTCTAATCCGGCGTCCTCAAAGACGGCGAATGGTAACGCCGCGAGCCTTTGGCGTAACAGCTGCTTGAGCTGCGTGTTGTCGTAGGCGTTGAAGCGCACGACGGCCGGTTCGCAGCCGCGAGCGGCGAGGCGAGGCAGGGTCACCTCCACCAAGTTGATGCCGTTGGCGACGCCGATGACCACGCACCGCGAGCCCGGGAGCGTGGGTAAACCGAAGAGCTCGTACAAGATACCCTGCGCTTTCGAAACGAGCTGGTCCATCTCGTCCAGCAGAATCACCGTCGTGCGACCACCCGCGCTCCCTTCCGAAGTCACGAGTTGCCTGAGCGTCGCAACCTCGGGAAGAGCGCCGAGATCAGCGCCGAGGTCGAGCTCGGAGCTCTCGTCGAGAGCGCGGGAGTGTTTCGCCGCGTTCGTCGAAGTCGCGTTGGTCGATTTCTCGCCGGAGAGCTCCTCGATCACCTTCGCAAACACCAAACGCGGGTCGCCGAGCGCCATGCAGTTCACGGCGGCGACGCGTGGGCGCTCGGCCCGACCGACGGCGTGCTTTGACCCCCCGCCCAGTTTGCTGCCGTCGCCCCAGCACCGCGCGACGCGCTCGGCCTCCGAGACGGTGAGCGACTTGCCTGTGCCGGGCAAGCCACACACGTACACCGAGCCGCCTCTTTTCGCCTTGAGGCTTTTGCGCATCAGGTCGAGCACCGTCTTCCGCTCTTGCTCGCGGCAGAGCACCTCGCCCGGCGCGGTGGACGTGTGCAGCGCGGACTTCGCCGCGGCCACCATCGCTTGGTCCGTCGGGTTGAAGCGCGTGCCGCGCGCGACCAGCGAAGCGGCAGGGACGTCGTTTGGCGCGTCGGTTGAAGCGAGGTCCTTCGTTGTGTCGGGAATCGCGGAATCGCCGATTCGGTCGACGCCGTTCAATCGGTCGACGTTCGGACGCGCCTCCTCCGGCTCGTCCTCCGAGTCGTCCGCGTCGCCTTCGTCGTCGCGCGCGCGCTTGACGCCGACGTTGCCGAGCGTGCGCGGGACGCGCGCGCCGCGGGACACGTCTTCCCGGGGCGGAGCAGGGCGCGGCGCCTCCGCCGACCCGCTCGCGCCGCGAGACCCCGCGACTCGGCGCATCGCCTCGACCGTGGTGGCCACCGCGATGTCCGCCGCGACTTCAAACGCGTCTCCCTCGTCCGGGACGTCCGCGGCGTCCTCCGGCTCGCGCTTCCCGTCTTCGGCGTTGCCGGAATCGTCAGCCTCGTCGTCGTCGTCGTCCGGGAACGCGACGTCCTCCTCGGCGGGCGCGGCGTCCACCGCGTCCGCCTCGGCGGCGGCGTCCGCCGCCGCTGACGCCTCGGCGGCGTCGACGGCGCGCCGCGTCTCCGGCGAGAAGAGGTGTTTGTTCCCCCCCGCGGCGGCGAGCGCCTTCTCCTTCTCCTTGGCGACGACGTCCTGCAGCATCTCGCGGAGCTGCACGGCGTCGTCGGAGACCGCCTCGAACCCGGTGACGCGCTGGTACTCGAGCTGAAGCACGTCCACGTCGAAGCCCATCGCCGGGTGCGCCAGCTGCGCGTCGATGTGCCGCTCCAGCTCGCGCACCTTCGCCGGAGTGAGCACGCGCGCCTCGAACGCCGCGCGCCTCGCGTCCGCGTCCATCACCGTCATCATGCCCTCCACGCGCACGTCCCTCGCCGTGCCGGACGCGGGAGCGTCCGCGGCGTCATCCGAAAGGGAGCCCTCCGAATCGTCGGACTCGGACTCGGACGCCGACTCGGACTCGGAATCGGAATCGGAAGCCGACTCGGAATCGGACGCGTCGTCATCCGAGTCGCCGAGGCCGTCGTCTTCTTCGTCTTCGTCTCTCTCGCGCGCGCGCTTCGAAGCGGGCGCCGGTTTCGAGGCGCCGCCGCCACCGGTCCTGGACTTGGTCTTGGCGGTGTCCACCGGGGACCAGATCTTGTTGGTCGCGTCGTAGAAACGCCGCGCCGCCGCGTCCGCCTCGGTCGGCTTCGCCTTGTTTTCCTTTTCAGACTTTTTCGCCTTCTCGGCGCGCTTGGCGCGCTTCGCCGCGACGGCGGCGGCGTCCTTCGCCCCGGCCGGCCGCTTCCGCTTCTTCGAGGAGCCCAGCCCGAAGAGGCGCCGCGCGTACTCCACCACCTCGCCCTCGCTGCGGTACTTGGACTTGGTGCGGAAGCCCTCCGGCGCCGACGACGGTTGCGGCGGCGGCAAAAAATACTTATCCGTCGCGCCGGAGGTGGCGCCGGACTTGCGCTGCGTGATTTGCACCGTCCAACCCTTGTTCAGCTCGACGCCGAGTTCCTCAAACACGCGTCTTGTCACCTGCGCGAGGTACTCCTTCTCCGTGGGGCTCATCTTGCGCGCGGGACCGGCGATGCCGCCTTTACTCCGCGCGCCGCTACGCGATTTGCGACCATCGCCCTTTTCGGCGGCGGCGGCGTCGCTCGCCGCCGCCGCCAAAACCGGGAGCGCGGCGTGCTCTCTCCTCGCCGCCTTTTCCTTGTCGCTCCTCGCCGCCGCCTTCTCCGCGCGCCGCAGCGCCTTCTCCGCGGTGGCCATCGCCTTGCGCGCCTTCTCCGCCGCCTTCTCCGCCTTCGCCTTCTCCACCAGCGCCGCCTTCTCGGCGGCGGCGCGCTCGGCGGCGCGCGTCGGCCGCGTCGCCTTCTCCAGCCTCGCCCGCTCCGCCTCCTGCGCGGCGGCGGCGGCGGCGGCGGCGGCGGCGATCCGCCTCGAGCCGGCGCGTCGTCCTCCGCCGCGCTCCTGATCCTCCTCGTCCTCGTCCGCGGCGAGGTCCATCGCGGCGGCGAGGTTGCGCGCGCCGTCGTCGCCGCGGCGCTTTTTGCCCTCCTCGGGCTCGGGCGAATCGATGCCATTGTCGCGCTTCACCTGCCGAATCGCCGCGCCCAGGTTGGAGTACCTCTTGCCCTTGGGGTCGAAGAAGCGCTTGTACACCTTGCCGCCGTCCTCCTTGACCCAGCGCACGCGCCACCCCGGGGACAAATCCACGCCGGTGGCCTCCTTGGCGCGCTCGGCGAGCTCCGCGGCGGCTTCTTCTTCGCGGTCGCGCTCGTTCAAGTTAGCGGGGTTTCGCGCGAGCCGCGCGCTGATTGGCGCGGCGGCGGCGCGCGGTCGCGTGGGCGCCGAGTGTCGCTTGAGCTTTCCCGACCGAACCTGTCTCTCGACGTGCTCGACGACATCCGCCTTGGAGGAGAACTTCTTCGCGTCCGGCGCGAAGAAACGCATTCGGCCGACGAGTTTCCTTTTCGTGGCGCTCCAGCTCCGCTCCATCGCCACGCGCCAGTTCGCGCCGAGCATCACGCCCGTCTCCTCGAAAACCTGCTTGATCAACTCGCGCCGCGCGGCGGCTTCCTGCTTGGAAAACTCTTCGTCTTCCACGCGCTCCGCCTCAACCTGCTCGGGCGATTTCGCGGCTTCGCCCTCCACCGCCATCGCGCGTTTCTTGAAGTCGAGCACGTGCGCGACGATGGCGCCGGCGCTCTCGAAGCGCTTCCCGCCGGGGGAGAAGAACCGCTTGTACTCGCGGTCGGCGAGGTTACCTTCCTTGCCGTTGCTGTGCACGGAGAGCCGAACGCGCCACTCCGGGCCGAGTCGCACGCCCGTCTCCGCGTACACGCGCTCCACTAACTGCCGACGCGCCTCCTCCTCGCGGTCCGCGGGCGTGAACATCGACAAGGACATGGGCTTGCCGACAGACGCGCCCGGCGTCGAGCGCGGATACGCCGGGTTCGATCCTCCAACCGTCTGCGCGTGCGTCTGCGCCGTCGTCGCGTGCGGTCGCGAACCCCCGGCAGCGTCGCCGCGCGGCGTCGCCGCCGTCGTCGAGGGCGGCGCCCCTGGAACGGCGAAGGTTCCCGCGTTCGCGCTCGCGCGTCTGTTTTTGCCCACAGGGGTAGCGCCGACGCCGAACCCGCGCTTGGGCGACTGAAGGTTGGGATTGGCGATTTTCATCCGCGCAGTCTCCGCCTCCGCGGCGGCGAACGCCGCCCACTCCCGCTTCTCCTGCAGATCCAAACGCGCCGCCTCCATCTTGGCGCCGAGCGCCACCATCGCGCTCGGGTCGCCGGTTTTAGCCACCTCCTGGGCGAGCGCCGCGACGCTCGCGGCGGCCATCTCCTCCGCCGCTTTCGCGTCCGCAGCCATCTTCGCCGCCGCCTCGGCGGCGGCGCGGCGCTGCACCGTCGCCGCCGCCAGGCGCATCTTGACGTGCGTCAGCGCCTGCGCGTCGCCCACCAGCCTCTTTCCCGGCGCCGCGGGGTCGCGCCACACCTTCTCGTCGCGCTCGCGCCCGTTCAAAACGGTCGTCTCCCACTCAACCTTCCAGCCGTCCTCCAGGTCGTGGCAAAGCTTCTGACGCACCTTGCGCCGAAGCGCCTCGACGTTGCGCGCGGGGTCGCGGTCCTTGCTCTCGGGGGACGCGCGCCCCGCGGGGACGGGGACGGGAACACCCGCGAGGCCGTCCCCTCCCGTCCCCGCCGCGCCCGCGCTGTGCCTCGGCGTGCGCGTCGGCGTGGGCGCGGTCACCAGCGCGGTGGTCGTCGCGGCGGCGAGGTCGCGGCGCGGCGACGCGATCGCGGCTCCCGGCGACGCGAGCTCGGCGGGCATCGCCGCGCCCGAGACGAGGATGGGCGCGTCGACGTTTCCCCGCTCGCGCTGCTTGAGCACCATGGCGATCACCTTAGTGGCGTCGGAGAACTTGTTTCCCTCGGGGGAGAAGAACCGCTTGCGCCGGCGCCGCTCGGAGCCCTGCTTGGTGGACCACTCGAACGAAACGCGCCACCCGTCGTGCAGACGAACGCCAGTCTCCTCGAAAACTTTGGCGAAAAAAACCGCGCGGCCCTCTTCCAGCGCCTGGCGCTCCTCCTCGGCGTCCGAGTCGGCGTCGGCGTCGTGGGCGTCCGAGTCGGCGTCGGACGCGCGGAGCCCGGTCGGAGACGAAGACACCCGAAACGATTCGCTCGCCGGCAAGGCTGATTCAGAAACGCGTCGTACCGGGAGCTCGGCGTCGAGTTTTCGCGGCGACGGCGACGCCGCTTTCCTCGCCGAGTCCTCGACGTTTCCTCCGCGGGGCGTGAACGCCGCGGCGACCGCCCCGAGCCCGACCGCGCCGAGCCCGCTCGCGACGGACCGCGCGAACCCACCGAAACTGCCGCGCCGAGGCTCCCCGGTCTTCGGAAGAGGCTCAGCGGTCGCGTCCGGACCCGCGACGCGTTTTTCGCCTTTTTGTTTTTCGTCTCTCACGCGTTTCTCCGCCGAGTCCTCGCCGTCCCGATCCTGGCTCGATCCCCGATCGCGCGGGGGGGCAGCCTGCGTGGGCATGATGGCCTCCGCCTCGTCCTCGGAGTCCTCGCCGAAATCGTCCAGCGCGGCTCCCTCCGCGTCGCCGGAGGGCTTCAGCGCGCTGTCCGCGAAGAGCACGCGCCGCTCGGGCGCGTCCGACGCCGCGCGCTTCGCCTTGGCCACCGCGTCCGGCGATGATCGGCCGAGCGCACCGACGCTGCCGCGCGGGGACTTACGGCGCGCGTCCCGCGCGCCGGGCGATCCCGCGTGGTTCTTGCCGCGCGCGGAGTCTATGTCCATCGCGGCCATCGCGCGAGGCCGCACGCTCGATCCCCCTCGACGCGGACGACGGCGTGTGCGCTCACCGACCGTCGCGCGCGCGTCGGTGCCTCACTCCGCTTTCTCGCGTGTCAGCGCGCACGTTCCGGGCGCTCTCGCGGAAACGCCAGACGCGCGTCCCGTCGCGTCGCTCGAGCGCTCGCCCGAACGAGACCCGCGCGGCGTTCACCCACAGACTCTGCTCCCTCACCTCGCTCCGCGTCGCGCGATACGGCGCGTCCGTCTCGGCGCGGGCGTGTGTGTCTCTCGGTCGCGCGCCGATCCCGAGGAGCACCAATCGCCGCTTCCGAGAGCGCGGGAGGCGCGGTGTTGTTTCAAATTCGCCCGCGGTTTTCCCGCGCGCGCGGGAAAACGGGGTTCGCGAATCCCGGACTCGTTCGCGACTGGAGCCTCGCGGCAGGCTAACGATCCCGATTTATGGGCCTCTCGAGAGCGATTACCCTTCGACTTCGTCCCGCGACCCCGAGAGAAGACTCCGAGTGGCGCGCGGGCGACATGGCGAGCCACGCGGTCGCGACGTGCGCGGCGACCCCTTGCTTAGCACCGCGCTGCGCGCGCGAGCGCGGGCGCGGCGGCGGTCGACCGAGCGCGCGCGGGTCGTGCCTGGGTCGCGACCGGTTCCCCACGTGGAGGTGCCTACCTACCCCGTCCCGCGATCCCCTCGCGCGCGTCCGCGCCTCGCCCGGGTCGTGCGACCTGTACGACGTGAGCGACGACCTGACCCCGTACGCCGTGGCATGGGGGTGGCAGAAGGCCATCCTGGACGCGCGGCTCGCGGCGCTGAGCGCCGAGCGGGACGAAAACGAAGCGAAGGACCCGTCGTCCACCGACGAAGCCGAGACCGACGAGGCGCTTCCCTTGGGCGCGCGCGATTGCCTGCTGCTGGTGCAGCACCCCGCGGTGGTGACGCTCGGCACGGGGAGCACACCCGACAACCTGAAGTTCGACCCCGAGGACCCCTCGGCGCCGTTCGAGGTGCACCGCACCGAGCGCGGCGGCGAGGCCACCTACCACGGCCCGGGCCAGATCGTGCTGTACCCCATCCTCGACCTCAACCGGCGCCGCCCCGACCTGCACTGGTACATGCGCGCGCTGGAGGAGGTGGCGATCCTGGCCATGGAGGACCTCGGCGTGCGGTACGCGGGGCGCGTCGAGGGGCTCACCGGCGCGTGGGCGAACGTGAGAGACGACGAAGACGTAAAGGAGGACGAATCGAAGACGTCTTCCGGCGGCGCGCGGGTGACGGAGAACGGAGAAGTCGCGTCGACGAAAAAAAAAACGAAAGGAAACACCACACCTTTGGGCGCGCGCGAGCACAAGGTTGCCGCTATCGGCGTCCGCGCGCGTCGCTGGGTCACCTACCACGGCATGGCGTTCAACGTCGACCCTGATCTCGGGGATTTCCGCCATATCGTTCCTTGCGGCATAGGCGACAAACCGGTGGGTTCGGTGAAACAGCTTTTAGCGGGCGAAGCCGGCGTCGTTTCAAGCGCGTTCGGGTCGGTGATGGGCGCGGACGAAAACGGACGCGGAGCGTGCGGCGGCGGCGCGTTCGCCGTGGACGCAGACGCCGGCCCGGACCCAGACCTGATGCGCCGCGCGAAAAAAGCGTTGCTCTGTGCGTTCGAGGAGGTGTTCGAAACCAAGCTGACCCGAAGAGGAGGTGCGCCGCCCGTGTAGCAAAGCGGAGCGCGGAAGGAGACAAGTCTACGCGTTACTTTCAGTAGTCCTAACTTTTTTAATGAAACGCCTCCGCTTCGTTTGTCGACTCTTCCAGCCTTGCGGCGCCGGCGAACGCCAGCCGGTCTCCCTTGGCGTCGTCGACTGTTTTCGCGAACGCCATCAGGCGCGCGAGTCTCTTTGCGTCCCCCGCGACGCGGCCGCCGACGCACGCGGCGGCGACGGCGGAGCTTTTACTCCCGACTGTTTGCCCGTACGACGCGCCCGTCTCGTCGGGGAGCGCGACGAGAAGACGCCCGACGCGAAACGCGTAGACGTACACGTCGGAAGAGCGCGTTTCAAACGAAGCGCGCCTTTGCCTTTCGCCTTGTCTCACCGCCTCTTCGTCGAACGCGAACCGACCGCAACGCATGATCGACGCGTTCGCCTCACGCGGAAGCTCTTCCGAAGCTCGGAAGCTCTTCGCGCCGAGGCGAAATATATTTCTCGCCGCCGCCGCGACGGCGTCCGCGGTTTCCTCCGAAAGGGGGAGGCGCCATTTACTCTCCGTCGTCGCCACAAACTTTGGCGCGCAGCTCGCGACGAACGACAAACGGGGACGTGGCTGTCTCCTTTTTTCTTTTTCGGATGAACGAACAGTCACGGTGTTCTCTTCGTGTCTTTGAATAATCGCCTTCGGTTTCGTTCGCCGCCCAACGTCCCTCCGCGCGCCGCCGGAGAGGCACGCGAACCATCGAAGGTTTTTTTCTCTTCTTCGCGAAAAAAACGACGACCCGTCGCGTCGGACGTCTTCGTCTTCGTCTTCGTCTCCGCTTTCGTCTTCCTCGAGCGCGACGTACACCCACGTGGACCCCACGTCCGCGCTCGCGGCGAGCTCCCTGGCCACCTCCGCGGGCGCCGCGAGCACGCACTCCACCACCTCGGCCGCGAACGTCAACGACTTGGAAGGCGCCGCCGCGGCGCCTCCGAAGTGCGAGAAGCCGGCGCGCGCGTGCTTGCGCGCGAACTCGTCGAGAATCGACCCCGCCACCCTCGCGGGCAGCGAAGCGCCCAGGTCCGCGTGCGCGAACAGCGCGACGGCTATGCCGCGACACGCGTGCTCCGCGAACGCGATCGAGACGTCGCCGGAAACCCAGCGGCGAAGCGCGCCGAGATGGTTTTTTTTCGTCGCGTTTTCGCCGGAATCAGACGCGGCGACCGCACGAGACGGCGTTGGAATCGCGGCGCCGGGTCGCGCGAAACGCCTTCTCTCGGACGGCGCGATGCGCGACGCGTCCTTCGCGAGTCCGCGCTCGGACGCGTCCTTGATGTCATCCGCGCGCCCTCGGTCTTCCAGATGGAGGTCCTCCGCGTACGCCCGGATCGCGAACAGCAGCCCGGCGAGCTGCATGGCGCCGAACGACCGACCCGTCGGGCTGGTGGATGCCCCGTCGCCGTGCGTGCTCCACTCGCCGGGCAGACCGAAGTTTTCGGTGAACGCGCGCGCGAAGAGACACGCGCCGCTGCGCGTCGAGAAGACGATCACGCCGTGCATCGCGCGCCTCTCTTCGCGACGGGCGCGATCGAGCGCGGACGGGGAGACTGGGGTCGCGTACCGATACGCGCACAGCGGGCGCGCGCGAGAACGATTGGCCAAGCGGTCAACGCGATTGTTCGAGTCGTAACGCGCGGCCCACCGAGATTTCTCAAACACGTCCCGAGTCTCGCGCGCCTCGCGGAAAGCAGATTGTGGCGCGTCGACGACCCACTCGCCTCCGCACCGGTCGCGCGTCGCGAGCCGCCATGCTCCGCCTGGCGCTTCGGCCGACCACGCCGCTGCTGGCGGCGGCTCGGCTTCGGCTCCGGCCCCGCGCGAGGGACGCGCGCGCGCGTGCGACCGCGACGGGCGCGTCCACGAAAAGTGCCGACGCCGAGGGTATCGCCGCCGACGACGAGAAGTTCATGCGCCTCGCTCTGCGCGAGGCGACGCTCGCGGCGCATGCCCTGGAGGTCCCCGTGGGCGCCGTGCTGGTCGAGCACGCGACCGGCACGGTGCTCGCGTCGCACCACAACTCCACGCTGCGCGAGGAGGACCCCACCGCGCACGCCGAGCTGAAGTGCATCCGCGAGGGCGCGAAAAAGCTCGGGTCGTGGCGCCGGCTGGCGGAGACCACCCTGTACGTGACGCTGGAGCCGTGCCCGATGTGCGCGGGCGGCGTTTTGAACGCGCGCCTGGGCGCGGTGGTGTGGGGCGCCCCCAATCCGCTCATCGGCGCGGACGGGAGCTGGATCGACCTGATGGGCGACGGAGGCGCCGGGTGCGGCGCCGAGGGCGTCTGCGAGACGCAGGAGACGGAGGCGGACGAAGACACTTCGTCTTCTTTTTCTTTCGGTTCTTTCCGTCGCGGCGCGCCGCTTCGGCCGCACGCGTTCAAGCCTTCGCTCGCTGTGCGCCGGCGCGTCTTGGAGGAGGAGTGCGGGGAAGTGATGCGCGCGTTCTTCAGGAGCAGGCGCGAGGCGAACAAAAAGAGGGCGGGCGGAGAAGACGCGCGAGCGAAGGCGCGCGAGCCGCGCGTCGACGGGTAGCGACGGCTGTTTTAGTTTTAGACTGTCAAAAAATAACTCTCGCTACGAGAAGTCGTCGCCGAGTTCCCACGGGTGCACCGGTTTCGGCAGCGGGACCATGGACTTCTTCTCCGGGTCCCGCCGTAGCGCCTTGCGCATGTCCAGCGCGTCTTCCTCCCCGCTGTAGTAGTCCAGGACGGTCCGGTACGTCGCGTACCCCAGGCCCTCGTACATGGCGATGGCGTTGACGTTGGACTTTCGAACGAACAGGTCGACGAAGTACCCGTCGTGCATCTCCTCGCTGATGGACTCCAGCTCGTGCATGAGCAGCTTCGCCAGGCCCATCCGTCGGTAGGAAGGCGCCACGGTCACGGCCGTGACATGCCCGTGCCAGTTCGTGCCCCGCCCCTCGGCTTTGCCCATCACGTACCCCATGGTGGTGCCGCCCGGCGAGCTCGCGGTGGTGAAGTACTCGGGCCACGTCGCGAGGTACCCCAGGTAGAAATTCAGGTTGAACGTCTCCGTCAGCACGTCCGTGTTCACGTCGTTGTACGTGAACAGGTCGTCGCAAGTGAACGGGCGGAGCGTCGTCATCGCGGCCGAGCGAGCGCGGGGCGGCAGCGGTCACCCGAACCCGCCGCGATGCCGCGATGCCGCGCCGCGACCGCGTTGTGCGAAGGGTTTTCGCCGCGAGCACATTTTTCATCGAGCGAAATCGTGGTGACAGTGGCGGCAACGAAACGCCAGGTCAGCACTTCTCTCGGCGCGACGACACGGAGACATGGCGTCATCGGCGGGACCGTCCACCTCGCGGTGGCGCATGGACGGCAAGATCGTGTTCATCACCGGAAGCACGAAAGGCATCGGGTACGCGGCCGCGCAGGAGTTCCTCGATCTCGGGGCCAAGGTGCTGGTGAACGGCAGAAACGCCGATGCGTGCAGAGAGGCGTGCCAGAAGTTGTATGCCGGACGAGGCTCTTACCCGGTGGTTGGGGACATCTCGACGCCGGAAGGAAGAGACCAGGTGGTGAGGCGAATAAGGGAACTATGCTTGGAGCTGACCGGATTCGAGGCGCTCGATTGTTTGGTGAACAACGCCGGGACGAACGTTCGCGCGCCCGCGCTTGAAGCCGACGCGCGCGATTACAGGCGCATCATGGATGTCAACCTCGACGCGACGTACCACCTGAGCCTCGCGCTTCAGCCGTTCCTCGCGGAGTCCGCGCGCCTAGGACGCCACCCGACCATCGTGAACGTCGCGTCCGCGGCGGGGGTCGCCAGCACGGGCTCGGGCGCGGCGTACGCCATGAGCAAAGCGGGCGTGGTGCAGCTCACCAAGACTCTGGCGTGCGAGTGGGCGCACCTCGGCATCCGCGTCAACGCCATCGCGCCGTGGGTCACGTGGACGCCTCTGCTCCGCGACGCCGTGGAGGGCCCGGGGAAGGAGGACCAGCGCGCCAGTCTGGCTCGAGCCGAGCGCGCGACGCCGCTCGGCCGAGCCGCGCAGCCCGAGGAGATGGCGAGTGCCATCGCGTTCTTCGCGATGCCTGCTTCGTCGTACGTCACCGGCCAGTGCCTGTCGGTGGACGGCGGATTGCTCGCCGAGGGATTCGCCGGGCCCTGCGTTTTGCGAAGTACGTCGTAGTCGAACACAGATAAGGCATAGCCCACTACGGTATTTATATGATAAAGACCTACGCGACACTACGGACACGTGTATCTCGAATGCGTCGCTCACGTACACGTCTCGTTCCGGATCATACGAACTGCTTCGCGTGCTTGACGATGCCCTTGTCGACGAGCTTGGTGGCCGGCTTCTTCAACTCCTTCGCGGCTTCCTGGATCATGAACGAAACCTCCGTCGCCGCCGGCCGCGCCTTGGGCTTCTCCTTCAGGCAGCACTCCACGATGCCCTTGATTTTGAACGGCACGGAAGAGCTCTTGAACTCGGGGCGCTCGCCCCCCAACACGCGAACCTTGATCTCGTACGCCGTCGCGTCGCCGTACGGCTTACGACGCTCGTACAGCTGCCACAAAGTCATGCCGAGCGCGTACACGTCAGACGCCGGGGTCTTCTTCGCCTTCTTGCCCTTCTTAAGGAGCTCGGGAGCCATCCAAGCAGCCTTCTCCGCCTCCTCTTCCTCGTTCTTCTCCTCCTTCCCTTCGCACACAGCGCCCGCGCGGATTTCCGCGCCGTCCGAAGCGGGCGCGACGCGCCCGAGCCCGCCGCCCGTCCACCGCACGAGCCCTAAAAGCGCCGCGTCGAAGAAGTTTCGCTCCGGACGTCGGTAAGAGCGCCCGACGCTTAATTGTTTTCCCGACTCCGCGCCGTTACCCTGCTGGAAGGATTCGGTCACCGGTTCGCCTCCGTCCGCGCCTCCGCCGCGCATCGCCGCCACCTGCTTGCGCGCGACCGCGCCTCGGTGCGCCGCCTGGATGGCGGTCGCCGCGCGCTCTTCGTTAGGATCCGACGGAAGGTCCAAATCCGCCGGGTTACTCGGCTCGGGCGTCACGGCGTTGTTCGCGAGCGGGTTTCGTTTCGCGAACCAGAAACTCGAGGCGCTCGCCTTCTCTATGTGCCTCTTGGTGTCCTGGAACCCGAAGTCGCCGATCTTCGCGGCGCCCTTCTCGTCTAAGTGGATGCTGTCCACGGACAAGTCGCCGTGCACGATGTTCTCGCGCTCGAGGTAAGCCAATCCGTGCGCGGCGCCGACGGCCACGGCGGTGGTCTCGTACCAGTCCATCCCATTACTCTCCTCGTCGCCCATGCGGTCGCGCACGCTCCCCCCCTTGCAGTGCTCCATCACCACGACGCCCTTCTCAGGCACCGCGCCTTTGATCATCCGCAAATTCGGGTGGTTCAGTGTCGCCAACTCTTTCACTTCCTTCGCCATAGCTGACGAAACCTTCTTCGGCACGCCCGTCGCGGCGCCGCCCGGGAACATCGAGTTCACCGCCACCGTCTCGCCCGCCAGCATTCCGACGCTCGTCGTTCCCGTCTTGGTCCGCGACGTCAAAGGCGCGTCCTGCCCGGGCGCCGCCATCTTCAGCTCGTTGGCCTGCAGGATAGGCCGCACGTTGGTTTTGCGCGGGAAGCTGTGCTCCTTGATGTGCGCCTTGAGTTGGGAAACCTCAACCTTCATCAGCCGCACGTCCGCCTTCCAGTCGGGAACGATGGTGTCCGCGAGGTTCCGCCAGCCGCAGTCCAGCAGCTTGCGCCGTAACCAGGGCTTGAAGAACAACGCGCACACGGCGAGGAACGAGAAAGGCGCGGCGAAGATCGCGCTCGCGATCGTGCTCGCCATGAACCGCACGTTCGTCAAGCCGATGGGATCGTCTTTTTTTTTCGAGCCGGGCGCGGGGCCGAGCGGACCCACCGGCGCCGTCCCGTTCGTCGAATTCGTCGGCGCGTTCGTCGTCGCGTTCGTCGTCGCGTTCGTCGTCGGCGGCGGCGACGGAGGCGGCGGTGGCGACGGAGGCGGCGGTGGCGATTCGTCGATCACCTCGGGCAGCGCGAACACGTACGCCGCGCCGGCGATGCCGTCGGCGGTTGCGGTGCCGACGACGAGACCGTCGCGATGCATCGCGAGCGAGGCGCCGAAGAAGCCCGAACCCGTGTCGTCCCCCGAGGGCACGAAGCGCACGGCCCGCTGCCAAACTTCTGAGACAGACCCGTCCTCGTTGTCGCTGTACGACTTGTGAAACAGGTACACCGCGCCGTGGTTAAAGTCGGCGTCGTTGGCGGGATCCACGTCCTCGTTCCACGTCGAGTGTTCGTCCTTCGCGGACGCGCCCACCGCGATGGTATCCTCCCAGATGCCGACCGACGACCCGAAGTTGTCGCCGCCGGAGAACACCTCGGCGTTGAGCTGAAACGCGTAGCTCCACTCCGAGTTGACGTCCCCCGGCACGTCGCGCGTGAACACGTGCGCGCGGCCCGCCTCGTCGTGCGTGTGCGAGTTGCCGTCGGAGTCCACCTCGGTGTGGTCCTCGTCCGGCGCGCCAACCACGATCGTGTCGCCGTAGACGGCGACGGGTTTCCGCATGGTCAACGTCTCGCACGCGTCCACCTTCAACGTCGTCTTGTACTCCCAACGCGAGTGCGTCACGCCCACCTCCTTCCGCACGAACACGTGCGCCATCGCGCAGAACTGGTCGTCCGTGTCGGCGTTGATCGTGATCTGTTTCGCCGTCGTCGCGACGAGCACGTCGCCGTGGACGGCGACCGACGTGCCAAAGCGCTCCTCGTCCTGCACGGCGAGGTCCGCCGTCTCGAGCCGGTCGACGTATACGAAGTCCGAGTTCAGATCGTTCTCGACGGCGCGCGCGAACACGAACACGGCGCCTACGTCATCGCCCGACAACGACGCTGAGGGCACCTGTTTGCCGTCCGCGGACTGGTCCCGCTTCGGCGTGCCCACGATCACGACGTCGCCGTCCACGGCGACGGCAAACCCGAAGTTATCGTCTTGTTCGCGCGTCGGGCTCTGCAGCTTCTGGCGAAACGTCCAGAGCGACGAAGGGACGCCCTTCGTCGAACGCGTGAAGACGTACGCGGAGCCCGCGTCGGTCTCCGCGCCGTGCGGCTCGTCCTGCGCCGCGCCCACCACCAGCGTGTCCCCGTCGAGGTCGAGCGACCCCGCGAAATAGTCGCCGGCGGCACCATCCGGGGCGCGCACGATCTGAATCAGCGACCACGAGGATTTGCGGTCGCCGGGGGTGTCGCGCGCGTAAATCCACACCTCGCCCACGTACTCCCTGTTGTCCCAGTGGTGCGGTCTGCCCACCGCGAGCGTGTCGCCGTCGATGGAGACGGAGGCTCCGAAGCGGTCCGCCTCGGCGCTGGACACGCTCTCGCCCCTGGTGAACTTGGACACGAAGGAATACTCGGTCGCCTCGAAACCGAGCGAATCGTCGATGACGTGCGTCCCGTTTCCGACGTCCGTCCACGTGATGTCCTGCGCCCGCGCAGTCGCCGCGCAGAGCATGCACGCGAGCAGCGCCGCCCACCTCGCCCGGAGGCGGCAGCGACCGCGCCACATCCCGCTCGCCGCGCGCGTTGGATTGATGAGCAATCCAGCCGCGAAACGAAATGAAATGTGTCGTCTAAAAGCGTGAAAAAATTGGCGGTTCAAGCGGGGGAACCAAAGCCGTTTTTGACTCAAGAATTCGGAAGTCAAACGTGTCTGCGAGCGGCTCGGGCAACAACGGAGATCGGGGTGACGTTCTTTTTCTGTGCGCGTTTTTCTTCTCTTCGCTTTCGTTTCGCGCGTCGAGCCGTCCCGCTACCGCGTCTCCCCTACTTCTCACCGCACTTCCTAAAACGCTTTTCTCGCATCACTGCGCCGCGCTTTTCTGCGCGGGCTCCGCCGCCGCCGCGACGGGCGCGTCCTCCCCCGCGGCGGGCAGCGCCTCCTGCGTTCCGTCCGGCGCATCCGGCAACGCTTCGTCGCGCAGGTACGAAGGTACCTCTTCGTCCAACTCCTCCTCGCCCATCATCTCCTCGAGCGCGTCGAGCTCGCCCATGAGCTCCTCCTCGTCTATGTCCTCCGGGACGTCGTAGCTACGCCCGAGCACGTCCTGGATCTCCCGGCTCTGGTCCATCAGGTCCGCCATCTCGTCGTTCAGCGCGTCGAGCTTGTCCACGTCAAACGCCTTGCTGTTGAATTGCTTCTTGAGCTCTTTGGCGCTCGCCTGCATCGCCGACACCTGCACGGCGGTGTCTTTCGCGCTCTGCGCCGCGAACGAGATCTGCTCCACGTTGTACTGCTGGTTATACAGCTGCTCGCGCTGGCCCTCGTATAAGCGGCGCTGCTTCAGAACCTGCAGCGCGCGACGTTTCGCAGCCTCCTTCGCGGCGGGCGTGCGGCACGTGCGCAAAATCTCGCGGTGCCGCGCGAGCTCGGCATCGAGCTGCTTGATCTTCGCATCCACGCTCGCGCCGCGCTTGTCCAACTGCGCCGTTCGAACGGGGTCGGGGGGTCGGGGGTCAGGCGAGGCGAACCGAGTGAAGCGAAGCGGAAGAGGGACACGCGTCGAGAGGCGTCGTTCGCGTCGAAAGGCGTGGTTCTGTCCCACCACGTGGCGAAAAACGTCGTGATTTCGCGCGCGGAGATCTTGACGCTCGCGGGGGCGGTCGCGCGCGTGCGCGCGGGGGGAGACGCACCGAGCCCGACGCGTCCTCCAGCGTCGGCGCGGGTGCCTTCTCTTTCTTCACCCCGAAGAGGCGTTTCATGGCGCGCGGGCGACCGGCGCGGGCCGTTCTGAGACGCGCGAGTCTTGCGGACGGGGGCGGAACGTCGAGGCCGCGCTCCAAACTGGCGATTTCACGAAAATCGCGCGACCGTTTTCGCGCTTCGTCAAACGAACGAATCGACGACGACTACGCTTCCTTCGAACGGGCGTGTCATCTCCTGACCTACTCCTCCGCCTCTTCCTCTAGCGTGTCCAGGAACCGCACGAACGCCTCGATGTTCCGCTTCTGGAGCAGCCGGTACCGCACGCACATCTCCATGCGCGAGGTCATCCCGGAGGCTTCCTTCTCCAGCAAAGCCTCATCCTCCGCGGCGTTCGTGGGAAACGCGTTTAGCAAAGCGTTTGCGGCGTCGCGCATCGCCGCGACGCACTGTTTGTCGCTCTGCGCGTCCCCGGCGTCGTCCAGGGGATTCGCCATGGTCATCATCTGCCTCGCCGCCCACTCCGCGCGTTCATCCTTCACGTCGCTCAGCCTCTTGCCCGCCCTCGCGACGCTCTTCGATCGAACGATCCGCGCGCCCGGCAGCAAGCACTCCATCGGCAGCTGGTCGTTGGGGTTGGCCGGGTCGAGGAACCCGTAGTGCAGCATGAGCAGCGCGTTGGGCATGCGCGCGCCGTAGCAGATGAGCACCTCGTCTCCTCGTTTCGGAGGCGTCGGGGTCGAGCGCTTGCCGAAAGTCGTGCTGTGCTCCATGTCCCAGGTGAGCGCGAACGACGAGGAATCGGGCGACACGGAAAACGCCGCGTTGGGCTCGAACGAGTGGTTCGCCAAGTCCACGCCAGGCACCACAAACGCGCACGCGCCGCCGCCGAGCGTCCCGGACATGGCCCTGGTGTGCGCGCACGCGCGCGCCCACGCGAAGTCGTCCTCCACGGAAATCGAACTCGTGTCGTTCTCGATGGACTCCAACGCGTCAACCACCTCCGGGTGGTTGGCGCGTACCCATCCCCAGCCGGCGGCGTAGTTGGCGCCGGCGCCGACGGCCATCCGCGAAATGGATGCATCCTGCAGCGCCTCGAGCTCCTCCTCCGAGGCGAGGTACAGGGCGTCGAACTCCGCGGGCACGGTCTCCCGGCGGTACGCGCGCCACGCGGGGACCGCGCGCGTCGCCCACACCAGCGCCACCGCGACGCGCAGGTCCTTGGGCGCCTCGCCGCGCGTCAGGAAGTCGACGACGGGCTCGGGAGGCGCCACCCCGAGCGCGTCTTCCCAGCCCGCGTACAGCGCGCGCACGGCGTCGACGCACGCGTCGCTCGCGGCGGCCCCCACCGCCTCGGGGACGCACACCGTGACCGACAGAGGCGTCTGCACCAGGGGCACGGCGGGGTCCTCGCCGGTGACGAACAGCCCGCGGCCGCGCGAGCCCTCCCCGGGCGCGCACGACGGGAACGCGATCCCGAGCGCGTCCGCGTCGCTCGTCGAAGCGGCGGCGGCGGTGGTGGCGCGCGCGTCCCCACGGGCGGACCCGCGGCTGGACGAGGCGCGCGCGCGGGGCGCGGCGGCCGCCGCGGGGCGAGCCGCGGGGACGCGCGCGAACGACGACATGACGTTGTCGCGCGGGGTCGCGCGAGCGGCGGTGTGGAGCGTCGCGAGCGATCTATCCATCCGTGAAAACGCGAGCCACTTCGGCTGTCGCGCGCGCTCGACGTGAACGCTGCGAATGCCCGATCCGAGTCAGCCGCGTGCAGGCTTTCCACCCGCGCGATCTCCAATCCGAACCGCACCTGATTTTGAGTCACAACCCAGGAAACGCGCGTGATGACAAAGGCGGTTTCCATTGCCTGATTGTAACCCCTGAATACAGCTCGGACTCGTTCGATGCTTCGTCACTCGGGGAGTCAAAGAATCAGACTTTTGGCAGAGCCCCGATCGGTTTTTCCGGTCACGCGCGTACGCGCGCGCAGTCTCGACATTTCCGTCGCACGAAAATCCTAAATCTTGATCGAACGAGGGAGCTCGTCTGCTGCTGCGCGGTTGTCCGATAAGCAACCCGAAAACACTACCCGCAAGAGCGCGCGATTCACCAACCTCACCCACTCGCGCCCGGCTTTCGAACGCCCGGCAGAACTACCCGCGTCACACACGCCTATCGTTCACAACAAAACGACATCATGTCCGCTGTTACCATGAGCACCATCGCCGTGCCCGTCGCCAAGGTACGCGCCGGGGCCGATCGCGCGCGCGCGATGGCGCGCGAACGCGATCGCGCCTTACTCGGCTTTGGACGCTGACGCGAGAAAAAGATGCCGCGATGGCTCGACACCGGCGCGGCGTCGCGGCGCCTCGCGCGAGCGACGCGCGCGTCTCGCTCGATCCGCACGCGCTCTGCTGACACTCGTTCTCCCCGAATCCCACGTTCCTTCGTCCCAGGCCGGCGCGGTCGGCCGCGTCGCGCGCCACCAGCTCGGCGCCACCCCCGCCCAGCTCGGCAAGGGCAACGGCATGAAGGTCCAGATGTCCCGCTGGAAGGGCATGGACGAGGACATCTCCGACGACCAGCAGGACATCGCCCGCGGTCGCGGCATGGTGGACTCCAAGTTCCAGGGCGGTTTCGGCCTCGGCGGCACCCAGGTACGTCTCGCGACACCGCCTCCCGCGCGCGACCGGACGAGGCGCATCTCTCGAAAATCCGCCTTCGTCGCGGTTCCCGCGACGGACTTTCGCCGCTTCCGGAACGGACGGAGCCCTCCGCGATCGCCGCGATCGAGCGCGCCGCGTCTCGCCCGAGTCTCGATCGCGGACGCGGACGACGCGAACCCGCGAACTGGCGCGCCGCGAGACCCGCGCTTCCCGACGCGCGCTGACCGTGCCCTCGTCCCCTCTTCGTCGCCGCGCGCATTTGTCGCCTCGCCTCACGTTCGCGATCGCGCGTGACACTTGTCCCTGCGAAACGCGCAAACGCAGAACGCCGTCATGTCGTCCTCGGACTACATCTCCGACGGGTACAAGGATCTGTCCCACATGAACACCGAAGAGTTCTACATCTCCGAGGCGTTCATGGACAAGATGACCGTGCACATCGCCAAGAACTTCATGGACCTGCCCCGCATCAAGGTGCCCCTTATTCTCGGCGTGTGGGGTGGCAAGGGCCAGGGCAAGACGTTCCAGACCACTTTGGTGTGCGCCAGGCTCGGCGTGCAGCCCATCATCATGTCCGCGGGTGAGCTCGAGTCCGGCAACGCCGGTGAGCCCGCTAAGCTGATCCGCCAGCGCTACCGCGAGGCGTCCGACATCGTCAAGAAGGGCAAGATGTCCACGCTCTTCATCAACGACCTGGACGCCGGCGCCGGTCGCATGGGCGGCGCGACGCAGTACACCGTGAACAACCAGATGGTGAACGCGACGCTCATGAACCTCGCGGACAACCCGACGAACGTGCAGCTCCCCGGCCAGTACCAGGTGGAGGAGATCCCGCGCGTCCCCGTGATCGCCACCGGTAACGATTTCTCCACCCTCTACGCCCCGCTCATCCGCGACGGCCGCATGGAGAAGTTTTACTGGTCCCCCACGTTTGAGGATCGCGTCGGCGTCGCGTGCGGCATCTTCAAAGCCGACGGCGTCAACGCGCAGGACGTCGAGGTCCTGGTGCGCACGTTCGACGGGCAGTCCATCGACTTCTTCGGCGCGCTCCGCGCGCGCGTGTACGACGACAAGGTGCGCGCCTGGATCAAGGAGGTTGGCATCGACGCCATGGGCTCGTACCTCATCAACCCCTCCAAGGACAAGGGCAAGGTTTCCTTCGAGCCCCCCCGCATGTCCCTCGACATCCTGCTCCAGTACGGCAAGATGCTCGAGTCGGAGCAGGAGAACGTCAAGCGCGTGCAGCTCGCGGACGCGTACCTGGACGGCGCCGTGCTCGCGGGCGAGGGCGGCTCGTCCAACACCGCGCAGTCCATGCTCCTGAACTAAGCGGCGGAAGAAGCGAAGAGAGCGAAGAGAGCGCGTGTACATTCCCGGCTGAGCGAGGGACGCCCGAGAGCGTCTTGAAAAAAAAGCGGCGACGAACGATTTTTTGTCGGCTCTTGATGACATCCTGTGCAACTTGTGATGAAACGTTTTAGCGAGTCGTATGTGATGTCTCTTTCCGCGACACCGAACGTGACACGCGAAAGAAAGCGCGCGGTGTTACCGCAAGCGTGTCGCGTTTTGTCGGTGGACGACGCGTTTTCGGATGAGACGACTAAATAGTCACACGACGTCTACGCCGCGTTTTCGTTTTCGTCCCCGCGCCGTCTCGCCGGCGCGTCTTCGCGTCGCGCGTCGCGCCACTCGTTTCGCTCGCGCGCGCCGAGCCACGCGCAGTACGGCAGGCACGCCGCCGCGCACACGACGCACACGACGTTCATCAAGGCGAGGTTTGTTTTTGATTCCAGCGCCGCCTGGAACATGGGGTACTGCAGCATGGACAGCACCGCGGACGCGAGCATCCCGACGCCCACCGCGGCGCCGTAGTGTGTGTACCCGAAGCGCCTTCCTATGTTTGCGAAGAACGTGGCAAACAAAAACATGCGCCCGACGCTGTACGACGCCATGCCGACGTACTGAACCGAAAGCGGTTTGTCGACGAACAGAATGGCGTACCCGATCAGGGAAAGCGCCGTCGCGAGGAACTGCGCGAACGCGACACCCAAGTAATCCGCGCAGACGCCCGCGAGAGGCGCGAGCGGCGCGCTGAACCCGTACAGAAGCGTAAACGCGCGCGAAAACGAACCGTCTAAATCGCCTTTGCGTTCGAGCTGGTACCCGACGCTCAAGACGTAGTACTGCGACGGCGTCACCATCACCGAGAACCACAAAACGAGACACAGAAACTCGTCACACGTGAGCAGAGCGCCGCGGTCAGCGCCGAAGTGCCGGGGCGTTTTTTTGGGTGCAAGCGTGAGCACTGGAGCACCGTCCGCCGTCGCTTTGTCGTCGACGGCGAAAACGTCTCGGTCCTTCCCGTCCGCCTTTTTTTTTTCGTCAGTTATCGGAATTTCTCTCTCTGTCTCCGCGTCATTAGCTTGAGAGACGTCCTCCTTCTCTTCGAAAGAGACGCCCGACGGCAGCGCCTTGATCGAGAAGATAAACAGCACCGCGACCACCCCCGCGTGGCCCATGTACGCCCCGAACCGCCCCGCGCCGGCGGTGGCGACCGCGGAGCACGCGAGGAACACCAAGCCGCTGAGTTGAAACGCGCCGCTCAGGCTCGCCATGGCGGTGGACGTCGCCTCCGGGAACAGACCCGCGACCGGCTGGACGCACAGCTGCGCTCCCGAGCCCATTCCCAGGAACAGCATTCCGAAACACAAACCCACCAGGTTGTCGGATTTGCTGGACGCGACCAGCACCGAGCCGCACAGCACCAGCGACAGGCAGACGCACACCGTGATCTTCGTGCCGTACTTGTCCCGCGCGATGCCCACGAGGAACCGCCCGCCCTGCACGGACCACGCGCCGCACGTGAACACCGCGCCCAGCTCGTTCTCGGTGAGGCCGCCTTCGTCTAGCAGGTCGCGGCGAAGCGCGGGCCAGCCGTAAACTGCGGTTTCGCAAAGGTGCGGGTCGGGAGAGAGGTGGGTCAGCGCGCGTCGGCGGCGGGCGGGATAACGGAAACGCACGCGAAAAGCGCACGGAGATGTGTCGGCGGGTGACGCGTCGACGCGCGTCTCGAGGCTGACACCGTGCGGTGTGACGCACCGACGCCGGAGACGGACGACGTGACAAGAAACGCAAGGGCGTAGAGGATCCAGCGGCGGTCCATGGCGAGTCTCCCGCCCCCCCTCCTCGACGCGCGCTTGGGATCTGGCGACTCACCGTTGTCCTCATCAGCCTTCAGGGGCTGAAATTTTTTCTGACATTTGCCACGTGTCAGAGTGACCCGCGTCGTCACAAGCCGGTGCACCGCGATGGTCGCGTTCGTCCTCGCGGGCGTTCCCGCGCCTCGCGTCGCGGGGGTCTCGTCCGGCGCCACGCGCGATGCTCGCCCCGCGCGTCGAGACGCCGTCGTCGCGTGCGCGCGCGGCGATCCCCGCTCGCACGCGAACGCAGCCTTGTTTTCGCTCGCGGCTTCGTCTCTCCTCCTGGCGCACCCCTCCGCGGCGCAGGCGGAGACGCTCCGCGAGATGACCGTCGCCGCGGGCAACGCCGCGTTTTTGGAGAAAGAGTTCACCGACCTGAAGTACGCGGGCGTCAAGACGGTCGTGCCCGGCCTCGCGGGCACCGAGCCCGGGAGCGATCCCGTCGAGGCGGTTCGCGTCACGTACGACGCCGATAAGATCTCGCACGAGACGCTGATGCGCACCTACTGGCAACACTGTGACCCGGTGAACGCGAACGGCTCGTTCAAGGAGAGCGGCGCGCGGTTCAAGGGCGCGGTCTGGGTCGCGGACGCGACCGAACGCGCGGAGGTGGAGACGAATTTGCAAAGGCTGGAGAAGAGCGGCATCTTCGGATTCGAAGCGAGTCAACAAAACGGAAAGACCCCCAAGGCGCTCGTCAACGTCCCCGTTTTAAACGCGCCGCCGACGACGTTCGAGCCCTTCCCGGAGGAGTCGTTAAGGCGTTTGACGTTGAACCCGAAAGGCTTGGAGAAGGAAATAAAAGCGCGAGAGATATACTTCAAGGACCTGTGGGGTTTCGTGCAGTTTTGCGCGGACAAAGTGTGCGGGTACGTGCGCTTCGCGCCGCGATGCACAAACGAGTGCCTCGACGTCTTCCCGCAGTACCTCGCGCGCAACGCCGGCGTGCCCCCGCTCGAGGGCAACATCAAGATCACGGGCGGGAGCAAGTGAAGGACGAGTAAAGGGACACGTAAGGTGCTTTTCGTGAAGTGTGTGAAGTGGAGTATGACGCGTGTGTCGTTTTTAAAGGAAAGGGACGTGCTCATATTTCAAAAAGTCGTACATACCAAAGATACGTTCACTCCGCGCTTTTCTGCTTGAGCGTGATCTTGTCCCCGAGGCTCAGCGCGATGCCCTGCGTCTTGGAGCGGATGCGGATGTACCCCCCCAGCTTCCCGTCCGCGGGCTGCTTCTCCACCGAGACGTTCACCAGCGCGTCCTCCCCGAACACCGACTTCGCGTACAGGTTCGCCGCCAGGTAGTTGCACTCGCCGTCCAGCGCGCTGCGCGAAGTGAGGCATCGCATGTTGGTGGAGGCGACGACGTGGTCCAGAAACGCGCGCACGTCGGTGATGGTCGTGTTCACCGCCACCTTGTTCTCCCACTCGAACTCCGCCCACATCGCGCGGAACGCGGTGTCGTGGCACGTTGCCGGGTTGATGTAGTCCATGATGTCGATGTGGATGTCGTTCAACACCACGACGTTGCGGTCCGAGCCGGCGGTTTCGTACACGACGTTGCCGAAAATCACCCCCGTCTCCGTCGACGAAACCTTGATGTTCGCGCGGACGTGTTTCGTCTCGCCCACGTCCAGGGTGTAGTTCTGCGGCCTTTCCACTAACTTCAAGTCACCCATCGTCGCCAGCTCGAGACACAAATTCTGCTGCACTTCTTTGCTCCGGTTCACCACCGTGACGTCCATCACGATGTCGTACTGGTGCACGGTGACGTACGCCTCGGCGTACACCGGGTCGGAAAACCCGGTGAGTTGCAACACGCGCTCGAGCTTTCGGTTCTTCTCCGACGCCGCCGCCTCGGCGAACCCGGTGGCGCGCGCCAGGTCCGTGGCGACGGCGTCCTCGATCTCCACCTGCGACAAGCCCTTGCGGCTTTTCAGGTGGTAGAAGTCGATCAGGTCGTCCGCCTGCGCCTCGGGCGCCGTATCCGTCGCCGCCGCGTCCTCCGCCGCCTGGCGCGACTTGTCGCTGATGAGCCCCGCGAACGCGTCGCGGCACCCGCGCAGCCACACCTCCGCCGCCGCCGGGTCCGCGCTGGGCGCGGCGAGCGTCTTGAGGCACAGCGACAGGCGGTCCGCGCTGTCCTCGTCGATGGGCGTCGGGAGCGTGCTGCTCTTGCCGAGGCGAAGCATGCACACGATGTACAGCATGGTCTCCGCCTGGAGCCGCCGCGCGGCGGACGGCTCCGACGCCACCGAGAGGTACCGCAGCGCCAGCTTGGTGAGCGTCGTCGCCGTCACCGAGCCCAGGAAAAAGTCGCCGCCCAGCACGAGCGCGCGCAGGTTGGGCAACGACCCGGCGAGAGACCCGACACCGCTCTCCAGCGCCGCGACGTCCGCGGCGGCGGTCTGCGTGGCGTACGTCCCGTCCGCGAGCACCGCCGGCCGCGCCGCGCTTTTCTGCTCGCGCAGCGGCGACTCCGCCGCCGATTTCCCGTCGCTCTCCTCCTCCTCGGGGTCGACGCGCTCCGCCGACGCCTTCTTGAAGAAGGGCGTCGAGCCGAGGGACTCCTTGAGCACCGCGAACGCCTCCTCCACCTGCGTGCCGCTCAGGGAGTACTCGCCGATGATCCAAAGGCACGTCCCGCACACGCGCGACGAACGCACCGAGTAAAACTGGTCCAGCAGGCGCCGCACGATGCCCTCGCGCAGCGACGCGTTCGTCTGCGCAATCTCGCGGATGAACATCGCGACGTCGAAAGCCGCGGCGGCGTTGGTGTCCCCCAGGAAGTCCATGAGCAGGTGCACGACCGCGCCCGCCGTCTCCGGGAACTTGATCGCGCACGCGTGCACCGCCTGCACGAGCATCTGGCGGTACTCTCCGGCTTTCTCGCCGGCGTCCGTTTGCGACTTGGCAATCTCCTTCTTCAGCGCGCCCACCACCTCGTCGATGTTGCGCGCGGTGACCAGGTCGAGCACGATGTCCAAAGCCTTGCGCCGGATGTCGCTGTTGGGCGAGTTCACCGCTCGGAGGATGTCCATCACCATCTCCTGCATCACGTAGCGGTGGTTCCGCTGCAGCTCCGCGAGCCGGTCGAGCACGATGAGCTTCACGTTGTTGTCGCTCTGGCTCACGAGGAGCTGGCAGTAGCAGTTCGCCGCCGCCTTGATCGCGGTGGGCGCGGACGAAAGCGCCACGAGCGTGTTGGCGCACTCGTAAATCACGCTCGTGTTGTTCGTGCTCAGGAGCATCAGGATGATCTTGATGTACTTGCCCTTCTGCGACGGATCCGTGCGGCACACCTGTGATTTTTTTGGAAGGGGCGTATGGGCAAACAGTCAGCGTGGGGTTTTTCGCGTCGATCGACTCGCGTCGAGAAAACATGAATAGGGCAAACCGCGGGTCGGCAGCGGGCGCGTCGGACGCCACCGGGGCGGTGACTCGCGCCGCGTCTTCGCGAACGCGCGTACCTTTCTGATCAGGTCCAGGACGACGTTCTGCAGGATGTCCCCCCAGTTGGCCACCTGCTCGACGTTCTGCAGCAGGAACGACACCGCGCGGTCCTGGTCGTTGTTGTAGAGCATGAGGAACGCGTTGCGCCTGGTGCTGAGATCGGACTCGCCCCCCGCGAGGAAGCGCTCGATGGTCTCCGGCGCGTCCTGCAGCAGCATGTCCCCCCCCGGCATCTGGTAGATCCTGTCGATGCACAGCACCGCATTCCGCCGCACGAACGAGTGCCTGTGCTCCAGGCACGCCACGATCGAGGGGATGAGCGGCTCGAGAATCTCCGCCTCGGTGATCCGACACAGGAACCGCAGCGTCGCGCCTCGCAGGAACTCGTTCGGATGTTGCAGGTTGTTGCGCAGGTTCTGGCAGATGAGGATCATCTCGGGCAAAATCTTGCCGCTGCTGTCCGTCTTCTCTATGATTTCCATGTACAGCAGCAGCAGCTTCTGCACGTACTTGTCATCCGACGGCAGCACGAAGCGCACGATGGTGATGAAAATCTGCGGCATCTGCTCGCCCGACAGCAGGATGGCGATGGCTTTCTTCATCGCCTCCGCCTTCGCCTCGGGGCCGCCGCTCTCCAGCGCCTCCCGGATCTCCGACGACGAGGCCGCCCGATCGAAGTGCACCAGCATCGAGCATCCCCGCTCCACGACCGCGTTGACGGTCGCCATGGTCGCTGGGCCGCGCGTCCGGACGGACGTGGGGCGCGGCGATTCAATGACGAACGAAGCGGGGAAACGGGCATGAACTCGCCCGCGGCTCAAAAAGTCGAATCGCAGCGTGTCCGTCTTCTGAAATCGCCGGGTCTCGAAAAGCCACGACGCGATGTTGGCACCCACAGTTTTGAAAGCGCGCGTGGGCGTGACGGGAGGAGCGACATGGCGGACACGGTGCTTCAGCACATCAACGCGCAGAACCGCCCGTTCAACGCGCAGAACGTCGCGGACGCGCTCGGTCGCCACGGCATCAAGAAGGGCCTCGCGCAGAAGTACCTCGACCAGCTCGCGGAGAGCGGCAAGATTCGCGTGAAAGAGAGCGGCAAGCAGCGCGTCTTCTACGCGCTGCAGGATGCCGAGGTGATGGACGCGGAGCAGACCAAGGCGATGGAGTTGGAGATCAAGACCAAGACCGCGGCGTTGGCCGAGGCCAAGTCCGAGTTACAGAAGAAACACGCGACGCTGCGCAGGCTCGCGAAGCAAATGACCGTGCCTCAGATGAAAATCAAGACGGATGCGCTCGCGAAGCAGAACGCCGCGCTCGAAGCGCGGCTCGCGCCGTTGCGCGCGAGCAAAGGGGAAGACGTGTCCCCCGAGACGCTGAGGAAAACCGAAGACGCGTTCATCGCTCGCGTCGAGCAGTGGAGCGGTCGGCGGCGGAAGTTCACGGACGCGTTCGAGACGGTTCTCGAGTCGGTCGGCGTCGCGAAGAAGAAGATGGCGGATGAAATCGGCATGGAGTTCGACCCCGAGCCCGTCGCCGCGCGTCTCGGCGAGTTCCGGAAGATGGTGGACGCTATCAAGCGCAAGCGCGCGGTGGAGGCGAGGAAGAAGAAGTTCAAGCTCAACCACGCGTAGGACGCATAAAGCGCGACGGCGGTTTCGTCGAATCGCGCGCGACGGCGAAGCGAGACGCGACGTTCGATTGATTTGATTGTAAAACGCTCACATTCACGGCGTTCCGGCGTTCCCGGTTGTAGTCCGCTTTTCATCTCGATATCCTCTCCAATCGTCACACTTCACCGCGCTCGCCTCACCCGGGCGTTCGAGGGATGATGCGCGCCGCCGCGTTCCGCGCGCCCTGCGTCGCGTCGGCCGCGGCGCGGCGCGAGGATGCCGCGCCGCGCCGCGCGCCGCGCGCCGCGCGCGACACCGTGCCCCGTCCCGCCGCGGATGCGTCGTCGTCGGCGGCTTTTCCGGCGGCGGCGCGTCGCGCGCGTCTCATCTGCCTGGCGTCGCGCGACGACACCGCGTCCGCCCCCCGGCGGTGGTCCCGGGGCGCGGGCGGCTCGGAGGCGGACGCGGAGGTGCTCGAGGTGACTCGCAAGCGCGGCGACTGCTACGGGTGCGGCGTGGCGCTCCAGACGGATTTCCCCTCGGTCTCCGGGTACGTCCCTAAAGACGAGTACGCGACCAAGGCGCATCACCGGCAGCTGGACGGCATGATGCTCTGCGCGCGGTGCTCTGACTTATCGCACGGGCGGATGGTGAACGCCGTCGCGGGCCAGGGGGGCGCCAGGCTGCAGACGGGCCTCATCACCCCCGCGCAGCTCCGCGAGCAGCTGTGTTCTATTCGCGAAAAAAAGGCGCTCGTCGTGAAGGTTGTCGACGCCACCGACTTCCACGGGTCGTTCTTAAACCGAGTTCGGGACGTCGTGGGGGGCAATCCCATTCTACTCGTGTTAACCAAGGTGGATCTGTTACCGAAAGACACCGACCTGGCGGCGTTGGAGGACTGGGTGTACCACGAGGTTGTCACGATTCGGCGGCTGACGCTCGCCGGCGTCGCGTGCGTGTCGTCGCGCAAAAACGTCGGGGTCAAGGAAGCCGTCGGCGCGATGTTCGCCGAAAGAAAGGGGCGTGACGTGTACGTGCTCGGCGCCGCGAACGTGGGTAAGAGCACATTCATACGCGCCGCGCTCAAGGCGATGCGCGAGGAGGGGAACTTCGGGGTTCCCAATAAGCGCCTGCCGACGGCGTCGGCGATGCCCGGAACGACGCTGGGCGTGATTCCTCTGCGCGCCTTTGAGGGCAAAGGCGTGCTGTACGACACGCCGGGCGTCTTCCTGCACCACCGGCTCAACTCCATTTTGAGCGGTCACGACATAAAGAGGTTCGGTCTAGGCGCGAGTTTAAAGCGGTTCGAGCCGAGACCGCGCGTGGGCGACGAGACGGAAGATCGCGCGTGTGGGTTTGAAGGTTTGTCGTTGCTTTGGGGTCCTTTGTTGCGCGTCGACGTCGTCGACGCGTCGCGCGACGCGCGCCTGGTTTTTTTCGGGCCCAAAGGCATGCGCGTCACCGTGGTGGAGACCGCGTCGCTCCCGGACGCACGCGCGCTGGAGATGAAAGCGGACGCCGAGAGGGAGCGTCGCAGGGCGGCCCGCCTTGCGCTCGAGGAGGATGCCGAGGGCGGCGGCGGCGCGGAATCCTCATCAAACGCGGCGCCTTTGGCGGCGGCGGCGGCGGCGGCGGGCCGCGCGGCTTCGGCGGCGATGGAGGATGAGATGCTCCGCGTGCCCTCCTCGAGTGTGGGTGTTGTTTCTGGTGACGGATTCGAGGATCCTGAGGGTGACGACGATGACGCGTTCATTCAGAGGCTGGTGCGCGAGGTCTCGGTCGCGACGGAGGCGTCGGACGAGGACGCGGGACTCGCGCTTCGGGATTTATCCGTCTCGGGCATGAATGGGTGGCTTCGAGTCACGCGGTCCTCGCGGCGCGGCGCGTGCTCGATGCGCGTGCGCGTCCTCGGACCGAGGGGGCTGGAGGTTTTCGACCGGGAACCCATGCCGGTGACGTGAGACGCGGCGGGGGCTCCAGCCCGGTCTTCCGAACGCGGGAGCCGCGAGAACGCGGGAGCCGAAGCGTTTTAGAAGGTAAAACTCGGGGGATGCGTTTCGATCGAAGCAGCTGTCACGTCGTTCGCGCTTCTCGAGGCGCGCTTCTTTCGCGTCGTCTCGCCGCTGTCGCGTCCGTCGTCTCTCTCTCGCGTCGCACTCCGCGCCGCGCCGCCCTCGCGCTCGCTTCCGACGCTCGTCGCCACCCTTCCGCCTCTCTTGCCTCCCTTCCGCCCCGCCCTTTCCCCGTCCCTCGGTATGTCCGCCCCCGCCGGTTCCGACGACCCGCCCGAGGACCTCGAGGCGGTCTTCGCGGCGCTTCCCCCCCCCGACGCGTTCCAGCGCGACGCGGGTTGGAGCCGCGACTGGAGCCGCGTGTGGGCGCCGCACGAGGATAAGCTCGCGGCGACGCGCCACCTGCACGGCGAAGCGTTGCTGGATGCGTTCCGGTCGCGGCCGGACCACGTCTCCCCGAGCGGCCGCGGCCGCGTGCTCTTCTTCGACGTCACGGGCGGCCCAAAAGTGCGCCTGGCGAAGGAGCGCGCGCGGTGCGAGCAGATCAGGCGCGAAACCGAGGTGGCTCGAATCGCCAAGGAGCGTTTAGAGGACGAGCGCAAGCGTGAAACGAACGTCCCGGACGTCACGCGGGTCACGAACCAGCCGCTCGGGGTACTCCACCCGACGGGCGCGTCTATTCCGCTCGTCGGGCTCGGGACGTGGAAGAGCACCGAGCCGGGCGTCGCGAGGGTCGCCGTGGAGGAGGCGCTTAGGGCCGGGTACCTCCACGTGGACTGCGCTTCCGTGTACGACAACGAAGACGAGGTAGGCGACGGCATGGCGGAGGTGTTCACGACCACGAAACTACGAAGACGGGACGTCTTCGTGACGTCCAAGCTGTGGAACGACGCGCACTTCCCCAACGACGTCGAACCGGCGTGCCGCGCGTCCCTTAACCGGCTCCGAGTCGGGTACCTGGACCTGTACCTCATGCACTGGCCTGTGGCGGACAAAGCGAAGGACAAAGCGAACGACGACAAAGAATCGAACGACACAGTGGACCCGCCTTTACTGGACACGTGGCGCGCCATGGAGAGGCTCGTCGACCTCGGTTTAGTGAAGCACATCGGTGTGTCCAACTTCTCGGCGAAGAAGTTACAAAGCCTGGTGTCCAACGCGCGGCACCCGGTTTCGGTGTGCCAAGTCGAGTGCCACCCGTTTTGGCGGCAGGACCGTTTGTTGGCGTACTGCGAAGAGAACAACATACATTTCACCGCGTACTCGCCTCTGGGCTCGCCGGACTCGGCCGCGATGTTCAGAGGCCGAACAAAGGTGCCCGCGGTGATGCAGGACGAAACCGTGCGCGCCGTCGCCGAACGCGCCGGGCGGAACGTCGGGCAGGTTCTTCTGCGGTGGGCGCTGCAGACGCGCCCGCACTGTTCGGTGTTGCCCAAGTCCGCCAACAAGGAGCGTCTGCGATCGAACCTCGACGTCTTCGACTGGTGCCTTCCCGAAGAAGACGTGCGGTTGATCGACGCCGTCGCGCCGCGCCACCGCATGGTGGACGGGTCGTTCTGGCTCAGCCCGAAAGGGCCGTATAAGACGCTCGAGGACCTGTGGGACGAGTGATGGTTTTTTGAAGCGCCACGCGAAAAAAACTTCCGACGCGCGCGTTTGTCGCGGTTTTTTACTTACCGTACACCAAAAAAACGCCGCCTACGCTCTCGCGGTCGTCCGCGTCTTTACGCGTTTTCGCCTTTTCTCACGCCATGGGTTTGCGCATCAGCAGTCTCCCCCGCCACCCGAATATCCCCGGGTCCACGGCCCTTATGGCGTACCCCTGGCTCTTGTACAGCTTCACGACGCCGGGCTTTTTGGTGGCGACGTGCAGGTACATCGACGGCGCGCGCATGTCCACCGCGAACCGCTCGGCGGCGGCGAGCATGGCGATGCCCAGCCCGTTGCCCCGCTCTGTTTCGAACACCGTCAGGTCGCTCAGGTACGCCGCGTCGCTCGGCGGCGCGAGGCTGGAGAACTTACGCCGCGTCGCCTCCGTGAACGACACGCCCACCGTCGCCACCACCGGTCCGTGCGCCGAACTCTTCTCCTCGCTCCAGGACGACCGGGGAGAAGAGAGCGAAGCCGCGTCGAGAGGCAAGGACGCGTCCTCGGAACGTCCTTCGATCGTCCCCGCCCGCGGCGCTCGCAGCCGCCCGACGAGATACGTGCCGTGCGGGAACGCGGGCACCGCGCCCCGCAGGTACACCAGCAGCGTGCGCCGCTCCAGCGGGAAACCCGCCATGCCGCTGCCCAGCAGCAGGTCCGCCACCGCCTCCACCTCCTCGCCCGTGAACGCGCTCGCGAGGAGCGTGTACCCGGCGAACTTGCCCTCGGTCACGGGAACCTCCGCGGTCCAGTCCAGGTCGGGCAGGCGCGCGTCCGGGTCGCGCGGCACCACGGGGTCGGCGAACGGGTCCACGCGAGACGCCGCGCGCGTCGGATGCCGCCAGCGCGTATCTCGTCGGCCGGAGCTGGAGGTGGCGCCCCGCGAGACGCGCGAGCCGCGGACGGACGCGGCGAGGTCGCGCGAGGACGCGCATGCGGGCATCGGCGTCGACGGTAACGCCGAGGCGAACATGCTCGCCTGCCGTGGTCGTGGGGGCGCCGACGCGCGGGACACACTGCGGGTGCGAGGAGGACAAGTCAGCTTCAAGCGGCTAGACACGTCATCCGCTGAAGCTGACTTGTCGTCGTGAAGTTCGTTCGCGCTCACTTTCTGTGACGCGCACAGCACCCTCGCAGCTCGCCTGTGACATGCACGCCTCCGCCCTCGCGCGCCCGGGAGCGTTCGCGCGACCCGCGGCCGTCCGACGAGGCGTCGCCCGCCGTTTCCGGTCCTCCACGGTCGCCCGCGCGAGCGCGACGGCCGACCCCAACCCCGACGCATCCATCGTGGCGAAAGCGAAGCAGTGGCCGACGTGGGGATGCGAGGCCTCCACCTTCCCTTGGTCCTACGGCTCGCAGGAGACGTGCCTCGTGATCAAGGGCGAGGCTACCGTCACGATGGACGACGGAACGGTCGTCGAGCTCAAGCCGGGGACGCTCGCGACGTTCCCGGCGGGGTCGTCGTGCACCTGGGACGTAACGCAGGCGATCGAGAAGCACTACAGTTTCGATTGATTCCCGTACTGTACGCGAACGAGACGTCGCGAGCGTCGTGGAGCGGGAGTCTTCTTGTCGTCGAAATAGCCACATCGTCCTATATGTATTCGATACACGATGCGTAGCAAAAAAACACGACTCGTGAGCACACGTGCTCACTTGATCGTCCCCTCGCGGAGCGTCGGCAACCGACACGCCTCGCCGCCGGTCAAAAGCGGCGTCCCCTTGTACGCCGCGACGCCGTCGGCGAGGACGGAAAAGTCGGGACTCACCGCTTCGAAAACCTTCTTCTTCGGGTTGAGCACGTCGTCCGGCTCGCCCGGGAACGACGCGCACGCCACGATCGCGCCGTTCGGCGCCGAACTCGGCGGTTCCAAGGGCTCAACCTTCCCGTTCGAACTTGTGCCGCAGAGGACCATCGCGGTTGATTCCACGCCGCGCATCTTCGAAGGTTTCATGTTCGCCACAACCACCACTCTTTTGCCGAGCATCTCCGCCTCGGGCACGTGGTCGACGAGCCCGGAGACGACTTGTCTGGGCCCGCTTTTCTCGCCGACGTCGATGGTCTCCACGTACAGCTTCTCCGCGTCGGGGTGGCGCCAGACCTTCGTGACGGTGCCCACCTTCAGGCACAGTCTAGACACGTCCACCGGGGCGTCGGCGGAAACCGGTTTCTTCGCCTTTTCGCTTTTTTCGCTCTTTTCGCTCTTTTCACCCTTTTCCTTTTTCCGCTCGCCCGAGGAAAGCATCTTCGCCTCGCCCTCCACCTCGTGCTTGGCGAACAGGATGTCGCCCACGGCCACCTTCGTGCCCGCGGCGAGGTTCGCGCTCTTCTTCAAGCGCCAGATGGGCGTCGCGGGCGTGCCGAGCTTCTCGAAGATGGCCGCCGCCGCGTCGGGGATCACCGGAGCTAAAAAGTGCGCGGCGACGTACACCGCCTCCAACACGGATCGGATGATGACGGCTTTTCTCTTCTCGGCGCCGTCGCCCTTCACCGCCCACGGCGCGCTCTCGGTGAGGTACTTGTTCGCGTCCTTCACGGCGTTGATGGCGAGCTCGCACGCCTTGTGCGTCTCGAAGTGTTTCATGGCCATCTCGCTGTGCGCGCGAAGAGCGGGCACGTCAACCACCGGCTCGATGTGCGATTCGTCGACGGCGGGGACGACGCCGCCGCAGTTCTTCAAACACAGGTTGGTCGCGCGGTGCACGAGGTTGCCGAGCACGTCCGCCAAATCGCTGTTGTGCGTCAGCACCAGCGCGGGCTCGGAGAAGGGTATGTCTGAGCCGTACACGCCGCCACGCATCAGGTAGTACCGGAACGTGTCGCTGCTGTACCGCTCTAACTGCTCCATGGGGTCCACCACGTTGCCGATGCTCTTGGACATCTTCTGGCCGTCCGCGGCCATCACGAAGCCGTGCCCGAACACGGTGGTGGGCAACGGCAAGCCCGCGGACCATAACATGCACGGCCAAATAACGCAGTGGAACCAGATGATGTCCTTGCCGATGATGTGCACGCTCGCGGGCCAGTGCGTTTTCGAAAAGTCGTCGTTCGGCGCGTTTGTTGGCCAACCCGCGCCGGTGAGGTAATTGGTGAGCGCGTCGAACCACACGTACAACACGTGCCCCGGCGCGTCCGGCACCGGGATGCCCCAGTCGAACGTCGTGCGGCTCACGCTTAAGTCCCTTAGCTCGTCCTCGCGCAAACGAGCTAATATCTCGTTGCGCCGCCTCGTGGGCTGGATGAACTCCGGGTTTAACTCGATGTGCTCCACGAGCTGTTTCTGGTACCGGCTCTGCCGGAAGAAGTAGCTCTCCTCGGACATCTTCGTCAGCGGCTTCCCGGAGACGGGGTCTTTATACTCCGCCGCCTCCGCGTCCGCATCCGTCACGAAGGTCTCCTCGCGCACGTTGTACCACCCCTCGTACGTGTCCAGGTAGATGTCCCCGTTTTTTTTACTCCGCTCGAACAGCTCACAACAAGCCGCTTTGTGCACGTCGCTCGTCGTGCGGTTGTACACGTCGTTGGACACGTTGATCTTCGCGTTGAGCGCTTGGAACAGCGCGACGTGCTTGTCGCAGAGGTCGATGGGTTTACACCCCGCCGCCGCCGCCGCCTCGGCGATCTTCTGCCCGTGCTCGTCCGAGCCGGTCTGGAACAGCACGTCGCGCCCGTATAAACGGTGGTACCGCGCGATGACGTCCGAGGAAACAGCCTCGTACGCGTGGCCCATGTGCGGCGCGCCGTTGGCGTAGTTAATAGCGGTGGTCACGCAAAACTTCTCCTTCGACGGATCAAGCGGCGGCGCGCTCGACAAAGAGCGCAACAAGAGCGCGGCGCCGTCGTTCGCGGCGACGTTATAAGACGCAACCGCGGAGGCTTTGCTTTTGTCGAGCGCGCTTAGTATTTGAGCACGCGTGAGCTCATCGCTCGTGTCAAAAAACGACTCGAACCACGAAACGACGAGAAGGTCGTCGGCGAGACGTTCGACGCCCCGCACCCCGCTCGCTGCGTTTTCGCCGAGAAGCGGGAACAGCGCGGAGACGACGACGACATCCGCTAACGTGCGCGTCGTCTTAGAGGCGGTTCCTCCCGCGATGGACACAAACGTTTTCGTGTTTTCGACACCGAAGCCAACCTCGCGCAGACGCACATCCAGCGTCTGGCGCAGCATCGTCACGACCGGCGCGGCGTCCTTCGCGGCGCACGCGAGCGCGACGGCGGGCGCGAGTTTGTTTGTCTCCCACTCGGTCCAGCGCTCGACCGCCCATCGTTCGGGCCCGCCGCCCGGCACGAACGCGTCCTTGAGGGCACCCCGGTTCCCCAGGAACCTCGCGATGGCGTTCGCGTCCGTCAGCTCGCCGAGCTTGATCGAAACGCCGCGCGTCTCGCCGGACACCGCGGCGGTCATGGGCGTGAACTTGACCTCCGCGCCGGACAGGCACGCGGCGATGAAGCCCTTCATGGCGCGCGGATCGCCGCCGCGGCAGAAGAGCTCGAGCGGCGCCATGGCTGCGGCGGGGGGGTCGCGGGCGGGCGGAGAAACACGAGAGGCGGTCTACTCCGCGAGCGGGATCGAAGAGCGACGCGAGGCGTCCGACGGAGACGCGTCCGAAGAGGCGCGCGCGTCGCCAATGGGATAGCCTCGACGCTTTTTCACGCGTCGTCGGCGGCTCGAGCCAGGGCTCGATGCCGGCGAAGCGACGAAATACGCGACCCACCAGGGTATGGGCCCTCCCGCCAGCTCGGCGGAGAGCACGTCGTCGTTCTCTTCGAGCGCTCGCGCCATTCCCTCGTTCGCCCCGCGCGCGCATCGAGAGCTCCCGGGCACCATGGCGTCCCGTAAGCGCACCCTGCTGAAGGTGATCATCTTGGGCGACTCCGGGTACGTGCGATGCGAAGCCGCTCGACGCGCGACACCCCTCTCCGCGCGAAATCTCGACGCGTCGCCAAACGACGCCGTGTAGGGAGTAACACCTGAGGAGTTTTCTTCGACTCGGAGGTGTCGATCGCTCGAGCGCGGCGGCGTGTCTGGTGCGGCCGCCGCGACGAGAGCAGCGCGCGCACCGGTGACGCGCTCGGAGGCTGCGGCGACGCGCGGCGACGTCGGTCGGCATCTCCCACCGCCTCCGAGACGGCTCGGTCGGTCCCTCGACGTCGAGAAAGAACTTCGCAAGATTCGATCGTTCCGCAAAGGAAAAGGCTGAAAAAGCTCGTTTCGTCGGTTTTCGGCGCGTTCGGCGCGGCGGCGGAGTCGTCGCCGAGCCCGTTTTCCCGACGCGACCGCGCTCGATTTTAACCTCCGTCCGACTGACGCCTCGTTCTCGTTTATTCGCACTCCTCGATCCTCCAAACGCAGCGTCGGCAAGACGTCTTTGATGAACCAGTACGTGAACCGCAAGTTCAGCAAGCAGTACAAAGCCACCATCGGGGCCGATTTCTTGACCAAGGAGGTGCAGGTGGACGACCGGCTGGTCACGATGCAGATCTGGGACACCGCCGGTCAGGAGCGGTTCCAGAGCCTCGGCGTGGCGTTCTACCGCGGCGCGGACTGCTGCGTCTTGTGCTACGACGTCAACACGCAGAAGACGTTTGAGAACCTCGAGAATTGGCGCGACGAGTTTCTGATCCAAGCGTCGCCCGCCGACCCCGACGGCTTCCCGTTCGTGGTGCTGGGAAACAAAGTCGACGTGGAGGGCGGCGAGTCGCGCGTGGTGAGCGAAAAGAAGGCCAAGAGCTGGTGCACCTCCAAGGGCGCCATTCCGTACTTCGAGACGTCCGCGAAGGAGGACGTCAACGTGGAAGCGGCGTTCGCGTGCATCGCGCGAAACGCGCTGCGCAACGAAGCCGAGGAGGAGATCTACTTGCCGGACACCGTCGACGTCGACGGGCCGGGCGGCGCCAAGAAAGGGGGGTGCTGCTGATGAGGCGTAGTGGCGACTGTTTTTGTGAAACGTGAAATGTCCAACGCGACAAGACGCGCGTCATGGAGGAAGAATCCGTCGTCCAAACGCGCCCGGTAAACGCGGTCGGAACGAGACGCGCCGGTAAACAAACGCGCTCGTCCCTTTCTTTCTCCGCACACCCGAAAACGTCCCAAAACGATCTCGGTGGACGATATGTCTTTTCAGTCTGCAAAGATTCCGACGGTTCGCGCTCCTCCCATTGGCCGACGCGTAGGCCGACCGCCGTGCTTGCCACGAGTTTCGCGTCGCAATCTTATCGGCGCGCGTGATGTCGCCGCGCGCACTCCGCGACGCACACGTCCGCACACCCAAGATGATGTCTGTCACCGCGTCCATCGCGCGCGTCGCGCCCGTCGCGCGCCGATGCGGCGCCCGCCGCGGCCTCGCTGCGCGTCGCCAGGCGGTGTCCGCCCCCGCGGGCGTCGTGGCGAGCGCCTCGGTGCTCGGCGACAACCTCTCCGTGTTGAGCGCGGCGGTGGAGAAGGCTGAGCTGCTCGAGGCGCTCACCGGGGACAAAAAGCTGACCGTGTTCGCGCCCACGGACGCCGCGTTCGCGCGCGTGTGCGAGGACCTGCAGCTGTCCAAGGAGGAGGTGCTCGGTCTGGAGACGCTCGCGGACATCCTGACGTACCACGTCGTGGAAGGGACGGTGACGAGCGGCGATCTGCGCGACGGCGAGGTCGCCACGCTCAACGAGCGTTTCGCGCTGGACATCCAGGGCACCACCGTGAACGGCGCGAACATCTCTAAGGCTGACGTCACGATCGGTAATTTGACCGTGCACGAGATCGACGCCGTGTGCTTCCCCCCGTGGTCCGCGCCCGCGAAGGTGCTGACGCCGCAGCAGGTTTTGGCGTTTGAGGGGTGGGCGCCCGAAGTGATCAACGGGCGACTCGCCATGCTCGGGTTCCTCACCGCGGTGGTGCAGGAGATCGCGACCGGCCAGTCCTTCACCGAGCAGTTCGCCAGCAACTTCAACATCTTCGCCGCGCAGGTGCAGCTCTGGGCGTTCGCGTCGCTCGCGCCCGCGTTCTCCTCCAACGAGGGGTACACGGCGAACCCGTTCACCATGGAGGCGAGCCGCACGTGGCGCGAGGTGTTCAAGGGCGGACCGTGGGGGCCGGAGAAGCGGAAGGTGTTCTCGCCGGAGGTGGAGCAGCTCAACGGCCGCGCGGCGATGGTCGGGATCGTCGCGCTCATCGCGGTGGAGACCTTCAAGGGATCCGCGCTGTTCTGATGGTAGAGGCGAGGAGAGACGGAGACGAAGAGGTTTGAGGCGCGAGGCGAGGCTCGCGCGACGAGCCGACGAGCGCGCGTGCTTTTAATTTTTCACAAGTCTCGGACGTCCCGTTCGCGAAAAAAACAACGACTCGCTCGCTTTCGCCGTGGCTTCTGCAGTCCCCGAGCGCGTCGCACGCTCCGCGCGGCGCCGAACTCGGACATGCCCGGCGACGAAGACCTCGCCACCTACCCCGCGCTCATGACCCCCGCCGCCGAGCTGGCGGAAGCCCGGACCTTCCTCTCCGGCTGGACGCTGTCTCGATACGTCGAGCGCTTCCGAGCCGAGTCGGAGCGGTCGCACGCGCGTTCCTTCTCGGAAGACGAGGGAGGGGACGGCGTGACTCCGTGCTGCACGCTCACGCCGGGCGGCGGCGCGTTCGGCTGGTCACGCGTGGGTCCCCCGTCCACCTCACCGGGCGCGTCGCTCGCGAGGTGCCGCCCGAGAGGCGTCCTGACCCTCCCCTCGGACGCCACCGTCGGGCAGGCTCTTCGGACGCTCGCCGCCGCCGACCTCCTCGCCGCGCCCGCGGTGGACCGCGCGTCTCTCGAGCACCGAGGCTTCGTCTCCTGTGGGGACCTGCTGCGCCAGCTCCTGCGCGCCTGCTACCCGCGGCTGCTGGCGCCCGACCTGCTGTCGCAGGAGGACATGGAGGCGTTCTTCCGACACGAAGCGCGCGGCGACGACGAGAGGCCGAACGTCGACGCGGAAGACGACGACGACGAATTCGCCGCGCTCGCGCGCGACGCCGAGCGCGAGTTCCAGAGCGCGTGGCGCGCGTTCGCGCGCGTCGGCGATGACGGGGACGTGTGCTTCGCCGGGTTCGACGATACCACCGTGCTCGACTTCGTGTCCCGGGGGCTGGACTGCCGGAAGCTCGAGGAGAAACGGCGAGGCGACTTCGAGCCGGGGCACCGCGTGGCGATTTTCGCCGAGCGATCCTCCGCCGACGAAAACAAAAACGACGCGTCGGAGACCCGAGACGCGCGGGACCGCCGGAACGGGGGGGGCGACTCGGAACACCTTTCGTCGGTGTTTTCGGAGTTGGAATCACCCGAGTCGGCCTTCCGGGCGAAAAAAAACCACTCCCAGCCCCCCCCCGGTCTCGAACCCGGGACCGCGCGCGGCGACGCGCGCGGCGAAGCCGAAGCCGTCGTCCGGCGCGAAAAGAAAACGCAAACGCGCGGCGTGGAATACCTCGCGGTTTTGTCGCAGCTCGACGTGATCGACGCGATGGTCAGGGACGCGGACGCGCTCGGCGCGTTCGTTCGCCTGAAAACCATGTCAGATCTGGGGTTTTGCTCATACGAAAACGATTCCTTCTCCTCTGATGTGGTCTGCGTCACGGAGACGCTCCCCGCCGCCGCCGCGTTCGCGGTGGCGATTAATTGCAACGTCTCCGCGCTCCCCGTCCTGGACGCGTCGCGCCGATTTCTCATCGGATCGGTATCCGTCTCCGACGCGCGCGTGTTCGAACGCCCGGAGGACCTGCGTTGGCTCAACGAGCAAATCGGGTCGTTCCTGCGACGCAAGGTGTGGCCGTCGCGCCCGCGCGACACGGGAACGGACGCGTCCGAAGAGAGAGCGTTCCCGTCGGCGACGACGGTTACGCCAAACGCTTCGCTCCTGGAGGCGATGACAAAAATGTCGCGGCACAGGGTGCACCGCGTGTACGTGTGCGACTCGCCGCGCGCGCCGCCCAGGGGCGTGTGCACGGCCACGGACGTCATGCGCGTGTTCGCACTCGACCCGGAGACCGCGGAGGGAAGGGCGAGGCTCACCTGGTGACAAACACGCGCGACGCGAGTCGCTCGTCGCGCAAGAGAAAGAAAGACTACTTCCAGTGACGAATCACAGACGACGTACAGACGTTTTCGAAAAAAAAACGCGGACACGAAAGAAACGAAACGAAACGACGATCCACTCAAAAACGACCTCATCTCACGTCTTCTCTCCCTTCTCTCGTCGCCTCGCGCGCGCGCGCCTGCGCGGCGGCCACAGCCTCGACGTCCCCGGCGTCGCGCAGCGCGCGCACGACGGCGCCGGCGGCGTCGGCGATTTCCGCGCACGCGCCGAGAAGAGCCCGCTCGCCGGCGCCGCCAAACCCGCCGTCCCGCCTCGCCTCGCTCGCGACGCGCGCCGCCGCCTTCCTCGACATGCCCGTCTCGAGCTCGCGCGCCTTCGCCGCGGCGCTCCGGAGCACGCCGGGTGGAACGCCGGCCATGCGCGCGACGTTCAGGCCGAACGAGCGGTGCGCGACGCCGGGGGTGAGCGCGTACAGGAAGTCGATCTCGTCCGCCGCGGCGAGCGCCTCGTCGGCGTTTTTTTCGGCTCTGAGGTCAGTCTCGTCCTCCGCCTCCGGTCCAGACGCCGTCGTTGATCTCGTCCGCCGCTTCTCGGCGTACGACGTGAACGCCGCCGCGCACTCGCGCGGTCGCTTCGCGACCACCTCGCGCGCCACGGAGGGGTAGTGCGTCACGAACAGCGTCAGCGTGCCCCGCGACGAAGACGAAGACGAAGACGCGTTTTCTTCGCCCCCGTCGGGTCTCGAACCTCCCGCCCTCGCCCCGACGAGGTGCTCGAGCGTCGCGTGCGCGACGGCGACGCCGTCGTGCGTGCTCGTGCCGCGGCCGAGCTCGTCCAGCACGACCAGCGAGCGCTTTTCTCGCGTCACGGCGTTTAAAATAGACGCGCACTCGGACATCTCCTCCAGGAACGTGCTGCTCCCCATCGCCAGGTTGTCGGCGGCGCCCATGCGCGTGTGCACGCCCTCAAACGGCGTGAGCGTCATCGCGCGCGCCGGCGTGAAACTCCCGCACTGCGCCATCAACACCAGCAGAGCCGTCTGACGCACGAAACACGACTTACCGCCCATGTTCGGACCCGTCACCACGAGCGCGCGAGGGTTCTCTTCTTCGTTCGAAAACGCCGAATAAGGGGAATCCGAAATGTCCTCGAGGACCGGAAAGCTTTTAGTCCCCGACGGAAAACTTTCCAAACGCTTTCCGAAACATCTCGCGCTCCCGAGCCTCACAGAGTTGGGCACCACGGAATCGCCGCCTATAAGCGTCGCGTCCAGAATAGGGTGGCGGCCCTCGCGGATGTCCAGGAACGCGTCGCCACGCTCGTCGGTCTCGTCGGCGTCCAGGAACGTCGGGCAGCAGTATCCCTCCTGCCTGGCGAGCGCCGCGAACGAGCACAGCGCGTCCAGTCCCGCCGCCGCGCGAACCGCCCCGCGCAGTTCCAAAAACCTACCGGCGCACTCCACGCTCAGGAAACGGCGCCACGCGGCTTCGCACGCGCCGGCGTGCCGTTCGCGCGCGCGCTCCAGCGCGGCGGCGCGCTCCAGCACCGCCGGCGGGTGGTACCGCACAACCTTTTTGCTCTTGTTCGTGCTGACCCGGACCCAGTCGTGCGGCACGCCCTCCAGAGTTTCGGGAAGCTCGATGAGGTGCTCGACGAGCGCCACGGTGACGTAGCCCAGACACGCGGGAACCAAAGAAACGGCGCCTTTTCCTTTCGTCGCGCCGCCGAGTTTTGCGGAGAGCGTTTTTTGTTTCCCGGCGCCCGAAGACGTGGAAGCGTTTTCGGCTCCGCGCACGAGCGCGTCGCGCAACTCGGGGAGCAAATCGTTTAGGTCCGCGATTGCGTCGGCGACGGCTTTTCGAGTACCCTCCAGCGTTGGGAAGCGCTTGTCGTCCGGCTTGAGCGCGGTGGCGGGCGTGGCGCGCCCCGCGCGCGCCGCCTCGGCGTCCACCGCCGAGAGCAAAGACGCGCACGTCGCGGCGACGTGCGGGTCGCACGCCTCGAAGAGCAGACGGCGAAGCAAGCGCGACGTGCACAGAGACGAAAGCCCGAGGTCGTCTGTTTCGTTTTCGTTTTCGTTTTCGTATGACTCGTCGCCTGCCTGCGCCTTCGCGCGTTCCGCCATCTCGGCGACGGCGCCCGCGAACGCGCTGATCGAGCCCAGCGCCAAAACCAGCTCCGCGGGGGTCGCCGTGCCGTGGAACACGCGCGCCAGGTACCGCTCGGCGTCCCCGGCGTTTTTCGCGCCGTGGCACCGCCGCAGCGCCGCCGTCAACGTTTCCAGGCGCCCGCCGGAGTCCGGCTCGGCCGTCTCGGCGAGCTCGCGCACCGCGCCCAGCCGCTCGCGAATCTCGCGAGCGTCCGTCAGCGGGTGCGCGACCCAGGACCGGCAGAGCCTCGCGCCGCCCGCGGTCAGCGCGTTGGCGCTCAGGAGCCACACCAGGCTGCCCCGGTGAGTGTCCTCGGAGGAGCGGAACAGCTCGAGCTGCCGGATGACGTTCGGGGAGAGCCGCATCGTGTTTCCCCCGTCGCCCGCGCCGGCGAGGGGCGCGAACGCGGCGTTCTCGCGAATCAGACGCGACACGCCGTCCAGTCCAAACTGCTTAAGCCAGTCAAACGCCGTCGCCACCGCGCGCGCCGTCTGACCGCGCACGGGCGGAGCGTCGTTCATTCTCCTTCTTTCGCCATCCGCCTCGAGAGACTCTTCTCTTTCTTTCCTTTCTTTTTCGTTCCGAAGAGACGCGTCGTTTCCGTGATCGTCTCTCGTCCCACGCTCGCCGTACCTCTCCAGCGCCTTCTCCGCGTCGCGCGCGTCGGCGTACCCGCTGGCGGCGGCGACGCGCTCGACGCGCGCGCCTTTCCCCTCGCCGAACACGGCGGCGACGAGTCGCGCCGTCGCCGCAGACACGGGCTCCACTAACAGCACCTCCGCGGGGGAGAGCTGTAAAAGCCTAGCCTCCAGCCCGGACCTCGCCTGCGTGTCGTCGAACTCGGCGTGACGCACGTCGCCGGTGCTCGCGTCGATCGCCGCGAGCCCGATGCGCGTCGAGGTGGACGACTCGAACGACTCGGCGACGCAGAGCAAAACGCCGGTGGTTCGCAATCCGTCGCCGGCGCCGGCGGTCTCGCCTCGGTCGTTCGTGCCCCCGCTCGGGTCGACCGCGACGCCCGCCTCGAGCGTGCTCTTGGTGTACAGCCCGACGAGCTTCCGCTCGAACAACGATGAGCTTTTACCGTTACCGGACACGTCGTTCGCGTACTCCCCCGCGGCTTTCAGCGCGGCGGTTTCCGTCTGGCGAATCACGCCAACCTTGTGTCCGGCGTCGACGAGACGTCTGACGTACACGTGCAGGCGCGGCACGGGCACGGAGGCGGTGAGGTAGTTCCGGCTCTGGTACGCGAAGATGTTGAGCGTCTTCGCGGCGACACGCGCGTCTTCCCCGTAGAAGTGGAACTTGTACCCCACCTCGATCAGCAAAAGCACGCCGGGGTGTTCGGCTTTGTGCCGCGAAACCTGTTCCTCCAACGGGGTCATCTTCGACGTCGACGTCTTGGACGTCGACGCCGACGGGCGCGCTCCCGGTCTGCGCGCGTAGTGGGACTCCTCGCGGGGCTCGCCCGCCCGGGAAGACCCGGCGTGCGCGTCCGCTCCGTCAGCGCCGAGGCGTCCCTCGGTCGCGCCGTCCGAGGGACCCTCGGCGCCGCCGCGGTTCGTGCCGTCGCGCCTGCGGTGGTCCAGCGCGAGCTTCCGGACGAACCGATCGTGGCGGTCGGGCTGCGAGGGCGCGATGGAGGCGAGCGCCGCGGCGGTCACCGCGGCCACCGCGGGGGCGTATCGCGTCGCGGTCACGGTCGCGGGCGCGTCCACCGCGGGCGCCTCTGACTCGGGCTTGACCGGCGTCGGCGGTTTCTGCGTGACGGGCGCCGCGGGAGGCTCTTGGTCCGAGCCGCGTCGGCGTTTCGAAGGCGGGCTCGCGCTCGTCTCATCGTCGACGACGACGGACGGCTTCGCCGCCGGCGCCTTCGCGGGCGACGGCTGCTTGAAGAAGAACGACGTGATGGGTTTCTCCGCCTTCTTCGCGCTGCCGCCGCCGGGGGCGGGCTTGCCGCGTTTCATCCTCGCCCGACCGGCGAGGAGGCAACCACTCGCGCGCCCGACGATGGCCCCGGCTCAGATCTGGCGTCGCGTCTCGTTTCCGCAGCCGAGTTTGAACGTGCCGAGACATGCAAAAACCGACGAATGCCGAGCGGGAACTGCTCCGAGTCAGCCAGCAGCCCAGGACTCGAGATTCTTCTTCCACTGAGAAAAAGGCACCTTGGGCGCATGTTCGCGCAAATCTGAGTCGCGCGACCGCCTTCCCCCCTGCGAGTCGCGCTGCTGAAGAGGAGCATGTGGGCGACGGCCTCGTGGCCGCGGGCGCCCCTCACCGCGAGGCGCGCGCCGAGGCTGGCGGGCCCGACTCGGCGCGTCTTCGTCGTCGCGTCGTCCTCGCGCGCTTCGTCGAGCTCGCCGCGGCGTCGGACGGAACCCGCCTCGCGCCTCCCCGCGCGGTGGGGCTCACCCGCGGCGAGGTTCCCCCGCCCCCCGCGCGAGGGCACGACGTGCGCGGGCGAGCGCGCGGAGGGCGATACCGAGGAGGCCGCGCACGATGGCGCGGAGCGCGCGCTCGAGGCGATGCGTCTGCTCGGCGCCGAGCTGGAGGACGAGGCGGGTGATGCGGACGCGGGCTCCTACGAGGAGGCAGCCTCCTCCTTGGACTCGAGCCGCGACGAGACCGCGGTGCTGGAGCGCGCGAGCGTCGTCGCGTCCACCTCCGGAGGTGGACCCCCCTCCTCCTCGGCTTCGTCGGAGCCTCCGCGCGTCGCGGACGAGGGAACGGGATCTTCCTCGCGCCGAGTACTCAGTACTCACGCTTCCTCGTCTTCCTCGCGTCCTCGCAAGCGCGAGCGTTTCCGCAACTTGCTGCGCCGCGTCCGCGGGCTTCCCGCGCTGACGGACGACGAAATCATCGCGCTGCGTCTCGCGAGCGAGGCGAAGAAGGCGGACGCGAGTGCGCGAAAGGCCAAGGCAAAGGCGAGAGCGCCCAAAAAGTTGGCGGACGCGAGACGCGAGTCGAAGACGGACGCTTCTCGTAAACTTCTCGCGTTACGACAAAACAAAAACAAAAAAACGAGCCGACGAAGAAAACCCGACCCGTACGACGCGTTTCGAGGCGGGTTCGATAAGAAGAAGCTCCGCGCGTTCTTCAACCGAAGGCCGGGTTCGGTGGCCACCAGACTGGCGGCGGTGATTCGCGTCGGCGCACGAGTGGTGCGTCTGTGGCGCAGGGAAGAAAAGCTCGAGCCGTCCGCGCGGACGAGAGGCGCGGCGCTTCGCGACGCGCTCAGCGGATTAGGGCCGGTTTTCGTGAAGATCGGCCAGACGCTGTCTCAGCGCCCCGATTTGATCGGCGACGAAGCCGCGGACGCGCTGAAGAGCCTGCAGATGGAGAACGCGCCGTTTCCGGACGAAATCGCGTGGAGTGCGATCGCGGAGGACCTCGCGTTCGACGGGCCGCTCGCGCCGGAGCACGCGAGCCAGGAGACGTGCGCCGATCCGTTTGCAAAACCGCTCTTCGCTACATTCGGCGCCTCGCCCGTCGCGGCGGCGTCGCTCGGTCAGGTGTACCAGGCGACGCTTTGGAGCGGCGACGTCGTCGCCGTGAAGGTGCAGCGTCCGAACGTCGTGAGGCAAGTCGCGCTGGACTGGACCGTCTGGTCGCTGTGCCTCTCCGCGCTGCAGAAGGCGTGGAGCAGCAAGGCGAACCTGGGCGACATCGCCGACGAAGTCGGCGAGGGCGTCTTCAAGGAGCTGGACTACGTCAACGAAGCTCGGAACATGGACGAGTTCAACAAGAGGCACGACTGGTTGGGGTTCGTGCGCGCGCCGAAGTGGTACCCTGCGTTTACCGGCCGCCCTGGTTCCGCGCGCGTGCTGACCACGGAGTGGATCGAGGGGAAACACATCTCCGATTTGCCCCCTGAACAAAGGCTGGTGATGGCGCAGATGGCGGTGGAGGCGTGCGTAGCGCAGCTCACGTACACCGGGTTCGTGCACGCCGATCCGCACGAGGGCAACATCTTGTTGGAGACTTCAAAAGACGGCGGTTTGGTGTTTCTCGATTTCGGCCTCGTCGCGGAGGTGGATGATTTCGTCATGGAGGGCTTCGCGCGAGGCATCCAGTGCATGATCGCCGGGGACTGGCTCGGCCTGACGTACGTGTTTCGCGACGTCGGGATGTGTCCTCCCGAGTCGTTTTACCGAAAAGTCGTCCCGGACGAGGACGAAGGGCGCGACGAACCCGAAGCCGAAGCAAATGAGGGTCTCGACGCGACGGTCAAGAAAAAACGGAAGCGCGCGAAACGAGCCGGTAAGAAAAAAAACCGACGCAAGACGGTGGAGCAGCCGTGCTCCGCGGAGGAGATGGCTTTGGCGATCGAGGCGTGCCTGACGGCGGAGGAGGGCGGGCAATCGCGTTTCGGCGCGCTCGCCACCGGCCTCGGCGCGATGTCGAGCCGCTACAAATTTCTCACGCCGCCGTACATCGTGCTGCTCGTGCGCACGTTCCTCACGCTGGAGGGCATCGCGGCCAAGGCGGACCCCGACTTCAACATCTACACGGCATCTTTGCCGTACGCCATCCGCCGCGCGATGGCGCCCGCCACGCCGGAGGGCCGCCGTTTAATGCGCGACGCCTTCCTCAACGAGCACGACAACTCCGTGCGCTGGGACCGCATCGCCGAGCTATTAGGGAACGAGCTTCCCGGCGACGCCGAAAAGACGAAAGGAGTCCAAGGACTCGCGACGGGCGAAGAAGACGCGGCGGCCCCGCTTCGGACGACGACGAAGACCGCTTCGGACGACACACGCGAGGACTCGTCCGCCGCGTCCGCCGCACACGCGGGCTCGGCTTCGGGGTCCTTCGACGAGACCGAGCTGGACGCGCTCAGACCGATGGCCGCGGCGGGCGAGGACCTGCTTTCCGAGGTGATGGACGCCGCGTCGGCGGCGGCGGCGACGACGAGCGCCTCGGAGGAGACGGAGGCGACTCGCCTGAGCGCGGACGCCGGCAAGGATCTCATCGCGCGCCGATCGCAGGAGGTGGTGGGGCGTCTGATGGGCGCCAAGGAGGGCGCCGCGCTGCGCCGCGTCGCGAACGACGCGTGCTCGGTGTCTCTGGCGTCGTACCTGGCGAGTCCGGCGGCGCAGCCGCTGCGCGAGGCGGGAGTGGCCACCATGGCCCGGGTGCTGCGGGACGTGTGGCGCGTGCGGCAGCGGGCGCGCGACGGCGTTCCCCTCGAGACATCGCGCGAGTACTCGTCGGACGAAGCTTCTTCTTCTTCTTCGTCCGCGGCGTGGCCCGAGTCCGAGGAGGCGCGCGCGATTCGCGCGCGCGAGGAGAAGACCAAGCGCAAGGCGCTGACGGTGATCGCGCTCGGGCACGCGCGGCGCCTCGTGACCGGCTACGGCGTACGCGGCGTGTTTCTGCTGTGCGGCCTCGTCGCGACGGCGATCCGCATGTCCCTCCTCGCCGTCGCGTTCGCCGTCGCCGACGCGGTCGAAGACGCCATCGGCGCAGCCTCGTTCTTCGTGTGGCGCCTCCTCGTCGCGCCGGCGCGCGCCGTCATCGCGGCAAAGCGCGAGCGCCCGCCGGAGCGGGGGGAGGACGATTAGTCTCATAAGTCGGGTTTTGATGAGCGTTTCGCGACAGAAAAAGTTTTTATCCGCGACGAACGAATTCCTGCCATCGTAGACGTCGCGTATGCGACTGCGCCGCCGGTTTTTTTAGTCTATGATTAAACATCCAGATGACCGGTGAACGCCCCTGCGTTCACCACTGGCGCGACGCCGTAACGAGCGGCGTCGGCTTGTACTCGCGCACGTCCGGCGCGCGCTCCGAAAACGTAACCGTTCGCGTCGCGCGCTCGAGTTCTTTGCGCCGGTTCGCCACCGCGCTCGTCAGCTCGGAGTCGGCGCCGTAGTCGTGGTCCAGCAGCCAGCGCATCTGCGCGGCGTTCATCACCGCCACGGTCACATCCTCCAGCGCGCGCACGTCCGCGCCTCGGCGACCGGGCGAGGACGCGTTTGTTTGTTCGTCGGAGGTGTCGTCGTTCGTCGCGCCTCGCCGGAGAAGCTTCTCCGCGCTCGCAGACGCGCCCGAGACCCACGCGGTGGGACTCGTTTTGATCGCGTCGGCGCGCGCGTCGAACGTCGCGTTTTTGATCAAAGCTCCGTTCTCCTCCGCGCGCTCTCCAGCCTCTCGTTTGGCGTTGGGGTTGTACCCGAAGTCGCCCTCGTCGGCGATGTCCTTCTTTGCCTCCGCGCCGACGTCGGCGCCCATCTCGCCCACGAACTCGCCCTCGCCGCGCGTCGCGACCACCACCGTCTTACCGTCCACGCGAACCTCCACGGCGACGCGGCCCTTTTTGATCAAGAAAACCTCCTCCGCGACGTCGCCCTCGCGGATGAGCAACTCGCCTCGCAAAACGCGCCGCGTCTCCAGATCCGTCCCGAAGCGCGAATCCGCGGCGCGCGCCAAGCGCGCGCCCGGGGAGCTCTCTTGCTTGGCTAACAGCGCGTGGAACGAGCGCAGCGAAGGCGCGTCGCTGACGGAATTTTGGTCCGACGCGTCGCCGCGGCGACGCGACGAGCTATGAGACTTTACGCTTTCGTTTTCCGTCGCCGCGAACTTCGCGTCGTTCGTCCAAGGAGATTCCGCGTCGCGGAGATCTTCGTCGTCTGATCGTCGATGGTTTCGCTCGCGCAGCGACCCGAGGAACGGGTGTTGCAGCGCCTCCGACGCGGTGAGCCGCTTTACTTTGTTCACGCACAGCAACCGGTTTAACAGATCAGCGCACTCCGCGCTGAGACGCACGTTGGGCGCGTGGTACTTCCCCGCGACGATTAATTTAAACGAGCTCTTCTGGTCCCGGTGGTCGAACGGGAGCTCGCCGCACAGCGCGGCGTATAAAATCACGCCCGCCGCCCACATGTCCACCGCTGGCGTGTACGTCTCACCGTTCAAAACCTCCGGCGCGATGTACGCGGGCGTGCCGCACTGACTCGTCAAACGCGCGCGCGCGGTTTTCATCTTCTTCGCTAAACCAAAGTCGGCGATGCGCAGGGAGTCCAGTTTCACGCGTTTCTTATCCACCGCGCTCGACGCCGTCCGTCCGTCGTAAACGACTCGCCCTTTCTCGGCGAAGATCAAATTCTCGAGCTTCAAATCGCGGTGCGTCACGTTCTTAGCGTGCATGGTCTGTAGACCGATAAAAAGACGGTGCATGATCATCGCGGCGTCTCTTTCGCAAAACACGCCCTCGCTCGTGATCGCTTCGAGCAGGTCACCTCCGTTCAGCAGTTCCATCACCACGTACACTTTAGTGGGGTCGTTTTGTGCGCCGCGCGCTTTTAAACGCGTTCCGCCCAATTTCGGATACGCGACGTAAAAATCGTACACCTTGACGGCGTGGCTTTTACTCGCCGCCGATAACGACATGGTGAGCCGAATCTCCTCCGCCACCTCCCCGATGGTCATGGCGTCGTCGTCCGCCGCGGCGTTTACGGAACCACCGCTCGTGACGTTCACGATCTTCACCGCGTACAAACGCTTCGTGCGCGTGTGCGTCGCTTTCTTCACAACCGCGAACCCGCCCGTGCCGAGCGTCTCGGTGAATGTAAAGTCGTGCTCGATCGGGGAGGTTATGCCTCCCGTCGCGCCGTCGCGAGTGGGCTTGCCCGCGGTGAAGGTGTCGCTCGGCAGGCCGCGCGCGTCCAGCACGGACCCACTCGCGGCTTCGCGGCGGTCCTCCACGTCCACGCCGGTGATGGTGGCGTACATGCTCCTGAACTCGTTGAACGACAGAGTCCCGTCCGCGTTGGCGTCGTGCTCGCGCATGGCGCGCGCCACCAGCGCGCTGAACTCGCGATCGGACTCGCCGGGGCGCTTCAGGCCCAAGTCCGCGAGCACCCGCGTCAGTTCGTCCGCGTCGATGCACCCGTCGCCGTCGTCATCGTGCTGGTCGAAAAACGACCGCACGTCCGAGGCCATCGTCGCCTGCGTGCCGGGCGCGCGATCGAGTCTCGGACAAACCTCGTCGAAAGTCCGAACTTCATCGAACGGAGACCGAAGTGGAAGTTTTTGGAGTGTCGCGGCGAAGCCGGACACCGCCGTGCCTTCGCTGATGCTAATAATTGATGAAGTCAAATTACACCACGGATCGCCGGTGCCGCCGAACGCGCGCGCGAGAGTCTCGCGCGCCGTTCGCGTCTCCCGCCTCGCCAGCCGTGCCCTAAACGTGAACCCGTTACTTTATCCTATCCCTACCCGTTATTTTATCCTATCCCTTGCGTCGACAGCCCGACGGAAACCTGCCTTTATTATGTGACACGGTCGCGCCGAAAAGGCGCCTTCGCGCGTGCGTGTTATCGGCGCGCTTCCTCGTCCGGCAGGGTCCCCTCCACGATGCCCCGCATCAGCCGCGCGTGCTCAATCGTGAACTCGCCGTCGTCGCCGCCGCCGCCAACCGGGCTCCCCGGGAACCCGCCGCCGACTGGGCTCCCGGGGAACCCGCCGCGCCCGTCGTCGAGCCCCGCGCCGTCCCCGACGAAGTCGTACGTGGGGATCCCGGGGAAGTCCCCGGGAAGTCGCGCGCCGAAGGGCGGGGACGGCGTCCCCGCGTCAGCGTCGAGGCGAAGCGGC